>Ga0326728_10006823_pt1 | contig 30247 bp, 22 predicted proteins | sample MB3enrmetagenome_FD_207602 | JGI IMG/M metagenome (GOLD analysis project Ga0326728, IMG submission 207602) | Lab enriched peat soil microbial communities from McLean, Ithaca, NY, United States - MB31MN | ecosystem: Environmental > Terrestrial > Soil > Wetlands > Peat | place: USA: New York...
TGGCAGCCGATCTCGCTGAACCGAGTCGCAAGCGAGTACCCCAAGTGTCCGCGTTCTTCGCGCAGTAGCGACAAACCGGCATAAATCGAGTAAATTATCTTAGCGCTTATGGGGCACGCCCGGCCCGATGCGCCCGCCCCGTATCGCGCAACCTCGCCGCCAGTATAGCCGCCAGCTATACTGGCCTGGGAGTTCCCTTATGACCACCTGTTCTTTCCGCGCCCTGCAGGCGTTCGCGCTGGCGGCTTTGGCCGCCGCCGGCGCGCGCGCCGACGTGACTCTTCCCGGGCTGCTGTGCGATCACATGGTGGTCGAGCGGCGCCAGCCCGTGCACGTCTGGGGAAAGGCGGCCGACGGCGAGGCCGTTTCGGTCGCGTTCCGCGGCGAAACCCGCGCGGCGACCGCCGACAACCTCGGTTTCTGGTCCATCTACCTGCCGGCCTCCGAGGCGGGCGGCCCGTTCGAGATGGCCATCAAGGGCAACAACTCCATCACCCTGCGGGACGTGATGGTGGGCGAAGTGTGGGTGGATTCGGGCCAGTCCAACATGGAGTTCTCGCTGCGCCAGGCGCTTAACGGGGAAGCCGAGGTGGCCGCCGCCAATCACCCCAACATCCGCTTTTTCAAAGTCAACCGGAAGTCGTCTCCGGTCCCCGCCAGCGACGCCGACGCCATCCCCTGGCAGGTTTGCACGCCGCGGAACGCCGGCAGGTATTCGGCGGTGGCGTACTTCTTCGCGCGCGATCTCGACCAGCAACTCAACATCCCCATCGGCATCATCGACTCTTACTGGGGCGGAACGTACGTGGAGGCGTGGATGAGTCTGCGCGCGCTCTCTTCGAGCGGCGACTTCATGCCCGCCTGGGCCTTGTGGGCGAAAACCATCGAGAACTACGACGCGCTGCTGGCGCGGCGCGAACGGCGCTACGCCGCCTGGCAGGAATCCGTGGCCAAAGCCAAGGCCGATGGGCGCACGCCGCCCGAGCAGCCATGGGAGCAGAACCTGAACAACGCCGACATGCCGACCGGGCTCTACAACGCCATGATCGCGCCGCTCACGCCCTTCCCCATCGCCGGCGTGATCTGGTACCAGGGCGAAAGCAACGCCTCGGTCGAGCGCGGCCCCACTTACGCGGCCATGTTCGCGGCCATGATCCGCGACTGGCGGCGCGCCTGGGGCATCGGCGATTTCCCGTTCCTGTTCGTGCAGCTTCCCAATTACCGCAGCGGCGCCAACAGCAAGTGGATGGAGCTGCGCGAGGCGCAATTACAGACGCTGGCCGTGAACAACACCGCCATGGCGGTGACCATCGACGTGGGCGAAGCCGCCAACCTCCATCCCCCCAACAAGCAGGACGTGGGACACCGGCTGGCGCTGGCCGCGCGCGCTTTGGCGTACGGCGAGAAGACCGAGTACTCGGGCCCCCTGTTCCGCGCCTTGGCGCCGGACGCGGGCAGACTGCGGATATGGTTCGACCACGTGGGCGCCGGCCTCGAAGCCAAGGACGGGGCGCCGTTGAAAGGCTTTCAGGTGGCCGGCGCCGACCGCCGCTTCCAGGCCGCCGATGCCCGCATCGATGGCGTGACAGTGGTGGTTTCGAGCCCCAGCGTGGCGCAGCCGCTCTATGTGCGCTACGCCTGGGCGGACGCGCCCGAGTGCAACCTGTATAACAAAGAGGGCCTCCCGGCATCGCCCTTCCGGTCCGGGCCGTAACGCCTTGGCCTCGCGGCCGCTCGACTGGCGATTCAACGCCGCGAGGCGGCTCGCAACGCCAGCGCCCATGAGGCCAGGTAGATCACGCCCGCCAGGGCGATGAGATACTGGAAGCCGATCCACAGCGAACTGCTCTCGGCGAACCCGCCCAGAATGGCGCCGGCCGTGTTGTAGGCCAGCGCCTGCTCCGGCCGCTTCGCCTGCCGGAACAGCATCGCAAAAATCGCCCCGGCGCAGAAAACCGGCGCGAGAACCAAGGCTCCGGCGGCCACCGCCCGCGCCGCCAGCGGCCAGCCAAGAAAGCTGTCCAAGGGAACCGCCACGTTCACCGCGAGCGTCCCGAGCAACCCCGCGTAGTAGGGCGCCAGGCGAACCGGCATCCACTTCAGAACGCACAGGTTGGCGATCAGGATCATCACCAGCACCGCGGAAAAGACTACCGCGTTCACAATCCACGTGCTGCCGAAGATGAGCGCCATATGCACCACCGCCTTGGTTTCGAGCAGCATGAAACCGGCGCCCAGCAGCAGCATGGTGAAATGCAGGCCGGCGGATTCCCGGTCGCCCGTCCGCCAGCCGAACACGCGCAGCATCACCAGAGAGATCAGCCCCATCACCAGGATTCCCCGCCAGACCAGGTTCGGAATCATGGGACTCCGCAGATAGAGAAAGGGCCATGCGTCGCGGGCCGTGCGCAGATCGGCCGGTATTTCCACCTTGGCTGGGCTCAGGCGGATGGAGGCGCCACCGGCGCCCACGGCAAAACCGCTCGGTGAAAACGGGCCGGGCGGGGCGCCGGCTGGAATCAGGTAAGGGCCTTTCTCGCGGAACGCGCGCCCTATTTCCGCCGCCCGCGGGCCGTCGAAGATCAAGGTGAACCCTTCGGCCTTCCTGTCGTCCACCGTAATCGCGTCGCGCTGGGGCAGAGTCAGCGCCAATGGCGGCTGGCCAAAGGCGGCCTGCGCGGTCTTTGCCAGGCGGGCCACGATCCAGCCCTGCCGGAAGTAGTTGTACGTGACGAACAGGCCGCCAGGGCGAAGCGCGCGCCGCACATCCGTCAGCGCCTCTTCGGTGAACAGGTAGCTTTCCAGCCGAAGGTTGCTGACGCTGCTGTGCAGCACCAGCGAATCTACCAGAGCGAATACGATCAGATCGTACTGCCGATGGGTGGAACGCAGGAAGTTCCGGCCGTCCGTCAAGTGCACGCTCACGCGCGGATCGGCATACGGCCGGTCGGGGTGGTTGTCCCGGCCCAGGCTCTCGATCACCGGATCGATCTCGACGGCGTCGATGCGGGCATCGGGCCCGGTCCACTGGAGCGCGCGGCTCACGTCATTGCCGGACCCCGCCCCGATGATGAGAATGTCGCGGAAAGGCGGCTGCGACGCGTCGCGGTTCAACAGGTAGGGAATCGCGTAGGCGGGGGAAGGATCGCGCCGGCTCACCATCTGCTGGTGTCCCAGGAGATTCACTACGATGGTGCGCGCATCCGGCGCGTAGTTGATGCGGTAATAAGGGGACCAGAATTCCACGGGGAACTTCTCGCGAATCACGCCGATTGAGAAATAGTCGGGGACCAGCAGCAGGAGCGGGGCGGCGGCGGAAAGTCCAATCGCCCACCACTTCCGCGGCGCGTCTTTCCACAGAAACCAGACCAGCCCAACCGCCGCCAGACCGAACCACCAGACCGGCGCAAGCCACCACGAGCAGCATTGGAACAACAGTATTCCAGCCAGGCTGCCGCCTATGTTGACCATGTAGGCTTCCACGGCGTTCGGTAGGGCCGCGAGGCGGCGGCCCAGGAGTTGCCCCAGGCCCACCATGGTGGCGGCGATCAGGGCGAAGAAAACTCCCACCACCCACTCGATGGGGATGACAAATGCAGCCACGTCCGCTACGCGCGCCTCGGTCCCGAAGTACACCATCTGCGGCGTTACCTTGTTGCCCCCCACATCGATGATGTCCTGCAGCGCCAGCCGCACCCACTCCATTCCAATGCCGGCCGCGAGCGCAACGGCCAGGAGGAGAGGCGTGAGGGCGAGATAGTTTCGCCGATGGCGCGCCGCCAGGCAGCCTAGCGACAGCCCCAGAAACGACGCCAGCAGGACCGTGTTCGTGAAGAAGGTCAGGAACAGGACATGCGCGGGAAACCAACGGATGAAGGCGAGCTCCAGGAAAAGAAACATGGCGCTCGCCGCGAACAAGTCCCCTTTCGCGGATGCCGCCGCGCCGGACGAGGGGATACCTTTATCTGACACTCGAAGCATACGAGCTTATCATCTTTCCGGCCGGCAAGACGCGCCGGAGTGCAACCTATACAACTGCGTCGCCCTTCCGGTCCGGGCCGTAGAGCTGCGGGCTGCAAAGCGCTGACTCTGCCCTACCAGGCCAGCGGGGCGGAGGGGGCTTGTGGTATTCTGGAAACTCCACTACTTTGTAAGGATTCGAATCACCAAAGATGGCTAATACCTTTTCCGCAATAAAGCGGGTGCGCCAAACCGAACGCCGCACGGAGTACAACCGAAGGAACAAGACCCGTCTGCGCCACCAGATCCGCGCCATGCGGCGCGCGATCGCGAGCAAGGACGCCAAGGCCGCGCTGGAGATGCTTCCGGCGACGTTTTCGATCATCGACCGCTCCGCCAAGTTCGGCATCGTCAAGAAGAACACGGCGGCCCGCTACAAGTCCAAGCTGCACCTGCGCGTGAAAGCCCTTCAGGCATAAGCGTCCGCTCCACAAGGTGGGACAGACGGTTCCGTCTGTCAACCCGAGCGAAGCTCGGGTCTGGAGGCTCTACGTCTGGCGGCGACTTTCCGGAATTGGGGGGTTGACAGGCGAAAGCGCCTGTCCCACCCCGCCTGCCCCTGTGGATTTTAGCCATAAATGGGCCTTATAATCAGGTTTAAGCACGCAAATCCCAATACCATAAAAGGAGGGGAAGAGTTGACAAGCTCATCCACCGCCACTCGTCCCAAGGTCCTCATCGATGGCAACGAAGCAGCCGCATACGTTGCCCATCAGACCAACGAAGTCATCGCCATCTATCCCATTACGCCATCTTCCAACATGGGGGAATGGGCGGACCAGTGGTCCGCCGAATTGAAAACCAACATCTGGGGCACCATACCCACGGTGGTCGAAATGCAAAGCGAGGGCGGCGCCGCCGGGGCCATCCACGGAGCGTTGCAGGCCGGGTCGCTGGCCACCACGTTCACCGCGTCGCAGGGTCTGCTGCTGATGATCCCGAACATGTTCAAGATCGCCGGCGAGCTGACCTCGACGGTGTTCCACATCGCCGCCCGGTGCGTGGCCACCCACGCCCTGTCGATCTTCGGGGATCACAGCGACGTCATGGCCGTGCGGTCCACGGGCTACGCGCTGGCGGCCTCGGGCTCGGTGCAGGAAGTGATGGACATGGCGCTCATCACGCAAGCCGCCACGCTTGAAGCGCGCGTCCCCTTCCTGCATTTCTTCGACGGCTTCCGCACGTCCCACGAAGTGGCCAAGATCGAGGAGCTCAGCCGGGAAGACATGCTCGCCATGCTGGACGAGAACCTGATCAAGGCGCACCGCGCGAGGGCGCTCAATCCGGAGGCGCCCGTGCTGCGGGGCACCGCGCAGAACCCCGATGTTTTCTTCCAGGCGAGGGAAGCCTGCAATCCGTACTACCTGGCCGTGCCCACCATTTTCCAGAACGCCATGGACAAATTCGCGGGCATCGTGGGCCGGCAATACCACCTGTTCGACTACGTGGGGGCGCCGGACGCCGAGCGCGTGGTTGTGATTATGGGTTCCGGCGCCGAAGTGGCGCACGAGGCGGTGGACGCGCTGGTGGCCGCGGGCGAAAAAGTCGGGCTGGTCAAAGTGCGCCTGTTCCGGCCCTTCGACACCGAAAAGTTCGTGGCCGCGCTGCCGCCGAGCGTCAAATCCATCGCCGTCCTGGACCGCACCAAGGAGCCCGGGGCGCTGGGCGAGCCGCTCTATTGCGAAGTACTCACCGCGCTGGCGGAAGCCGGAGTGACCGGCAAGAAGCTGATTGGCGGGCGCTACGGACTGGCATCCAAGGAATTCACGCCGGCCATGGTGAAGGGCGTCTTCGACGAGTTGCTCCGGCCCGCGCCGAAGAATCACTTCACGGTGGGCATCGTGGACGACGTCACCCACACCAGCCTGGACTACGATCCGGACTTCTCCACCGAAGAGCCGGGCACGGTGCGCGCCATGTTCTACGGGCTGGGCGCGGATGGCACGGTGGGGGCCAACAAGAACTCCATCAAGATCATCGGCGAGGAAACCGATAACTACGCGCAGGGCTATTTCGTTTACGACTCGAAGAAATCGGGGGCCATCACGACCTCGCACCTGCGTTTCGGACCCAAGCCGATCCGCTCGAGCTATCTGATCACCAAGGCGAGCTTCGTGGCCTGCCACCAGTTTTCGTTTCTGGAGCGCATCGACGTTCTGAAATGCGCGGCGCCGGGGGCCACGTTCCTGCTCAACAGCACCTACGGCGCGGACGAGGTATGGGACCACCTGCCGCGAACGGTGCAGCGGCAGATCATCGATAAGAAGCTCAAGTTCTACGTCATCGACGGATACGAAGTGGCCAAGCAGACGGGCATGGGCGGCCGCGTCAACACCATCATGCAGACGTGCTTCTTCGCCATCAGCGGCGTGCTGCCGCGCGCGGAAGCCATCGACGCCATCAAGCACTCCATCGAGAAGACCTACGGGAAGCGCGGCGAGAGCGTGGTAAAGAAGAACTTCGCCGCGGTGGACGCGGCCCTGGACCATCTGCACGAGGTGCAGGTCCCGAGCGCGGTCACCTCGGCGTTCGACCTGCGGCTGGCGGTACCGGCGCAGGCGCCCCCCTTCGTACAAAAGGTGATCGCCAAGATCGTGATGGGCGAAGGCGACGATCTGCCGGTGAGCGCCATGCCGGTGGACGGCACGTTCCCCACGGCGACGGCGCAGTGGGAGCGGCGCAACATCGCGCTCGAAATTCCCGAGTGGGACGTGGATCTCTGCATCCAGTGCGGCAAGTGCGTGCTGGTGTGCCCGCACAGCGTGATCCGCGCCAAGGTGTACGACGCCGCGCTGCTCGAAGGCGCGCCGGCCACTTACAAATCCGCGGCCGCGCGCTGGAAGGGCATGACGGACCGCAAGTACACGCTGCAGGTGGCGCCGGAGGATTGCACCGGCTGCACCCTGTGCGTCGAGGTCTGCCCGGTGAAGGACAAGCAGCAGGTGAAGCGGCGCGCCATCAACATGGTGGCGCAGCCGCCCATCCGCGAATCCGAGGCGGCCAACTGGGAGTTCTTCCTGAATATTCCGGACGCCGACCGCAGGCCGCTTTCCCTGAGCCAGGTGAAGGACGTGCAGTTGCTTCGGCCGCTGTTCGAGTTCTCGGGGGCCTGCTCCGGCTGCGGCGAAACGCCGTACCTGAAGCTGATGACCCAGCTCTTTGGCGACCGCATACTGGCGGCCAACGCCACAGGTTGCTCCTCGATCTACGGCGGCAACCTGCCCACCACGCCCTATTGCGTCAACGAAGCCGGGCGGGGGCCTTCCTGGTCCAACTCGTTGTTTGAAGACTGCGCCGAGTTCGGCCTGGGGTTTCGCCTAGCGGCCGACAAGCAGAACGAGTACGCGCGCGAGCTGGTGACGCGCCTCGGCGGCGTGATCGGCGACAGCCTGGCGGAAGCCCTGCTGAACGCCAACCAGAAGACCGAGCAGGGCATTTTCGAACAGCGCGAACGGGTCAAGCTGCTGAAGGAGAAGCTGGCCGGCGCCGGCACGGCCGAAGCGCGCGACCTGCTCAGCCTGGCCGACGCCCTGGTGAAGAAGAGCGTGTGGATCATCGGCGGCGACGGCTGGGCCTATGACATCGGCTACGGCGGTCTCGATCACGTGCTGGCCTCCGGCCGCAACGTGAACGTGCTGGTGCTCGATACGGAAGTTTATTCGAACACCGGCGGCCAGGCCTCGAAGGCCACGCCGCGCGCCGCGGTGGCCAAGTTCGCCGCCGCTGGCAAGCCGCTGGGCAAGAAGGACCTCGCCGCGATGGCCATTACCTACGGCACAGTCTACGTGGCCAAAGTGGCCATGGGATCGAGCGACATGCACACGGTGAAGGCATTCCTCGAAGCCGAAGCCTACGACGGACCCTCCATCATCATCGCCTACAGCCACTGCATTGCGCACGGCTACGACCTGACCTATGGCATGGACCAGCAGAAGGCGGCCGTCAATTCCGGCTACTGGCCCCTGTTCCGCTACAATCCCGACCTGGTGGCGCAGGGCAAGAACCCCTTCCAGCTCGATTCCAAGGCGGCCACCATCGGGCTCAAGGAATACGCCTACAACGAGACGCGGTACACCATGCTCGCCAAGAGCGATCCGGAACACGCCAAGAAGCTGCTGGAATTGGCGCAGGGGGACGTGGCGAGCCGCTGGAAGCTGTATGACTATTGGGCGCACATGCCCGCCAACGGGGGTGAAAAGAAATGATCGACCTGACAAAAACCATCGACCTTTCCACTACGTACCTGGGCCTGAAGCTGAAGAGCCCGCTGGTAGCTTCGGCATCGCCCCTTTGCATGGAGGTGGGCGACGTGCGCCGGCTGGAGGACGCCGGCGCCTCGGCCGTGGTGCTGCACTCGCTGTTCGAAGAGCAGATCGAGATCGAAAGCGAGGAGCTGAACCGCTTCCTGTTCGAAAGCTCGGGGAGCAGCGCCGAAGCCGGCACGGAACTTCCCGAGTTGATGCACCCGGTGCGGAAGGCGGAAGGCTACCTGAAGCACATTCAAGCGTGCAAGCAGGCGGTCCGGATACCCGTGATCGCCAGCCTGAACGGTTCGAGCAAGGGCGGCTGGCTGGACTACGCCACCAAGATGGAGCAGGCCGGCGCGGACGCGCTGGAGCTGAACATCTACTACATCCCGGTGGACCTGGCGGTTACCGGCGAGCAGGTCGAACAGCTATACATCGATCTGGTCACGGCGGTGAAGAGTACGGTCAAGATCCCGGTGGCGGTCAAGCTGGGCCCGTACTTCAGCTCGCTGCCCAACGTGGCCCGCAAGCTGGACGCCGCCGGCGCGGACGGCCTGGCGCTTTTCAACCGCTTCTACCAGCCCGATTTCGATCTCGAGGCGCTGGAAGTGGTGCCCAACCTGATCCTCAGCAACTCCCACGAGCTGCTGCTGCGGCTCAACTGGATCGCGGTGCTCTACGGCGCGGTGAAGGCCGACCTGGCGCTGACCGGCGGGGTGCACAGCGCGGTGGACGTGGTGAAGTCCATGATGGCCGGCGCCAAGGTGGCCATGATGACGTCCGCCCTGTTGAAGCGTGGCATCGGGTACCTCGACACCATCGCCACCGAACTGCTGGTGTGGATGGGCGAGCACGAATACGACTCCATCCGCCAGATGCAGGGCAGCATGAGCCGCAACGCGGTTCCGCAACCCTCGGCTTTCGAGCGGGCCAACTACATGAAGGTGCTGAGCTCGTACGCCATTAGGTAGCGGGTGTTTGGTGGGGCAGGCGCTTTCGCCTGCCAACCGCCGGCGGACCCGAGCATCGCTGGGGTTGACAGGCGGAAGCGCCTGTCCCACAACCACGATGCTGGAACTTCAGAAGGGCGGCCGGGTTGCCGGCCGCCCTTTTCCGCGGCGCGCGCTCCTCTAATGCGGGCACCGGATCGGGAATGCGCCAGTCTCGTCCACGACCGAAACGACGCGACTTGTTGCCCCTGTTCTCCGATAAACAGTCTAGCGGGGGATTTTTCCGAGAGCAAGCCCCGGGCGTCTCGCGCGTCTCGCACAGGCGCGAGGAACGCCGGCCAGAAGGCCGGCGGCAAGCCCGAAGGCTTGACCCCACGTGAACGCGAGGAACGCCGGCCAGAAAGCCGGCAGGCCAAAGGTTTGGCCCCACGGAATTGACAAGACCCGCGTCCCTGCGCCAGCATGAGGGTAATCATGCGCTGGACCATCGAGACGCGGGTTCCCGAGAACTCGTTCGACTACTTCGAAAAGACGCTCATCACGCCCAACGGCTTCCGCGAGTACGACGTGCGCTGGCTGCTGGGAAAGGATATCAATCCCAATGGCTTCGTGGTGCTCGGCAAGGCCTACGGCACGCTGGTACGCGAAGCGCTCGGCGAAAGCGACGTGGTGGTGGGGCACGACTTTCGCATGTACAGCCAGGACCTCAGCCGTTCCTTCATCGTCGGCCTTCTGTCCGCCGGCATGCACGTGGTGGATATCGGCCTGTCGCTCTCGCCCATGCTGTATTTCGCGCAACACCGCTTCGGTTTTCGCGGCGGGGCCGAAATCACCGCCAGCCACAACGAGAACGGTTGGACGGGCATCAAACTGGCCAACGGCTTGTCTTCCACCCTGGGCCCCGAGGGCATCCTGCAATTCCGCAAGATCGTGGAGGACGGGGTGTTCGCCACCGGCCGCGGCGAGTACGAATCCTACGACGGCTTGTTCGACGATTACCGGGCGGATCTGCGCCAGCGCCCTCTGGCGCGCAAATTAAAAGTGCTGGTGGCGGCCGGCAACGGCGGCGCCGGCCGCTTTGCCCCGCCCGTGCTGCGCGACCTGGGCTGCGACGTGGTGGAGCTAGATACCGAACCCGACTGGTACTTCCGCAAGTGCAATCCCAATCCCGAAGACATGAAATTCCTGCATGGCATGAGCCGCGCCACGGTGGAACATCACGCCGATGTGGGCTTCGGGCTGGACGGCGATGGCGACCGCCTGGGGGTGGTGGACGACCAGGGCCGCGAGGTCTTCTCCGACAAAATGGGGCTGCTGGTGGCTCGCTGGATCTGTCCCAAGGCCCCCGGCCGGCCGGTGGTGATCGACGTCAAAGGCACCGGCCTATATTATGAAGATCCGATCCTCAAGCAGGCCGGCGCGGATATTGTGACCTGGAAGACGGGGCACTCCTACATCAAGGCCAAGGTGGCCGAAACCAACGCCGTGGCGGGCTTCGAGAAAAGCGGCCATTGGTTTTTCAACGCCCCCTTCGGGCGCGGCTACGACGACGGGGTGCTCTCCGCCGTGCAGACGCTGCGCATGCTCGCCGAGCAGAGCCAGAGCCTCTCGGGAATGATCGACGCGCTGCCCCGCACCTGGCAGTCGCCGACGCTCGAGCCGCAGTGCGCGGACGACGTGAAGTACAAGGTGGTGGAGGCGGTCGCCGCGCAGTACCAGAGCGACTTCGCCAGCGGGGCGCGAATCGCCGGTATGGCGATCCGCGACATCATCCTCATCAACGGCGTGCGCTTCCGCCTGGAGGACGACAGTTGGGGGCTGGTGCGCGCCTCCTCAAACCGCCCGTCGCTGGTGGTGGTGGCGGAAGCCCGCAAGTCCAGGGACCAACTTTACGAAATCGTGGATCAGATCAAGGCCAGACTGGCGGCCACCGGCCTGATAGGCGGCTACGACCAGGACATGCCCGCGCGGTAGCCAGGGGTCAGCCGGGCAAGCTAAAGCATGCCCCACGGGCATGCTCTAGCTGTCCCAATTCTTCAGCGCCCTACGACCTCCAGAATTGCGGCGTCCGGGCCACTCCAGGCTTGGAACCCCTCGTGAGTAAGCTTGCCGGTGGCATTGTTCCAGCGCAGGCGGGTGATGCGCCGATCGCCGCTTTCATAAGCGTAGGTTTTGCCATCGTCGTCGTAGAGGGTGAACGCGCCGTCCGCGCCGCGATACACCCGCACGCGAGCCAGCTTCTGGGTTTCGGCGGTGCTCTGAACGGGTTCTCCGAGGGGCACAATGGAACCGGCCCGCACGAACAGCGGCAGGGTGTCGATGGGAGCGTTCACTCGAATCGTCTGCCCGCCGCGGAAGCGCTGGTTGGTCCAGTAGTTATACCAGTCCGCGCCGGCCGGCAGGTAGACCGAACGGCTGGTGGCGCCCTGTTCGGTGACGGGGGCCACCAGGAACGCGGGACCGAACATGTACTCGTCGCCCATGCCGGCCACGTTCGGATCGTTGGGGAAGTCCATGAACAGCGCGCGCATGAAGGGGGCGCCGGTTTCGTTGGTCTGGTATCCCAGCGAGTAAATGTAGGGCATGAGCTGGTAGCGCAGCTTCAGGTACTTCTCGAGAATCGGCTGGGCCGCTTTGCCATAGGTCCAGACCTCGTTGTACAAGCGGCTGCCGTGGGTGCGGAAGATGGGCATGAAGGAGCCGTATTCGAACCAGCGGGTGTAGAGCTCCGGGTAGTCGTCATAGCCGCCGACGTTGTCCCGCGCGTCGGAGGGATCGAGCAGGGGAGGGTGCAGGGGATGATGCTCGGCCGGCAGGTACTGCCATCCGCCGATGTCATTGCTCCAATAAGCCAGACCGGATGCGGTGAAACCGAGCCCGGTGGGGACTTGGCGTTTCAGGGTGTCCCAGGTGGGGTAGATATCGGAGGACCAGAACATGGCCCCGTTATGTTGCGCTCCCAGGTAGGCGTCGCGGGAGAGGATGAGCGCGCGCTGCTTCATGTCGCGGCGGAAACCGTCATAGAGCGCGGCCGTGTGAAACAGCGGGTAGACGTTGAAGTAGCGGGTTCCGGGTCCGATGTGAAAGTAGCTGCCGTTAGGCGGCAGATCGGGCTCGGTTTCATCCGACCAGAGAGAGTCGAAGCCCTTGCTGAGGATGTTGTCGCGGATGGTATTCCAATACCAGCGGGCCGCTTCCGGGTTGGTGGTGTCGATGTCGGAGCCGGCGCGGTCGTAGGGCAACCCGTTGGTGGGCGTTCCGTCGGCGAGGTGCATGAACCAGCCGTTCTTTAGCACCAGGTCGTAGTAGCGGGATTCGGGGGTAAAGCGCGGCCAGACGCTGATCATGGTCTGCAATCCCATGTCGTGAAGCTGGCGGTTCATGGCGCTGGGGTCGGGCCACTTGACGGGATCCATATCGATTTGGCCCATTTTCGTCCAATAGAACCAGTCGACCACTACCACATCGAGCGGGAGCTTCCGGTCGCGGTAGCCTTTGGCGACCGACAGAACTTCGTCCTGCGAACTGTAACGCTGCTTGCACTGGATAAACCCGTAGGCGGCCTTGGGCAGCATCGGCGTGGTTCCGGTAAGCTGGCGGTAGCCGGCGTAGATCTCGTCGGTGGTGGCGCCGGCGATCACGAAGAACGATACCCGATCACCCACCTCCGAGGTCCAGCGGGTCTCCTCGTTAAAGCCCCCCTCGAACACGGTCTTAGAGGGGTTGTCCCAGATGACGCCGTAGCCCTTATTGGTGACCAGAAACGGCACGCCCATGCTGGGGGCGGCGGTAGCGGTATAGTTGTGCCAGGATTCGATGCGGCGGCCGCGGTGGTCGAGAACTCCCTCGTGGTTCTGGCCCAGGCCGTAGTAGTGCTCGTCGTCGGGCGAAACGAAGGTGGCGCCGACCTGGTAAAAGGGCGGGTCCGATGGACGCTTGTCATGCAACACGCCGGCGTTGCCGTCCTTGTAATTGGGCACGGACATCGACCAGCCCTTCATCTCCAGCAGTTTCTTGCCGGCGGGCGTGGCGACGGTAATGTGAGCCGGCGGCGCGGAGCCGTTGAAGAACTTGGCGATATCGAGTTCCGTCGCCATGGGCTTGCCCGGGCGATTGGCGGCCACGGTGACCACCAGGCGTGGCGACCGGTAGACGTCGCCCTGGGCATCCGTTTGCCGGCTCCAGCCCTGGGCGGAGGGGGTGGCCACGAATCCATAGCCCGGCGCGGCCGCGGCCGGCTCCTTGAGGAGGCTCAGGGTGACACGGACGATGTTGGGGGCATAGGGCTCGAGGACAATCGCGCCGCCGTCCCGGTCCAGTACAACCTGCGAATTCTGGGCGTATGCGCCGCCGCTGAACAGCAGTGCGAGTAACATCGCGACCGCCAGGCATGATGTGCGAATCATAATGACCTTTGCTTCGAAAGCGTCCCTCGACCACCACGATAACAGCCCGCTTCCGGCCGCGGGGCGAGCGTTTCGTACATCTTACCCTCCTTTGGGGATTTCAGAAGATCCGGCGATCCTTCCGCCGGTTGGAAAATGTCCCACGGCCGCACGGAATCCACGCCAAAGCCGCACCCGTGCGCCGGCGCAAAAGACGGTATCGTAAGAGTCGGCAAGGAGGCCAGCAATGCAACGTCGGGAATTCCTGAAGGCATCCGCACAGGCGGGAGCGGCCGCTTGGACCGCCGTGTCCGCGGATCGAGTGATGGGAGCCAACGACCGGCTGCGCGTGGGCCTGATCGGGTGCGGAGGGCGCGGCACGCTCGATGCGCGCAACATGCGCGGCACGCTGGAGGACATCCAGGCGGTGGCGCCCGAGAGCTATCACGGCGGCAATCCGGAGCCGCGGCTCAAAGAGCCGCGCAACGTGGATATCGCCGCCGTGTGCGACGCCAACTCGGCCAAGACCGACGCGGCCAAGAGATGGACGCCGCAAGCCACGGCGTACGACGATTTCCGCAAGCTGCTGGCGGACAAGAGCATCGACGCGGTGATCATAGCCACGCCGGACCCCTGGCACGCGCAGATGATGATTTTGGCGTGCGAGGCCGGCAAGGACGTCTACCTGGAAAAGCCGGTGATGTACCGCCTGGCCGAGGCCAGGACCATGCGCGAGGTGGTGCGCCGGACCGGGCGTATTGTGCAGATCGGCTCGCAGCACCGCTCCGCCGACCACATCGCCGAGGCGGCCAGGATGGTGCAAGGCGGCCGGATCGGCGAGGTGAAGTTCGTCCGCGTGTGGAATTACCAGCTCGAGCCCGCCGCCGCGCCGGTTCCGGACGCCGATCCCCCGGCCGGCATGAACTGGGACGCCTGGCTGGGGCCGTCGCCCAAAGTGCCCTACAACGTCAACCGGCTGTATTACCGGGCGTTCATGGACTATACCAACGGGCTTATCAGCGATTACGGAAACCATCGCTTCGATTCGGTGCACCAGATCATGGGCGTGGATAAGCCGCTGAGAGTCGCCTCTTCCACGGCCATGCTCAATCGGAAGAAGGCGGGGGACATCGTCGACATCCAGCAGGCCACCTACGAATATCCCAGTTTCATCCTGGATTACGAGGGGTGCGTGTACAACAGCCACGGCCTGGGCGGCAGAACCGAGGGCATGCGTTATTACAATGCGCGGGGAACCGACGACCGCCCGCACGGCATGGCGTTCTATGGGACCCAGGCGGCCCTTTTCGTGGACCGCATCGGAATGGAGTTGTACCCGGAGCCGCGCGGCGGCTTCGGCGGAAGGGGCCGCGGTGGGGCGGCGGCGGCGCAGCCGCTCGAGCGGATGCACATGAACGAGGACGAGCCCTCGGCGCTGCACGCCAAGAACTTCGTGGACTTCGTGCGCAATCGCAAGGAGCCCTTCGCCAACATCGAAGTGGAAGCGCGGGCGACGGCCATCGCCTGCATCGGCAATGTGGCCGCGTGGACCGGGCGCAAGCTGACGTGGGACGACGCCTCCTGGCAGTTCCCGGGCGACGCGGAGGCCAACAAGTACCTGTTCCGCGAGTATCGCAAGCCCTGGGACCTGGTGAAGTTCGGGTAGGGAACTATGTTCCCGGGGCGCCCGCGGGGACCAGCTTCGCCTCTCTGCTATCCGCCAAGGTATATTTCCACAACAGGATAGAGTGGCGGAGGAAGAGGGATTCGAACCCCCGAGTGAGTCACCCCACTAACGGTTTTCAAGACCGCCGCCTTCAACCGCTCGGCCATTCCTCCGTCTTCCATGGTAGCGAATTCCCGGAACTTGCGGACTGGGCATCCGCCACATTCCTCCTTCTGGCGATTATCACCGGTTTCCCGTCCGGGCGCCGCGACGGCCCGCCAGAGGGTAAACTATGATGGTGCGACAGAGCGTTCTGGTATCTGGGCGGTGGCGCGGGTCGGGCATGCCCGGCCCCTACAGCGCATCGCGGCGGTGGATCGCGCGATGACCACGAGCAACACGACCGACAGGGCACTCCCCACCAACGTCGACGCCGAGCGGTTCGTGCTTGGCTCCATCCTCCTGGATGATAGTTTCTATCTTTATACCGCGAGCACGCTGGAGCCGGACGACTTCAGCCTGGAAAAGCACCGCCGCATTTTCGGGCGCATGGGCGGCCTGTATGAGCGGGGCGAGAAGATCGACCGCGTCACCGTCGCTAACGAGCTGATGAAGTTCAACGAGCTGGAGGCCTGCGACGGCCTGAGCTACCTGGTTTCGCTCGACGACGGCCTGCCGCGGATTCCGAACATCGACAGCTACGTCCGCATCGTCAAGGACAAGAGCGTGCTGCGGCGCATCATTTTTGCCTCGCAGAACATGATGAACAGGTGCCTGGCCGGCGAAGAGGAGCCGGATCAGATCCTGGCCGGGGCCGAAGAGACGCTGCTCAAGCTGGGAGAAGCGCGTGTCAAAGGTCTGGAATCCGCGAGCCAGGTTCTCAACAACTATGAAGGCGGCCTGAGCGCGTTTCTCGATCCCAGCAAACGCATCAAGGGGATCAGCACCGGGTACACGAAGTTCGACGAACTCACCGGAGGGCTGCACGGCGGCGACCTGTTCATTCTGGCGGGGCGGCCTTCCATGGGCAAGACGGCGCTGGCCCTGAACATGGCGCAGCACGTGGCCTTGAAGCTGAAGCAGACAGTGGCGGTTTTCTCGCTCGAAATGTCGAAGGAATCGCTGCTGACCCGCATGTTGTGCTCCGTCGCCAGGGTGGATAGCCAGAAATTCCGCGCCGGCTACCTGAACCAGGAAGAGCGCCGCAAGCTGGGCCACGCGGTGAACGAGCTGGCCGAGGCGCCACTTTGGATCGACGACACCGCCGGCTTGTACCTAATGGACATGCATTCCAAGTTGCGCCGGCTGCAAAAGGAGAGAAAAGAACTGAAGCTGGTGATCGTGGACTACCTGCAGTTGATGACCGGCCGCGGGCGCTTCGAGAACCGCACCCAGGAGGTGACCGCTCTGTCGCGCGGCATGAAGCTGCTGGCCAAGGAGCTGAACGTCCCCATGCTGGTGCTCTCGCAGTTGAGCCGCGCGCCGGAGACGCGGCAGGGCGACCACCGCCCGCAGCTCAGCGACCTGCGCGAATCCGGATCCATCGAGCAGGACGCCGACGTGGTGGCCTTCATTTTCCGCGAGGAAGTCTATAAGAAAGACGATGAGGACCTGAAGGGGCGGGCCGAGCTGATCATCGCCAAGCAGCGCAACGGACCGATCGGGACCGTGAAACTGCGCTTCCTGCACGAGCAGACCAAGTTCGAGAACCCCGCTGAGGATGTGCCGGAAGAGTAGCGTGGGATAAGCCTCCAGGCTTGTCAATCCGAGCGAAGCTCGGACCTCGGCTTTCGCCTTTCGCACAGCTCCGCGGGCGACCCGGCTTGCGCCGGGTCGCCTTGGCAAGCCTGGAGGCTTACCCCACTCGATTGGCAAGCCTTCGACCCTTGCTAGCGGCTGGCGTGGAGTTCGGCCATCCCAAACTCCACAACCTGGATCTGCTCTCGAAGGGTGGAATAGCGGAGGGCTTGACTGGCGGTGCGGAGCCGGTCCACTTCCGCGGCGCTGAAGTGGCGCGCGTAAAGGTCGGAGCGGCTGCGGTACGAGTAGGCGGAATAGACGGCGCCGCCGGCGGCGATCTCCATGAGCGTGTCCCAAAAGGTGGCGCGCCGGAAAAGTCCCGTGCGCGCGGCCGCCTCGCGCGGGATGTCGATGGCGCGCCGCCCGCCGCGGAGCACGGCGCGGAAGCAGCGCGCCGGATCGAAGGGCAGCGAGGGGTCCGGGTCGGGGAACGCCGCCAGCACGGCGCGCAGATCCTCCGCGCCGGCTTCCCAACCGGCCCAGCGAAAACGCGACGCGCCCACCACCAGCGTCCCGCGGAGCAGGATCTCGCGGATGCGCAGCTCGTCCTTGCCGGCCACCGCGAGCAGGTGCTCGATCAACTCGCGCACCGGCAGATCCTGGGCCACCACGGCCGTGAGCGTGATGGCTTCGGCGGCCTCCGAGCTGATCTTGACGCGAACGGTGGGCGGCAATGCCATCGATCTGATTTCACGCTAGCATAGGTCCGTGACGCCACTGGGCGAGGTGCTGGCCGAAGAGATCCGCCGCCAAGGGCCCATCCCGTTTCGCCGTTTCATGGAGGCGGCTTTGTATCATCCCCAATACGGCTACTACCGACGCGCGCGGGATCCGTTCGGCAAAGCGGGCGACTTCTTCACCGCCGAGCAGATCCAGCCGGTGTTCGGTATTCTCATGGCGGCGCGAATCCGTCGGCTCTACAAGGAGATGGGCGAGCCGCGCGATTTCACGGTGGTGGAACTGGGCGCCGGGCGGCGGGAAATGGCGGAAGCGTTCTCCGAGTGGCGATACGTTCCGGTGGATATCGGCCGCGGCGCGCTGCCGGAGCGCTTCGTGGGGGTGGCGTTCAGCAACGAGTTCTTCGACGCTCTGCCGGTGGACGTGGCGGTGTACCGCGACGGCGCGTTCCGCGAGCAGCGCGTGGGCTTCGCCGACGGACGCTTCCACTGGAGCGCGGGCGGGGCCGCGCCGCCGGAAGTGGAGCGGCGGCTGCGCGCCTGGGCGGCGCCGCCCGAGGAGGGCCGCTGGTACGAAGTCTCCCTCGACGCGCCCCGCTGGGTGGAACGCATCGCCGGCGCGATGGAGGGCGGCTATGCGCTGACCATCGACTACGGCTACACCCGCGCGGAGTCGGCGCGCTTCCCAGCCGGCACGTTGATGAGCTATCGAAGGCACACGGCGCGCGAGGACGTGCTGGAGGATCCCGGGGAACGGGACCTCACCGCGCACGTGGATTTCACGGCGCTCGAAGAAACGGGAGCCGCGCACGGATTGCGGAAGGAACGCCTGGAGACGCTGGCGCAGACCCTGCTCGCCGCCGGCGAGCCCGATCAGTTCGCCGCCGCGCTCGAATCCGGCGATCCGCGCGAGAGCCTGCGGCGGCGCATGCAGCTCAAGACGTTGTTGTTCGGAATGGGCGAGACGTTCCGCGTGCTGCTGCAGCGGCGCGTGCGGTGATCTCCGGTGGGGCAGGCGCTTCCACCTGCCAATTCGAGCGAAGCTCGGACGCCGCCGGAAGAACGCCGGCGCGGACGCCGGCGTGGCAGGCCGGAGGCCCGCTCTACGGAGTTGCGAAGGAGTGGATGGACAACGGGAAGGGGCCTGGACAAAGAAAAAGGCCCCGAAAAACGGGGCCTCAAAGTGGAACCTGTTTTGCAGCCCTTGTTCAGGGCGCGCCCGAGCTACTTCTTTTTCTTCGGAGCAGCTTTCTTCTTGGGGGCGGCTTTCTTGGTTGCGCTCTTCATCGATTGATTCTCCCTAACATCAAATTTTGCGATTTCGAAAATCGCAATGTGATTCATATATAAGGTTGTTCGCGATGAAAGTCAAGAAAAAAATGCATGGCGCGCCAGGTTTCGACTTCTTTCGCGTTGCGTGGCGCGCACATGACCCTCTCGCCGCGAAGAAAAGTCGCCGCGCGGATCCCGCAGAGCGAGCCTGCGGCCCGCCATGCCCGCATCCTCGCGGGCATCCTCGACACGGACGTCTCAAGAAGAAGAATGCCCGCGAGGACGCGGGCATGGCAGGCTGCAAGCCCGCTCTACGTGTGCTATCGGAAGATCCAGTACAGCGCCACCATCACCGCGGTCAACACCGCCGCCACGATGCGCGGGTCGAACGCGCCGGCCAGCTTGGCGCGGAGGATCACCTCGAGGGGATGCTCCCAGGTGAGGCCCTCGACCTTCTCGGGAGCGGGCGGCGGCGTGAGCAGGCTGACCACCACGAAGACTACGGAGCAAAGGCAGAAGCTCCACCAGGCCTGCATCAGGAACGGAATCCCCAGCCCCGTGGTGATGAGCTTCTCGGATCCGAACGCGGGCAGATCCAGCAGGAAACAGACGGCGCCCAATGAGAAGCCGAAAATCAAGGTGGCCAGCGAAGCCTCCTTGGTCCCGCGCCGCCAGAACACGCCGAACAGGAACACGGTGGTGATGGGCGGCGCGATGTTGGAGGCTATGGCGTTGATGGCTTCGAAGATGCTGGAGTATCGGCCGCCCTGGGTGGACCACGCCACGGCGAGGATCATGACCACGGCGGAGCTGACGCGCGCGATGTTGACCTGCGCGCGGTCGCTCAAGCCCGGCCGCAGGCGGCCCACGATATCCACCGCCACCAGCGTGCCGGAGCTGTTGAGGGCCGCCGAGACCGCGCTCATGAGAGCGGCCAGTACGGCGGCCGAGATGAGACCCTTCAGCCCGGAGGGGATGAGCTGGGTGATCAGCACGGGCAGCGTCTGGTTGCTGGCCGCGCCGATCTGGTCGCGGAAAAGCACCCAGGCGATGGTTCCCGGCAGCACCAGAACAAACACGGGGAGGATTTTCAGGAACCCGGCCATCAGCGGGCCAAGCTGGGCATCGCGCTCGCTGCGCGCGCCCAGAACCCGCTGCACGATGGTCTGGTCCGTGCACCAGTACCAGATTCCCAGAATGGGAAAGCCGAGCAGGATCTCATACCAGTTCAAGCCCACGGCGCTGTGAGTGTGCAGCATGGAAAGCTGATCGGGCTTGAGGGCCGCCTTGAACTGCGCGATGCTGTGGATCCCGTGGTGGGGAAGGGCCAGGACGGCGAAGGCCGTAATGGTGCAGGCGCCCGCCAGCAGGAAGACGGTGTTGATGGTTTCGGTGACCACCACGGCGCGCAGCCCGCCCAGAAGGGTATACACGGAAACCACCACCGCCACGGCGACGATGGAAGTCACCACGTCGATTCCGAAGAACCGCTGGAACACGGCCGCGCCGGCGAAGATGCTCATCCCGATGTGGATGAAGAGCGCGGCCACAATGGCCATGAAAGCCAGAAAAGAGCGCGAGGCGGGGCTGTAGCGCCGTTCCAGAAATTCCGGCAGGGTGGAAATCCGGCTGCGGAAGTAGAAGGGCGCGAACACCAGGGCGAGCAGCACCAGGGTGAAGACCGCGGCCCACTCGAAGTTGCCCCACACCAACCCTTCGTTGTAGCCGGAAGCGGTGAGGCCCACCAGGTGGATGGTGGAGATGTTGGAGGCGAACAGCGCGGCGCCCACGATGCCCCAGGGCAGGGAACGGCCGGCCAGGAAGAAAACCTGGCCGGTCACCTTCATGCGCCGCGTGGACCACACGCCGGCCGCCATGATGGCGAGCATGTAGACTACGATGATCGCCAGGTCGAGAACGGGAATGTCGAGTCGGTGAGTCATCGCGGGATCAGTCCAGGTGGAAAACTTCTTCGAGCGGCGCCATGTTTTCGTCGGGGCGGCCGGCCAGGGCGGTAAAGAAAGGAGCCATTTCCTTCTGCCAGCGCGCGTTTACCTCGAGCGCTTCCATGCCCTTGAGGGCCGCCTGGAAATCGGGCGTTTCGAGGTAGCCGATGAGCAGGCCGTCGTCGCGCAGGAATAGGGAATAGTTGCCCCATCCCGTGCTGGAAAGCGCTTGGCGCATTTCCGGCCACACCTGGCGGTGCCGCTCTTTGTATTCCGCCAAGCGCTCCGGGCGGACCTGCAAGATGAAACAAACTCGCTGCACGCGTATGCCTCCCTGCCGTTGGGGATCAAGTAGTAATCCTACTACGGCACGGAAGGCGTTGTGGGGCAGGCGCTTCCGCCTGGCAAGCTGGAACCCGGCTCAGGCTGGATGCCGGAGCTACTTCGTGAATATGGTCACGTCGGCGTTCATGCCCGGCCGCAGGATCAGGCGTTCGTTGCGGTCCACGAGGATCTTCACCGGTATGCGCTGCACCACCTTCACGAAGTTGCCGGTGGCGTTTTCAGGCGGGAGCAGGCTCATGCGCGAGCCCGTGGAGCCGGCAATGGAATCGACGCGGCCGGCGATGCTGCGGCCGTACATATCCACGTGAATCTCGGCGCGCTGCCCGGTGTGGACATTTTCCAACTGGGTCTCCTTGAAATTGGCTGTGACCCACGTGTCGTGCAACGGGATGACGGTCATCAAACCCTGGCCGGGAGCGACGATCTGGCCTACCTCCACGCTCTTGCGCGTAACCACGCCCTCGATGGGCGAGACAATCGCGCAATAGCTGAGCTGCAGCTCGGCGGCCGCCAGGTTGGCGCGGGCCGTCTCCACGGCGGCCGCCGCCGTGCCGGCGTCGGCGGAGCGAATGCCCACCTCCTGGCGATTGGCCAGCGCCGCCGCCACCTGCGCCTGGGCCTGGCTGACGCGCGTGGCGGCGGCGTCCACCGCCGATTTGCGAATGGCGGCCTCGTCCCGGGCGGAGGCCAGCTTCTCGCGCGCGGCTTGAAGGTCGCTCTCCGCCTCCTTGGCGGTCTCCGCGTAGGCGTCGAGTTGCAGTTGCGAAATTTCGGCCTTATCGGCCAGGGGCTTCATGCGCGCCAGGTCCGCCTGCGCGCGATCGCTCTTGGCCTGCTTCGCGCGCATGTTGGCCTCGGCGTAGGCCAGGTCGGACCCGGCGGCCTGCTGCTGCGCCAGCCGCGCGCGCGCCAGCTCCGCCTCGGCGTCGGCCAGTTGCGCATCGGCCGCGCTGGAGCCCGACTGGGTGGTGGCGTCGGTCCAGGGCACAACTACCCGCGCCGATCGCAACTGGCTTTCCGCGCGGGCGAGCTCGGCCTTGGCTATGTCCACGCGCGCCTGGTAGTCGCGAGGATCGATGCGCACCAGCGGCTGCCCGATGGCGACTTCCTGGTTGTCATCGACCAACACTTCGAGCACGTTGCCCGCGATCTTAGACGCGATGGCGCCGATATGACCATCCACCTCGGCGTCGTCGGTGGAGACCTGGTCGCGATAATGCATATAGACGGCGTAGGCCGCTCCCGCAATGGCCAGGAACACGATGACGAGCGCGATTTTGGCTCGGGCGCCGGAGCGCGAATCCGAAACTGTCTCGACGGTCTCGGGCTTGGGATATTCTTCAGCAGCGTTGGGCATCGATCTTACCTTCCAGGTTACCTTCTTGCGCGGCCCTCACTCCGCCACCATGGGCCGCGTGGTGGACTTGACATTCTTGATCAGCAACATCAGCGGGATAATCGCCAGAAACAGCATCCCCATGAACCAGAACGTGTCCACGAACGCCAGCATATTCGCCTGGCGGAGCATGGACCCGTAAATCATTCCTTGCGCGGCCGCGGCGGCGTCCGGCGGAGAGGCGCCGTGCACGGTCATGAGCTGCGACGCCCCGGCCAGAGACTGCCGGTACGCCGAATCGAGGGGCGTGAGGTGTTCCACCAGCCGGCTCGAATGCAGTTGAGCGCGGCGCGTCAGCATGGTGGTCACGGTGGCGATTCCAATACTGCCCCCGATGTTCCGCGCCAGGTTGAAAAGGCCGGTAGCGTACTGGGTCCGCGCCTTGGGTATGTACGCGAATGCCGCCGTGGCGATGGGAACGAACAGGAATCCGAAGCCCAGGCTCTGCACCATGCGGCTCCATACGGCCGTCTTGTAATCGATATACAGGTTGAACCCGGACATGATGAACAGCCCCGTGCTGCAAGCCAGCACGCCGAAGATCATGAGCCACCGCGGTTGCACGCGACGCAGCAGCAGGCCCACGATGGGCATGCAGAAGATCACCACGAAACCACCGGGCGAAAGCACCAGCCCGCTGGTGGTGGAAGTGTAGCCTAGCAGGGTCTGAAGCAGAAGGGGCATCAGCGTGGTGCTTCCATAAAGCACGATGCCCATGATCAGCATGGTGACTGTGCTGAGCATGAAGTTGCGTTCCTTGAGGACGTGGAAATCGATCACCGGCTGCTTCTGCCGCAACTCCCACAACACCACCCCGATCAGAGCCACCACCATGATGACGGCGAAGGTGGTGATGAAGCGAGAGCCGAACCAATCGTTTTTCTGTCCTTCGTCCAGCACCACTTCGAGCGCGCCCAAGCCCAGCGCCAGCAGGCCGAAGCCGATGTAGTCGATCTTGAGGCCCTGCTTGAAACCTTTCCGCACCAGGTAGGGCGGATCGAAAACCAGGAACCAGCTCAGCAGGAGCGAAAGAAGCCCAATGGGGATATTGATAAAGAAGACCCAGCGCCAACTGTAGTTGTCCGTGATCCAGCCGCCCAGGGTGGGACCGATGATGGGCGCGAAGACCACTCCGATGCCGAAAATGGCCATGGCCATGCCCCGCTTCTCGATGGGGAAGCTTTCCACCAGGATGGCCTGCGATATGGGCTGCAGCGCCCCGCCGCCCAACCCCTGCATCACCCGGAACAGAATCAGCAACCCCAGCGACGGCGCCAGGCCGCACAGGGCCGAGCTCACCGTAAACAGCGCCACGCAGATCATGTAGAAGCGTTTCCGTCCGATGGCCATGGAGAACCAGCCGCCCATGGGAAGGATGATGGCGTTGGAAACCAGGTAGGAAGTCAGCGCCCAGGTGGCTTCGTCCACGGTCGCCGAAAGGCTGCCCGCGATGTGCGGCAGGCAAACGTTCACCACGGTGGTGTCGAGCACCTCCATGAAGGTGGCCAGCATGACGACGCCGGCGACGATCCACGGGTTGATGGTGGCGTGGTTGCGCTCGGCGGGCAGCCCGTTGCGCATGGCGGCCCACCTGCCCGGCGCGGCCACGGGCGGGTTATCTGGCGTAGAGCGCCTCCATCTGCCCGGCCGAGTGAGCCAGGTCCGCGCGCGCCTGGTTGTAGCGGTAGAGAGCCGCAATCTGATTGTCGTTGGCCCGCGCCAGGGCGTCCTGGGCGCTGATCACCTCGATGTTGCTGGTCACGCCGGCCTGAAAACGGTCGCGCGCCTGTTCCACTTCCTGGCGGGCGAGGTCGACCCCCTGGTTGGCCACATCCACCTCGCCGCGGGCGGCATCCAGGCGCGCAATGGCGGTCTTGACTTCGAGCGCGATGCGCCCGCGGATGTCCTGCTCCTGCTGCTTGAGCTGCTGCAGCGCCAGGCCGGCATCGGCGCGCTCGGCCTCGATGCGGCCTCCGGTGAAGATAGGAACATCCAGGCTGAATTGATATTGATACGTTGGGATAATGCTCGCCGGCGCCAAGCCCAACTGCGCCCAGAAGCCGGTGAACGAAACACGTGGAAGGCGCTCGTCGCCGGCGGTGCGCAAGGCCAGTTCGGCCTGCTGCTGGCGGGTCGCGATCTGGCGCAACTCGGGCCGCGTGGCGTACGCCCGCTCCAGGGTTTCATTCACCGGCGCGGGAGGCGTCTCGAAGAAGCTCACCTGGTCGGCCATCTCGATGCGCCGCAGCGGATCGACATTGAGCAGACGCGCCAACCCGAACAGCGCCGTGTCGAGCCCGGTGCGCGCCACGATAAGACGCTGCTTCTCGTTCTGCAGCTCGACGTTGGAGCGCAGCGTGTCGATGCCCGTGCCCACGCCGTTCTTCTGCAAATCCGCCGCCTGGTCGTAGAGCGCCTGGGCCAAGTCCACGCGCGATTGCGCCGCCGAGACATCGGCGGCCGCGCGTTGGCCGCCCAGGTACTGGGAGACCACCAGCAGAACGCTGTCTTCGCGCGCGCCGGTTTCCTGGGCGCGATTGGCTTCCACTCCCAGTCGCGAGGAGCGGTACCGCTCCCACAGCGTCAGATCGAAGATGGGCGCATCGACGGAGACGCCCGCCTGGAAGGTCTCATACGGCCCCACATGCTGCGGGAGGCCGGGAAAGCTCAAGCCCAGCAAGGCCTGCACGTTCAGGCGGTGCACGATTTCCGAAACATCCGCGCCGGCTTGCGGCAGCAGCCCGGAGCGGGCCATCATGCGCGCCTGCTCGCTGCGCGCCACCTCCAGGTTCGCCAGAATCACCTGCGGGCTCTGTTTCAGCGCCAGGTTTACGGCATCGCGCAGAGTGAGCCTCAGGGGAGCCGCGTCTTGCGCCAAGCCGCTGGAGGCCAGCGCGAGTAATATAAGGATGCTCCGCTTCATAGAGAGTTTCGATAGGTGCATCTTAGTCGCCATCCAAATTGTAGCTAACCAATTGGAAGGATTGAGCCGGCAACCTCGGGATCTGCCAATATTTGGGCGCAGGACAAAATGATGGCAGAGGTGGTGGGGGCGGGATGCGGCGATTAGGTGCCTTATTCGCCGCATACTCTGCGGTGAATATGCGATAATCACCGCAGGAGGTGCGGAGAATGTACATCCATGAGCTTAGCGGCTGGCCGGGATTCGACTGGGACCGGGTGCGTCTCTCTGCTCCTCTGGCAGACGTCCGGCACCGGCAGGGCAGGCTGATGGGCCATATGGAAGCCCTGGGTTTCAACCTTCGCCAGGAAGCGGTTTTGCGGACCCTGACCGCCGACGTGCTCAAGAGCAGTGAGATCGAGGCCCAGCGCCTGGATGCGGAGCAGGTCCGGTCCTCGATCGCCCGCCGCCTCGGCATGGACATTGGGGCGCTCAAGCCGGCGGACCGCGATGTGGAGGGCATCGTGGAAATGACGCTCGACGCCACTCGCCACTATGACCAGCCGCTCAGCGGCGAACGGCTTGTTGGGTGGCACGCCTCGCTGTTCCCCACCGGACGGAGCGGGATGAGCAAGATCGGGGTCGGCGCCTGGCGGGACGACGGCGGCGGCCCGATGGAGGTGGTCTCCGGCCCCATAGGCAGGGAGCACGTCCACTTCGTGGCCCCTCCGGCGGCGCGCGTAGAGGCGGAAATGCGCGCATTCCTGGACTGGTTCAACACGGACTCCGGCATCGATCTGGTGCTAAAAGCGGCCCTGTCCCATCTCTGGTTCGTGACCATCCACCCCTTCGACGACGGGAACGGCCGCATGGCGCGGGCCATCGCCGATATGGCGCTGGCCCGCTCCGAGAACAGCACCCAACGCTTCTACAGCATGTCGGCGCAAATCCGGCTGGAGCGCGGCGCGTATTACGACATCCTGGAGCGGACGCAGAAAGGGGCCATGGACGTCACCCCCTGGATGGAATGGTTTCTGGGTTGCCTTGGACGCGCCATCGACGGCGCGCAAACCACTTTGGCATCGGTGCTGGCCAAGGCGCGCTTCTGGGATGCCGTTGCGGGAGTCACGCTGAACGGCCGGCAGCGCCTGGTGGTGAACCGGTTGCTCGACGGCCTCGACGGCAAGCTCACGACATCGAAGTATGCCAAGCTGGCCAAGTGCTCGCAGGATACGGCCCTGCGCGACATTCTGCTGCTGGTCGAGGGCGGCGTTCTGGTCCGCAATCCGGAAGGAGGGCGGAGTACCAGCTACGCGCTGGCGGCCAGCACTGAGCCGTGAAGAACGTTCGATGTGGGGTTGGGCCTTCGGGCCCGCTATGCGTTCCGTGGAACCGCCAGCTTGCGCATCTTGGCTTGCAGGGTGGTGCGCTTCATGCCCAGGCGGGCGGCCGCGCCGGCTGCGCCGCCCACCCGGCCGCCCGCATCGCGCAGCGCGCGCACGATGGCCTGGCGCTCGGCTTCGGCCAGGGTTGGCGCGGAACCGGCTGCGAGACTGGGTTTCGGCCGCTTCAGCTCGCGCAGGGGCGCTTCGAGCTTTCGGCCGGGCGAGAGAATCACGGCGCGCTCGATGAAGTTCTGCAGCTCGCGAATGTTGCCGGGCCAGTGGTAGTGGGTAAGCGCCTGCATGGTGTCCGAGGGAATCGCGGTGATGTGTTTTCTCATGCGGCGGGCGTTCTGCTGCACGAAATAGCGCACCAGCAGGGGGATGTCCTCACGCCGCTCGCGCAGCGGGGGCGCGGTGATGGGGAACACGTGCAGGCGGTAATAGAGGTCCGCGCGAAACTGGCGTTCCTCCACCAGGGCCGCCAGGTCGCGGTTGGTGGCCGCCACCAACCGGGCATCGGTGCGTATGGTTCGCGAGCTGCCCAGCCGCTCGAATTCCCTCTCCTGCAGGACGCGCAGCAGCTTGGTCTGAAGCTCGAGCGGGATCTCGCCCACCTCGTCCAGGAAGATGGTGCCCCGGTGGGCCAGCTCGAAGCGGCCGATGCGCTGGGCGATGGCCCCCGTGAAGGCGCCCTTCTCGTGCCCGAACATCTCGCTTTCGAGCAGCCCGGTGGGGATGGCCGCGCAATTCAGCTTCACGAAGGCGCCCTGACGCCGCCCGCTGAGGTCGTGGATGGCGCGCGCCAGCAGCTCCTTGCCGGTTCCGGTTTCGCCGGAGATCAGTACCGTGGAATCGGTGGGGGCCACCGTTTCCACCTGCTTGAGAATGGCCTTCAGAACGCGGCTCTGGCCGACGATCTCCTCGAACCGGCTGTCGGTGCGGATCTCGTCTTCGAGGTAGACCTTCTCTTCCGCCAGGCGCGCGTTCAGTTCCTCGATCCGCTGGTAGGAAAGCGCGTTATCGACGGCCACGGCCACCTGCCGCGCAATCAACTGCATGAACTCGATGTCTTCCGGGGAGTAGGCGTCTTTTTTGAGCGAGCCGAAGTTCAACCCGCCCAGGTCGCGCTGCGCGGTGAACAGCGGAAACGCGCAGATGCTCCGCACGCCGTAGGGGGCCAGCATGTCGCGGATCACGGGAAAGCGGGTTTCGCTCGAAAGGTCGGGGGTGTAGTAGGGTTTCCGGGTCTCGAGGGCGAGCACCGTGGGCGTGTCGTCGAAGGGAATCGGCGGCGTGTCGGCCGGCGCCGGATAATCGGTCTCGAGGATATGCAGGCGCACCACGCGCGCGTTTTCGTCGAGCAGCGTCAGGGCGATGAAATCGAATGAAACCAGCGGCTTGAGGCAGCGGCTGAGGTCCGCGAAGAGGGCCGACAACTGGCGCCGCGCGCCGATGAATTCGGCCACCTCCAGCAGCGCTTCATAACGTGCGCGGGTCTCGTCCGGCGGTATCGGGGCAGACTCAGACATCGGTGCGTGGAGCCGGTTGTTCTTCAACCGTACCACACCGGGCCGCGCGCGAAATCTCCCGCACCACGGCGCGAATCACGGGCGTCCGCGCCACCAACCGCGCGCCCGCGCGGTACATCTCCGCCAGCGCGGACTCGCCTTCGCCATCCACGAAATCCACTTCGCGCAAGTCCACAACCGTCTTGCGGGAAGGGGCGGCCGCCAGCGCGTCTCTCCAGCACCGCCGCAGCTCGCCCGTCCACGGACCGGACAGACTGCCTTCCAGACCCAGCCGAAGCTCCCCGGGCGACTCGAACAGGGAAATTTTAAGCATACCTGCCGGGGGATGCAGGGCAAAAAGGGCGCCATTGCAGAATCCATTGAAAACAAAAGAGGAATGCAGGGCGCGGTCCTTCGCCGGGGCGTCCGTGCCCAAATACCGGCGCCGGCGGGCCGAATGCCAGCGTCAGTGCGGCGCCCCCATCAGCGGGTGGTCTCGTTCTCCATCCGCTTAGCGCGATTTTCTTTCGCCATTGTACTTCGGCCGGGTCATACCCGCGGACACCGGCGGTATACTTCGGAAGGGGACGAAGACGTGGCAGACCCGGCTGTCGGCGACACAATCCGCGAGAAGCGTGAGGCAATCCTCCGTATTGCCGCCAGCCACGGCGCCACCGAGGTGCGGTTGATCGGGTCTGTGGCGCGGGGCGAAGCCCGCCCGGACAGCGACGTCGATCTACTCGTGACTTGGAGCGAGGGCGCCAGTCTCCTCGACCAGGCGGGTCTCATGCTGGAACTCGAAAGCCTGTTGGGCCGGAGAGTCGACATCGCTAGCGACGGCTGGGTGAAGCCCTCGATCCGGAAATCGGTCTACGGGGATGCCATTGCCCTATGAGGAGCGATGCGGATCGCCTGAGCGATATCATCGAGGCCATCGCGAAAATCGCAGCACGGATCACGAATAGCTTTGATGCCTTTCAGGACGACGGCGGCGGCGTCCGGCCCGCGGGGCAGCGCAACAAGGCATCGATCTTGATGAGAAAACCTGCCAGCTTCGCCGACTGTCATTTGTGCACCAGCCCGCAAGCCCTTCGCTCGTTCCCCCACGCCGACGCCGGTTGCGGCTGGCCGGGTACGATTACTCCACCGCGGGAGCCTACTTCGTGACGGTCTGTGCGCGGGACCACCGGTGCCTTTTCGGCGGGGTGATGGACGGCGGAATGCAGCCCAGCCGTGCTGGTGAGGCGGTCAAGGCTTGCTGGAACGAGATCCCCGTTCACTTCCCGCACGTGACGCTGGATGATTTCGCGCTCATGCCGAACCACGTTCACGGGATATTGGTTTTCAGTGATGCGCTGGAGGCCGGACAACCGACGCGGGCCGGGCATACGCGGGCCGGGCATGCCCGGCCCCTACAGGTGGTGGTGGGTTCATTCAAAGCGGCGGCCAGCAGGAGGGCCGGGATTGGCCTCTGGCAGCGGAGTTACTGGGACCGCATCATCCGCACTGAAGCCGAATTGGATACGGCACGGGAGTATATCGAATTGAACCCATCGCGCTGGCCCGTGTATCTTGAAAACCCCAAGCGAACGTTATTCCGATGAACAGTCTGCCCGAACGTCGTAGGGGCCGGGCATGCCCCATAAGCGCTAACTTAAGGGCCTGTTCACCCAACCTGTTGGCAACTCAATCAATGTCAACCACAACAGGTGGTGTGACGACATTGATTGGGTCACGTTATCTTAGCG
>Ga0326728_10006824_pt1 | contig 30245 bp, 27 predicted proteins | sample MB3enrmetagenome_FD_207602 | JGI IMG/M metagenome (GOLD analysis project Ga0326728, IMG submission 207602) | Lab enriched peat soil microbial communities from McLean, Ithaca, NY, United States - MB31MN | ecosystem: Environmental > Terrestrial > Soil > Wetlands > Peat | place: USA: New York...
TCAGCCGAGATCCATAACAATCTGGGCAGCGCTTTCTCCCTGGCGCCGGGCCGGATCGAGGAGGCCATCGAAGAATACCGCATCGCGCTGCGTCTCCAGCCCGATTACCCGGATGCCAGCTACAACCTGGATATGGCGCTGGCGAAGAGCCGGCGGCCGCTTAAGCCGGCATCCGGGCGGCCGGCGGCGCGAACAGGCTCACCGGCTCGAACGCCGTGATGCGCCACTTGCGGCCCGTCTTGACCAGCCGGCATTTCACATCCTGCTCGCGATTCGTGGCGGATGCATCGTTCTGCTGGTCAACCAGGGTCAAGCGCCAATCCAGTTCCAGCGCCCGGTTGCGGTCGTCGCCTTCGTTCTTCACGGGATCTATCGAGGATTGCGCCACGAACTCGCGCACCAGCGCGGTTACGTCGCTGCGCAACTCGTCGAAGCCGGGCATCGCCGGATCGAAATAGCTCATGAATTCCGAGACATTCCCATCCACCAGCGCCGAAGCCATCGAAGCAATCAGACTCCAAACGTCGTCGGCCGCGTCCGCGCGCAGGCGGACGGCCCAGACTGCCACCAGGAGCGCGCGGCGGGTCATCTTCAAGTCCTGTAGCTCGCGTTGATCCGGATATAGCCTTCCGTGAGGTCGCACGTCCAGAAACGCGCCGACCCCTTTCCCCGGCCGCGAACGGCGAAGCGTATCTGGCATTCGGGCGCGCCCAGCTTGCTCTTCAACTCGGCCTCGGAGAACGCGGCGGCCAGGCCGCCCTGGCACACCGGCACGTCCTGCATGTGGATATCCACCTTCAGCGGATTGAAGACCACTCCGGCATTACCGGCGGCGCACAGAATGCGGCCCCAGTTGGGATCGGACCCCGCGATGGCAGTCTTGACCAGCGGAGAATTGGCGATAGAGCGCGCGATGCGCGCCGCGGCGCCATCGCTCGGCGCCCCCGAAACCAGAATGGTGATGAGCTTCCGGGCGCCTTCGCCATCGCGCGCGATGGCCTGCGCCAGCGATTCCATTACGCCCGCGATGGCCTCCTCCACCTTGGGAAGTTCCTTGGCGTCCGGCCGCACGCCGCTCGCCCCGTTGGCCAGCAGCACCAGGGTGTCATTCGTGGAGGTGTCGCCGTCCACTGAAAGCCGGTTGTAGCTGCGCTCCACCCCGCGCTTCAGCATGGCCCGCAAAGCGGGCACCGGAATGTGGGCGTCCGTCAGCACGAATCCCAGAGTGGTGGCCATCTGGGGATGAATCATGCCGGATCCCTTGGTCATGCCCGCCACGCACACGGCGCCGCGGCGCAGGCGGCATTCGGCGAAGGCCGTTTTGGGCGTCAGGTCGGTGGTCAGGATGGCGTTCGCCGCATCCGTGAACCGGCCGGGATCGAGGCCATCGATCAGCGCGGGGAGCGCATCCAGGATCTTCCGCGGATCGAGTTCCACGCCGATCACGCCGGTGGAGGCCGGGAGCACCTGGAACGGCGGCATTCTCAGCATCCGCGCCACGGCCTTGCAGGTGGCCTTCGCCACGGCATCGCCCGTCCGCGTGGCGCAATTGGCGTTGCCCGCGTTCACGATGATGGCCCCCACCTGTCCCTTGGAAACCTTCAGCAGCCGCCGGCACAGCTTCACGGGCGCGGCCGGCGCCTGGTTCTGCGTGAAGACGGCGGCGGCATTGGCGGGGAGGCCGGAGACGATCAGGGCGAGGTCGTCCTTCTCCACCTGGCGGATTCCGGCGTAAGTGGCCGAGTAAAGATAGCCGAGCGGCAATTTCAAGTGTGCGAATCTCCTAACCCAATTCTTCATTCTCCGCCAGCCGCTGGCCATTCGCGAAATCCGATGCCGGCATGCGCTTGCGGCCCTCGAGCTGCACTTCGACCAGTTCCAGCGCGCCCTCGCCGCAGGCCACCACCGGCGGTCTCACGCTCAGCAGCCGTCCGGGCGCGCCACTCATCTCGAGCCGCCGCGCGCGCCAGACGTGCAACGCCTGACCGCGGAAGGCGGTGTAAGCTCCGGGCCACGGTTGCAGGCCCCGCACGCGATTGTGAATCGCCGCCGCGGTCTGTGACCAATCGATCAGGCCGTCTTCCTTCTTGAGCAGCGGGGCGTAGGTGGCCTGCGCGGCATCTTGTTTCTCGGGAACGATGGCGCCCGCCGCGAGACCCTCCAGCGTACGCACCAGCAGATCCGCGCCCATCTCCGCCAGGCGCGCGGCCAACTCCACGGCGGTCTCCTCCGGCGCGATGCCGGTTTCCGCTTTCAGCAGCATGTCGCCGGTATCGAGCCCGGCATCGATCCGCATGGTGGTCACGCCGGTAGTGGTTTCGCCGTTCAGGATGGCCCACTGAACCGGGCCGGCTCCGCGATACTTGGGCAGCAGCGAGCCGTGCACGTTCACGATGCCGAACGGGGCGATATCAATGACATTTTGCGGAATGATCTGGCCGTACCCCACTACCACCATGGCATCCGGCGCCAGCGCGCGCAGATACTCGACCGCTTCCGGCCGCCGCACGCGCTCCGGCTGATAGACCGGCAATCCGAACCTCTGGGCAGTCTCTTTGACCGGGGGCGCGGCGGCATGCTGGCCGCGTCCGCTGGGGCGATCCGGCTGCGTCACCACGGCAAGCACCGGGTGGCCCGCCGTTACAACGGCTTCGAGCGACGGCACGGCGAACCGCGGAGTTCCCAGGAAGACCAGGCGCATGGCGGCGCCCTATTCCCAGTCCCCGGCGCGCTGGAGCTTCTTGATTTTGCGCTTCAGCAGGTCGCGCTTGAGCGCGCTGATGTGGGTAATGTAGAGGCGGCCGTTGAGATGATCGGTCTCGTGGAGGAAGGCGCGCGCCAGCAGGTCCTCGCCGGTCCTCTCAAACTCCTCGCCTTTGGCATTCATGGCGTGCACGACGACGCGCTTGGCGCGGCGCACCTGCTCGCGAAAGCCCGGTATGCTCAGGCAGCCCTCTTCGCCCTCCTGCTTTCCCTCGGTGTGAATGATCGTAGGGTTAATGAGGACGATCTTGTCGTCGGGGTTCTCCCCGTTGGAGGCATCGATCACCGCGATCTTCCTCGCGAAGCCGATCTGCGGCGCGGCCAGCCCCACCCCCTTGGCCGCGTACATGGATTCGAACATGTCCTCCAGAAACTTGTGCAGCTCCGGAGTGTCGAACTCGGTGACAAGCTCCGCCTCGCGCTCCAATACCGGGTCGCCGAATTTGACGATCGGATAGACCATACGCTCAGAAATTCTTGATTTGTTCCAGGTAGCCTTCGACATTCCGCCGTATCTCCGGCAGCGAATCGCCGCCGAACTTCTCCAGGAACGCCTGTGCCAGCACGAACGCGACCATCGCCTCGCCGATCACGCCGGCGGCCGGGACCACGCACACATCCGACCGCTCATAAGCCGCCGGAGCCGCTTCCTTAGTGGCCAAATCGGCGGATTCCAGGGGACGCCGCAGGGTCGAGATGGGTTTTAGCATGCCGCGCACCACCAGGTCCTGGCCGTTGGTCATGCCCCCTTCGAGCCCCCCCGCGCGGTTGGCGCCGCGGGTGAATCGCCGCTCTTCGCGGTCGTAGTGGATAGAGTCCTGCACCTTCGATCCGAATTCGGCAGCCCCTTCCCCCGCCAGCCCGATCTCGACGCCCTTCACCGCCTGGATGGAGACAATGGCTTGCGCCAGGCGCCCATCGAGGCGCGCATCCCAGGTGACATGCGAGCCCAAGCCGGGAGGCAGACCGCGTGCTACCACCTCGAAGATGCCGCCCACGGTATCCCCAGTTCGATAGGCTTCGTCCACCACCGCCTTCATGCGGGCTTCGGTTGCGAGGTCCACGCAGCCCAGCATCACCGGCTCCCGGCGGCCCAGCGCGGCGATTTCATCCCAAGCCGCGGGCCGCGCCAGACGCACCGGGCCGACCGCGATCGAGTGGCTCGCGATCTCGATGCCGAACGGCGCGAGCAGCGCTTTGGCCAGGCCGCCCACGGCCACGCGCGCGGCCGTCTCCCGGGCGCTGGCCCGCTCCAGGATATAGCGCGCATCGTGGAAATCGTACTTGAGCGCGCCGGGGAGATCGGCGTGCCCCGGGCGCGGGCGGGTGACGGGTTTGCGCGGGTTCTCCGCTCCGCCGGCATCCTCCACCGCCAGCACGTCTTTCCAATTCTCCCAATCCCGGTTGCGTATGAGGATCGCGACCGGCGAGCCGATGGTATGGGAATGCCGCACGCCGGCCACTATTTCGGCGTGGTCGTTTTCAATCTTCATACGCCCGCCGCGGCCATACCCCTGCTGCCTGCGCCACAGGTCCCGGTCGATGCCCTCCACGGATATGGGGATCCCCGCGGGAAGGCCCGTGAGGGTGGCCACCAAGCATTCGCCGTGAGACTCTCCGGCGGTCTCGAATCGCAACATTAGGAAAGTCTTAAGAGAAGTCTTATATTACCAGACTGGAACAATTCCCAGGTTGGGCGCGTATTGAAAGAGAAGGCTCATGGTGAAGTTCCTGCTTTGGTGCATCTTGCTGGTGCTTTGCTGGCCGCTGGCGCTGGCGGCTCTGATTCTCTATCCCGTAGTGTGGCTGTTGCTGCTTCCCTTCCGGCTGGTGGGAATCGCCGTGGAAGGCGTGCTGGGCCTGGTTTGGGCGATAGTGACTCTGCCGGCGCGCATCGTCCGGGCACTCGTGTGACAGGGCCGTGGCTGGCCACTCCCCGGCCGGCAGCGCTCCGCTCAGCGGGCGAAGGAAAGTTCAGCCGGCTGCTGCATGGCCTGCGCGAACACCCGACCCTGCGTGCGGAATTCGTACCGCTCTATGGCTACCGCCGCACCTTTCTCGTTGCTCCGCACCACGCAGCCGTAGATCATGAGCTTCATCGGGCAGGAATCGTTCAACAGAACAGGCCAATTCATCGAAAGCTCGATCGGCATCCCCGTGGTCAACATGCTGTCGGTCGTAAACCACACGCCGCTGCTCGATATATTCGAGGTCTTACCCGTGCCTGTTTCGGCGATGCGCTGGCCGTACAGCATCTTATAGCGGACTTCCTGTTCGATTTGGAATCGCCGTTTGAGCCGCCGTTCACGCTCTACGTTGTTCTTGACGGCAGGACTGTCTTCGGTCTCGATCACCACACACCGCCTTCCCACCCGCAGAATTGCATCGCGCGTGAGGCGCGCTCAATATGTCTTTGGTTATTCGCACGGTGCTAACCGGCACCCTTCCCCTCCCCTGCCTCAAAACCCTTTCCGGAAAAAACTGCAAATTATTGTGGACAATCGGATCTCAATACTGTTAAAATTCATACAAGTAGACAGCATCCCTGGCGGTGAGTCCCCTCCCACCGCCAACCCTCTGAGTGCAAGGCCCCGAGATACCCAGCTCGGGGCCTTTTGATTTTTCTCGCTCCGCGCTGGAGTCGCCCCGGAAAATACCCCCATGTGGGGGTATCAGTTTGGTCCCCCCAAAATTGTTTTGCACGAAAGTAGACAAGCAGGTCTGAAATTGTTAGTATTGGACTAACACAGACAGCATCCCTGGCGGTGAGTCCCCTCCCACCGCCAACTCTCTGAGTGCAGGCCCCGAGATACCCAGCTCGGGGCCTTTTACTTTTTCTTCACTTATTGGTTTTTCCGGCAGATCCCCGCTTTGGGCTAGAAAACCCGGTCCTGCTTGCGCAACGTCCCGAACGATCCGATATTGCCGATCACGAACGCCGCGCGCCACTGCCCTTCGTCGCGGATGCCGATATTGTAGCGGTGGTATTCCACGCTGAAACCGCAGCAGTCGGTGTTGTAGGTCGCCTGAACGGTGGAGTACAGGATTTTGTGCTGGTCGTAATCGTAGACTGATACCACGCCCGCGTTCCATCCCTTGTGATTGGGGTCGCCGTAGGCCATGCGGGCGCGAAACTGGTTGGCGGGAGCGAAGAGCACGGGGCTGGTATGGATCTCATCGTTGCCCGCCGACACAACGAATTTCTTTTTGTTGTAATCTACGGCAAAGCTGCTGTCGGTCAGGTGCTTGAAGTAGGGATCATAGTCCGCCTGCCAGCGAATGCCCAAACCGTTAATCGGGCTGATGCGCAGCGTGGAAACTACCGGGGAGTAACTGCGCGGCCCCGTCAAGAACGCGATGCCCGTGACATCGGCGGTGCTGGTGAAGATGTTCGGCTGGCCGGCGAGGAGCGCCCCGCCGAAGGTGGGATCGAAGTAGCGTTTCTGCGCCAGTTCCCAAGTGAAGATCTCCAGGATGGAATCGCCGCGCTTGGCGTAGATCCGGTTCGTCAGCGAGATCTCCACTTCGTTGGTGTCGGCCAGCAGGTCGGTTTGGTCGAAACGGATGAACCGGTTGAACTCGTCGCCCACGCCCGTCACATAGCGATACGTCGCGCGCGGTTCGATCACGTGCTTCAGCTTATCGCCGAAGAGGGTCTTCTTCGGAAAGATGCGCACCAGCGGCGGGAAGATGATGTTGAGGGAAAAATCGCGCGCGCTGCGGACAAGGTTGGTGCCCACAACCTGATTCTGAGTCTGACCCGAGATCGAATTCACGGGGCTGGTCTGGCTTTCGGAGTAGAACGTCTCATCGAAGCCAATGCTCGGAACCAGGTCGAGCGGGCCCAGGTGGAAGGCCGTTGTAACGTGCGGCGCCAGGTTCACGCGGCTCATCAAATCGCCCGTCTGGAAATCGCCAGTGAGGGTATAGGGATTGGCCGCCGACGCGTTGTACAGGATGAACGGCTCGGAACGCTCCAGCAGGCCGGCCGAGGAATCGAACGAGAACCACAGCGGAAGGTTGTCGAAGATCTGGTGGTCGCGGGAGCCGAACTCCACTTCCGGCAACTTGCGGATAATCACGTCGTTCGACATCGTCTTGGTCGTTCCAGTAACTGGGTCGAACACCGGATGTTCGAGATCCTCGTAGTTCTGTAAACGCGAAAACACGGCATCGAAGGTGAAGGTGCCGAGGTTCTTGTTGATAAAGCCGACGGAATGGATTTCTGAACCGATAGCCTCGTTGAACGACTGCGTCCAGCCCTGCCGGAAATCGAAAGTGCTGATGTAGTTGACGGTCGCCCGGGCCGTCCACCCATCGCCCAGATCGGAGCTCCCCACCCCATAGAAGCTGAATCCACCGTACTTCTGCGGAGGATTGCCGCTATTGGGCGCGCCGCGGTCCTGGACTCCGTAGAAGATCACGTCGTAATCCGTGCCGGGCAGAGGCTTGCCTCGCAGATCGACGTGGTGCGCGTAGCCCCTGGAGAGATAGTCGATGAGCCGGTAGGTAATGTCGTAGCTGCGGTTGATCGCCCAATAGCCACCCAGCATCAGCATGAACCCGCCGATGGAACTATGACCCGCGCTGGGAGTCAGGAAGCCGCTCTTGCGAGGTTCCTTCTCGAGCGAGTGGTAGAAGAACGGCGTGTAGAACAGGGGGAACTGGCGGAGCATGAACCAGCTCTTGTACGAGAGAGAGCGTTGGCCCGGTATCACGTCAAAGCGGGCGCCCCGCAGTCGCCACCAGGGCTTGGGGATCTGGCAATTGGTCACCCAGCCCTTGTAGAGAATGTACTTCTCTCCCACGCGCTCGGCCCATTGGCCCTCGAAATGAAACGGTGCGTTGACCGTGAGCACGCCGGGCCGGGCGATGACGCGGGGAATGGTTTCCCCGACCACGTCGTAGAACTTGCCCTTTTCGTTATCGGTGTCGTATTCCAGGTGGTCGCACCAAAGCTGCTCGTTGGTGTCGAAACTGCGGAAGTAGACGTGTCCTTTGGCCGTAATGACGCCAGTATCGCGATTGTAGTGGACCTCGTTGGCGCGGAACAGCCTGCGCGAATCCTCGAATTCGACGGGGTGGCCGGTCCAGACGTACTCGTCGCCGGTCAAATCCTGGGTTTCGAAGCGCACGTCCCAGTGGTCCAGGGGAATCGAAGCCGGCGGTTCGGCGGGCGGCGGTTCTTTCAAACGAACTTGGGCCGAGGCCAAAGCCCAGGAGCATAAGACCAATGCACCCAATAGAATAAGCCGCCAAAGATACAAACAGCTAGAAGATTTTTCGTGACAATGTCCGGCTCTTATGTTAAGAAGGATTTGGGAGCTTTTCGGGAAAGACCTCAATCGCCATAATTACCATATTCCGTTGGTAAACGGATAACGACTAGCTTTCGAGGCCCGAACACCGCCGATGACTTGCAGCTACTGTGGTACGCGAAACCGGGAGGGGGAACATCGCTGCGTGCGCTGTGGCCGCAGACCGGAAGATACCTTAACCGGGGAGTTTCCGATGCCTCGCACCGATGGGGCGCTGGCGACAGCGCGCCGGCTGCAGCCGCGAACGCAGCCGCCTGCGCCACGGCGGGATCCTGGTTGGGCGCGGGCCGTGCAGCGGCCGCTGCAATTCGGCGATCAGCCGCCCTCTAAGGTGGTGGCTTTCGACTCCTATGTTCTTCCGTCCGCCGCCAAAGCGGCGGCGCGGCCCCGTCCCCAAGCAGGCGCGGCCCAGGGCACGCGCCAGCCCCTGCGCCGCGGCTCGCGCGTTTCGCCTGACCAGGGAAGCCTGGAATTCCTGCCGCCCGCACCGGCCAAACCACGCACCCTGGAGACCTCGGTCGAAGCGATGATCCGCTGCGACGCACCCGTGGCGACGCCTACTCACCGGGCGGTGGCCGCCGCGATCGATGGGAGCATGGTGCTGATCGGCTATGGCGCGTTCCTGGTTGCGTTTTACCTGCTGGGCGCCGGATTCACACTGGATAAGCTCACCCTCGGCATCCTCGGCGGAATGCTGGGGCTGATGACGGTCACGTATAAGCTGTATTGGGCCCTGGCGGGAACCGAATCGGCCGGGATGCGCTGGATGCGCCTGCGCCTGGTCACCTTCGACGGTCAGCCGCCGGAAGGCCGGCAGTTGGTGGTGCGTTTTGCGGCTTCCTGTATGAGCCTGTGCACGTTGCTGGGTCAACTCTGGCTGCTGGTGGATGAGGAGAGCCTGGCCTGGCAGGATCACATGTCCCGCACCTTCCCTACTCCTTGGGAACTGGAATCGCGGGTCTTCCGCCGCGGCTAGGAGCCGGCCGGCCCGGCCTCCCGGGCTTCGTTGCGTTTGGCGAACGCAGGGCGGCTTCCCGGCCCTGCCCCTTCAACCCGTTCTGCTACGATGAAATTTCCCCACCAATATGGCGCTGCGATTCTACAACACGCTCTCGCAACAGGTCGAGGAGTTCTCTCCCGCGCGCGACAACACCGTCCGCATGTACACCTGCGGCCCCACCGTCTACGATTACGCCCATGTCGGCAATTTCCGCACCTTCACGTTCCTGGACATCCTGCGCAAATGGCTGCGCTCGAGCGGCTTTAAGCTCGACCACGTCATGAACATCACGGACGTGGACGACAAGATCATCCGCAACGCGGCCGCCCAGCACAAGGATCTGAAGGAATACACCGAAATTTATACCAAAGCGTTTCTGGAAGACTGCGGCACGCTGCGCCTGGAGCGTCCCGAGCGCCTGGCGCCCGCCACCGAGCACATTGCCGACATGGTCTCGGCCATCGAGTGCCTGGAGGCCGGCCATCACACGTACACGAGCGAAGGGTCGGTCTATTTCCGGATCTCGACCTTCCCCGGCTACGGCAAGCTCTCGCACAACGATTTCAGCGGCAACATGGCCGGCACGCGCGTGGACCTGGACGAATACGAGAAGGCCGATGCCCGCGATTTCGCCCTATGGAAAGCTCCCAAGGAAGGCGAGAAGTCCTGGGACACGCCCCTAGGGCCGGGCCGGCCGGGCTGGCACATCGAGTGCTCTACCATGGCGCTTAAGTACCTGGGCGAGACCATTGATATTCACGCGGGCGGCGTGGATCTGATCTTCCCGCACCACGAGAACGAGATCGCCCAATCGGAATCCATAACCGGCAAGCCTTTCGCGCGCTTCTGGCTGCACGCCGAGTTCCTCATGGTGGAGGGCCAGAAGATGTCGAAATCGCTGGGCAATTACTTCACGCTCCGCGACATCCTGGCGCGCGGATATCAGCCCGAGGCGATCCGTTACCTGCTGGCCGCGGTGCCATACCGCAAGCAGTTGAACTTCACCTTCGAGGGGCTGAAATCGGCCGCTACGGCCATCGACCGGCTGCGCAACTTCAAGCTGCGCCTGGAGACCGACCGCTATCCCGAAGGCGTCAACGAAGCGATCGCCGCGCGCACCGCGGCGGCTGGGCAGCTCTTCCAGGAAAGCCTTGACAACGATCTGAATACCGCCGAAGCGCTGGCGGCCGTCTTCGAATATGTGCGCGACGCCAATAGCGCCATGGATGCGGGCGAGTTCCGCGCGGGCAACGCGGGACCCGCCCTGGAGCTGGTCAACCGCTTCGATTCCGTGTTCGACGTGCTGCGGCCCAGCGCTCAGGGCCAGGCGATTTCGGACGCGGAAGTGGAAGCCCTCATCGCCGAGCGCACGGGCGCCAAGAAGGCCCGCGATTTCGCGCGCGCCGACCGCGTCCGCCAGCAGCTTCTGGAAGCGGGCATTGTCCTCGAAGACACTAAGAGCGGCGTGCGCTGGAAAAGGAAATCAGCTTGAAACTCAACAGCCGAGCGGTGCACGCGGGAGATCGCAAAAAGCCCGCCACAGCCATACCGGTCACGACCCCTATCCACACGGCAGCCAGTTATTACTACGACTCCATCGAGCGGCTCGACCGCGTCTTCGAGCGCAGCGAGCCAGGCTATTGCTATGCGCGCTACGACAACCCCACCAACGCCGCGCTCGAAGAGCTGATGTGCGCGCTCGAAGGCGGCCACGGCTCGCTGGCGTGCGCCTCGGGTATGGCGGCGATTCACCTGGCCCTGCTGGCCGCGCTGGCGGACGGACGAAAGTCCATCGTGGCGGCCGACGCGCTTTACGGCGCGACGATCCGAGTGCTGTTGAGCGTGATGGAACCGGGCGGCTGCGCTATCCGCTTCACCGACGCCTGCGACCTGGATGGGCTGCGCGCGGCCGTGGCCGAAGCCAAGCCCGGCGCCATCCTGATCGAGACGATCTCGAATCCCTTGCTGCGCGTGGCGCCTCTCGATTGCATCGCGGAGATCGCGCGCGAAGCCGGAGCCGCGCTCGTAGTGGATAACACCTTCGGCACGCCGTTACTGGTGCGGCCCATGGACCTGGGGGCGCACCTCACCGTCCACAGCGCCACCAAGTATCTGGCGGGCCATGGCGACGTGCTGGGCGGGGTAGTGATTTCCGACCAGGAGCACTACGAGACGCTGCGCAGCCTCTCGCGCGCCATCGGGCCGGTGCTGGGACCGTTTGAAAGCTACCTGACCATGCGCGGCATCAAGACCTTCCCGCTGCGCATGGAGCGGCAATGCACTAACGCCTGCCAGGTGGCCGCCTGGCTGGGCGCTCATCCCCGGGTGGAGCGCGTGCACTTTCCGGGCGATCCCAACCACCCGGATGCCGCCGCCATCCGCCGGCTCTTCCCCGCCGGCCTCTATGGCGGCATGGTGAGCTTCGAGATCCGCGGGGCCGCGCGGGCGGAGATCTTCCGTTTCATGGAAGCCCTCAAGATGATCGTGCCGGCAACTTCGCTGGGCGACGTTCACAGCATGGTGCTCTACCCGGTGATGAGTTCGCATCGCGAGGTCTCTCCCAAGCATCGTGAACGCATGGGCATTCGCGAGAACCTGGTGCGGCTCTCGGTGGGCATCGAAGCCGCCGAGGATATCACAGGTGATCTGGAAACTGCTCTGGGGAGCTGAACGATGATCCGGCGTTCGGCAATCTTGCCGGTGGCATGTCTGTGGCTATGGTGCGCCGGCGCCAGGGCCGGCCAGCCCATGCAAATGTTGTTGAAATGGGATTATCTGGCGCCCTGGATCGACCATCGGAAGGTCGCTTTTATTCTCCCGGACGGGACCAGCGTGGCAGGGAAGGTCATGGCGGTCGAACCCGATGCGCTGCGGCTCAAGGTCACGTATTCTTCCAATCGCCGCGTTCAGCCCAAAGGGCGGCGCGTGATTCCCCGGCGAAGTCTGTCGGTGCTGCGCGTGACCGAGTACCGCAAGAAGGGCCGGCTGCCAGGCACTTTGGGCGCCGCCGCATGGGCGGGGGGGATCGCAGCGGTGGCTGGGGACAAGCACGTCACGGAAATCCGGATCGAGCAGGGTCCGACCGTTGATATGTTGATATGGGGGCCCGATCGGCGGGAGGGTATGGCCGCTAACTGAAGATAAGGTACGCGAGTAAGGTTATGAGACTACCCCCCGCGAAGATAATCTTGTCGGAGATTCCGGGACCTGCTTAACTCGCTAATGGGAGAACTCAGATTTCTCCGAGACGAGGACGAGAATGACCAATTTTTCAGCTACACCGATCCCCTCCCGCACGTTGGCGCAGCGCCTGGCGGAAGGCCGGATTCCGCTATCGGAAGCGCTCAGCTATTCCATGATTCTGGCCGAAAGCCTGCGCAAACTGCACGACTCCGGCCTAGCCAACGGCGCCGTTTCCCCGGTCAACATCGTGATCGGAGGGTCGGGCCTCGAACTGCTACCCGCGCTGCTGCCCTCGGGCGCCACTCCCTACACGGCTCCCGAAGTTCTGGAAGGCCGCCAGCCGGACGCGCGCAGCGACATCTTTTCCTTCGGCGCGGTGGTGTATGAGATGCTGACCGGCCGACGGGCTTTCGAAGGCGACAGCCCGGCTGCCCTGGCGGCCGCCATCGTCAATTCCAAGCCGCCCAGCTCCGGCAGCCCGGCCGCGGACCGCCTGCTGGCGGGATGCCTGGCCAAGGACCCCTCGGCCCGGCTCCAGCGCATGCAGAAGGTTCTGCTCGAACTCAAGCTCCTCACTGTGGCGGCGCGCCGCGCGGAAGCCCCGGCCCCTCGCGTGGACCATGTCGAGGCCGTCCTGAAGGACCACATACAGAAACTCGAAACCGGCATGGCGGCGCGCTTTGAGACGCACGAAACAAGGATGTCGGGGATCGAGGGGAACGCCGGGGAGGCCGTCACCGCTCTCCGGCGGGAGATCGCGGCCCTTGGCGCGGAAGTCGGCTCCGCCCTGGAGCGAGCCGCAACGACTGAAGCCATCGACGCCGCCGGCGAGCGCATCACGGCCCTCGATCAGCGCCTCGAGTCCATGGCCCAACGCATCGGCGGCCTCGAGCAGAGCGTGGGAGGAGTAATCGACCGCCTCCTGCACCTTGAGGAGGGTCTCGGCACTCTCCGGCAGGACAGCGGCGTGCTCCAGAAGAATGTGGCGGCCGACCTTCAGGATTTCGAGCAGAAGCTGAAGAGCCAGGCCAGCGCCATCGAATCCGTGCGCACCGCCATGTCCCAGACAGACGACCTGGTGGAGCGCGTAGTGGAAGCTTTGGAGTTACTCCAGTCCAGCGTCATCGAAAGCAACGAAGAGCGCGCTGCGATGGCTAATTAGTTTCCTTATCGGTTGGCCGCGGTGCAGCCTCGGGCGCCGCGGCCCCCCAGTACTCTCCCCCACCTTACAGTACGTTTCCCGCGCCAACGTATAACTTCAAGTACCCGTATGACCTTGTTCACCAAAGCGTTCCAGGGTATGACTGAATTGTGGAACACTCTATCGATGAGACCGGGCGCAGCGGCGAAGCCCCGGAGGGATCCTTGGCCGTCCGCCTTTCTCAAGGCCCTCTGCCGCTCCAATTCGCCTTGCGTTACGCCGCCGAGGTTGCCGGCACGCTCCGTCAACTGCACAACGAAGGGCGCTTTCACGGAGACGTGGAGCCGGGGTCGATCCGTATAACCGATGCGGGCGCCCTGCTGCTTCCACCGAATGGACACTCGCACCTGGCGACCGCCCGTGACGACATTTCCGAGTTCGGCGCCTTGCTCTTTCAGATGCTGACCGGCGCGAAGCCCAATGGCAACCTGCGGGCCGCGGCGCGGGAGGGCGGCCGGGAGACCATCCGGCTCGCAGCAACCCGCCTGGCGGCACGCTGTCTGGGCGCGCTGCCCGATCCCCCCACCGACATCCAGAAGGTATCCACCGAAGTGCGCCTCCTCGGGGTGCTGGCTCGCCAGCACGGAGTGGAAGACGAGCTTCCGCCCGCGCCGCCGGTTTTGGAAGCCGCACAGGAGCCGGCGGCCCCACAGGTTCCGCCCGTCACGGCACCCGCTGAGACCGTAGAGCCGCGCGCAGTTCTCGAGCCCGCCGAACCGCACACGGAAGGGGCCTGCCCGCGCTGCTCGGCGCATCTAACCAGTGAGTCGCGCCCGCATACGGCTTTCGAGGCCCTGTTGCGTGCTTTCCACGTGCCGATCCGCCGCTGCGGCCGGTGCTTTCATCGCTATGTGATTCTGTTCGGCCTGCCCATCGAGCGCTCGGCCCACGCGTAAGGGCGAGAGGCGCATCGAGCAGCCGGCACGGGATGAAGCAGCAGGCCGCAGGCCGAAGCGGGTCTGCCGCCGCGTTTAGGGCATCCGGCTCACCTTTACCCCTTGCACGCGCTCTCTTGGATCGATGAAGCCCAGGCTCCTGACAATCTCGAAATTACCGTTGTGCGCCTGAGCAATGTACATGTTCATTCGAACGTGATGCTGACCGGGCACCATTTCAGCCGGACCACCCGGCCCCTCAGCTATGCTTGCGTGGTCGGGTGCCTGGATGACATCTTCCTGCCTTAGCGAGCCGGCCTCTTTCACCGCGGCCTCCCACAGCTTCAGACGGACGCGATCTTGTCTATAGTCCCGCTATAGTCCGTATGATCGAGAGGAAAGTACTCCTCTCCGACTATCGCGCCGCCGTTAGCCGTGACAATTTCATGGACCCACTTATCCATCGTGCGGGGCCAAATATAGATGAGCGGATGAGATTCCTATCCCTCGTATTGCTCCGGGTAAATGTAAAGCTTCTTACCGTTCACCACAGCAGGACCCTTGATAGCCTGCCTCGTGGAGCTATAAATGCCGCCGAGGATCACATCGACCTGATCTTGCTGGACGAGCTTAGCAGCTTTGGCTTCCGCTACACGACAAACCGTCGCTATGGAAGCGAGGCCAATGGACTCCCCGACACCAATTCGCCCCGGTATTGCAGTCTGGACCCCAGCCTCTGTGGCCTGGCCGGGAAATCGGCTTGGCTACGATGATGCCGGCCCCACGATCCAGCCGTCCGCCAACTGGATTACCCGGTCGCTATATGCGGCATTAACTTCCGAGTGCGTCACCTGCACGACGGTGGCGCCCTCCCGGTTGAGCTTCTTGAACAGCTCCATGATTTCCTTGCCCTGGCTCGAGTGCAGGTTGCCGGTCGGCTCGTCCGCCAGGATCAGCTTGGGGTTCGCGATCACCGCCCGCGCCACGGCCACGAGCTGCTGCTGCCCGCCGGAGAGCTGGCTGGGGTACAGATCGCGCTTGCCCACGATGTGAAAGCGGTCCAGCGTGTCGCATACCATGGCCGCCCGCTCGGAACTCTTCACGTCGCGGTAAGAGAGCGGAATATCCAGGTTCTCGTAGACCGTCAGGCTGTCGATCAGGTGGTAGCTCTGAAACACGAATCCGATGTAGCGTTTGTTCAGCTCCGCGCGCTCCCGGGGCTTCATGCGGTGCACCGGGTGGCCCAGGAACTCGAACTCGCCGGTCCAGGCGCCGTCCAGCATTCCCAGGATGCCGAGCAGCGTTGATTTGCCCGCGCCGGAAGGCCCCATGATGGTGACGAACTCGCCCTCCTTGATTTCGGCGTTGATGCGGCGCAACACGTAAGTCCGGCCATAGCCGCCTTCGTAATATTTCTCGAGGTTGCGAAGCGTAATCATGATCCGTCTCTATTCGTGCCTCAAGGCTATCAGCGGGTCTACCGCCATGGCTCGCCGCGCGGGAATATAACCGGCCGCCAGGGCCACCAGGCCCAGCAGCAGCGCCATGCCGGCGAAGGTGTAGGCGTCCGTGGTCCGCACGCCGTAGAGCATACCGGCCATCAGCCTGGTGAGCGCGAAAGCCGCCGCCAGCCCCAGTGCGATTCCTCCCGACGCCAGGGCCGCGGCTTCGCCCACCACCAGGCGCAGAATCTCGATCTTCCCCGCCCCCAGCGCCAGTCGGATGCCGATCTCGTTGGTCCTCTGGCCCACGTCGTAGGAGATCACCCCGTAGATCCCCACGGCGCACAGCGCAAACGCGATGGCCGCGAAGATCCCCAGCAGAACCGTGTCGAAGCGCTGTCCCGCGATGGCCCGGTCCACCACATCATCCATGGTCCGCAGGTCCGAAACGGCCTGGTCCGGATCGATCCGGTGAACGGCGCGTTCCACCGCCGAAGCCAGCGTCAGCGGCGGCCCCACCGTCCGCACCGCCACGGCGACCGCGGCGATGGGCTGCTGCGCATAGGGGCAATAGACCGTGGGCCAATCCGCCGCTTCCACGCGATCCGGCCGGACGTCGCCTACCACGCCCACGATCTCGCCGGCGGTCGTTCCCCCGCTCAATTCCAGCAACAGGCGCCGGCCCAAGGGACTTGAACCATCCGGCCAGAAGCGCCGCGCCAGCGTCTGGTTGACCACCAGGACCATGCGCGCCTGCTGGTTGTCGTCCGTCCCGGCGAACTCCCGGCCGGCAATCAGCGGAATGCCCGCGGCCCGAAAGTACTCGGGTGAAACCGACCGCAGCAGGCCCATGGTCCGCTCCTCGCCCGGCGGCGCCACGCGGCCCTCCACGGCGAACGCCATCCCCATGCCCAGACCGTTCAGAGGCAGCCCGCTGGTCAAACCCGCTCCGCGTACTCCCGGAAGATTTCGAAGCTGTTCCAGGAGGTCCCTCAAGAAGGGCGCGCGCCTTTCCGGAGAGGTGTTCCGTCCGCCCACCAGCCTCAGGCGGAACGTCAGCAGTCCGCCCTTTTGGAAACCCAGATCGGCGGAGCGCAAATTGACGAAGCTGCGCATCAGCAGCCCCGACCCGATCAACACCAGGACCGCCAGCGCCACCTCCGCCACCACCAGGCCGTTGCGCACCAGCCTACCCGCGCGGCCGCCGGTGCCGCTGCGCCCGCCTTCCACCAGAAGGGCGTTCACGTTGGCGCCGGATGCCTGAATGGCCGGCGCCATCCCGAACAGGATTCCGGTGGCCAGCGAGGCCGCCAGCGCGAAGAGGAAAAGCCGCGCGTCGAACCGCGCTTCGCTGAGCCGCGGAATGCTCTCGGGGCCCAGCCAGGCCACCAGCGCCAGAGCGCCGCGCGCCAGCGCCAGGCCCGCCGCTCCGCCCGTGAGCGAGAGAATGCAGCTCTCGGCGAGCAACTGTCCCGCCATGCGCCCGCGGCTGGCCCCCATGGCCGCGCGCACCGCCAGTTCCTTGCGCCGCGCGGTTCCCCGCGCCAGCAGCAGGTTAGCCACGTTGGCGCACGCGATCAGCAACAGCAGACTCACCGCGCCAGCCAAGATTAGCAGCGGCTGCCGCACCTCGCCGCGCACCGCCTCGTCGAGAGCGAAGATCGAGGGGCGCCAGCCCCGATTCAACGCCGGATCGGCGCGTTCCAGCGCCGCCCCGAGCGTCTCCATCTCGGCGCGCGCCTGCTCCATCCCGACGCCGCTTCTCAGGCGCGCCACCACCGTCAGGATGCGGCGGGAGCCTTGCGCATCAACCGTCGCCGTGAGCCCGAGCGGCGTCCACACCTCGACCCCCGGTTCCAGCACCGCGAAGCCCGGCGGCAGCACTCCGGTCACATTACAGCTTTGCCCTCCCAGCATCACGGCCTTTCCCGCGATCGAGGGGTCCGCCCCGAAGCGCCGCTGCCACAGCCCGTAGCTCAGCAGCGCGCTGGGCGCGCCGCCCGGACGGTCCTCTTCCGGCAGAAACGTGCGCCCCACCACCGCTCGGACACCCAGCAGCGGGAACAGGCCCGCCGTAGCGCGTTCCGCCTTCAGCTCTTCGGGTTCCATGTGGCCGTTGGGGCCGCCCGTCAGGTTCACGTGAGTTTCCTGGATGGCCGCCAGCGCTTCCAGCGTGCGGCTCTCGCGGCTCCACTCGAGGAAGTTCCCACTGGCTACGAAGATCCGCCGCTGTTTCTGGCCGAGTTTTCTTTCCCAGATTGCCAGCAGGCGGTCCGGATCGCGGAACGGCAGCGGCTTCAGCAGCACGGCATCCACCACGCTGAAAATTGCCGTGGTGGCGCCGATGCCCAGTGCCAGCGTCACCAGGGCTGTCGCGCTGAAGCCGGGGGTTTTCCCCAGCAGACGGACCCCGTGGCGCAGATCCTGAAGCAGCGAGTACACGGCCTGTCAGGTTAACATCCGGCGCTCCGCCAGGAACAGGCCTCGGTTACAGAATCAGTTGGGGCAGCTTCGGTTGAGCACGGCGCTCATGATCTTGTTGACCACTTCCTCGCGCTCATTGGCGTTGTGCGCGGCCAGCGGCGATACCTCGATGTGCACCAGCTCGTGCACAATGGTGCATTCCATGTCGAGCCTTAGTTCGCCGCCCTTGAGGTTGTAATCGCGCGGATCGAGCACGTTGATGACGCCCGTCTTATACTGCGGGTCCCATTCCGCGGTGCCCCAGGCGTTTTTGTCGATCTCCGACTGCCGCACCACGCGCACCGTGAAGCTCCAATCTTCCAGGCCGAGACGCTTTTGCCAGAACCTCATCCGTTGATCCAGGCGAGCTTCCAACGGGCTCATCGCAGAACAGGTAAGGACGCCGAACAGAAGTACGAAAGCCAGCCGCATGTCCAGATAGTACTCGAAAACACTTACCTTTGCTAGGGGTACTTCTTAGTCATTTTCCTGAAACTTCCGTACTATGACGTTTGATTCCCGAGCGCGCGAATGATGGCCTCGGCGTCGAATATGCAACCCGCCCAGGTTCCACCGCTGACGTTTTGCAACGCCGCCCACAGACGCGTATCCCTCGGCAGATCCGGGTCAGGGGCCAGATCCGGTCGCGGCGGACGCGCGGCCAGTACGCGCGCGCCTTCCTCGGCGCCGAAAATCTCGCCATCGGCTCCCACCAGGTTGACCGATCCTTCCAACTTCACGCGGTCGATCACGATCTCGATGCGGTCGCCCTCCAGGATCTTGCCGAGCGGCCCGCCCGCCAGCGCCTCGGGGGTCACGTGGCCGATGCAGGCGCCGGTCGAGACGCCGCTGAAACGCGCATCGGTGATGACGGCTACGTGCTTGCCGAAATCCAGGTGCCGGAGCGCCCCGGTGACCTGTAGGATTTCCTCCATGCCCGAGCCCATCGGCCCGCGGCACATCAGCACCACCACGTCGCCCGGCTCGACCCGCTCGGGCCCGTCGCTCTTGATGGCCGCCATGACGGCCGGCTCGGTGAGAAACACGCGCGCGCGCCCGGTCATGCGGTAGACGCCATCGGCATCCACCACGGTGGGGTCGATGGCTGTGCTCTTGATAACCGACCCGCCGGGGGCCAGGTTTCCCTTGGGGAACGTGACGGTGGAAGTGAGGCCGCGGCGGCGCGCGCCATCGGCATCCATGATGACGTCATCGGGGTCGATGCCGTCGTTCTCGCGCAGCACCTTGCGCAGCGCGGCGCGGCGCTCGGACTGCTCCCACCAATCCAGGTTGGCATCGAGCGTCTGGCCGCTAGCCGTGAGCACTTTCGTTTCGAGCAGCCCCGCGCGCCTGAGGTGCAGCATGACTTCCGGTACGCCGCCGGCCATGAAAACCTGCACGGTGGGATGGCCCTTGGGGCCGTTGGGCAGCGAATCCACCAGCCGCGGAATCTGCCGGTTGATGCGCGTCCAATCGTCCACCGTCGGCCGCGTCAGGCCGGCCATCCAGGCAATGGCGGGGATGTGAAGCACCAGGTTGGTCGAGCCGCCGAAGGCCGCGTGCACCACCATGGCATTGCGCACCGAGCCGTCGCACAGGATGTCTTTCATGGCGCGGCCGCAGGCTTCCTGAGCCATCAGCGCGCGCGCCGAGCGGCGCGCCATATCCACCCAGATGGGATGCCCGGAGGGCGCCAGCGCGGAATGCGGCAGCGTCATCCCCAGCGCCTCGCCCACCACCTGCGAGGTGGCCGCCGTCCCCAGGAACTGGCAGCCGCCGCCGGGCGACGCGCAGGTGTTGCACAGAACCTCGGAAGCCGCTTCCAGCGTGATCTGCCCATGGGCGTAGCGCGCGCCCACGGATTGCACCGTGCCGGCGTCCTCGCCCTGTTCCGCCCGCAGCGTGACCCCGCCGGGCACCAGGATGCCGGCGAGCGCACGCGCCGAGGCCAGCGCCATCATCATGGCGGGCAGCCCCTTATCGCAGGTGGCCACGCCCATTACGCCTTTGCGCGTGGGCAGCGAGCGTATGAGGCGCCCGAAAACCGCGGCGGCGTCGTTGCGATAGGGCAGCGAATCGAACATGCCGGTGGTGCCCATCGTGCGGCCGTCGCACGGATCGGTGACGTAGCCGGCGAAGGGAATGGCGCCCAGCGCCTTGATCTCCTTGGCCGCGGCATCCACCAGCAAGGCCACCTCCCAGTGGCCGGTGTGGTATCCCAGCGCCACGGGCGTGCCATCCGCCGCGCGGATGCCCCCGTGCGTGCTGAGCAGCAGGAACTCCTTGCGCCCGAGATCGGCCGGGTCCCAGCCCATGCCGGTATTGTGCGACCAGCCGAACAGCTCGCCCGAAGGCCGGTGCAAAAGTAGTTCGGGAGTGAGGGGCAGGGCGCCCAGCGGGCCGCGCGCCGTGGAGCGAACGTCGTATAGCGACGCATCGCCGGAATCGAAAATCTGTTCGAGGGTGGTCATGAAAACCGATGCTAGCAGGTTGAAATGCGGGAGGGAGCCGCGGCCGGCAGTTTGCTTGAAATTTATTGACAGCCCAATTTTCGGATGTTACTCTCCAACTAACCTTGGTTTCCGAAGGAACGTACAGATGAAGATACAGCGGATTAGTTCGGCGGACATCGCGGTTGAGAAACTCCCCGACGGCTCTACGGCAATTTTCGATGCCGCCACCAAGACAGTCTACTCCTTAAATGCCACCGCGGCGGCGGCGTGGGAGGCATGTGGCGACTCGGCGACGCTCGCTCAAATCATTGCCTCCATGCAGCAGTCGTTCAACCCTGCCGTCACGGACGAGATTGCATGGGAGGCGGTGTCTCAATTGCAAGACAAGGGTCTGGTAAGTATAGCAACTCCGTACTCCGGCCCCACACGGCGGTCCGCCCTGGCGACTGCGGGTGCGCTGCTCGCGCCCCTGGTTTTGGCTTTGACCGCTGCCGAGCAGAAGGCGCACGCGGCGATCGCGATTTCGGGCATACCATAGGTGAGCCGAAGCCGGTCCGGACCGGTCAAAGGCCCGGGGGGCGCGCTCACAGCCGAGCATGGCTGCAGCTCAAACCCCGCCAAGTAACATGGACCATCGCATCGGGATCGCGGCGTTTAACAGCCGGATTGCAGTGGTCTCGACTTGCGAGCGGACCCTCACGGCGCTCGAACGCTTCCTGTTGCCCTCGTTGCCCAGGATTGCGCTGGACATGCCAGGCACTGCTATCGAGCTGCGCATTCTGCGCAAGGGAGATGGATTTCAGCTTATCTGCGGCGGCAGGATCGAGCCCGCGCGCGATTTTCCGGCGCTGGTAAGCGCGGCCGTCAGACTGCTCGATGAGGAAATCGTCAGGCGTCTGACGAGTCTGACGGCGGTCCACGCCGGAGCGGTCGAGCTTCGAGGAAAAGCACTCCTGCTGCCGGGGAAATCGCATGCCGGAAAGTCGGCGCTGGTGGCCGAATTGCTCCGACGCGGCGCGGTCTATTTTTCCGATGAGTATGCCCTGATCGACGATCGGGGCCGGGCGCATCCCTATCCCCGGCCTCTTTTGCTCCGCAACGGCGGACCGGAGCAGGTTCCCGTGCTGCCGGAGGAGTGCCATGCGCGAGTGGGAAACCTGCCTGTAGCCGTGGGTTGGATACTGGCCCTGGAATACGATCCCGCGGCAAGCTGGCGGATTGCCGCCATCCCGCAGAGTGAAGCGCTGCTGCTTCTATTGCAAAATACGCCTCACGAGTTACGCGAAGCGCCGCGCATATTTCCGGCGCTCGGACGTGCCGCCTCCGGCTCGGGCTGCTACGCCGGACGGCGAAACGGCGCGCCTGAGGCCGCGGATCAAATTTTGCGGCTGGTCGCGGGATGACGGATGGCCAAGGGACCGGTCCACACGCGAATGGCCCCGGGCCAGATACTGACCGCATGCTTCGGAGATGAAGACGAAAGCCGGCGCGCGTTGGAAGCCTGCGCGCTTCTGGATAGGGGCGAAATCGACGCCGCGACCGGCCGCCTGCTTCCCTTTCTGTACCGGCGCTGGGGCGCGCTGACCGGCAACCGTCTCGTCGAAATGGGCCATTGCGCATACATCGCAACGTGGCGGCAAAACCGGGAACGCATGGCCCATCTTGGATCGGTGCTTCTGGAATTTGAAAAGGCGGGCATCCCCTGCATGTTGCTCAAAGGCGCTGCCCTGACCCTCCGGCACTACCGGGACTACGGCCTTCGCGGCATGGGCGACTTCGACCTGCTGATTCACGGGAGCGATCTCGAGCGTGCCGCTGATTTGCTCATGCAAACTGGTTGGACGCCGGAAGAGGGATGCCCCACGGATGCGATCCGGCGGCAATCCCGCGTCCGCCACGCCTGGCAATTCTTCGGGAGCGACAAGCAGAATTGCGATCTTCACTGGCGCCCGCTGGCCCGATGCTGTTCTCCTCAAGTCACGGAGATGTTCTGGCAAGGCGCGGAGCCGTTCGATCTTGACGGCCATGCCGTCAGGGTTCCGTGCCCAACCGATCAGTTCTTCCACACTTGCGTGCACGCCATGCATTGGGAGTGGACACCGAATCTGTATTGGATGGCTGACGCGATAACTGTGCTTCGCGACGGCCAACCCGACTGGGACCGGGCGGCGGCCCTCGCCACGAAATCCGGCATGCGGATCCAGTTCGCCCAGGCGCTCGCCGCGCTGGCCGCGCAGTTCCACCGCATCGTTCCCAAGCAGCTACTGGGCGCCGACGTGCCGCCCTGGCAGCAGCACGAGTACAGGCTTATGCAAAAGCCCTGTCCGCTGGGGATGTGGGACAGCGTCGCCTGGCATATATACCATTTCCAGCGTCTCCGGCCGTTCGATTCGCGCTGGAGTAAAACGCCTGGTTGGATCGGATTCCCGCAGTATCTGGCGGCTTTTCTGAACGCATCGGATTGGCATACTTTCCTGACGAAATTGTGGCTGCAAGTGAAACGGCGGGCTCGACAGCCGCGAAGGGAAAATTGAACGCCCCGGCGCGGCGGTTGTTGTATTCTTTACTGCATGGCTGAACTCGCGCGGGAATCCGAAGCGCAGTACCGGAAACGATAATGGCGATCATAGCGGTTCTCGGGCGCAAGGGCGGCATCGGTAAATCCACCATTGCCGGCAATCTGGCGGCGGAGTTCGCCGCCATGGGGCGAGAGGTCGTCGTGCTGGATGCCGATCCGCAGCACAGCCTGGTGGCCTGGGCCTCGTTGGGCCAGGGGCTGCTCTCGAGCTCGGTCGAGAAAGTGAAGGCCGATAGCGCCGCGGCCCTGGAGGCGCGCGCCCGCAAGGCCGAAAAGACGACCGGCATCGTCATCATCGACACGCCGCCGGGAATGCCCGAGACCGCCTATCTGGCCGCGCTGGCCGCCGACCTGGTGCTGCTTCCGTGCGGCCCCTCGCCGCTCGATCTGCTGTCGCTGAAGGACGCGCTCGGCCTGGCTCTCAAAGCCCGGGCCGCCCGGCGCTCCAAGAAGCCGCGCATTCGTTTCGTGCCCTCGCGGGTTCCCCTGAACACGAACCTGGGGCGCAATCTGGGAGCCTCGTTGGAGAAGATGGGGAAGAAGGTGCTCCCGCCGATAGGCCAGCGCATCGTGATCGCCGAAGCCGTGGCCGAGGGTTTGACGGTTATGGAATACGCGCCGAATTCAGTGGCGCATGCCGAGTTCGCCGAATTGGCTCGGGCCGTCGAGAAGATTGTGGAGAAGTGAGCAGGATCGGCCTTTAGCGTGCCCGCTATTGTATACTAAAAGACCCGGAAGTCTATATTTGGGAAGTTCCGCCTGCAGGCGCCCATACCCATGAGCCTTATTCGCCCCCGACAGGATCGCGCCGCACGCCGCGAGTGCGCGGGGGCGACGCTCATCTCGTCACAGGACCTATTATGATCCGACTGATCCTCGCACTCGTTCTCTTCCTGATAGGCCCTCTTTCGGCCCAATCCCCGCTAGAACCGGTGCCGCCCGCTGGAGGCGGCGACACCTCCAGCGGCCAGACAGCGACGCCGGCCGTCCCTGACGACGCCGCCGCCGCGCCCAAGGCGAAAAGCCCGGAAATGCAGGTGACCCAGACCGACGCCTCGGCCGGAGAGAACGAACGCAACGAGAATGTCGCGGTGGCCCCGGTGGACTTGAATATCCTCAAGGACCTACTGGTGCGGATCGGCCCGACCGCCACCCTCATCACCGAATTCCAACCGGAGGGTGACTATTTCGGCTCGGAATACGGCGTGGCGCCCACCATCGGGCTGCACGTTCCGGCGCGGCCGCGGCGCGCGCTGCACGGCAGGGTGTTTGAATCCCACCAGAACAGCGTCTTCGGCGCACGGGCTTTCTTTCAGGTGGGCGGGTTGAAGCCCGCGCACGATAACCAGTATGGCTTCGCGGTGGAAGCGCCCCTCTGGAGCGGGGCTTTTGTCACGGTCGATACGGGCCAGCAGAAGACTCGCGGCATGGTGAACGGGAATGTCCTGGTGCCGTTGCCCTCGGAAAGGACCCCGCTGGCCACCGATCCCACTCTGCGCGCCTACGTCCAGCTCATTCTCAACTCCTACCCCGATGAGGTTCCGAATCGCACCGACATCGATCCCCGGATGTTGAACACCAATTCTCCCCAGACCGTGAACGGGCAGAACTGGAACGCGCACTTCCATCAGGACATCGGGAGCCGCGACAAGCTGGTGTTCCACTACGGCTATATGGGCGATAAGGTGATCGCCTTCCAGCTCGTCGCCGGGCAGAACCCGGACACCACGGGGTTTTCGAACGACGGCCGCGTAACCTGGCATCGCGATTGGAGCTCCAGTACCTCCACCAACGCCACGGTGGCCTTCGATCGCGATACCTCGCTGTTAGCCGTCGAGCCGGGCACCCTCGGCCCCACCATAAACGTGATTGGTTTGCAATCGCTCGGCGCGTCGCCGGACGTGCCCTCTTACCGCGCCGACACCCGGTACCGCTACGGCGCGCAGATGCGCCACCTGCATGGCGATCACGTGTTCGTCTTCGGGTTCGAGATCTCGCGGCGGCAATACAATGGATTCCGGTCCGACTCCACCCGCCCCGACATCGCTTTCCAAGCCGACGCTGTAAACTCCGCCATCACCAATCTGCGCCTGGGCTTGCCTTATTCGATGGTCACTTCGATCGGCGATCTGTGGGCCGGATTTCGCAGTTGGGGCATGTCATACTACGCCGGCGACACCCGGCGCGCGGCCCCGAACCTTACCGTGAGTTATGGGCTTCGCTACGAACCTAGTCCGGCTCCCAATGAAGTCAACCATCCCGGCGCCATCCCCTGGGGCTGCGACTGCGGCGCCGTGGCTCCCCAGGCGGGCCTGGCATACCGCCTTCCCGGAAGCGCCGGCGTGTTGCGCGCTGGCTATGGGCTGCAGTACGGACCCATTCTTCCGTCTTCTTATGCCTGGATACGCTCCAACCCCCCGGCCAATACGGTGCTCGGAATCCAGCAGCCGAACCTGATCGAGGCGCTGACGGCGGCCAATGGAACTTCCTACGCCGGGGCGACCCAGGGGCGGCCATTCTTCACCATTCTGGACCCGAACATGGCCCTGCCGTATTCAAACCAGTACAACTTCAGTTGGGAGCGGGAGTTGCACGGAGCCTGGCACGTTCAACTGGGCTACTTGGGCAGCGACACGTTCAAGCTGATTATGATCCGATCCTCCAACCGCGCGCTGATTATTCCGGGAATGACGCTGACCGAGGCCAATGTCGACCAGCGGCGGCCCAACCAGAACTACAGCACGATGCGCAACGTCGAGAACGCCGCGAATGCCTTGTACAATGCCGCCACGGCCACCCTCTTCCTGCCGCGCTGGAAAGGGCTGCACACCGATGTCTCGTACTGGTTCAGCAAGGCCATGGACGACGGGGCGGGCTTCGCCGATCAGGGGCCCCCTTCGGTAATGGACAGCCAGTGGGAGTTTGAAACTCACAAAGACCTGACCGGCCGTTCGGACTTCGACCAGCCGCACTCTTTCCGCGCCCGATTTTCCTATGAGACTCCCACGCCCCCTTCTGCCAGTCGCTGGGTTCGGGCTCTGGCCGGAGGTTGGAGCTTTTCGAGCATCGTGTTGCTCAAGAGCGGTACGCCATTTACCGTCTACACCGGTTCCGACGCGCCCGGATATGGCAATGTGGACGGAGCGGGGAAGGACCGGCCCAACGTGATCGACCCTGCCGTCCTGGGCCGCACCATCGGCAACCCGGACACAGCCACTGCGTTGCTGCCGGCCTCCGCTTTCGCGTACATCACGCCGGGAACGATCTCGGGAAACCTCGGCCGCAACACGTTTCGGAAGGGTCCCATCCGCAATGTCAACGCTTCGATATCGCGGCGCTTCCGGGTGTGGAGGGAGAAGCCGCTGACCATCCGGGCCGAATCGGTGAACCTCTTCAACACGGCGCAGTTCTCCGCGCCGGATAATTATCTGATCGATTCGAGTTTCGGGGAGATCACCAACACGTTGAACAACGGAAGAAGCGTCCGTTTTGCGGGCAGCTTCGAGTTCTGATCCCCCGGGACATCCGCGCCGCTCCACGCGCCGTCACTTGGAGGAGAAACGCCGCCTGATGGCCTGTATTGCATCTCTCAAGCGCTGGGCAAAACCGGGAGCGGGCTCCGCCGGCGGAGAGGGAGCCGGCCCGGTAAGCGCATTGGCCGGCGTGGCCGTGGCGGGAGGCTTGGGCACCCAGGCCGGCTGGACCGCCTCGCACGGGCGCTCGCCGGCGAACCGCACGATATTGCTCAGGAGGGCGTACTCGCGGCGATATCGCTGCCCATCGCTCTTCGCCATACATACGGAAAAGCCGGCATAGCGCTCGCTCGACGGCGCGCCTCTGCTCCGCGATCCCGTGGAGAGCGCCACGTTTTCCAGCAGCACCGGCGCGTACCCTTCCAGGTTCCGTTCGATGTACGCAGTCTCGTAGCGGTGGCGGCGCAAGCTCCAGACGAAGACCCGGAAACTGTCGAAATCGTAGGGCACGTCTCCGCTTCCGATGGTGGTCCAGAGCCAGGTGGTCTTCTTCTGGTCCCCGTCCTCGGTCTCTCCCAGGGCGAAGTACGAAACGATTCGCCGGCCTTCGGCGTATTGCGCCACATCGTCGGGAATGCCCATCACCAGCCTGCGGGTGAGCACCCATCCGGCCGGCCCTCCGGGCGAGCGGATCAAGCTCCAGTCCTCGGTGGGAGGCGGCTTGGCGGGTTCCGGCGGCGGCTCGTCGCCGGGATCCTCCCGGCTGAGGTCGGTGTGGGAAAGATCCAGCCAGTTGCCGGGTGGCGCGGGAGGCTTGGGCAAGGGCGGCGGCGGATACTTGGGCTGCTTGCCGGCAGAAGCCTTGCGCGCGGCCTTGGCTTTCTTGGGAGTCGGCGGGAGAAGAGGCTGCCGGGGAATCTCGATGCGCGGCAGGCGGACGTGCGCCAGCACATCCATCTTTTCCTTTTCCTTTACCTGAAAGAAGCTGGGCGATTGACGGTCCGGCTCGGTATGCACGTTGAGTTCGCCGAACGAAGTGGCCTGCCCCTGAACCGGCATACGGGCTGCGCGAGCCGCCAGATCCTGCAGGGACGCCATGTCTCCGGCGCTGAGCAACTGGCGCTCGTCGGTCCACCCTTCGGCCCCGGCCGGAGTTCGGACGCGCAGGAACCGGCGGCGGCGTTGCAGGATCTCCAGGCGGTCGCCGTGTTTGACGGTGGCCACGGCGGCAGATTCCACGGGAATATCGCCCCGGATCTTGAGGGAAGCGGGGCCGACAAACGCTTCGCCGATCGCGGGCGCGTGCGGGGGACCCCCGCGACAGCCGGCCAGCAGCAAAAGCAAAGCGATCGCGGCGGCAAGCTTGCCTCTCACGCCTTTGTCCACGTTTCTCTTACAGTTTACCAGCCGGATCGCGGAACGCGTCCGCGGCGGCGATGACCATTTCGCCGCGGGCGGGAATCGTTTTATCATCAGGGTGCCGGAACCGGCCGCAAGCGCCGGCCGGCGCATGAATTACGCTATGCCCAGATACGAACTCTACGGCACCCGAGGCTGCCCGTACACGCAAGAGATGCGGGAGTGGCTCGATCTCAGACGCCACGATTACGTGGAATACGATGTCGAGGCGGATCCCGAGGCGCTCGATCGCATGCTCGCCCTCGCGGGAGGCCTGCGCACGGTTCCCGTCCTCGTGGAAGACGGCCGCGTCGTCGAGGTCGGCTGGCAGGGCCGCGGCTGCATCGTGGGACCGGGCCAGTCCGGATCGTGAGGCCAGCCATGCGCGAGTACGACCACGAGCTTTCCAGAATTGTCGAAGAGTTGAACCGGGCGGCGCCCAGCCAGAAGAGCACCGAGCGCGAGCCGCGATCCACTGCCTCGCTCGAAGAGCTTCTCAAGTTCGCGGCCGGCCGCAACGCGTCCGACGTGCTGCTGATCGCGGGCGCGCCGCCGGTGCTGCGGATACAGGGGGCGCTGGCGCCTGGCTCGGGTCCCGGGCTCGAGCCGGAGGATGTTGCCAGCTATGTCCTGCCACTGCTCGAACCGGCGCAGATGGAGGAGCTGCGGCAGAGGAAGTCGGTGGATCTCGGATTCGTGCGCGAAGGCCTGGGGCGCTTCCGCATCAACCTCCACCACCAGCGCGGAACGGTGGCGGCCAGCATCAGGCTGCTGCCCGCGCGCATTCCCTCGCTCGAATCGCTGCACCTGCCGGCCTCGCTGGCCAAACTGGCCGAACGTCGCCAGGGGCTGGTGCTGGTGACCGGCCCGACGGGTTGCGGCAAGAGCTCCACGCTGGCCGCTCTCATCGATCTCGTCAATACGCGCCGCTCGGCGCATGTGGTGACCATCGAGGACCCGGTGGAGTACCAGCATGCCAATCGCAGCGCCATCATCGAGCAGATCGAGGTGGGCCGCGACACGCCGGATTTCGCGGGCACCCTGCGGAGCATCCTGCGGCAGACGCCGGACGTGATCCTGGTGGGCGAGATGCGCGACACCGAGACCATCGCGACGGTGCTGACGGGAGCCGAGACCGGCCACCTGGTGCTTTCGACGCTGCATACCAACGATGCCGTGCAGGCCGTGGGCCGCATCCTGGATTCCTTCCCCTCCGCCAACCAGCCGCAGATCCGGCAACAGTTATCGCTGGCGCTGGCGGCCATCGTCGCCCAGCAGCTGGTGCCCGGCGCGGACGGCGTTTCGCGGTGGCCCGCCACCGAGATCATGATCGCCACCGACGCGGTGCGCGCGCTGATCCGCAAGGGCGACGATCACCAGCTCCGTTCGCAGATCTCGGTGGGCCGCGCGGAAGGCATGATGACCATGGAACAATCCCTGGCCGAGCAGGTGCGCGCCGGCCGCATCACCCGCGAAACGGCCCTGGCGCACTGTCTCCGCGCGGACGATTTCGAGCGCTACGCCGGATGAGCGGGGCGCCGTAAGCAGCCCTCGCCGCCACTGGAGTATACTTCTTCGGACAACCCGTTTGGGAGGCGCATACGAAAACACGATCTTGTTATGGCCTGATCGCCATACTCTCCCTCGCTGCACTGGCAGCGCGCGCTCAAAGCAATGCCGGCACATCCACGGCCATTCCTCACCTTCAAAGGCAGGGCACCGCCACGCAGCTGATCGTTGACGGCAAGCCGTTTCTGATGCTGGCGGGAGAACTGCGCAATTCCAATACCTCCACACCCGATTATGCGAAGCCGATCTGGCCCCGGCTCGCGGCTATGCACGTCAACACGGTCCTGAGCGTCGTCAGCTGGGAACTGATCGAACCCCAAGAGGGCAAGTTCGACTTTTCCCTCGTGGACAGCCAGATCCGGGATGCGCAAACCAATAATCTCCGGCTTATTTTCCTATGGTTCGGAAGCTGGAAGAACGGAGTGTCCAGCTACATTCCGGCCTGGGTGAAAACGAACCCGGACCGGTTTCCACGGGTCCAGACCAAGGAAGGCAAACACATCGAGGTCCTTTCCACGTTGAGCGCCGC
>Ga0326728_10006826_pt1 | contig 30241 bp, 29 predicted proteins | sample MB3enrmetagenome_FD_207602 | JGI IMG/M metagenome (GOLD analysis project Ga0326728, IMG submission 207602) | Lab enriched peat soil microbial communities from McLean, Ithaca, NY, United States - MB31MN | ecosystem: Environmental > Terrestrial > Soil > Wetlands > Peat | place: USA: New York...
ATACCTTTTTTATCAATTAATTTTTCATGTTTTTCACTCATTCTTATTTTCCTCCACTTTACCTTTACTTTCTTTAAGCAACTGTGTTATGCGATCTGTGAGACCACTCGTATGGGATTCTTCCTCAATCTTTTTTATCGCCGTTATGGCAAGTTCCTCGTCCTCAAGGTTTTTCCCAGTGACTAAGATGACACCGTTAAGCCCAAGAATAATTTGGCAACCTGTCTCCTGCTTTATCATAGAAATCATTGAGCCTTTTCTACCGATTATGCGAGGAATCTTGGTAGGTGTCACATGAAGGATTTGCCCTCGAGTTATTTTTCCTAACCCTGGCTCTCCAACAGTAAGCTGCGGGTCGTGCGCTCTGTCATACGAAGCGATTTTTGCGACAATTAAGTCGCCAGCGTTTAAAACTTGCGATAACTCGTCGTTTTGAGGCTTGAAGGGTCTGCTTAAAACGTCTGATGCACGCAGGAGCGCTGTGTAAGGTGATTTAATATCAACTGTCCAGCCGTTAAATCCAACTTCCACGACTGCCCCAATTATAATATCACCCATTTTAGGCACATAAAAAGCCCTAAGTGCAACAACGTTAACTTTTTTATTATCGGTATCTACAAGCCCGATTCTTGAGGCGTAAATCTTGTTCTTTTCCATGTATGTGTTTTCGCCAGCTAAATAATCGCCTTCAGCAAGCAATTCTCCTGGCGTCACAAGCTGTTTTTTTTCAAAGAATATTGGCATAATTTTTCACCATCCAAATTTATTTTTTTAAGAGATTATTTTTGCTTCTCCACTTCCTTTAGTTACGTCGCCAAGTTTGTTTAGCAACGAGGCGTATGATCCAGCAGGCAATTCTACCTCACCATACCATGAGCCGTCTCCACGCCATTCTTCCCGTTTTATGGTGCCCAAAGTTTTGACTGACCCGTAAGCTCTTGCTGAGTATTGGGCGGGTATCTTCACGGCGACTGTTACTTGCTCTATCTTTAAGGGCAAAATCGGCCGCAACAGTTTTACTATGTCTTTGGCTTGTTCTTCCACCGGCTTGTATGGGTCAATTGGGTAATGGATTTGCTCCATCGCATTCTCGATGCGCATTGGAGGATGCGGCAGATTCGTTTTTGGGTCAACCGCCTGTCTTGAAATGAAATCAATTATTTGTCTTCTCTTGTCTTCGACCATTTTACGTCTTTGTTCAGTTGTAAGCTGAAGCGTTCCTTTCTTCAGTATCGTATCAGCAACTTTTAATGGGTCAGTGGTTCCGAAGGCTTTGTGCATTGCTTCTTCTGAAACTTTGGTGCCTTTGTTTGCGTCAGAGAAAATGATTTCAGCCGCTAAAACTTCTGTTATTCCCGCGATTTTGCCGTTGCGGTAATCCAGTGCTTTTTGAGGTTTAACTAGGATTTCAAAATGCTCATTTTCTTTTGTTAATCGCGCAACCGTGAACTTTTCACTCATCGAGTTTTCACTTGCTTGAACCCAGCTCTTTGATGTAGCCTTCTACAGCGTCGTCACTTAACATTTCCATTTTCTTGGTTGCAACAGGTATGACCGCAATCTTTATTCTCGGCGGCAACTGCCTTGCGTCTAGAGCTTTAACTAAGCATTTCACTGCGAGTTTAATGCCTTTTTCTAAAGTCAGGTCTTCACGGTATTCTTCCTTTAGAATTGATACGACGGTTTCTCTTCCTGCGCCTAAGGCTGTGGCTTTGTATCCTCTGTAGGTTCCGCTTGGATGCGTCCCGAAAACTCTTGTTCCTGTTTTGTCGACTCCTCCGAAAATTATTGAAACTCCGAAGGGTCTGACACCGGCATGCTGCGTGTACATTTGCTGGATGTCACAGATGCGTTTGGTTACGACTTCTACATCTATGGGTTCATCGTAGGTTAATTTGTTACTTTGAGCGTATATTCTTGCTTGGTCGATGAGTATTCTGGCGTCTGAGCTTAAACCCACTATTGCTGCGCCTATGTGGTCGTCTACCCTGAAGATTTTCCATGAGTAACCTGCTTCTTCAAGGAGCTCTATATTTTCTTCTGAACCAAGAACAAGTCCTTCTGGACATTGGATGCCTAAGATGGTGGCTCCACGGTTGACTAATTCCATTGCGTATTCGACTTGGAAGAGTCGTCCGTCAGGCGAGAAAACGGTTATTGCACGGTCATATGCTCCTGGTGCTGCAAACACTGACATAACTTAACCTCTCTTTACACTATACACTTTTTCACAGTCTCATATAATAACTATACTAAAAACCTTTCCTATTAAATCGAATTGCGTGGTGAATTTTTAAGTTGCGATTTTGTGGCTGGTGTAAGTTGCGACTTTTATGTTTGTGTTTATTGCGGTTAGGTGGCAGCAGATGGTGTTTTTTGATTGTTTTTTTGGGTTATTTTTTTGGGGAGGGGAAGACGACAACCATTTTAAAGAAATAGAGAACCTAAAAACAAAATGGTGCTAAACTCAACATCAACAGCCCAAAGCAAACAATACGCCAAAAACAGACACTTATAGTTCAGCCACCCACAAAACAGCCACGACGACATGACATGAACACTAGCTTTACAGCGGCTCGTCTTATCGGGTTTTTTCAAATTTATAAGGTGCTTTTACATTCATAGCTGTAGTGGTCTTTGATGGCTAAGACTGTACATTTAGATGAGGAAGATCGTAAACTTCTCGCTGAAACCAAGCAAAAGCTTGATGAAGCTACTAAACTTATGGAAGAATTGATGGAAACCTTCGAAATTTTAAGCGACCCCGAAATGGTGAAGGCTATCAAGGAAGGGCAAGAGGACATTAAAGCTGGAAGAGTAAAAGAGTTGCAGACGCTTCTAAAGGAAGAAGCCTGTTGAAACCCAAGTACACGGTTGTTTTGTCCAGACAAGCAGAACATTTCTATAGGAAGTTAGGGGAAAAAGTGAAAGGTCAAGTTCGAGAGTGCCTAATCAGTCTAGAAGCAGAAGCTTATAGTGGAAAACGGCTCCGTGGAGATTTAAAAGGGAACAACAGTTTACGCGTGGGAAAGAACCTGCGCATAATCTGTAAGGTCTCTGAGAAAGACAAAACTGTTTATGTTATAGCCATAGGTCCAAGAAGAAACGTCTATGAATAGAACTCCTAAGGAAAGGAATAGTTTAGGCAACGGTTACTTCTTTTTTTGCTAAGCCTTCAACCATGAGCGGAACTATCTTGCTGGCTTTAAGAATCTCTAAGAAAAGGGGCTCACCCTTGTCGTCAACGTGTAGTATTATGTCGCCTACCTCTTCGGCATGTGAAAGCTTGCCTTTCTCTTAGACAACGATGGTAAGCACGTCGGAATCATCATCATATTTGATTTTATAGGTCATAACGTTCTCGCCTAGATCCATTTGGTTTTGGTTTCTTTAATTTGCCTGATATGCCGGTCATCGGTTAAAACATAGTCGCAGGACAGCGCAATTGCTGTTGCCGCTATTATGGCGTCGGCTGTTGGCAGCTCGGCGTATTTGCAGCGTAGTTTGGCAGCTTGGATTGCAATAGATATGTCAAGATTTGCTATTTTAAGGTCTAAATTGAGAATAGAGCTAACCCTTAGTTCAGCAACATCTTTTCCAAAGTTTTCAAGCTGAAACTTGTAAAATTCATGTATTACTATTGACGGGACAATCCCCAAATTTTCTTTTCTTTGAAGATTTTCAAGGATTATTCTTGACCATTGTCTGAATTGCTCGTCTTCTCTTGTCAAGCTATCGATAAAGAGGCGTGTATCCACTACAGCCTTCATTAGTATCTGTCTTCGGAGCGCATTTTATCAAGCATTTCTATAGCTTTTTTTGGATCTATCTTTCCCGCATCTATACCGATAAGGTCCTCAAATCTGGGCACAACTTTGAGGACTATGCCTTCGCCTGAGTCTTGCACTGCCATTTTCATGCCCTGTTTTATTCCGTATTTGCGTCGGAGGGCAATGGGAACTGTAATTTGCCCTTTGCGGGTTACAAGCACTTCTTCCATGGTTCAACTTCAACCTTCAAGTACTACAATTGCAATGGGGCAACTTAACTATTTCTGTCCCCGAGGCCAATTTTAACAAAACATGTTGTATCAAACAGCTTAGCAATTCCTCATCATCTGCATCTTTGCCAACAACTAAACGAGCAACAGTACACTTACGCCAAAAACGCACACCTACAGTTCAGCCACCCGCAAGACAACCATGACTACATGACATGAACACTAGCCCTAGCAGTAGCACGCAGCATGCAGAACAGCGCTTTTCAACATAGAAAAATCTGTTTTTTGATTTAGAAAAAAGCGCTAAAAAGAAAAAACAAGAGCTAAATACTCACTGAAAACCTAAGTTAAGCGTGCGTTTTTTTATGCAGGTGATATTTATAACTTGGCAAATCAATAGTTGGAGGTTAATATTTTCACCTCTGAAGGCACGATGATGGCTAACAGTCACGCGGCAACAATCTTGCAAATATTACAGGATACGGCAGCAGTGCCTAAATGGGTTAAATCGAAAAACGACCCGTTTGAAACCTTAGTTATAACGGTTATTTCACAGAACACTGCTGACCGCAATACTGCAAGAGCCTTCGAAAACCTCTCGAAGCAGTTCGAAGTAACGCCTCAAGCACTGTCAAAAGCCGAAACAAGCAAACTTGAAGCCTGCCTTCACGTTGGCGGTCTCTACAAAAGCAAAGCCAAAACAATACAAACAGTCTCAAAAATCATTCTCGAAAAATTTCACGGCTCACTAAACCCCGTTTTATCGTTGCCTTTAGACGAAGCTAGAAAAACGCTCATGGAGCTGCCTGGAGTTGGGCCGAAAACGGCGGATGTTGTCTTGCTCTTCGCAGCAAATCAACCCGTCATTCCCGTGGATACGCATGTGAATCGGGTGTCGAAACGGCTTGGGTTAGCGCCTGCAAACGGCGGTTACGAGGAGGTGCGTTTGAGTCTCCAGTCGCTTTTTCACCCGAAAGATTACTTGGCGGTTCATTTGCTGTTGATCGCGCACGGCAGAAAATACTGCAAGGCAAGGCAGCTGCTTTGCCCAGAGTGCCCAGTGAACGCTTATTGTCCATCGAATGGTTTAGGGGATAAGCATGATTAAACTGCCGAGCGAAGTTACTGAGTATTTCCCCTACAGTAGTGTGCGGCCACACCAAGACGAGTTCATAAGCACAGTTTACAATGCGGTACACGATAGGCGTTCTGTTCTGATTGAAGGCAGCAACGGTCTTGGAAAAACAATTTCTGCCCTTTCCGCTTGCTTACCAGTAGCCATAGAGAAAAACCTGAAAATACTGTATGTTGCGCGGACTCACCGCCAGCATGACCGCGTGATTGAAGAGTTAAGGGCAGTTTTTAGGAAACATCAGGTTACGGGCGTTTCGATTCGTGGACGCAATGAAATGTGCCTTAACGTTTTCGCTACCAGAGGCGCTTTTGATTCAAAATCGCTTATGGAAGTCTGTGAGTTATTGAAGGCAAAAAACAGATGCCCATACTACGTTAACGTGAATAAGCGAACATACGATTACCTTCAGCTTCAACAGCAAATAGCTGCTCGACCGTACATGGCGTCTGAAATCCTAAGCATCTGCAAGAAAAGAGAAGCCTGCCCATACGAGCTTGTCAAGTCTGCCCTGTCTGACGCTAAAGTCGTTGCCCTAAGCTACCTCTACGTTTTCGACCCCGAGATACGCACAGCTTTTCTGAAGAACTTGGAAACGGAGCTACAGAAAATCATTCTAGTCGTTGACGAAGCCCATAACTTGCCCGAGACAGCTATCGACATCTCAAGCAGCAGCCTATCCCTCTTCGTGATGAAACAGGCAGAGCTGGAAGCTGAAAGGTTCGGTAACAGGGACATTGAGGATTTCGCACATTTTTTCAGGATTGAAGTGGAAAAATTAACCGACAGGATTAATCGCGAGGAGATAATTTCTCCAGACCGTATTATTGAAATTATTCAAAAGCAAGGAAACATAACGGATCCCCAAGAGTTCTTTGAGGAATTCCACGATGTCGGTAACTCGGTAAGGAAAAGTTTGTTGGCTGAGGGGAAAAACCCGCGTTCTTACATTCATGCGATGGGCGAGTTCATGCTTAAGTGGCTGGAAAACTTGGGCGATGCTTCATTCATCAATGTCGCAAGCAGATACTTCACCAAAGAAAACAACAAAACAGCAAAGCTCGAAATAGTTTCGCTGGACCCCTCGAAAATCACGGAACCAGTTTTCTCATCCACTTACGCTAACGTGATAATGTCGGGTACACTGCAGCCGCTGGAAGCCTACGCGCGCATCACAAGACTCCCAGAAAACACCGTGAAATGCATTGTGCCATCGCCGTTTCCGAAAGAACACGTGTTCTCAGCCGTTTGCCTCGGCGTCACAACAGCCATGGAAAAAAGAACCCCCACCATGTACCAGACAATCATACAGAGGATAAACGAGGTTGCCCAGAACACTCCGATGAACACTGGAGTTTTCGCTGCCTCATTCGAAGTGCTGAAAGCGCTGCTTGCCGAAGGCTTAGAAAACGTAATAGAAAAACCTCTGTTCCACGAGCGAAAAGGCATGACTTCTAAAGCAAACGAGAAAATGGTCCAGGACTTCAAAGCATGCGGCGACCGAAACGGCGCCGTGTTCCTTGGCGTTCAAGGGGGAAGAACCTCGGAAGGCGTGGATTTCCCAGGCAACCAAATGAACTCCGTAGTAGTCGTGGGTGTTCCGTATGCCGAACCGACGCCGAGGGTGAGGGCGCAGATTGATTATTACGAGAAACGTTTTCCAGGGCTTGGACGTGAATATGGCTATGTTTTGCCCGCTATGAAAAAAGCCTCTCAAGCCGCAGGAAGACCAATCAGGACATTGGATGACCGAGGAGCCATAGTCTTCTTAGACTCCCGCTTCGCAACAATTTACTGCCGAGGCTTCCTCCCCGCATGGATAAGCAATGGAATGAAAACGTTACCTAACGAAAAAGATGCCCTTGCAAGGGAAATCAGCAATTTCTTTAAAGTACAGTCTTAAACTTCCTGTAACTTCTTGTTGAAAATGACTTTTCCAAAAAGAAGCCTTTGCGGCTTAGCTGAAATTGCAGTTTGAACTTTTAACGCTTTTCTTTTTTCGTTAATTTCACGCAGGACACCGATTCCTAAGAATTTGCTTTCAGAACCGTATAGCCCGACAAGCAGTCCCTTTTCCCGCTCCTGATTCTTTGGCAGAGCCTCTCTCGGTTCAATAGTTATTTGGCTTAATGGGTAGCACTGAAGTTTTGCGTCTTTCATGTACTTTGCATAACTCATTTCGCGCAGGCTTTTGCGTTTTTCCGCGCTCCGCTGATTAAGAGAAGAAGAGGGCTCGATCATAACCACTGAAGCGTCGTCCAAGCAAGCAATAAGAGACCCAAGTTCATCCTCAACTTGCACGCCAACTATAACGTCCGGCTTCAGCTCTTTGACCAACTGAGTTTTGTAGCTTACAGCAATATCGCCTGTAACCCAACCATCAGTGTTAATTACCATAAAATCAACCGGTTTCTGCAAAATCTCAGCTTTCATATAGGCTAAGCCTTCAATTGTTTTAGCAATTGCCATTATCGGCGAGGTAACCCCCACAAAAAAAGCGTTCTTCAACTTCAAATTGTACAATTCTGCCACTGGCTTGGAAGCTACCGCATAACCCACTGTTCCTGAGGGACCAATGTCTGATTGACCTAAATCGCCATCTAAAACGGCAACCCTGCATTTTCCGTTAACCAACTTGTTTACTAAATAAGTGCAATAACTGCTTTTTCCAGAATCAATTTTCCCCAAAACCAAAACAACAACTGGTTTCTTCTGCACGCTCAAAATTGCTTCAAAAGGTTTATTCCATGACTCTGGAATGGTGCTGCCCGCAACTTCTTCAATGATTGCGTTTGGTCCTAACGAAACGTCAAAAACTGCTTTTTCAAGGACGAAAAATGGCAGCCGCTTTCCTTCACGAACCACAATTCTTACTGCTTGTTTTAATTGATAACCGAACATTTCAGCCTTGCCAGAAACAACACACACAGATGCTGGGCCATCCACTAACAGTGTCCTATTCGATTCGACTGTCTGTTGCAATCATCTTCCTCCTTGGAATAGTATAGCCTGTTCTTCCAGCAATGCTTTTGGCTGAAGAAATATGCCTGATTCTTCGGCTACGCTCGTTCTTTTTTATGGGTCGGTTGGTTCCTGCCTCACTCACCACTTCCAGCCTCACTGCAGGCGGTAAAGCATCATCTAAGGTTTCGACTAATTCCTTGTAAACTGGAACGCCATTCCCAATTTTAACGGAAACGCTTGTCACAGTGAAATTAACGTTTCTCATTGTCTTACTTATGCTGTTAATTACCTCTTGCGTGCTAAAGCAGTTGCCTTCCTCAATAACTTTTCCATCAGCAATTACTGCCAGCCCAATTGCTTCACCTGGGTCAATGCCGATTAAGATTTTTTCGTAGGCTTCTTTTCCTTGAAGTATTCGCTTTACGTCGTTAACCAAATTGTCCAACTCATTTTCGCTTGTAAAGATTAGTATTTTTTCGTTTTTCACTAAGCCCTTTTCTTGCTCAGTTGTTATTACCACATTCACTTCGGCAGGCACTGACTCACCTGGAACCAAGCTTAGGAAGGGGAGATTTCGCTCTCTTAACGCGTTAACGATTAGAAAGTACGCTTTCCCCTCTACTGTTGCTACGGCAACTTTTTCTTTCAATAAATCAACCTTAATATTATACGTTTAAGTGCAGAACACATAACTAGGTTCAAGTTTATAATCTTGACGCGAAAAAGGGTAAAAAAATGGTCACAATTCACACTGGTTGCAGGTGTATTGATAGAAACATTGGCGGGGGCATTTCACCCGAAAGCGTTACTTTAATTTATGGTGAACCCGAAACTGGAAAAACAACGCTTGCAATACAATGCACCGTTAGCTGCGCATTACAAAACTTCAAGACACTCTTTGTTGACTGCGATAACACTTTCTCGCCCAAAAGGCTTTCACAACTTTCAGCGGATAAATTCGACCAGGTTGCTGAGCAAGTCATTTTAATTAAACCTAAGGATTTCAATGAACAAACGGCAGTTATAGATCAAATTCAAGAATATACAGCAAAAAATTTTGGGCTGATAGTAGTTGACACCTTCACATCTCTGTACGGCGCAAAAGTTGCTGAATCATCCAGAAAAGACTTCAGCGTGAACCGTGAATTGAGCAGGCAATTAGCAATTTTGGCGCAAACAGCAAAAATCCGAAAAATCCCAGTTATTATAGTAAGTCAAGTAAGAAGCGTTTTTGATGACCCAAACGTCAGCGTTGCGCCCGTTGCAAACAGAGTTTTAAAATTCTGGGCTGACACAATAATCGCTATGAAACCTACCAACTACCCTCAAACAATCAAAACTGTTCTTGAAACACGGGGCAACGAACAAGAAGCTACTTGTTATGTACAAATAGGCGAAACCGGAATAAAAGATACTGAATACCGCGAATGATGGTTGACCACATGGAAATAACCCAGCTGATCATTGAGGCAGTAAAATTTATTTTCCCAGCCTACTGCGCAAACGCCACCCCAGTGCTTGCTGGGGGAGGAACGCGGATAGATTTCGGAAAGAACTTTTATGATGGAAAACGAATCTTGGGGAATAACAAAACTTTCAGGGGCTTCTTTTTCGGCTTGGCAATCGGCATGCTTGTTGGATCAATTGAGTGCGTACTTTTTGGTTTTCCAATCCTGTTTATCGTGCTGATTCCTTTAGGGGCACTTATAGGCGATTTAGCAGGCGCCTTTTTTAAGAGAAGGTTAGGGATTGCTCCTGGAGGTTTACTTCCTATAGTTGATCAAGTTGACTTTGTCATTGGCGCAATCGTGTTTTCGATTCCTTTAGCCATTGTAAGTTGGGAATTGGCAGTTACAGTTTTGCTGATTACTCCGCCTATTCACTTATTCACAAATTTCTTAGCCTACAAACTGAAGCTAAAAAGACAGCCTTGGTAAAAAAAAGGCAGAGTTAAGCTCCGCCGGATGTTTTGAAAGCAATCGCGCCTTCTAAGAATACGTATGCTAGAAGAAAAAGCGCTACGCCTATGACCAGCATCATGTAAGCTTGCCTTGGGTTGTAAGCGTTTTTGCTGCTTTGATAAATGGCAAACAGACCGACGAAACCCAAACCATACAATATTATTGCGATTACAGTGTCAGATATGAATTGTGAATTGATACTTGGATAGAGGAAATAGAAATTTCCATTAACGTAGGCGGAAGGAAGAGGACGCTCAATAAGAGTATACAAGCCGCCGCCGAAGAGAAATATAGCATATAAAATTCCTACAACAGTAATTAAGAGTGATGAAGGAGTTGCTGATGAAATTTTGCTGAACCATCGACTCAGCACGAAAGGTACAGATGAAGATCGCTTCTTTATTTTATTTGACATTTCCATTCTCGCCCTTGATTAGGTGTTTTACTACTTCTTTAGCCCATTCTCCAGTTAATGAATTTTTCTGAATCTCAACCAAATATTTACTCCAAAGTACATCCGATGCTTTTCTTCCATACATCAGATTTCTCGATAATATTCTGGTAAGCCTTTAAATGCAAACCGCAGAAACCGTTTTCCTGTGCTTCACTACTGCAAATTTTACAGTTCACTGGTCGCTCGCTCTTTTTGAGGGCAATTGGGATTTAGGCATAATTTCCAAGACCTCTTCCCTTTCAGGTACACTCGCAATATGGGGAACCCACAGCTTTTGCAGGTGGTTTTTAACGGTTTTACATTGCCACTTTGAGGTAGCGGAAAAGTTACGTTGCATTTGCCTTCGAAATAGTTTGTGCAGCCAACAAAACGTTTACCAGTTTTTTTGGAGCGCAAAATAACTAGTTTTCCATCAGCACATTTTGGGCATGCTCCAACTATTTTTTCTTCGAGCCGAGCTTTTTTCAATGCTTGACTTAATTGTACCCCTATTACTGATTCTTTCCCTTTAAGCTCCAGCAGGACCGGTTTTAAGATTTCAACGGCGTTTTGTAATACAGTTTCTTTTGTTTCTTTTCCCTGCTGAATTTCATTCATCTTTTCCTCAAGATTTCTAGTTAGTTCAGGTGAGATAACGGTTGGACAATACTCTGCTAGGATTTTACTGACTTCAAAGCCGAGGTCAGAAATGACAAGACTATCTGTTCCGTAGAGGTATTTTCGGTCGTATAAGGTTTGTATGATTGCCGCCCTCGTTGCTTTGGTTCCTATATCCTCTTTTTCCATTTTCAAAAGTAAACTGCGAGGGTTAAACCTTGCAGGCGGTTTAGTAAAATTATTTTTCACAACTGCTCGTTTAACAATGATTTTTTGTCCTTCGGTTAGGGGCGGTAAAGTTACATCTTTCAGTTGAACATAGGGTTTGTAAAATCGAAGCCACCCTTCACTTAACGTGTGTATTCCGTTCAAGTGAAAATGATTACCGTTGACGCTTACCGTTACCTTCACGCTTTGACGAATGGCAGGCTCACCGAAAACAGCCATAAACCTGCGAATGATAAGATCGAAAATGTTTCTTTCAGCTGCGCCAAGGGGTTTCTCGGGCAGGTTTCCAGTCGGGTAAATGGCCGGATGCGCTGGGTCAGCTTTTTCTCCTTCATTTGGCCTCAAAACCGATTTAGAGAGCAGTTCAGCCGCATGTTTCCCGTAGGCAGGCATTTTAGCTAGTTTTGTTAATACGGCTTTGTAGCCGATTGCGGGAGGAAGCTTTTGGCTACTTGTTCTCGGATAAGAGATTAATGCATCTAAATACAGATGCTGAGCTATGTTTGAAGTACGCATCGGTGTAAAGTGAAAATTTCTGTAAGCTTCACTTTGCAAAGCACCCAAATCAAAGGGTACCGGTGGCTTCTGCTCAAACGCTTTTACAGCTATTGTTTCTATTTGACCTTCCTTGATTTTGCAGGCATCCATTACAGCCGCTGCTTCTTGCTTGCTTTCAAGGATTTTTTCGTATTCAGCTTCGTATGCTGCGTCGTTTATGATTATCTTAGCGGTTATGCTCCAGTAAGGAACGGGCACGAAGCACCTTATGGTTTTTTCTCGATCTTGAAGAAATTTGAGGGTTGGTCCTTGCACTCTGCCAGTGCTGAGTGTAGCATATTGTCCACCGCTGCTTTTCACAGCCATTGTTAAGGCTCTAGACAGGTTTATGCCGTAGAGCCAATCTATTTCATGCCTTGTCAATCCAGCTTCAACGAGAGCAAAATCCAAATGCGGCAATAAGTGAGAGTAAGATTCTTGCAGTTCCTCCGTTGTGAGCGTGGAGTATTTCATGCGTTTAGCAGTTTTCTCCTTGTTACCGCAAGCGTACTTGAGTATGCAGTAGCCTATGATGCTGCCTTCAATATCAAAGTCGCAAGCATCCACGAACTCTTCAGCGTTTTCTGCTAGTTTAGCAATTACATTCAGCCAAACACGGATCTTTGATGCGCCTCGTTCAGCTAGGTACCTTGGAACCCAGTGATAATCGAGAACCGGATAATCCCGTTTAGCTTTTTCTTTGCCTGCAACAGTGTACAGGTGCCCAATGGCAGGAACGATAACTAAATTGCCGTTTCGGTATGCTTGATAATATGGAACGCCGCTGTCAACTATTTTTTTGGCTTTCCCATCAGCGTCCAGAGCCATAGCTATTCTATTTGCGGCATCAGGTTTTTCAGTAACGATTAATTTGTATTTTTCCAAAGGCTGTTAAACCACATGCTTTAACATTTCAAATGTTCCTCTTAAAATAAACTTTGCAGTCACTTGGCAAGCACCGTCTTACCTAAGAGTTAATTTTTTTTAGCAACCAATAAATACGCCATAGCATGTTATTATCGGGGATTTGGATGCCGCAACGAGTTATTTGCCATGGGTGTAATTATGTTTTATATGAAGGCAGCGAGCTTAAACCGCCAGACGAAATTATTTCGCAAAACAGTGGAAAATGCCCAAAATGCAATAGGAAACTTTCATTGTTACCAATAGATGTTGAAGTTAAACCCATATTTAAGCGTCGATAGACTAGATGCGCTCATCAAAAGCTTCGATTCAACTACCAGGAGAGCATTGGGAAAAGCTACCGAAACCAGAATGGCAAGTCCCTAAGCGAGGTCTATGCAACATCTGTCCAAAACAGGGTTCATAGCAGAGAAAAATATGATTATCCTTTGTTGCTCTTTAGGGGTTTCTGACGACTTTTTTGCCTGTTCAAGCTGAGAATTTCGAGTTTGGTCAAAAAAAAAGCTATATAGTTTAGTTATTGAATTATAGAGCAATATAACCCAGCTACATTAGCTACCAAATTATGTAAGTTCATTTTGGAAAGCCATAAATAAACCTCCAATGTCTATAAATTGAGAATTAAATAAGAAAGCGCGAAATTAACATGTGGAGAGATGGCTTCAAGTGGGGGAAGGAATTAAAGATCGGCTTAGCAAAAGGCTGTCACCATTACGAATCGAACTAAGCCACGGACAAATAATCGCGTATTCCGCGTTAGCTCTAATACTCTTCGTCGCCTTTATTGTCCGAATTTTACCTTTACGCTGGGAAAATCTCGCCGGAGGAACATCGCTTCTTAACGAGTTTGACCCTTACTATCAATTCAGCGTTACGCAATACATGGTAAATCACGGTTTGCTTTCACCTTTTTGGCCGACGCATTGGGTCAACCATCAATTGTGGTATCCTTTCGGACTTGACATGTCTACTGCTTTGCCATCAATACCTATAACGGGAGCAGTGGTCTACGACATCATCGCAGCGTTAGGCGCAAACGTTAATTTAATGACGCTTTGCGCAATGATACCGCCCGTAGCTGGTGTGATTGCAGTTCTGGCAATGTATTTCTTAGGCAAGGACATTGGTGGAAGAACGGTTGGTTTATTATCTGCGTTATTCTTGGCGTTAGAACCGTCAATCATCGAAAGAACATCCCTCGGATTCTTTGATACACAGGTCCCAGGTACGATTGGTCTTATATTATTTGTATTCTTATTTCTAAGGTCTATTGACAACAACAGGTCATTACGTGCATCCATAGTGTACTCGTTATGCGCTGCTGCCGCCTTAGCTTATTTCATAGCAGGCTGGGGTGGAGCATACTACATGATTGACATGACCGTTCTATTCGTTTTTGCCATGTTGATACTTAAGAGGTATAATCAGCGGCTTCTGCTTAGCTACAGCATAACTTTTGGCTTAGCATTATACATATCAGCAATAGTCCCCTATCTGGGACTTACCTACCTAACATCAGGTGCAGTAATTCCGGTCGCTGGAGGATTCGTTTTACTCCTCATTGCAGAACTTTTACGGAACAATATAACTTTGAGGAGCAAGGTGCTTCTAGCTATCATCACACTAGTTATAATTGTCGGCGGTTTTTCTACATTAGTTGTAACTGGATTAATTAGTGGCAGTGGCCTTGAAGGAAAATTCAGTACAGTCTTAGACCCCTTTATCCGAGCAAGTTCACCTATTATCAATTCAGTGGCTGAACAGCAAATTACAGCTTGGGGAGACGTTTACATTGAATTTGGCATAGCCATCCTATTCTTCCTCGTCGGCTTGTACTTTATATTAAAAAATCCAACAAACAGAAACATTTTCCTAATAGTTTTCACTGTAACAGCGCTTTTCTTTGCCGCTTCAATGATTCGCTTACTAGCAATCTTTGCTCCAGCCTTCTGCCTCATAGCGGGAATAGGTGTTCTGAGCATGATAAAACCGTTTTACACTTTACTGAAGGAAGCGCCACATACTCTGGCAAAAACAAAACGTAGAATGGCACGTGTAAGCAAGGAATACAGCGGCGTCGCAATCTTTCTGATATTCCTTATCCTGATGACGGACGTTGCTTTCTCACCACAACTTGCTGGCGAAGTGCCAAGAGCCATCAGCGGATCTTATGTGCCGACAGCAATTAGTGGATCAAGTCTTCCAATAGGCGGTTCAAGTCTTACGGAACCAGTGAGCACATGGCTTGACGCGTTAAATTGGGTGAAAGGCAATGTTCCTGCAAATAACGTGGTAGTTGCTTGGTGGGACTATGGTGACTGGTTAACTAATCTTGGGAACGTAACAACTTTGTGCGATAACACTACATACAATACCACACAAATCGAAAACGTAGGCTTCATAATGATGGGCAATGAAAACCAGTCAATGCAAATGCTGAACGTCTATAACGACTATAATAATCCTGGACTGGTCAACTATATCCTCGTCTTCACCGTCGTCCAAATATCCCAGTCAACCAGCGGCACAGGATACACTGCAGGTCCATCTGGATATGGAGATGAGGGAAAATGGGAGTGGATGGCAAGCATTTCAGGAGGAGCAGAGCAATGGTATATACAGCATGGCTTCATGAATGCAGCAACATCAACAGTATGGAATGGTACCAGCGCATTCGGCACCGCTAATAACACAACTGGGCAGTGGGAGTGGAACCTCCAAGGAGATAACTGCACAATATACGAATTGATGAATTATGCTGAAGTACAATATTGCAACATATGGAGTGCTGCAGGAGTCACCATTACGCCAAGCACAACAACTACAACGCCAACTTACTTTACATCAGTTGAAATCGCAGGCGAAAACACATCACCATTCGAGTACGGCGGATTAGTACCGTTAGTAGCCATATACAAAATTAACTATCCACTATACTATAGTGCAACGGGCGCAACAGGCACAGGCGGCAAAGGCTAAAATATTGCAAGAGAGCAGGGAAGCGACCGATTGTTTCCAAAGGTTCCAGATCAGCATAAAGTTGGGCAACCTTTAATTCCCAACGGTTTAGGCGTACTTTACGTCCTATTCACCACCGTTTATCTTTTTCTTCTCTACTTTCTAAAAATAGCTGGAAGCCCGTCTAACGTTTCAGCACCATTCACGCTAGCTGTATGCATTCTTTTCGGCGGCTTCATGGGTCTGCTTGATGACTGGATGGACTTAAAATGGCGTTACAAAGCATTCATGCCCTTAATCGCTGCGTTACCGCTGATTTATTTCGCGCTTAATAACCCGTCAACCAGAACAACCGTGTCTATACCAATTGTGGGGACAATACAACTCGGTGCAGTATACTTTTACGTAATTATTCCATTGATCGTTATGGTGGTTACAAATACCGTAAACATGCTGGGTGGATTGAATGGACTAGAAACAATATGCCCAGCTATAGTCGTCTTAGGGTTAATGGCTGTATCACCATCATACCTTCTGATGGTTGGACCAATGATATTCTGGCTAATTTTAGCCTACTTCAACTTTCAAGGTAAAATTTTCGTGGGAAATTCAGGCTCCTTCGCCATAGGAATGACGATAGCGTCATTCGCCGTGATTTCTGACTTAAAATTGAGCTTGCTAGTTTCAATTCTACCGTACATTTTCAATTCTGCACTAATACTTTTGTCTGTTTTCTTTCTTCGCCAAAAAGCCAAAGTTAACTTTGATGGGAAAAAGCTTTCGTCTGACCATAGAAGAAGCCTAATTACAGTGATAACGTATCATCATCCATTAACTGAGAAGCAAGTGGTTGGAATAATAGCTTTAATAGTTGGAATTTTCACGGTACTTGGTGTACTGATTCAATTATTATAATAATTAGGCAAGGAATCTTTCAAGTTTTGTTAAGCCGATAATTTCGTCAAAACTTAATCCTAAAGCGTCCAAAACTTGGTCGAAAGTAGAATGCAAATAGGCAACGTATTTGTCAACGTCCACTTCGTTTCTTGATGTTAACTCAACTGGTTTCACATGCGGTTCCCTTATGACTTTAACGAAACTAATCAAGTCCCCTGCTCTCAACTCCTGGCCGCTTTCCTGCAGAATTCTTGCGGCTTTCACATGTTGAGGAGTAGTTTTAGTGTAACTTGAAAGTTCATCGCCTAAAGCTACATGGAACGCAAGTTCACTAATGTCAACCCATTCTCTACGTTTTAGCCGTGTGTAGCGTTCACGGATTATTTCGGCAATTTCTTTTCTGGCTTTTTCGAAGTCAGATGGAGTTTTGACTCTTGCAAGTGTCTCTTTCATCTGGTTAAATGCATCTTTGATAAAAACAGGGATGTGTTTTTTCTTGCCTGTTAAGCCTTTCACATCCACGGTGCCGTCTTCCAAGACGCCGAGATAATTCTTTTTGCGCGAACTAAATACAGCGTATCTGTAAACTTTGTCGACGTCAATGCCCATGTTTAATTCATGTTCTGTGTAACGGACTAATTCTTCGATTTGCTCTTTAGAGGGGTTTTTCAAAAATAAGCTGTCCGTGTCGCCATAAAGAACCTGTATGCCCAACGTTTCAGCATGCCTGAGTATTTGGGTGATAGAGTACCTGCCGATGGCTGCCGTTGCTTCCGCTACTGGCGGACAATACAAATCGAAGCTTTCAGCGCCAAAGACACCGTAGCTGGCGTTTAGAATAACTTTAAGCGCTCCCTGAGTGATGTTGTACCAGCTTCTAAGCTCGGCTGGCAGAGTCTTATCTTTTGAGCGCTGCTTATACCATCTAACACGCAAATCTCGCAATGATCCGATAAGCAGGCTTTCTAGGGCACGTTTTTCTGTGCATACCCAATGAGGAGTGTCAGGGATCTTGTGGGTTCGACATCCTTCATGATTACACAAGATGGATTGGTACCCCAGGTTCCAAACTTTAATTATTGAGGGGTATAGGCTTGGAAAGTCCATGACTGAAACGTTAAAGTGAACACCTGGCGTCGGTTCGACGACTATGGCACCCTTGTATTTTTTGCCTTTGATCACAGCGGTAGTGGAAGTTTTTCCTTTTTTTGTAAGAATATCCGCAGCGTTAGGTATCAGCATATCCCTTTTCCGGTGCTCACGATGCATGAAATTTCTTATCCAGCGGCTAACACCTTGACGGCTAACGTCCTCCATGGGCATGCTGCTAATTCGGGCAAGAACTAAAATTAGCTTCATCGCTGAGTCGTCTTCGAAACTGGTCAGTTTATAGACAATTTCTGAATCCCGAAGGCAGTACTCCGCAAGTTCACTGTACGATAAGTCCCCGAAGGTTTTTTCCAAATGAATTTTTTCCACCCCGATGAGAGCGTTGCCTACGTCGGCGAGGGTTACATCACGGTAACGGTTGTTGAAAGCGTAGATTTGTACCGACCTGTTAAAGAAGAACTTGTACAGGTCGAGGTGAACACCGTATTTCAGCAGGCAAACCCGTTTGCCTATTTCTATCGGAATCTCACTTCTTCTAAAGCCTAAGTTCATTGCTCGGTGGGTCAGATAGCGGAGGTCGAAGTCGTCGCCGTTAAAAGTTAAAATGAACGGGTAATCCCACAGGACATCGAATGTTTTTCTAAGCAGTTCCTCCTCGGTTTCGCAATACTCTACTTTTATGTCTGCAGCTAAGTGATGGTTGCCTTCCCGCACGCCTTCACGCTTAAGAACAAGGACCCTTTTTTCGTCGTCTGAACTGTAGACCGAAACGGCGATTACTGGGCAAGCGGCTTCCCGCGCATCGGGCATTCTTGTAGATAACGGCGAATATACTTCTATGTCTATGGCTGCCCGGCGGAACTTCGGCGCTGGATACTCAAGGAGGTTTGCCCACATTTCAGCGTATCCGCGTTCCTCATCACTGCAGTCTTTGAAGAGGGCTTTTATTTTGTTTAGGTTTTCTGCGGCTTCTTCAAGCACTTTAGGAACAAGATTGCCATCTTTAATTTCGTATATCATTCCGGGAAGGAGTTGGCGGTCGTAAATGTAGCATTGATAATACTTTATTTTTGACTCCCAGACCCTGACGTCTTCTTTCGCAATTGAGATACCGGAGATTTGAGAGCAGTCTTCTGGAATTATGTCTCTTATCGTGCCTTGCGGTCTGCCTCCGATGGCTAAGGGGTCACTTGCAACTATTTTTGTAACGGTAACTTTTTGGTCAAGTAAGGGGTCAAATTTTTCTTGTAGCTCAAAATGGTCAAAGCCTTCATGCTTGACTAAACGGTCGATTTTTCCCAGTTCATACGGTGACAGGTTAGTTAGGCAGTAGGGTTTGTGGCCTGTGTTATCGTACCAGAAATAGATTTTTCCCGATTGCGGCTCATAAAGTTTGATTACTGCCTTTTTTTGGCGCCCATCGTAGGACGCTGAAACGAAATAGGATGGTGGCAGGTTTTCGGGTGCTATTGGCGGAAAAGTGCGTTGCTTGTTTTTTTCTCTGCTTTCTTCAGCGGCAACTGCAGGCGATGGCGCTTGAGAGGCTCCCGCTTTGGCTTCTTCTTTCACTTGGGGTTTGGTTGGTACCTTATAGTATTCGCTTAAGAGTTTTTGCTGCGCCATCCCTATTTGACCTTAGCTTCTTTATGGCACGTGGCGATTAAAATCTTTACTTACTAAAAACCACTGATTTACCTTTAGATTGTAGGGGTCAAAACAACGTGCCATAAGCAGAAAAACGTAAAAATTAAGCTTAATCCTGATGCAAGTTTCCATGTACCGTTCTACGGTGAGGTTTCATGCATCATATTGAGGTGGCCGTCGAGTTCTTTTTTGGTATCGAAGATTTGACCACAGTCAGAACACATGTATTGCCCCGCTTTGGTTTCAGGAGTACTTCTGCGTTTAATCACTTGACTCATTATTCATCTCTCATGACTAAGAAAAAGGGTAAAAGTGGCATAAACTAATTTGTGCAGACAGTTTGTTACGCACTTGTTTTACTTGTTTTCATGTTCTTTTCTTTCTCCCTTCCCCGTTTTGAAATGTTTGTTTTGTGTTGCTTTTTTGATTTAGGGTTTGGATTAGCGTTAGTTTCGGGGAAATTCTGGGATTTTTTGGGAAAAAAAGGGAAATTTTGGGAAAGTGTTTGTTGTCTAGTATGCAAAATTTCAAAAAAGTACGTTAGGTAAACATTTGTGCGGGAGGAGTTGAATTCTTATTTAGAACCGTTGCATCTTGTCTTAGGCGTGAACTAACTTGTTGAAGGAAGCTTGGACAGTCGCCATTGAAACCCTAAGCTGGATGGAAATGCAAAAACTGAGCGAGCGCTTAGCCTTGGCAAGAACAATCAAGCAGCTTGGCGCAAGCGACCCGAACGCTATTCGTTTTGCTTACGGGTTAGTTGTTGAGACTACACGACGCAGAAACCTCATAGACAAATTCGTCAACGCCGTGGCGGCGCCTAAGAAAATTGGCGAGTACAATTTGGGGATTCAATCGTTTCTGCGGCTTTATGTTTATCAGACGCGTGTTGCCAAGAACTGGGCTAAGATTAACTTGCAGGAAGCCGAAAGCATCGCGAGCCTTGGCAGGTCCATTTTGGTCTGGGAGAACGTGCGTGATGTTGAGCCGATTTTGGGTTTTTTGCTTACGCGTCAACTGGAGCCGATTTTGAAGGCGGCAAGCGATGTGGAAAAAGTTAGCCTGCAAACCTTTCACCCCTCATGGTTTGTTAGATACTGTTACAGGCTTTTTGGGCGCAATCAAGCCATTGCCTTCTTGGAGGGAAGCGTAAATCCGCCGCCCACCTACATCCGACTGAACACGCTGGCGGGAGCTGAAGAGGCAATTGTGCAAAAGCTTGAGGCAGAAGGCGTTAAAGCAGAAAAGGTTGAACTGTTAAGGTTCACCTACAAAATCGGGGAAATGAAAAAGCCCCTAAACACATTGCCAAGCTACAAAGAAGGCTTATTTTACATTCAAGATAAAGCAAGCTGCTTCGCCTCAGAAGCCGCAGACCCCAAGCCTGGCAACGTGGTTTTTGATGTTTGCGCTGCACCTGGCGCAAAGACGACGTATTTAGCTCAGCTAATGCATAACGAAGGCAGCATTGGCTCGGTTGATTTTTCGAATAGAAGAATGAAAGTGTGGAAAAAAGAAGTCGCCCGCATGGGAGCCAGTATTGCTGAGCCAGTAATCGCCGATGCGTGCGCAGCCTTACCCTTCAGTATGCAAGCGGACTTGGTGGTTTTGGACCCGCCATGCACAAGCACAGGCGTCTTCGCCAAGCAGCCCTCAGCAAAATGGCGCCTCAGACCCAAGTCAATTGAGAAAATGGCGGCAATCCAGTGGAAAATGATTAACAGCTGTGCCGAAAAAGTCGCCGCTGACGGAGCATTAACTTACTCTACATGCAGCATAACGGTAGAAGAAAACGAAATGATAATTGAGCGGTTTCTGAAAGTGCATCCAGAGTTCTCGTTGGCTGAAATTGAGCCGAAAGTCGGTTTGCCGGGAATGCGAGGATTAACGAGTTGCCAGCGGCTTTATCCGCACATACACAGTTGCAACGGCTTTTTCTTGGCAAAGCTCCAAAAAACTGGCAACTAAAATCATTCGTTATTCTTCTTCAAAGATGAATACATCTTCTATCTTGGATTCTAGGGCTTTGGCAACGTCGTGTGCTAGTTTAAGTGAAGGGTTATACTTGCCCTTCTCCAAGAAAAGAATTGTCTCCCGCCTTACGCCTACTTTTTGCGCGAGTTGCTCCTGAGTAAGATGCTGCTTTTCTCTTAGTTCTTTCATGCGGGTTTTAAGCTGTATAGTTAATCTCCTCTCAAATCATAGTAAACAAAGAAAGCAACAAAGCCCAACAGAGCAGCAATAGGGATGGCTTCTACAGCCAGCAAGAATAAATTGGTGCTTCTTAGGAATGTGATAGTTAACATTAATGGGATTAAAAGAATGAAAAAAGCGTTGCGACATGACTTACTAACGTTTGCAGCCCATCGTTCATCGCTTAAAACTGTTCCTTCCTTGGTTTTGGGCCTTGCAAATGCAAAGAAGAAAAATAACATAAAAAACATGTAGTAGACTGAGTTGCCAGGTACGAATCCAGCAAAGCCGGCGAACCCAAGGAAACCAAAGTAGCGTTGGTTTATTTTTATTGTCACTTTGCAACCCTTCGTTCTAAAGCTTGAATGCTCCTATAGCCCACAGCGCTGGGGCAAGCAAGCCTAAAATGCCTAATACGCTTAGGTACTTGAGCTCCTCTTTCCAGTATTGAAATAGTCCAAAGAGGCAAAAGAAGCCGAACATAAACAAGAATAACGGGTTGTGGCTTGAGAAGGCTCTGAACGCTTCAAAACCGATAAAGCCAGAGAAACCATAGCAGCCAAGACTCCATCTTCGCCGCCAACCTCTTTCAGGAGTGCTTCGACCATTGGGAATACCTAATGGCAGGTTGTTTGTTCGTTTCATTTGTTTAACCATCTAAGTAATGTTATATATTTCTAACGTTAGATATTTCTAACTATTAATATAAGCTTTATGCAACAAGAAGCACATTCACCCAAAAAGTTCAACTCACGTTTGTTTCCAATTAAAAGGAACGCATTACAGTTAGAGCCCTTGCCTTTGTTTTTGTCTTCTAAATAGTACCGAAGTCGCCAAGTGTTCTCTGCGGCGTTTCTTTAGTGAATAAGGGGTATGTGATTTGTGTTCCTTCCACATGTGCCGTCTCGTTAAGCTGATGGTTGATGCAGCTGGTTGCGCTTATGATGTGTTCCACTTTGACGTGCCGTACCACGAGTGCGTCGGAGATGAGGCTTCGGTGGCAACGCCAAGGCAGGGCTTCAGCGCACATCAACACTAAACGGTTCTCTCGTGCGAGAGCGATGATTTTTAGTAGGTTGTCGGTGAACTCTTTTGTTTGCATGTAGTCTGCGTAGCCTCTGAAGCTGCTGTTTTTCCATGCCAAGTTTATGGAGTCATGTTTGGGTCTGCGTAAGCCGCCGATGTCTGGCATGTGAATGTATTTTACGCCGTAGGATCTGAGTGTGTTTGGCAGGGTTTCCTTGTTGAATTGTGGGTTATGTCTGCTACGGGGAACCGTGCGCACGTCCATAACCAAGGTGACATCGTAAGCTTCGAGCAACTCAACGAACTCTTCGAGCGTCCTAGTGGAGTGCCCGATTGTAAGGATAGTTAATTCTGGTTCTTTAGCCAAAACACCGCCTTCAGCATTAGTGACTATGCGGCGATATAATATATGAATTTAAAACGTCTTATCAGCCTCGATAATGCTTCTTTATTGTTTGGATTCGGCTAAAAATACCTCTCCCGCTTTTCTGAAAGGGCTGTTTCGAGCTTATTTTTGGTATAAAACTTAAATTTTACGTTATTCAATGATTAGACAAAAGCGAGCGATTTAGCCATGTTGAGGATTCTCAGTTTGAACCTTGGAAGCCTGAATCCTTTTTTGAGTTGGCCATGACTTGGTCATGTCTGGATTTATGAAAATTTCTGTCTTTATAGTTTGAATACCGAGAGAAGTTAAGACCAAGATTATTTCGTCAGCCATATCGCTTGGAACAATTATGCAGCCGTCGCTGATTTTGATTCCCCCAGCCTTCGCTAAAGCGCCTGCACCTCTCTTGGAATAAAGGAAATATGAAGCCTTCATTTTGTCTGCGTAATTCACGTTTCGCATGTCATACGTGATTAAGGAGAAAGACTTCAAGTTTAAGGGCTGAAGGCAAACTTCTAAGGGCATTTTGGCAAAAAGCACTTTTCCATGTCTAAATAGTTCATCTAAAAAGACCGGGTTAGCGTTCTTAAGTTCTTCAAGTGTTTCTGGAATCGCATGCAAATTCATGTTTAGACTTCCAACGACTTGGAAAAGTTCATCCCAAGTTTCCCACATCAGAGGTTTATTTTCAAACAGTACTAAGAGGTCATAATCGGAAAACTCATCATAATCTCCTCTTGCTCGACTACCAAAGAGAACAATGCCTACAACACTCTGAATGTTCGACACTGAATTAACGATTTTATTTAAGTCTAACTTTTGCTGCTCTTTCAATCTCATCAAAAACGCGCTCCATTGCAGAGATAGCTTTCTGGGCTCTTTCTCCATTGAGACCCTCATAGCCTAAAGCGCCATAAGCTCCCCATAGCTCGTCTAAATCCTTAGATAAAGAAGGAAGCTTTTCTTTTATCCAGCGGATTCTGTTGCTATGTGCACTCCTTGGTGTTTATATGGAAGTGTTTTCCTTCAGATGCAGCCAGAACCTCAATCGCCTGTTCAACAGCCTTGATGGCTAAATCGCCTACTACGCTGTTTCTCTTCTTCGCGTACTCGTCCAAAGCCGCTAGCCTTTTTTCTTGGGCAGCCCTGACGTGAAACTTGAGATCGTCAGACACGATGTTTCGCGCATTTCTAACAGGTAATGTTTTCCTTACATATAAGAATTAAGTCAAAACGAAATAATGCAATCAAAATAAACCGAGCACTTGAAGTTGTAGCTTGAGTTTTAGTGAATCAAGTCTTTAGATGTTATTAGCATTTTAAATCAAATCTCCACTAACTGAAAAGCATAATTTCACTTAGCTCTCCACTGCACTGAAAAAAACTAAAAAAATGGGGGAAGTTGTTGATTTGTTCTGGCTTTTTATGCGTGTTTTCTGAGCATTAATACTGTCGCTATGGCGATTGCAATTATAATGACGATTACTGCTACGACTATGTAAGTCATTAGGGTTGATGAGGTTACAAAGGCTGTAGGTGTAGTGGTGGGTGTTGGTGTTGGTGATGCTGCTGTTATTGCAACAGTTGCTGATGTTTCTGAATATGAGCTGAAGTATGAGTTGGTGCCGGCGAATGTAGCGTAGATAGTGTATACTCCTGCAGTCGTTGGGGTCCATTGATAGAAGAAGTGTCCACCGCCATCACTTGTAACGGTGCCTAAGTTGATTGTTGCGCCTGTGCTGCTGATCGCTGTAAGTGTCACTGGAACTCCGGTGCAGTCTGGCGGGGCATTAAGCAGCGTTGAGTTTTGCATGTGCAAGTAGTTCATCCAAACACTCATATAAGCATCTGAAATCGCTGGAACTCCATTTTCGAACATTGCGGTAAGAGTTGCACTGGAACTGGCTGGTGATTTATCTAATACCGAGCCTTGGATTAGTACGCTGCCGCCCACTTGTTGCTGCGCCGTCACTGTAGTTGAAGTTGGACCTTGACCTATGCAATAGAGGTTTCCATCGTTTATTCCTTCACCTATGACGTAACCGTCAGCAGCAGCAACGGGGAAAATTCCGCTGGTTAAAGTCCATGTGATGTCTCCTGTAGTAGCGTTAGTACATGTTATCATTGCAAACCTTGGAATAGGGTTGAGTTGATATCCAATAGAATAGCCTGCGTATGCGTAGATATTACCGCCTACCATCAACATGCCACTAACGTAGGGCACTGCATTAGCAGTGTACTCAGTTGAAGGAATAGCCTTACTATGCCAAACTAACTGTCCCGTCGCCAAACTTAAAGCAGCTATCGTGCCGTCAGGGAACATAGCATAGAAATTATGGTTGTCACTGGTCTCAGCGAGGTAAATAGTCCATGTTGTTTCCCACGGAGAGCTTGAGAAGCTGGGACTTGTCCATAGCAAAGCGCCAGTAAGATCAGAGTAGCAGTGGAACGTTGAAGCAGTTGGATCCCAGATAATAAAGTCGCTCACGCTAGCAAGAGAAATTTCCTCGTTTGAGTTGACTGGATAATTCAGGGTAAGGTTCCATAGTTGGGCACCGGTTGTTGTGCTGATACCCCAATACTGATTGACCGTCTTTACCACAATCACAGATTGATCTGTTGATATTCCAAAGATACTTGGAGTTCCTACAAGAACTAGACCGGTTCCTACGGTCATTGGATGCAGTGTGGTTGTCCATATGATTCCTGCTGGCCAATTGCCATAGAGCACAGTACCTGGTTGCGTGTAAAAATCGGTTAGGAAATTGGTGGCGATACAATCTGTAAAGTTCCAACCATATATCTGATCACCCAGGGCTACATAGGCAAGGTTGGTTCCGTCAACAAGAAGGTAGCTGCTTGCACTAACGTTTGCGATTGATGCCATAAGTGCTCCAGTAGTGGGATCATAGTAATTCCATGTAGTGCCAGGGACAAATGTACTGACTCCTCCGCTAAACAGGTACGGTGTTGGCGAGCTTCCATAAGAATTAGGGAGAGTTACTGTCGCTTCACCTGGCGTGGCAAGAAGGGATTGAGCAAATGGGTTTCCAGGTAAGTCTACACCACCGGTAATCGTGCCAGACGCTGTATACAACACTTGTCCAGTTGTCAAATCGATGCATTCAAACTCGTTTTCATTGGGTATATTTTCGAATACTTTGCCATCCATGATTACAGCATTAGGGAGACTTATAGCACCCGCATAGCTAAGGCTGCCGTAATCTCCGCCTATAAGGCCTCCTATTTTATAGGGTATGCTCCAAACTATGTGCGGAGAGTCAGGTCCTGAACCATAGGGCTGCCATAAACGACTAGTAGGACCGGCAATAGGGTTGCCCTCGAAGCCACTGCCAAGCCAGTCGCCTGAGATTGCGCTCCATTCCCTGTTGTTGCTATTTATCGGGTAGCTCCAGTAAACGTTAGAGTTCGGCAGTTGTGCCCATGGATATCCATCAAGTAGACCAGCGTTCACTGCAGTAGTCTGTACTGTAAAATAGGCCGTATTACTAGTGCATCCTGAATACTGTACCGTTCCACTATAGTCAGTTATGTTCTGCGCAGGCATCGTGAAGCTTACACTCCAATTACCCACCTCATCAGGCGCATAAGTGCAGAATAATGAACCAGTTGCCTCTGTTTCTCCAGCAGCATAATTTCCTGTTCCGTCTACTGGTTTGAACGTGTCTGTTGTTCCGTCAGGTTTTGTGAACGTCACAGTTATTCCGCTAAAGCCATTAAAGTATCCCGAATAAGCATAGTCTGTAGGTAAAGGCATGACCCATAGGTTTACGGTTGCTTTTTGTCCAACCCCGACAAGTAGCGGCGCAACGCTGATGTAACCTGCAGTTGCCTCCGGCTGAGGAACACCAACTTGAGCTGAAGCCGTCGGTGCAAAAGCCATCCCTAAGGAGATAGCGAAAATCAGAATCAGCGAAACAGCGTAAAATGCATTCTTATATCCTCGAATTTTACTTATGTTCATAACTAAGTTTGTGTTCATATTTTCATTTCCTTTCATTTAGCATTTTTCTTTTTTCCTTTTCTTTTTGTATCCCGAGCGCGCGCGCGGCGCACTCGTTCAACTAGCAACATTTGTAAAGCACGTCTTTTATATTTTTCCTAAAAACGCGCGCTGGCTTGTCCCTAAATTGGTGTAAAGTGGGTATAAGTCTTATTTTCTGATTTGGGGGCAAGTTTGAGGCACACATTCCCTCCTTGTTTCTTTACAGTGGCCGCCCTTCTCAAACCTGCAAACGTGCCTTAAGCGGCTGAAAGGCAGGGCCACTAGTTCGACGCGTGGATCTTGGAGGGCGAGCGAGACCTGTTTCTTGGTCTTGGATGGCACATGATACTCGAATTTGGGTCTTCCGAAACTTTTTGCGGCTGCTTTCTCCCTAACAATGAGACCTTGTGCTATTAGGCGCTCGAGATGCCGCTGCAAAGTGTTGTGGCTAAACCCCATTTTGCTTAGAAGCACTGTGAAGCTTCTGGGTTTACCGTCCTTAAGCGCGGCTAAAACGCGTTTATCAAATAAGTCCATTGCAGGTTCTAATAAGCAAAATCAGACTTATAACCATTTTTAACCATTTTAGGGACAAAGCATGCGCGCGCGAAAACAACGGTCGGTAGGGCGGCAATAGCTGCAGATAAAGCCAAACTTGTAACTCCCAAATACTCATATCTCATGATTGATGTTTTAAGCTTTTTCTAGGACACAGCGCGCATAGCTATTCCTCAATTAGTTTGCGAAGTATCTGGCTATCGTGTTTTAGGATGCATCAAATTTGGATACATGTTTGCTGTTGAAATAAGCGATTTATAAAGAAAAAATATTTCTTAAACATGGGTTAAAACAGAAATGGATAAAACAACAGTTGATCTGCGTGCGTTTTCTGATTCTCAAAAAACAGAATTCTTGGAACATGTTAGAGCTTTCCTGCAACAGCGAGTAGAAGAAGAGAGATATTATAGGTCTTTTTCACTTTCAAGTTTAGGGAAAGATAATATGGAATTAAATTTTAATTTAACCGCCATGGAGCAACAGGAAATGAGCATCCTCAAAAACACAATTGAAAGGCTAAAAAATTTAAAAGCTGAAGAGAAAAACCTTTTACTTGAAATTGACGAACTCAAAAAAATGGCTGACGCAAAGGCTACTGCTTTAGAAGGTAAAGTTAACACACTGCGGGACGAAGTTAAATTGCTAAAAATTCTGATGAATGGGTCAGAACAGGAGCGAGAGAAATTAAATAATAGCGCACATGTTTGTGCCGAAATTAGTTAACGAAGTATCTAATGCTTCTTGTTTTGCCAATTTTGTTTGTGATAACGGCGACTTGAGACGTAATCAGCAAGATTAGAATGTAAAGTTGAGACTGAAACTTTAAATTGGCCAAACCTCGCGGATGGTGATCTTTTAAGCCTGCCAATTCTTGAGTCTGCTGAAAACTCGCTCCACAGCTACCCATTTCTTTAACGCTGATGCTTTGAAAAGTTCAAAGAGGTTCCTTTGTCTCTTCCCCTTGAGCAAATGTATGATTTAGGTCATTTAGAATTTTTTGGGCAAAGAATAAATTGACCTTGCTAAACAGGGTTTCTATAGTCTAGCGCGCTCTCGCATCTCTTCATCGTTCACTACAATAAAAGTTACTAGACTTAACCCATTACAAATTTAGGAACACGCATGCTCGCTTCATAGCTATCATCGAGGCGGAGAAATAACGATCTTATTTTCGGGTTGTTTGTTCTTTAATTCCACTATTTGATAACTCTCCAAGTTTTCTGTTTGATTGTTCAAAGTCTTGTTTCACCATGTTCACGTATTCCCTAAACGTTAATGCCTGGATAATCCATTCAGGGGCATCCCACTTGTATTCGGTCGCAATCTTTTTGTGAAGGCATTTTATTACCGAAATCTCCAAGCGCCTAGCACCTAGACCGAAAATTTTTTCAAGAGCATCCGAAAAGTCCTCAATCCTGTATGGAATCTCACTCCGTCTAATCCCAAAACTCTTTTCCAAAGTACAGAAAATTTTCTCTTCTACAAATTCACCTAAAGAAGAAAACGTTTCTTCAACGGCTTCAAACAGCAATTTGTAAAAGAAATGTTCAGTGCCAACAGCAATTTCAACGCTGAATGACTCTTCGCGCAATCTAGGTACAGTGCTTTGGTTATTCCTATGCCTTTGATCCTTGCGCATTTTCTCACTTGGCATCGTAATTTCAGAAGGTTTCCTAAATATATAACGTTTATTTGTTAAAGATATGAAGTCAAAATCTTTAATATATTTGGCAGACTTCAGCAAAACCGCCACACCATACTTTGTGCTATTCGAATCTTAAGACCACTGCAACCTTCTTTTTGGATAGGTCTTCAACTATTCGAATCCATGCTTCAGGAATTTCTAGTTCCTCTTCTTCTGTGAGTTTCCTAACAAACAAATTATTCTGAACGAAAAAAGGATGTTTACATAATTCACAATTCAGATACGGAAAAATTCCGTCTAACGGCATGGTTATGGCTTGCTTAGCACCACAATAGGGGCAGGACCGAAACTTTTTTTTCATGGCGGTTGCCGTGTCCGATTTCACCTCAATATTTCTTTCAAGCTCTTCCCAAGAAGAATACATTCGGTGTAAAGGGGAATTTCCGGTAGACCATAATTCCCTAAAAATGCTCAGAGCTTCTTTTCGCGTATACTGTTTACGTTCTGGACAATCGTTTTGATAGCCCACAATAATTCCTCAGGCTGAGAAGGAGAAATATTCGACAAAACTAATAACGCTTATGAATTTCAAAGCAATTACATGTTTTGAGTTTTTTTAACTTTTTTTCCTACAACATAGTTTTAGATGAATGTTTTTTTGCTTCCAGCTTGCAAGAAAGGACCAAAGTTTAATCCAACCAACATTAAAATTTATCTAAAGCAACTATGATTTATAGCGCGCTCTGCGAGCATCGTAAATGAGCGCGCGTGTAAATGAGTTGTTACAATGCTAAACTTTTCCATTTCCAAATAGCTAAATCATCAAGCTTAGTAACCAGAATTTAATTCTTGAATTTCATATTCTTTAACTTCCTTCGTTTTAGTGTTGATTACTACTTTGGCTACTTTGTTTTCAACACTTAGATCCACCACATGCAATTCGCCATCTTGGGACACTTTTAACGGTTCTATCTTATTTTTAAAACCTAAACGCTTCAATAAATCGGTCGCCAAAGTGA
>Ga0326728_10006827_pt1 | contig 30235 bp, 24 predicted proteins | sample MB3enrmetagenome_FD_207602 | JGI IMG/M metagenome (GOLD analysis project Ga0326728, IMG submission 207602) | Lab enriched peat soil microbial communities from McLean, Ithaca, NY, United States - MB31MN | ecosystem: Environmental > Terrestrial > Soil > Wetlands > Peat | place: USA: New York...
GCCGGAACAACGCCAGCCCTTTTCTGTACGCGACTTCTGGATATGAGGGATCGAGGCCAAGGGCAAGATCGTACGCATGGACGGCCTCTTCGTCATTACCCTGCAAAGCGAGGGATTCTCCTTTATAGAATGCGGCCTCGATGGATTTCGGGTCAAGTAAGAGGGCTTGGTCAAATGCAGAGACGGCGGCAGCACCGTCATTTTCGTGGAACAGGGTTTCGCCTTTTGAAAGCCAGATAAATGAATTCTCCGGGTCGAGATCGAGCGCACGGTTGAGCGCATCGAGGGCTTTTGGGAAATTCTTGATTTCCATGAGTGCCCGGCCCCGGTAATACTGGATGACGGACATCTCCGGGCCAAGCGTCAGTGCCAGATCAAAGATATCGGATGCCACCTGGTACTGCCCAAGCATAAAGAGGGCAAGCGCCTTCCTGAATGCGTAGTCCTGTACGCCGGGCGCTATCTCCAGTGCACGCTCGAATGCCGGCAGCGACTCGTCAAAGTGTTCAAGTTCAAAGAGTACCAGTCCTTTCTGGTACCACCCTGCCGCACAATTTTCATCGATTATAAGCGCCTGTTCAAATGCATCCTGCGCATCACGGGGGAGCTCAAGGTGGGAATACGCGATGCCCTTGTAGTACCAGGCGGCTGCACTCTTCGTGTCAAGGGCCAGCACCCGGTCAAACGCTGCAATGCCCTCTTCCCACTGTTCGTTGTGCAGGAGAGATTTTCCCCGGTAGAGCAGGGTAAAGATATCCTTTGGCTGGCGTTTTTGCGCCTTTGAAAAAGATTCCGCCGATTCCTTGAAACGGTTGAGCCGGTAGAGTGCGTATCCCTTGCATGCATGTATACGGGCATTGCTTCCGTCACTTTCAAGGGCACGATCAAGCGCGATCACGGCATCCTCGTACCGGGACAACCGGACAAGCGCGGTTCCCATGGTAAAATGGGCAATTGCATTTTCAGGATCGAGCGCTGTTACCCTGTCAAAGAGCGTAATGGCCTCTTCATAGCGCTGAAGTTCAGAGAGAGCCTGTCCTTTTTTGACCAGTGCGCCGATATGATTGTTATCCAGTTCGATCGCACGGTCAAATGAGGGGATCGCGTCCTCATACTTTTTGAGGGCGTAATATGCGCAGCCTTTCTCGTACTGGATGCGGGCGCTTTCCCGTCCCAGCCTGAGGCAACGGTCGAAAACATCGATCGCATCCTCGTATTTTTCCAGCCGGGAAAGAGCAAGTCCTGCCTGCTCCAGCGCATCGACATTGTCCGGGCGGATCTTGATTGTTTTTGCAAAGGCTTCGATCGCTTTTTCATCTTTCTGCATTTCGACATACGCAAGGCCCAGATGATAGAAATTATCGGCTGACCCGGGATCTGTGGCGCACGCTAACTCAAAGACCATGGCCGCCTCCCTGAATCGCTTTAACGTCTCAAGGACAAGACCTTTGGCCGAGAGAAGTTGGGTATCTTTTGGCGTAATTGCCAGAGCGTGATCGAATGCAGCAACCGCGTCCTCATTTTTACCTATGGCGGCAAGAGCCTGCCCTTTGTGATAGTATGCCGGCGGATAGTCCTTAACCAGGCCAAGAACATGGTCAAAGGCCGTGATCGCTTCATCGTTGCGCAAGAGTCGGATCAGGTCAAGCCCCATGTCGAACCAGGCATGCGTGTTTGTGTTATCGAGTTCAAGCGACCGGGAAAATGCCGGTACCGCATCGGCATAACGACCAAGGGTCGAGAGGGCGACGCCCTTGTAATACCAAGCCTCGGCAAACTCCGGCCGGATCCCAATGGCCTTATCGGATGCCTGAACAGATTCATCGTCCTGTCCAAGGTTGTGCAGCGATATCGCCTTGTTAAGTGCAGATTCCGCGCTATTCGGGTCGCATTCGAGTGCACGTTCATAGGCATCGATGGAATCCTGGTACAGGCCCTGTGCAGCGAGCGCGACACCCTTGAGGTGATGCGCAGCTGCATACTTGGGCAGGAGGACAAGCGTCTGATCAAAGGCCTGGATCGCTTCGCGGTAGCTCTCAAGTTTCAGAAGCGAGGCCCCGCGATGGAACAGGGCCTGATCAAGGTGAGGATCGCTCTCAAGTGCCTGGTCAAAGGAGAGAATCGCTTCCTCGTATCTCCCCAGCTCGTAGAGGGCAAGTCCCTTGTGATAGTGGGCATCCGGGTAGGTGGACTCCACTTCCAGTGCGTGATCATAGGCATCGATGGCCTCATCATAGTTGCCCAAATCAAAAAGCGCACGGCCTTTCTGATACCAGGCATGGAAGTTGTGGGGGTTCTCCATAATGGTCCGGTCGAAATCCTTGAGCGCTTCACCAAACCTGCCCAGATTGTAGAGTGAGATGCCCTTGCGCATCCGTGCCTCGGCGTATTTGGGTTTAAGTGCGAGGGTTTTCTCAAAGGCGGTAACAGCATCTTGGTGCCGGCCAAGGCCATCGAACGCCCGGCCTTTCTGGAAATAGACCAGTGCATTCTCCGGGTCATAGATCAAGGCCCGGTCGAAAGCATCAAGGGCTTCCTGGTACTTCCCGAGCTTTGAGAGCGCAACACCCTTGAAGTAAAATCCCCGGGAGTTGCTGGTGTCCTTTTCAAGGTTCCGGTCAAATGCGTCGATGGCTTCCTGGAAGTGCCCGAGTTTCTCGAGTGCAAATCCCCGGTAGTAAAAAACCTCGGTGTACCCGGGGTCTATCTTAAGTGCCCGGTCAAACGCGGCAATAGCATCCTGGTACTTCCCGAGATCGAGAAGCACATTTCCCTTTTTGTACCATGCAGGGGCAAAGGATTCCCGTAGTTTGATCGCCGCTTCAAGGGAGAGGAGCGCGTCTTTTTGCCGGCCTGAGCTTGCAAGGGCAAGGCCCATATGGTAATGGGCCTCACTGTTGTTGGCATCGATCTCCAGAAGGACTTCAAAGACCTGGATCGCTTCTTCGATCCGGCTGAGCTTTTCAAGAGAGAATCCCTTGTAAAGGAAGGCCACAGTACTCCGCTGGTTTAAGGCAATCGCATTATCGAACGCATCTATCGCATCCTGGTACCGCCCAAGGTCAAAGAGAACCCTGCCCTCCTTTATCCAGACCTCCTCCTGGTCAGGATTCAGTCTGAGGGCCTGTGCATAGGCATCCGCAGCATCCTCTGTACGTCCGAGAACATTGAGTGTATCTCCTTTCCGCATCCAAGTATCGACAAGTGCGGGATTGATATCGAGGGCCTTGTTGAATGCCGCAACTGCTTCCGAAATCTTACCCAGATTCGAAAGCAGGATGCCTTTTTTTACCCAGCCGTCTGCATTGTTCGGATCTATCTCAAGCACTTTGGTGTATGCGACCAGCGCATCCTGCTTTTTGACGAGTTTGTCAAGTGCGGTTCCCTTCTGCATCCAGATATTGACAAGATTCGGGTTCAAGGAGAGGATGCGATCGAAGGTTTCCACTGCTTCCATGTAACGCTCGAGCACCATGAGCGATTCGCCGCGGCTGACGAGCGCCTCCATCTGCGAGGGGTTCGCAGCAAGGCTGCGGTTCAGCGCCGCAACTGCTTCCTCGTGCCGCCCGAGCCGAGCAAGGGTAATACCCTGGTACGTGAACGCCCCGACAAGGGAGGGGTTCATCGAGACTGATGTATTGAGTGCCGCGAGGGCTTCCTCATACCTCCGGGACTGAAGATACGCGATACCCTGGTAATAGTACGTGGATGCATTGGACTTGTCAAGAGCGAGTGCATCAGAAAATGCCCGAATTGCATCGTCGTACTTCTCACGCTGGACAAGTGATATCCCCAGATAATGGTGGGCGAGGGCATTGGCCGGGTCATGTTCGAGAGAACGGTTAAACGCCCCGATTGCTTCATCGTAGCGTTCCCGGCCGGCATACGCGATGCCGAGGTAATAGAGTGCCTGGGGGTTATCCGGTTCAAGCGCCAGCATCCGCTCAAAGGTTCTGATCGCATCATCGTACCGTTCGCGCTGGGCAAGGGCGATACCCTTCTGGTACAGGGTCTTTGGATTGTCCGGTTCGATCTCCAGCGCCTGATCGTACGAAATAATCGCTTCCAGTTGTTTGCCGAGCCGGGCAAGGGCATTACCCTTCTCGTAGAACGCACGGGCGCACCGGCGGTTTATCTCGAGTACCCGCTCATATGACCGGATTGACTCTTCAAACCGGGAAAGTTCGGCAAGGGAGATGCCCTTGTAGTACCAGGCCCAGACATCCCGGGGGGCATCCTCAAGAGCGCGGTTAAAGACGGTTATCGCTTCATCATACCGGCCCAGAGTGACAAGCGCCATTCCCTTGCGAACCAGGGCTTCCGTGTTCTTCGGGTTAAGGCCGGTTACCTTGTCAAACGATGAGATCGCATCATCATAGGCGCCCAGATGGGCATGGCAGATCCCCTTATAGAGCCAGGCATCGGCAAGGTCCGGGTTCTGTTCGACCGATTCTTCAAATGCAGTCACGGCATCATTGAACCGTCCAAGATGCGTGAGGGCAATCCCTTTTTCATAAAGGGCTGTCGTGTTCTGAGGGGAGAGCGCCAACACGGCATCGTAGGCTGCAATGGCATCGGCATACCTCTCTTTTTTGAAAAGCGTTGAACCCCGGTGATACAATGCAAGCGTATGAGTGGGATCGAGCGCAACGGCCCGGTTGAATGAACGGAGTGCCTCGTCCAGTTCCCCCTGTTTCGCGAACGCCAAGCCCTTGTTGAAATAGGCACTGACATAGTTGGGGTAGATCCCGATTGCCTGATCGAACGCCTCGATCGCGGGCTGTAGCCGTTCCGCTTTTAAAAGCGTACTTCCTTTGTCGTACCAGACCTGCGCATTGTCGGGCTTGAGGGCGATGCTTTTGTTAAATGAGTCCAGGGCCTCCTCGAACCTCCCGGTCTTTGCCAGGAGCTGACCTTTCTGGTGATAAGCCTGAGCATTGCCCGGGTTATCGTTTAAGGCTTTATCAAATTCCTGGATGGCCTCCTCGTTGTTTCCCAGCTTGGCCAAGGCAAAACCCTTGTGGTAGACGGCATCCGAATAATCCGGCCGGATCTTAAGCGCCTTGTTATAGGCAGAAACGGCATCATTGAAGCGGCCGAGGCTGGCACAGGCAAGACCGATCTGGTATGTGGCCGAGGCACACCCGGAATCGATAGAAAGGGTGTACTCAAAGGCCTCGATCGCCTCCTCCTGTCTTCCGAGCCGTGAAAGGACAATCCCCTTGAAATAGGAAGCACCGGAATGGTTCTCCTGAAGGGAGAGGATCTGGTTGAATGCCGCAAGGGCGTCGTCATACCTGCTCAGGTGGATGCAGGATACACCCCGGCTGTACACCGCATCGATATTATCCGGTTCTGCAGCAATTGCCCGGTCAAAATCCGCCACCGCTTCGCGGAAACGGCCCATCTTCTGGTAGGCCTTGCCCCGGAAAAAGTAGATCATGCTGTTTGCCGGGTTCATCTCCGCTGCCTTGTCCAGCGCATAGGCAGCGGCCTCATACCGTTCCAACTCAAACAGGGAGAAACCCTTGTAAAGCCACGCATCTGCGACGAGCGGGTTCTGCAGGATTGCCTGGTCGAGCGCTATTATAGCATCGTCAAATTTCCCGATCCTGTACTGGGCGATCCCTTTTATCACCCAGATGTCTGCATGGTCGGGTTCGGACTCAAGAAATGTCCCGGCCGCCTCGGCGGCTTCCCTATACCGTTCCTGTTTTGCAAGAATAAAAGAGCGGTAATACCAGACCCACGCATCAGAGGGATCAAGCTCATGAGCCTTTTCAAAGGCACCCAGGGCTTCGTCATACCTCCCGATCTCATAAAGGGAAATCCCCATGTTGTAAAATGCCTTCGAATAGCCGGGAACTATCTCGATCGCCATCCCGTACGCGACAATAGCCTCCTCGTGTCGGCCGAGATCCGCAAGGGCGATTCCCTTGTTGTAATAGACCTTCGCGTGGCTGGGATCGATGGTAAGCGCATGATCGTAGGCAGATATTGCGTCCTGGTACCTGCCCAGTTCGTAGAGGGCAATGCCTTTGAGGATCCAAGCTTCGGCGTTGTCGTATTTGAGGGCGATAAGCCGTTCGCAGGCATCGAGCGCCTCCCTGTTCCTGCCGATCTGTGCGAGGGTCGCTACCTTGTTGTACCATGCATTGATATCGGAGGAGTCCAGCGTCAGCGCACTATCGTAGGATTCTATCGCTGCATCGTATTTGCCGAGATCGTACAGGGCGATACCTTTGAAATAATGGGCTTTGGGCAGTTTCGGGAACAGAGTGAGCGCCCGGTCAAACATGACCACGGCTTCCTGGTACCTGCCGAGATCATAAAGTTCGATGCCCTGTCGCATCAGTGCTTCAGCATCACTTCTGCTCATGGATTGTTGTCGCCCCTCTCGTTAGTCTTTGATGATTCCTTGCGCCGCATGACGATACATAAGCGTGGGGAAATGCGGCATATACTCTTTCCGGTATATATATGTACATCACTATTTATGAATACTATTTTTATAGCCCCTTCGTTTGCAGTGCATTCCAGCGGCCGGCCGGGTATGTTTGCTCATCATGGACCAGATCACCCGATCAAGCTATTCTATTTCTTGGGCAATCTTGGAATTGCCCCAAATTTTATTTTTCCAGACGCCCGATACCGGTACGAATGGAAACCGGTAACGACCCTGAGATATCCCCGCGCAAGGTGGAGTATCTCAAATACCTGTGCGTGAAAGACGGGAGGGTGTGGACCACCGATATCGCGCGGGAGTTTTCCGTAGACCCGTCGACTATCACAAAAACGATCCAGGAACTCTCGTGTGCCGGTCTTGTCACCCACGAACCGTACCATGGGATCTGTCTTACGGATACGGGAAAACGATATGCCAGTTACTGTATCAAACGCCACCGGATCCTGAGCCTGATGCTCACCCATTACGGGTTTTCGCATGAACAGGCCTGTGAGGAGGCATCGCACTTCGAGAGCCGGGTAAGTAAGGAGGCCATCGACCGGATCTGCGCCGCGATGGGTCATCCCGGCCAGGGGATCTGTGGTGAGATCACGCATGACGACGGGTGCCTTAACACCCCGCCAACTCCATGAGACATTTTTCCCTTATCGGCATTTTTTGATTTTTCAGGATTTACTTTTGCAGAATCCGGGGCTGGACAGGGATAGTGAAAAACTGTACGCTGCCACGATATTTTATTTTTCACAAATGTATAGCAGGTCAGAATATCCAACCCTGTACCAGCGTTTGACCGGGATCTGCACGACCAAAAAAATATTTTTAAAAAAGATTGGGGCCAGCCCAAATTTTGAATAATCATTATATGATTACCCGGCAATATTTCTCCCCGGACTGCCAGCCTGCACTTTCCCCATGAAGAAGGTTATACAACAATGATTCCCTTATCGAAAAGAATTGCTCTCGTAAGTGCTCCTGCAATCATTATCATCCTCATTGTCCTGATCGCACTCCCGTATTTTACGACATCGTCCGGTACCCCCCATACACCATCCGTGGCAGCCGGGTCAACCGGTAAACTCCAGGTCATCACCTCGTTTCGGCCGATCACCCTGCTCGTAGAACCTGTTGCCGGGGACTATGCAGAGGTAACCCAGCTCCTCCCTCCCGGTGCGGAACCCCACGAGTACGAACCAACCCCGGGCGATGCGATGACGCTCGCGAAAGGAAAAGTGCTGTTCTACGATGGGCCGTTCATGGAGCCCTGGGTAGAGAACATTGCCGGTTCGGCTAACCCCGACATTGTCCGCGCACCGTTTATCGATTCGATCCCACAATCGGCGCTTGCGCAGATGAAAACCAAATACCCGGACTTCCCCAACACGGATCAGGACCCCCATCTCTGGCTCTCGCCACAGCTTGCCGAATATTATGTGCCCTATATCGCAGACCAGCTCTCAGCAGCAGACCCGGCCAATGCCTCCGGCTACCAGAAGAACGCAGCTGCATTTGAGGCGCGGCTCAAAAAACTGGATGCCGATTATTCTCTCGGCCTCACAAACTGCACGACACGGACATTCCTGACTTCGCACGCTTTCCTCGATTACCAAGCGGCCACATATAACCTGACCGCCCTTTCCATCTCCGGTTTAAGCCCGGATGCAGAACCGTCAGTCCAGCAGATGGCATCGATCCTGAATGAAGCAAAAGCAGACAACGTCCAGGGCGTGCTCGCGGAAACCGACGAAGTCCAGGCGTTAAGCCAGTCTATTGCAACCGAACTTAACCTGCCCCTCTACCCCTACTCCACCATGGAGATACTGCCAGGCGGTTCGCCAGAGCCCGGGGACAACGATTATGTGACCATAATGGAGAATAATCTCCACCAGATGAGGCAGGCACTGAAATGCCAGTAGACGCTCCCCGCGACCGGCCGGTATGCCTGACCGCAAGCAACATCAGTTTTTCGTACGGCGCCGAACCGGTCCTTGAAGACGTCACGCTTACGGTCCGGCAGGAAGAATTTGTGGGTATCGCCGGGCCAAATGGTTCCGGGAAGACGACACTTTTAAAGATCCTCGTCGGCCTGCTCACGCCCGAAACAGGGACGGTCGGATTTACCTGCCACATGGACGATTGCGAGGGCATGTCTCCCTGCCGGCCCTGCATCGGTTACGTGCCCCAGCAGCCGGTCCTGCGCCAGCAGCAGTTCCCGGTGACCGTGCGGGAAGTAATCGAGATGGGCACCTACGGGCAGTCCGGCCTTTTTACCCGGCCGACACCGGAGGATCGGGCGGCAGTGGACAAGACCATTTCCGAGGCCGGGCTTCTTCGGGTCGCCGAAGAACTTTTCTCCGACCTGTCGGGAGGCCAGCAGCAGCGGGTGCTGATTGCACGTGCGCTCGTGGGAAATCCCCACCTCCTCACACTTGACGAACCAACAAACGGGATCGATGCAAAGAGCAAACATGAGTTCTACGCGCTCCTCTCCCATCTCCACGATACCCATAAGATCACGGTCCTCCTCATCCTCCATGACCTGACCGAATTAAGCAGCATGATGGAACGGATTGTCTTTTTGCACCACAGGGTCCTCTACGACGGCCCGGCACAGCCCCTTGGTACAAAAGGGCTCTGGAACCTGATGTTACAGGCAGGAAACCAGTGACGGTGAGATCGAATGGTGCTTGAATTTCTGATGTTCAAATTCGGCGTGCGTGCGCTGATCGGGGGGCTGATCGTGGCATTAACCTGCGCGAGTCTCGGGGTATTTATCGTGCTGCGCAGGCTCTCACTTATTTCAGATGGTCTTGGTCACGTTGCCTTTGGCGGGATAGCCCTTGGGTTCTGGACCGGGATCTACCCGCTCTATACGGCGGTTGCCTCGGTCATCGCAGGGGCTCTGGGGATTCATGCACTGGGAAAACTACGGGTCGCATCAGATGCGGCGATTGCGATCCTGTTTTCAGGGGGGCTTGCCATCGGCATTGTCCTTATCAGCCTCACACAGTCCGCCCCGGCGGACCTCCTGTCCTACCTGTTCGGGACAATTCTTGGCATCAACGACAACGATGTGTACCTTGCCGCAGGGCTCGGGATGATTGTCCTTGTGGTGCTTGGCCTGCTCTGGAAGGAATGGGTCGCGATTACCCTTGATACGGATTTTGCCCGGGTGGCCGGGATGCCGGTGACAGCCCTTGAGATACTCTTTACGGTCCTTGTCGGCCTCACCGTGGTCGTTGCGACCCGGCTTGTGGGTGTTCTTCTCGTATCAAGCCTCATGATCATCCCTGCGATTGCAGCAATCCAGCTCAGGCTCCCGTTCCGGCGCACGGTCATCGCGGCACTGGCCATTGCGATCGCCTCGGTCGTTATCGGCCTCCAGTTCTCGTTCTCCTACAACATTGCATCCGGGGGAGCGATCGTGCTTGTCACCATTGCGTTTTTTATTCTGACCGCATCCTTTGCCCGGATCTGGCCGAAAATGAAACGGGATCTGCCGGTCGATGACTGGAAGCACCAGTGCACTGAACCGGGATACAGAGAACCAGAAGAGCAAAAAGAATCAGGTAAATTCTGAATTCTTATTTTTTTGATAGTGTTAAAGAAACGACCTGATACCGGACAGCAGGAGCGGCGAGAAGAACCGGAAAAGCGACGGGTTTTTCATAAGGATACCGGCGATTTTTCCCGGCCGGTCCATATCCCCGTACTTAACAATCTCATCGGTAATTCCCGGATCGCTCATCGCGATGATCAACCGGTCGATCGTCTCCGGGGACAGGTACTGGCGCATTAAAAAGAGACGGTACCCGAGTGCAAGTTCCCGCCCGATATCTGCCTGCCAGCGCCGCTCGTACGCTGCGAGCGCCGTATCGGAAAAGGTGTCGTGTTCGCAGCACGCAGTCGCCACCGTGGCCGCATGATGGGCAGAGCGGACACCGGTATAGACCCCGCCGCCGGAGGTGGGCTTCGCAAACCCTGCGGCATCTCCGATAAAGAGGGTGTGGCGGCCGTATGTCCGTGGCATTACGCCCAACGGGATCGTTCCGGTAACCAGGTGCAGGTTGGACCGGAGATCGATCCTGCGGACAAATGCAGAAAACCGCTCGGGTACCCGTTCAGTCCCACACAACCCGACCCGGACCCGGCCATTCCCCGATGGGATCACCCAGCCAAAAAACTCCGGCGAAGCATCCGGGTACAGTTCGACAAGCCCCGGATCGCCATCACGTTTTCCCTCGGCCTGGATGCCGGCAAGAAACACCTGCGCGCGCTCCATCCCGTAGATTCGGGCGATCGTGCTCCGGGGCCCATCAGCTGCGATCAGAATCTTAAAAGAAAACTCCTCGTGCCCGTTGATCCCCCGGGTGACGACATAATTATCCTCAACTCTACATACAGCAGTCTTGAGCCGGAAATCTGTCCCCGCGTCTGCCGCCGCTTCTGCCATCTCGCGGTCGAGCATGCTACGGTCGATCACCAAGGCTTTGGGAATTTTTCCATCGATGACAAGGGTGTGTCCCGCACCGGATACCACCCGCGCACCGGTCACGGTATTCTGTATGGAGCGCCGGGAAACGGCACACTCGTCAAAAGCGGCAAGGGAGAGGAGGCCGGCACACTGCACCGGGTAGCCGATGCTTCCCTGCTCCTCGATGCAGAGCACAGTAAGCCCGCTTTCTGCACATGCACGGGCGGCCGCGGAGCCTGCAGGTCCGGCGCCAGCGACAACAATATCGTACGCCGGTGGCATGATCGGTGACTCCGGGAAACAAGCAGGGTTACTGCGGGGGTTTTTCTTCCGGCTTTACCGGAGATTGACCCGGAGTACCTGTTTGCGGTGTATCTCTTCCAGCGGTTTTTATCGGAATTCCGCATGTACTGAGAATAAATACATGAGGGGGAACGGGCGCTTCTGCCCCCTCTTTCATGGCCAGTCCCACGAAGATGGCAAAAAGCCCAAGGACAAACGAGAACGTCCCGACCACTCTCATGAGGATGAAGGTACTCATGACCGGCACATAATAAATAAAGAGACACAGCAAGACGACACTGGTCACAATCACGCCAAACACAAGGAAGTATTTTGATCGAGGCTGGATCGGTGCAGAAGACATCCCGGAGTATCCGGCATAGAATGCCAGTACGGCAACGGCCAGCACAAAGATCAGGGAGAGTGTGTTCGGGAATAATGCCTCGATGATCCCGATGACAAGGAGGCCGGCGGAACAGAGAAACCAGAAAAATGATTCTTCCATGTGGGATGTGATCGCGATCAGTACACAGAGCACGATTCCCGTCACCAGAAGCACCCAGAATATCCCGGTGACGAAAGCGAGTACAGGCCCCGGCACCACCAGCGCGAGACCTCCGAATATCACTCCTATCAACCCCTTCAGGAGGCAGGATAGTTTCGCATCCATAGAATTACCTCTATTTTCTCGCGTTAATAGTTTCGTATCCCGGTGTCAGGATGAACGGTGCTTTCACAAACATCCTGCAGCCGGAAGGCGCAGGATACGGTGGCCGGATATACGCAGTTCCCGGCTCTGGTTAATTTCCGGTAGTATTGGCCATGTCTGCTCTTTTTTCGCCCCGACACCTGCTGATCAGTCTACCTGTGAACGATATGGTTATCGTTGGCAATGTTAAAAAGGAGGGTGGCGGAACGCCTAGGTGCGCCCGAACCCGAAAAACTCTATGCCCAGCAGTTTTTCCAAGAGATAAAGAATGAAAAAGAAGAACACGGCGTACAGGACGAAGCTGACAACAAAATTCACCCAGCCTGTTATCGCAGTATACTCCATGATCAGGTTCGAGAGTGCATTAGCGATAATAATGGCGCACAGAATGCCCACAAAAAAGATTATCCATTTTTTGACATCGGCAAATTCCGTAAGCTTAATTGAATGTTATCTATAATAAATCCCCCAAAACCCTGTGGGAAGTAACGGTTATTTCACCCTAAGAAAGTATTTGTGTCCCCCCTTCCAATCTCTCGCAGACAGCCGTGATAATCCCCCGCTGACCTGTGGTTGTACCGGCAGATGCAGGAGAGCACGAACAAAACCTTCAGGGTAAAGGCATTTACAGGAAGACATACCAATGACAGGACGAAATACCGCTGAACTGCTTCACGGTATCCTTAACGAAATCGGAAAAGTCTCCCGGCTTACCGAGGGACAACAGTACGAGGATTTTTACCGGGACGAAAAGACCTATGCAAGTGTCACCGGTTGCATCAGGGCAATCGATGAACTGGTTCACCAGGTACCGACGATCATCCGGGTGAAATATGCCCTCCTCCCCTGGAAAGAACTCTCGGCACTGGAAGAGGCGGTTGCATATGCCGATGCAGTCACCCGCCCCCGACTCATCTGGAAGATCAGCACGGAAACACTCCCGCGCATCCGGCCGCTGGTTGAAAGCCTGATCGATGAGATGGAAAAATAAGTCCGGGCAACCGGCCGGCCCGGGTGCATTTTTATCCCGGACCAGAACCGGCCTGCTCTCCGGCATGGGTCGGTTTTTTTAAGGGATAATTAACTCCACGAATGCTTATCTTTTGAAGAGCCACTTTAGTATTAGAATGGCTGACGAACCTGATGAGATAACGCCCGGCACCGGTTCACGTGATAAGCCGGATCCCGTGCCCATTCCGGCGGCACCTATGGGCCGGGGATTCTGGGCAGTTATGATACTTGTAGGGGTTCTGATCCTGCTTATCATCTATGCCCAAGTCCAGGGAGTGACACGACCTGTACCGGTAAACCTGACCGGCACCAGCTGGCTACTGACCTACTACGGGAACGACGGGGGAACACTGGTACCGGTGATGAACGGGACTGAGGTGACAATCTCCTTTGGCCTCGATAACGGGACTTCCCTCGGCGGGTATTCCGGCTGCAACCGGTACAGCTATACGTACACTGTCAGCAACTTCACCCTTGTCCTGACAAAAAGGGTTACAACGACAATGACCTGCGGTGCCCCGGGGGTAATGCAGCTCGAATCCACGTACATGCACGATCTGGAGAACACCTCCGGCATCCGGTTCCGGAACGGACACCTCTTTTTATATGATACGGCAGACCGGCCGCTTCTCATCTTTGAACAAAAAACATCCTGACCTCCTTTTTTTTCGCGAAAAAATGCCCGGTTTGTCACGGGTGTAGAAAAAACTATCCTCCCTGTACATAAATACGAACATTAAAAAAAGGCAGGTATAAGAAGTATTATCCGGGAGATGGAAATATGGAGGCAAAAAGTGAACGAAAAGAGGGTGTGCTTGTCTTTTTTATTAACGACAGGCTGGATGCTTTCGGTGCTCAACAGCTTGATGATTGGATAAAAGGAGCGCTACATGACGACGACAAAGAATTGGTGCTCGACCTGTCCGACTCCACGTATCTCTCGAGCGGGGGGCTGCGTACGTTTAACGTATCAAAAAAGGAGATGAAGCGAAGGAACGGGCGCTTTGCCCTTGCCAGTGTCGGGGAATATCCGTAAAAAGTGCTTGATATGGCGGGGTTCACGACAATTCTTGAGATATTCCCGACCACCGAATCTGCTGTTGAGGACATAAAGAAAAAACGCAAAAACCCGACACTCTTTAACGAGATCTTCTACAAGAAGATCGAGGAGGAGGGTGTCACGCTGACCACCGAGCCGGGCTGGATGACTAGCCCACCCGCCCTCAGGGTCACCGGGGATCTCCACAAGATCCTGAACGCACAACTTACCGAAGCCGATATCAAGACCCGGAAATTCTCCGAGATCACGTACTCGATTGGCCTTGGTGCGCTCGGAGCCGACAAGAAAGAGGCAATGCCGCTTCTTGGCGAGATGATCACCCTGTACGGCTCCATGGTCTGGCTGCCGACCGACGGGAATAACACCCCGGATTTCTTAACCCCGCTTGACACAAAAACCGATCTCCCGGTTTACACGGGATTTAATGTTACGCTGGATGGCCCGTTCAACGAGTACCTGACCCTCGATACCGAGAACCCGCGGGGGATCAGCATTGAAGATATCTACCGCATGATCTTCTCTGGCGCCACAAACCAGGTGAAAATGTACAAAGGTGTGGTCGCTGTAGCCATCTAGGGTGTGATTGCGGGTCTCGCCAGTTCTGGTATCAAAAAGGCACCGGTCGCCGGTTCAGGTTTGACCCGGGGCGCGACGATCAGGGATCCTGCGCAATTCGCCTCGTGGATGTCTTCCGATACCGGCATGTCCCGCAAAGGGGACACGCTGGTGAGCTTCGGGATCGGGATCGACCTTGCACACGATCTCTCGGGCTACCGGCAGGAAGACCTTGATGCGTTGTATTATGCCAACTCGGCAAACAAGGGGGGCTCAAAGGCCATGTGTCTCCACAACCACGGCGTGGTGTTCCGGGGTGTGCCCTACAACGCCTCGCTCGACCTGAACACGCAGGTAAAAAAGATTGTGAGTGATGCCACGTTCGTGGACATGCGCCACCTCCTCGGCAGCACCCGGATCAGGCGCGCAAAGATCGGCGTTGCATACATCTAGGATATTGTAAAAGAGCAGTAGAGGATAATCCCATTTTTTCTCGAGGATGTGCTGAGGTTCCCTTACGAAAGGGGGGATTTCTTTTTTGTCAGGGTCAGGATATTTTTTGCCTTTTCATACCGGTACGTGGCGCTGTCGGTTACTTTCCTGATAAGGAGAATACCAAGACCCCCGATCTCACGGTCATCGAGAGTTGCGGACGTATCCGGCTCCGGTACCTGGAGCGGGTCAAATGCCGGGGCGTCATCTGATATTTCAACGGTCACCGCGTCCGGCCCGGCCCGGCAGCAGATCCCGATGGTGCCCGGGGTACCGGCGTAGCCGTGCAGGATCGTATTCGTGATCACCTCTTCTACGGCAAGCTGGAGATCGAGGGTCTGTTCATCGGAAAAACCCGATGATCGCAGGTACTGCTCAAGTTCAAAGGAAACCCCGGGGATCGCATCAAGAATGGCAGGAATAACAATGCTTGCTGACGGGGTCATGATCACACGCCGGAAACCTGCAACGATGCCGGTGGTTCACCCGGTGCCGGGACCGGGATGTCGCAACCCCGGGCCGGAAACCCGGCCACCGTACCATTTTTTTGTGACAGGCACAGGGTACGAGAACGCGGTATCCAGCTCACAGGGGTCATGATGGAATACTCTAACTATGGTTTGCACACCTACGTACATAAATAAGTCAGTCAGGGAAAAGAACAGAAAGATTATCTCGGCACAAGGGGGATATTTCTAAAGTGCCTGATACGGCAAAAGGGCAATCCGGGGAATAAACATGGAGATTACAACTACGAAGCATGACACCGCAACTGTCCTTGCAGTGACCGGACGCGTGGATGCCACGACCGCAGGAGCCCTCGAAAGTGCTCTTAACGATCATATTGCAAAAGGGAGCCGAAAGATTATTCTCGATTTTACCGGTCTTGTCTATATCTCCAGCGGCGGCCTGCGGGTCCTGCTTGCGACAGCAAAAAAATTACACAACGACAGGGGCCGGTTTGCGCTCTGCGGCCTCTCGCATGAGGTGCAGAAGATCATGAGACTTGCCGGGTTTACCACAATCTTCTCCATTTATACGACAGCACAGGAAGCTTCAGCCGCACTGCAGGGACCGCCGGGCCCCCGAACCTGAATCTTTTTTCGTTGAAGTGCGTGTCCCTGTCAATGATCCTATCCGGGATACGGGGATATTATTCTGCCCTGTCACCTGCCTTTTCACGTTTTCCCGACCGTTGTAAGGTAGATCAAAAACTGCTCTTTCCCGTCGATCCCTAGGATCTCTGCCATCGCGTCGTCATCGAACGCCGCAATGGCGCAGACTCCGCAGCCGACCGCCTCTGCGGCAAGGTAGAGGTTCTGGCAGACATGGCCGGCGTCGAGATGCAGGTCGCGGTACCCGCGTTCGCCGTACCATCATGTCATCCGGTACGGCACGGCCGTCCAGAGAAACACGACACCACACCGCATCACGAATGCCTGGTCAAGACAGGCATGGGCAATGTCGATGTGGAGCGTGGGATCGGTTGTTACCTGGCAGAGGCGATGGGTGAGGGGCAAGGTACCGGTAGAAGCCCGGTTCGAGACCGTCCATATCGTTCGCGAGCAGGCAGGTCTCAAACGCGTGGCGCGCCCCGGCCGAGGGAACAGTACGGAATGTGGCCTGTGTCCCGTGCACGCTCTTTATTCCCTGCGTGTACCAGAAGCAAGAACGAGAGCTCTTCAAGGGAGAGCGGCTCTCGTACATACGACCGGACGCTGTGCCGGCGCTTGATTGCCAGGCGGAGATCGATCTGCGGGATGACAAGCGATGCCGGGTCCGGAAGATCGAAGACCGGCAGGTCCGGGTCCAACGGGAGTTCCAGCGGCGGCTGGGGCATGCCTTTTTCCATATGCTACGCTTTGTGAAACGGCCCCAAATAGTCCTTTTGATGGTACAACCGTTTCAAAAAAAAAAATTCCCGGGCCTGATACCGCACGGGACAAGGGAACGGATATCACCCAATAAAAGGAAATACTGTTCACCTGTTTCGGAAAAACCATGCCAGCATACGCCGCACACGATTCTGCTATTATGCCACCACTCTTTGAATTTGCGAACGTCTCCGTGATCCGGGGCGACAAACGGGTGCTCGATCGCATCACGCTCTCCATTGGAGAAGACGAGAACGTCGCCATCCTCGGGCCAAACGGCGCGGGAAAGTCCTCACTTATAAAAGCCATTACCCGCGAGTATTACCCGGTCCTTTCCGAAGGTCCCGTGACTTTTGATTTCAGGGGAACAGACACGTGGGATGTCTTTGATCTCCGGTCTTTTGTCGGCATCGTGTCAAACGACCTCCAGTACACGTTCACAAGGACCATCACCGGCAGGGAGGTGATACTATCAGGTTTTTTTTCAAGCATCGGGCTTTTTAACCGGGTCGTCACCCCGGCTATGGAAGAAAAGACGCAGGAGATCCAGAGGTTCCTTCATATCGACCAGCTCAGCGACCGGCCCATGAACGAGATGTCATCGGGTGAGGCACGGCGCTTTTTAATCGGGAGGGCGCTTGTTTTCGATCCTGCCACGCTCATCCTCGACGAACCGACAAACAGCCTTGACCTTTCGGCCCTTCACACGTTCCGCAAGACCCTGCGGACGATCGCGCAGTCGGGAACAGGCATCATCCTTGTCACGCACCAGCTCCACGATATCATCCCGGAGATCTCCCGGGTCGTTATGATGGACGGCGGCAGGATCTGCGGCGACGGCGAGAAAACGGTGATGCTGACCGATGAGAAGATCAGCCGGCTCTTCTCGGTACCGGTGCATGTGAGGGAAGAGAACGGTTGGTACTATGCCACCGGTTACTGAAGTGTATTCTGTCCCTGAGTAATTAATTGTACTCGTGAAAATCCCGGTGTGCACGGTGATAAACAGCTGCGAGACCGGTATAACGCCGGGGACAGCCCGGCCCTGATAATCATAATACGGTGTTATACTCACGGAGCACCAATATCCTCCTCACATCCGGGGAGGGGTGGCATCCCCACACAGGGACTCATATACATGCTCACGCTTGATGAGATCAGGGAATTTGCCGGGGTGGACGGCCTCACGTCCCCCGCGGCAGAAGAGAGCCGGAAGAAGTACGGCGCAAACGTGATGACGCCGCCGGAACGCGAGCCGTTCTGGAAACAGTACCTGAAAAATTTCGACAGCCCCATCATCAAAATCCTGCTCTTTGCCATCATGATCTCCGCGGTTGTCTCGGTTCTTGAAGGGAGCGGGCTTTTAGACATCCTTGCGATTCTGGCTGCGATCCTGCTTGCCACCGGCATATCCTTTTGTAACGAGTACCGGAGCAGCCGGGAGTTCGACGTCCTCAACGCCCGGCGTGACGATGTGGCGGTCAGGGTGATCCGTGACTCCCATCCCAAGGTCGTGCGCTCCCGGGATATTGTCGTTGGCGACCTTATCCTCCTTGAAGCGGGTGATGCGATCCCGGGTGATGGCTGGCTGCTTGCATCTAACGGGATTTTCTGCGACGAATCAGCCTTCACCGGCGAGAGCGAGCCGGCCCACAAGGAGATCGGTGAAAAAGTTTTCAAGGGAAGTTTTGTGACCGATGGAAAAGGGCGGATGATCGCTGCAGCAGTCGGCGATGCTACCGGGATGGGCGTGATCGCTGCAGCGCTCGGGATCGATCATTCTACGAGGACCCCGCTTGAATCCAAACTCGAAAACCTTGCCGGGCGTATCTCAGAATTCGGGTACGTAATGGCAATCCTCATCTGCAGCACGCTTATTATCCGGGGCATCCTTGTCGGTGACGTAAAAGGATTTAATGTTGCCACCGCAAACCACGTACTCAGTTATTTTATGCTTGCGGTCGTAATTATCGTCGCCGCCGTGCCTGAGGGGCTGCCAATGAGCGTCGCTCTCTCTCTCTCCCTTGCCATGCGCAAGATGACCCGGGCCAACTGCCTTGTGCGGCGCCTCGTCGCCTGCGAGACTATCGGGTCGGCGACTACCATCTGTACCGACAAGACTGGCACCCTCACGAAAAACCAGATGGAGGTGGCCGGGGCTTCAGTCACCTTCCCCCCCCTCCCGGGACCGGTCCCGGCGAGTGCGGCTTCGTGGATCACGCTCAACGCTGCGGTAAATGGAACCGCACACCTTGAAGAGCAGGAAGACGGCAGGGCAAGGGCAATCGGGAACTCCACCGAAGGGGCGCTCCTCCGGTGGCTGCGGGCCCACGCGATCGACTACCGGCAGCTGCGGAACGAACACCCGGCAGGCAGGCAGATCCTTTTTGACGGGAAGCGCAAGCGCATGTCGACCGTTGTCGATCTGGACGGCAGACGATTCCTGCTTGTCAAGGGGGCGCCGGAGATCCTCTCAGGCCTCTGCACGCCGGCGCCCAATCTCCACGGGGTGGACACCCTTGCCTCCCGTGCGATGCGGACGCTCGCTTTTGCCCATAAGGAGATCACCGGGGACGACGAGAGCGAGACCGGTCTTCTCTGGGATGGGTATGTCGGCATCCGTGATCCCCTGCGGGACGATATCGCGCAGTCCGTGACCCGGTGCCAGCACGCAGGTATCAGGGTGCGGATGGTTACCGGTGATAATCCGGCAACGGCTCATGCGGTGGCCAGCGAGGCCGGCATCCTCAGTGGCGGGACAGTGATCACCGGAAGAGAATTCCGGGAGATTCCGACAGATGGGCAGGTCGCAGCCGCAGCAAGCCTCGACGTGATGGCCCGCGCCGAACCCATGGATAAGCTCCTGCTCGTGCAGGCGCTCCAGAAGACCGGCGCGGTCGTGGCCGTGACCGGTGACGGGACAAATGATGCCCCGGCCCTCCGGCGTGCGGATGTGGGGCTTGCCATGGGTATCGCCGGCACCGATGTGGCCCGTGAGGCAAGCGACATCATCCTGCTCGACGACTCCTTTGCCTCGATCACGAGCGCAGTCTGGTGGGGCCGGTCGCTGTACGAGAACATCCAGCGCTTTCTCATCTTCCAGCTCACCATTAACTTCAGCATCTGCATTCTCGTCCTTGCCGCACCGCTCCTTGGGTACCCGGAGCCGTTTACCATTATTGAGATCCTCTGGGTAAACATCATCATGGACACGCTCGCCGCGTTTGCGCTTTGCTCGGAGGCGCCGCATCCCGGGCTGCTCGACCGGTCTCCTGTCCCGCGTGATGCCCCGATCATCACGCCGTTCATGGCAGTCTCGATCGCGGTAACCGGCGCCTTTCTTGTCGTTGTCGGTCTCCTCCAGCTCAGCACCGGGTTTCTGGGGGGGCAGACGGACGCGGAGATCGCCTCGGTCTTCTTTGCCGCCTTTATTATTGCAGCAGTGGTTAACGGGTTCAACTGCCGGGCGATGGACGGGAGGATGCCGGCGTTTTTTTCCAGCAACCCGACATTCTTTTTTGTCATGGGCGGGATCGTGGTGATTCAGGTTCTCATCATCCAGTTTGGGGGGGCGATCTTTGACACGGTGCCGCTCACGGCTGCGGAATGGGTTACCGTTGCGATTGCAGCGGCGGTTCCGGTGCTGGTTTTGGGTTTTCTGATCCGGAGCGCATTCACCTGAGATCGTGCCTCAGGTAAGATCCCGGCTGGTTCATGAGCGGACTGGCACGCTTGGTACCTGGTGCGAATCCGAAAAAATCTTTACCTCCCCTCTGGTACCGGTATATATCATCGTACCTCTTGGTACTAAAAATACTACAGACGGGTCCGGACACCGCTGATTACCGGGCTTGCCTGCCCGCACGAGGTTTACCATGAAAAAGATCCAGCTGCAAAACTAGGCCCCCGCAACGCCGCTCCCCATCGTGATAGCCGGCGCACTTGTTGACGGAACGGAGAACTATCTGACCATCGGCGCTTACGGCGTCATGTCTATCCAGCCGCCGGTCGCCTATATCTCATCCATGAAGGCCCATTACACGAATGCCGGGATCAAAAAAACCGGGTATTTCAGTATCAATGTGCCCTCTGCAGATCTCATCAAAAAGACTGATTACTGCGGGCTGGTCTCGGGACGTGATTCCGACAAATCCTTGGTTTTTTCCGCGTTCTACGGGAAGAAAAAGTACGCCCCGATGATCCGCGAATGCCCGGTAAACGTGCTCTGCAAAGTGGCAAAAATCGTGGAGCTGCCCAATAATGAGGTCTTCATTGGTGATGTTGTTGAATATTACGTGGACAAAGACTGCCTGACGGACAATAGCCCCGATCCAAAAAAGATCGACCCGTTACTGCTTGCCGGCCGCTCGTACCGGAAACTGGGGCGGGTCGCCGGCACGGCGTTTGCTGCAGGAAAAGCTCTCATAAAAAAATCCTGATCTTTTTTCCGTCTGAATGGTCAAGGCATTCCCGCATGGATAGCGTAAAGGCACTGGAGGGAGGGTGTGCCCGGGGCATCAACCGGATTATCCACACACCGGCATCCCGAGGATCGTGCGGATCCGCTGCTGCGTCTCCTTTGGCGTCCCGGTCGTATTGAGCAGGTAACAGTCAGTCCGATCGATAAGGTCGCTGATATACCGTCCCCGGAGTGCATCCTTGCGGGAATCTTTTACCAGCAGATGCGGGTTGAAGTAACCGTTACGGGTAAAGAGGTCGAATGCTTCCCGCTTCTCAAGCGGTGTGAGGACCTGCAAGTCGGTGGCATCCCTTTTGAGGATAATAATCGTGCTCAACGTGGTCAGTGGCAGCAGCCGTCCCTTTCCCACGACCCACCGGATGTCCGCGACCGCACGCCCGTCCACATCGTACTCATCTGCTGCCACAAGGCCGCCGAACTCTTTCCAGATGAGAGAGAGATCCTGCCGGATGTAAAAATTCCGTTCCGAGCCGTAGGCAAGGATCTCGGGGCCGAAGACCCGGGCAAAGAACCAGTCGTCCGAGATGATCCGGGCGTGCGGGTCGTGGAGGAGGCCGTAAGTTTGGGTGGTCTTTCCCGCGCCCGATGCCCCGACCATGGCAAGACCTTTTCCCCCGACATCCACGCAGGCGCCGTGGACAGAGGAGATGCCGTGTTCGTCTTCGAAGATATCGCCGCACAGGCCGAGCGCAATCGACTTGACCCAGCCGTAGTAAGAGATGTTGAAGAGGAACGCAGTCTTCGAATACGGGTCAAATTGCACCATGTTATCCCCACAGGACGGGTCTGTAAAGACATAGAGCCGGCCATGCGACCGGATATTCTGGGACATTGGGTAAAAGTTCTCCTGCCATTTCTCGAGAAGCACCCGGTCATCGGACAGGAGCTTGATACAGCAGCCGAAGATCTCGGACTTTATCTCGTACTTTACCCGGGGGGTGCAGCGCTCTGCCAGTTCTTCTTTTTTTTCGGGAGTGATGAGGGTGACGGTATACGGCATGAGTCTGCCTCGCAAAAGATGATGTACTCTTTTGATATTCATGTGTGCTGCCATAGGATGTTTTCGGTCATTTGTCCATGGCTGGCGTAATCGCCTTGTTTCCGAACACCCGGCCGAAAAATAACAGCCGGACCTTCCCGGAACTCCGCTGAGATTATCTGGACCATCCGCCCGATTTATGCCCCGCTCACTCTTGTTTTCCGGCCCGGTGACAGGAATCCCGGAAAACTGACAGAAAATGGTGATTTTAAGTGATTTTCACACCATGGAAAAAAGGTTGAAACAGCACTAATTGGGGGCAAAATCTTCTGCCGGATGGGCTGGCGGACATTAAAACAGAAAGAGGGCTGTTTTCCGGAGCCTCTCTGCACGGGATAACCGGTTCCCCTGTCACAACTTCCCGGCAAATGCTTTCCCGGTACCACTTGTGTCACCCGCTCGCACCGCAAGTTCTTTGCCACCTCATGCCCAATCGCACCCGCACACTCATGCGCCACACTCAACAGGTTAGTGGTACCCTTCGCCTGGCGTTTAAGGTGCCCGTGTCGTCCAGATGAGCAGGATCGTCCCCGCGGCGGCGATGACGGCAGCGACCAGGAAACCTGCGCTGTACCCGACAAATGTCCAGATGAACCCGATCATCACACTCGATACGAGGTCACCAATCCCGTTGACGGTGGCAAGCGCCCCGAAACCAAGCGCCCGGGACTTCTCTTCCACCATTTCAGCGGCAAGGGTGCTTTCGAGTGTGTCCTCGGCCGCGATGAAGACGCCGCACAGCGCAAAGAGACTGCCATATAGGATTAGGTTCGCCGGGGTGATAACAAAGCCGATAAAGGTCGCGACAGCGATGGCATACCCGAGGATGAGCATCGGCTTCCTCCCGAAACGATCGCCGAGCAGCCCCAGAGGATACGATGCAACGGCATAGACAATGTTCCGTATAAGATACAGGCCTACCCCCAAAGTGGTTGCCGGAATGAACCCTACCGAGGGGGTGAGACTGACGATGGCAAAGGCGATGAGCAGGGTCTGGGAGAAGTCCGCAATCCCGAAGACGAGGACTGCACCAAGGAATGTCTTGAACCGTGACGGGAGTCCCTGCATGGATGCAAAAAGGGGCCGGGGCCGCGGGTGTGGGGCTGCGTCTTTTTCGCGCAGGAGGAGCCAGATTGCGGCAAACGCAAGGATACCGGGGATCACCGCCAGCCAGAGAATCTCGCGGATACCCATCGATGTAACGAGGACAAGAGCTAACACCGGCCCGGCGACTGCTCCGAGCGTGTCCCCGGCACGGTGGAACCCGAAGGCCTTCCCGAGATCCTCTTTCTCCACCGATTTCGAGAGGATCGCGTCCCGGGCGGGGCTGCGGATCCCCTTCCCTATCCACCCGGCGAGGCCTCCCTGCAAGGACCACATACCACGAGGAGGTGATGGCAATAATCGCAGGGAAAATAGCGGTCGCGACAGAACCTCCGAGAGCAAACTCCCGTCGCCGGCCCAGCTTGTCGGCGAAATATCCCGAGAAGAGCTTCACAAAACTGGATACCCCGTCGCTCAAGCCTTCGATGATACCGAGGGCAAGGACCGGCGCCCCGAGGGTGATCAGAAACGAGGGGAGGAGGACGGTTACCGACTCGTACCCGAGATCGCCAAAGAAACTGGCGAGACCAGCGCCAACAACTGTCCGGTTCAGCCACCCGGGCCACTTCATACCGGTATATCGGGCAGGGATCCATTATAAAGGACGGGGATTTACCGAAAACGAGAATGTTATCGGGAAGTGCAAAAACATCTGGTCGATGCACAATGACAACCAGTACTGGAACAATGCCAGCCCCGCTCCCGCACGGTCACTGAGAGGCCAGGTACCCTGTGCCGGAGGTTTTTTGAGATATCCGGCACCAGACCCGCTTGTTTATCGTGAGCAGGGACAAATATTGCTCACCCGGACGTGAGTATCCTTTTGACAGAGCGCACCGTACCCCCTGATTCCCCCGCCCACCGCGCAGTCTTCTCGGTCACTTCTCTCGTCCCGCAGTTTCCCGTACCTGCAGATATCCCGGCAACCGGCGTACGCTGGTTGCTGGTTACCGATCAGGGCGTGGCGATCCAAGATGGGGAGAACCCGCAGGTCTATGCACCGGCCTGCCCCCCGCAGCCGGGCCTCGTCGAATACCTGGGACAGATTGGCACCGCACCCTGCTACGCGGCAGAACAGACCAAGGACACACCGCTCCCTGAGGGCTGGGTCGTTGCTGGCGTGCGGGAGCTCTACGGGAGGATACCGGACGAGGATGTGGCCGTTGCGTCCTTTGCTGTCAGGATGATCGGAGCGGCAAAAACAAGCCGGTTCTGCGGCCGGTGCGGACATGAGACCGTGCCGGTCCTCGCTGAGCGGGCAAAGCGGTGCCCGGCTTGCGGGCTTGTCACCTATCCCCGGATTTCACCGGCGATCATTGTGCTCATCGCCCGGGGCGAGGAGATCCTGCTTGCCCGCTCCCCCCGGTTCCCGGCGGGGATGCACAGCCTGATCGCCGGCTTTGTGGAGCCGGGCGAGACGCTGGAACATGCCGTCCGGCGCGAGGTAAGAGAGGAAGTGGGAATTACGGTAAAAAACATCAGATATTTTGCGAGCGAGCCCTGGCCGTTTCCCGACTCCCTCATGATCGCGTTCGTGGCTGATTATGCCACCGGTGAGATCACTATCGATAACAACGAGATCGTCGCCGCAGGCTGGTTTGGCCGGGACAACCTCCCGGAGCTCCCGAAAAAGCTGAGCATCTCGCGGGCGCTCATCGACCGGTGGGTGGAGTATAAGATCCCCCTTGCCTGAAACGTGAAAAGAACCCGGTCCCGGAGCGATCCTTAATTTTATATAAATTGCACAACGCAACATGACGGAGTGAACCGTGCCCGTCCCCCCGGGACCTTCCTTATCGGTTCGCGATTGATGTTCCTATTATCTTCCCGGGAGGTAGTGCTCTAGAGTGGGTTGCCACGGCTGTGCGCCGTTGAACGACACCACGTGACGACTCCCACAAAGAAACGGTAAGAGTGATTCATGAGTTTTTCTTAAGATCTAAAAAACCGGTTTTTATAAAAAAGTGATCACTCTTGCCCGGAGCCTGCATCAGTCGTCGAGCGTGGAGATGTCGCCCGGGTCCATGCCCATCTCCTTTGCCTTGAGGATACGCCTTACGATCTTGCCGCTCCGGGTCTTAGGCAATGAATCGGTAAATTCAATCTCCGATGGCATGGCAATGGGCCCGAGCGTGATCCGGACATGGTAGATGAGCTCGTTCTTGAGCTTTTCGCTCGGTGTATGACCGACCCGGAGCGTAACAAATGCCTTGATCGTGTTACCCTTGAGGGGATCGGGCTTGCCGATCACGGCCACCTCAGCGACTGCCTTGTGGGAGACAAGCGCACTCTCCACCTCTGCTGTGCCGATGTTGTGACCGGAGACAATGATGAGGTCGTCGGACCTCCCGATCACCATGATATATCCGTCTTCACTTTTGATCGCGAGGTCGCCTACCTGGTAGCATCCGGGGATTGTCTCCCAGTACTTGCGGTACCGTTCATCGTTGTTCCAGATCGTCCGCATCATGGCAGGCCATGGCTGCCGGATCACGAGAAAACCGCTCTTCCCCGGCTCAACGCTTTTGCCGTCCTTGTCCACCACGTCCGCAACAATGCCGGGGATAGACTTGCCCACGTATCCCGGCCGCATGGGTTCGCCCAGCACCGTGGTCACCATGTGCATGCCGGTTTCGGTCTGCCACCAAGTATCCACGATCGGGCACTTGTCCTTCCCGATCACGTGGTAGAACCACTCGAAGGCCTCGGGGTTAAGCGGTTCGCCGACAGACCCGAGCACGCGCAGGGAGCTCAGGTTGTACTTGTCGGGCCACTCGCTGCCCAGTTTCATGAACATCCGTATCGCGGTCGGCGCGGTGTAGAGGATGTTGACGCCGTACTCTTCCACAATCTTCCACCAGACACCCGGGTCCGGGTAATCAGGTGTGTTCTCGGCGATAAGGACGGTCGCTCCCACTGAGAGCGGCCCATAGACCACGTAGGAGTGGCCGGTGATCCAGCCGGGGTCCGCGGTGCACCAGTAGACATCGTGCTCCTTGATATCGAAGATATACTTGGTCGTGTAGTATACCCCAACCATATATCCCCCGCAGGAATGGACAATCCCCTTGGGGGCACCGGTGGTGCCACTGGTGTACAGGATAAAGAGCGGGTCTTCTGCATCCATGACCTCAGCCGGGCAGTCGGAATCCACGTCCGCCATCGCCTCGTAATAATCAATCTCCATTTCGCTATGGAGTTCGACCGGGGTGCGCTGCTCGCGGCGCAGGATAATGATATGTTCGACCGTGGGGGCATTGATGACCGCCTCTTCGATCACGTGCTTGAGCGGGATTGCCTTGCCCCGCCGGATTGCCATATCGGCCGTTATCACGATCTTCGCGCCTGCGCCGACGATCCGCTGGTTGAGTGCGGCCGCTCCGTACCCGCCAAAGACCACGGAATGGATCGCCCCGATCCGGGTGCAGGCAAGCATCGCGATCACCTGTTCGGGAATAACCGGCATATAGATGCAGACCCGGTCGCCTTTGGTCACGCCCAGTTTTTTAAGACCGTTCGCAAACCTCTGCACTTCGCGGTATAGTTGCCGGTAGGTAAAGACCCGCTCTTCATCGGGATGCTCGCCCTTCCAGATCAGCGCCACCTTGTTGCGCCGGTCACCTAACACGTGACGGTCGAGGCAGTTGTAGGTAATGTTTGTCTTGCCGTTCACGAACCATTTCGCGTACGGGTAATTCCACTCGCTCACTTTGTCATAGGGAGAGAACCAGTGGAGCTTCCGGGCGATGTGGTCCCAGAACTTGTCCGGGTCCTTGACAAATTCATTATAGGTCCAGGAGTAATCCCCCATCCAGCTGTGCACGCGGTAGGAAGGGTCCGGTGTGTAATACTTGATTGCTTGGCCGGCATCTGCGCTCTTGTCCATATTGTTCCTCTAAACTACATTATCAATAATGATGAATTAATGTTATTCTTTGCGGTCGGAATGGAAAAAATCGTTCAGATATTTGTCCGTTTATCTTATTGCGCGCATTGCTTACAATTCAGCACATTTAAATGAGGACTCGCCACATTTCTTATCACATCATACGATCAGGGTATACAGGGTGTCCGGAGCCGGACCTTTTGCCTGCATGCCGGAGATTAACCGGGGAGATTGCTCTTTGAGACGACAATCCCCAGACCATGATTCGAGGTGAAGATTGTGACCCAGAAGATGCTCTCTGAAGCTGAAGGATACGACATTTTGCGGAAATACGACATTCCGGTTCCGGAGTACCAGATCGTCAAGAATGGCGAGGATGCTGCGTTCGCGGCCGAGAAGATGGGATGCCCGGTGGTGATGAAGATCATCTCACCGCAGATCGTTCACAAGAGTGATGCGGGCGGTGTGATGGTTGGTATCGGGAGCAGGAAGGCAGCCTTGGGCGCGTTTACCCGGATCATCGATAACGCGAAGGCCTACAATGCCGAGGCACAAATCGATGGCGTCATGGTCGAGCAGCAGGCAGAGCCCGGCCTCGAACTGATCATCGGCGGGAGGACGGACCCCGCCTTTGGCAAGGTGATCACCTTCGGTATGGGCGGTACGATGGTCGAGCTCATGAAGGATGTGACGCTGCGTATCCTGCCGGTGACTGAAGATGAGATCCGGCAGATGGTTCGCGAGATCAACGCGTACCCGCTCATTACCGGGTACCGGGGCGCAAAGCCCCGCGATGAGGAGACGCTCGTGCGGATCATCGGGAACGTCTGCCGCTTCTTTGAGGAGAATGAGCACATCGTCGAATTTGATATCAACCCCCTCAGGCTGTACGAGTCTGGTGCCTGTGCGGTGGATGCCCGCGTGATCGTCTCAGACACCGTTCATGCGGTGGAACGCAAAGAGCGGATACCGGTACCAATAGAGTATTTTACCCCTCGATCTATCGCGGTAATCGGTGCGTCGCAGGACTCCACCAAGATGGGGTACGCGGTCATGCACAACCTCCTGCATTTCCCGGGACAGCTCTACCCGGTCAACAACAAGCGCTCCGAGATCCAGGGGCTCAAGGCATATCCCAACATCACCGCGATCCCCGCTCCGGTGGATATGGCCGTCATCACGGTTCCTGCCATCCATGTCCCGGCCGTTGTGGAAGAGTGCGGGGCAAAAGGTGTCCCGATGGTTGTCATCGTTACTGCCGGGTTCAAGGAAATGGGACCCCAAGGCAAGGCGCTCGAGGACCGGGTCGTGGCGATCGCAAAAGGGCATGGGACACGGATCATCGGTCCCAACTGCCTTGGTGTGATCGTCCCGCCCCGCGGCATCGATACCACCTACGTCCGCCAGTCGCCCAAGCCGGGCAACATCGCGTTTCTCTCGCAGAGCGGGGCCATCATCAACACGGTCGTGGACTGGAGCCTTGCACAGAACATTGGTTTTTCGAATGTCATATCAGTCGGCAACCAGTCCGACCTCGACTTCCTCGATTACCTCCAGTACGTGGAAAAGGACACGAAAACAAAAGCGATCATCATGTACATCGAGCAGATCAACGATGGCAAAGCCTTCATGGAGGTTGTATCAAAGGTGGCGCAGTCAAAGCCGGTGATCGCGATCAAGTCCGGGTCTTCCCGCCGGGGTTCGGCAGCCGCATCGTCGCACACCGGTTCGCTCTCCGGTTCGTACGATGTCTATATGGAAGCGTTCCGAAAGTCAGGGGTCATTGCAGTACACACGCTGACCGGCGCGTTTTTGGCGGCACGGATGCTCGCCCACCCCAAGCGTTACCCCAAGGGAAGGCGAGCAGTCGTTATCACCAATGCCGGCGGGTTTGCCGTGCTCTCGTCAGATTATGCGGAGCGGTACGGTATCGAGCTTATCGACCTCCCCAGAACTGTTATCGAAGAACTCAACGAGTTCCTCCCCGACTTCTGGAACAAGGGGAACCCCATCGATCTGTTGGGCGACGCTACCGAGAAACGGTTTGAGAAGACCTTTGATGTGCTCATAAAGCACGGCGACCTCTGGGACATGGCATTTATCGTTGACTTCCCCAACCTCGTGCTCACGTCAGAGCAGCTGGCAAAACAGATCCTCAGGTTTTCCGAAAGGACCGAGAACCGGCTGATCGTGACCATGCTCGGCGGGGACTCGCTGAACGTGGGCCGGGAGATGTTAAAAGAGCACGATATCCCCAGTTTCGACGAGCTGGATTTCACGTTCCGGGTTATGGGCCGTGTGCTCTGGCAGATGTTCCGGGTCAAGGCGCCGGGTTTGCTCTGAAGAAGTCCAGTATATCCTTTTTTCCGGAATCTTAAACTAATGAGCCGATCTTTTTTAAGATGTTCAGCTGCGAAACTGAAATTTTTCCGGAATGTTCGCGAACCTTGCCGGACATTTTTGCGAAAGTCCGGTAACTTTGCCGGGCATTTTCCGGAAAGTTCACCAACCTTACCGGACTTTTTTTGAAAAGACCGATGACTTTGGCGAACAATTTTCAAAAGTTCGATAACTTTGCCGGCCATTTTCAAGAAAGTCCGTCAAAGTCCTTTGGTTGACCAGGCGTGGGAAAGTATGTTTTGGGCCTTCTTTTTTTCCGGAAAGGCCGGGAACTTCAACGAACTTTTTTTGAGAAAAACAGAGTTTAATGGCTTATACTGTGTGTTTTTGTGTTTACATCTGAAAGCGCGCACAAACCGATATCGTTCAAGTTAATCCGGTCTATCCGTACCAAGTCTGGTTTCGG
>Ga0326728_10006828_pt1 | contig 30235 bp, 24 predicted proteins | sample MB3enrmetagenome_FD_207602 | JGI IMG/M metagenome (GOLD analysis project Ga0326728, IMG submission 207602) | Lab enriched peat soil microbial communities from McLean, Ithaca, NY, United States - MB31MN | ecosystem: Environmental > Terrestrial > Soil > Wetlands > Peat | place: USA: New York...
GGATCGAGAGGACGAGTTTTTCGGCCGCCTTGTAGTCATCCGGGCTCGAGGTGTTCGGATCCAGATGCAGGTAGTTCAGCGCGAGCTGCAGCACGTCCTCGGGTGAATCCAGCAGCGTGACACCGCAGTCGGCAAAATGCGCCACGACTTCGGGCTTGAAGATCATGTCGAGGCTGCCGACCGGCGCATCGGGCATGCGCTCGCGGATCATGTCGACGTTGTAGGCAAAGCCATTGATGGCGTGCATGTAGGGCATGGCGTAGCGGTTGCCCGGATCGGCCCACGATTCGACCTCGAGCGAATGCGGATCCAGGTTGCCCCAGCCGGGCAGCTGGGCCCGGTCGAGCGGTGCATAGATGCCGGCCTTGATCTGGCGGCTGAAGTACTCCGGCGCCGTGCTGACGACGTCATAGCCGGAATCGCCGGCCATCATCTTTGCCTCCAGCGTCTCGTCTGCGTCGTACGTGTCGTACACCACCTCGATTCCGGTTTCCTTTTCGAACTCGGCGATGGTGTTGTGGCCGATGTAGTCGGCCCAGTTGTAGATATAGAGTCGCGGCTCCTCGCCGGCCGCACTGCTGTGCCTGCCGCAGCCCGCAAGCAGCACCGCGGCAAGCAGCACCGCGGCGAGCGGGGCCCACGCCGAGGGCTCGAGCTTGAGGCGCAGGCGCGCGTGGAGGTATTCGTGGGCGGGCACTCTGGAGCCTTCTGCACCACCGTGGTAATATATTATCGGCGCTATAATATTAAACGGCAAGCGCACGCGTCCGTACCGGAGGGTCGAGATGAATCCCGAAGTCATGATCACCTGCGCCGTTACCGGCGATGACACGAAGGTCACCAGGAGTCCGCACTGCGCGGTGACGCCCGAGCAGATTGCCGACACCGCCATTGCGGCGGCCAGGGCGGGTGCCGCGATCGTCCACATCCACGTGCGCGATCCGGACACCGGCGCGTTCAGCATGGCCACGAAACACTATCGTGAGGTGGTCAGGCGCATCCGCGAGAGCAGGACCGACGTCCTGGTCAACCTGACCTGCGGCATGGGCGGATACATCTGCGTCGGGGACAAGGGCCTGGAGGACACACCGGCGCCGGGCAGCGACTTCTGCAGCCAGGAGGACCGCATGCGCCACGTGATCGACCTGTGCGCCGAGGGACTCTACCGTCCCGACATCGCCACCCTGGACTGCGGCAGCCTGAACTTCGGTGACGGTAACCGCGCCTACGTGTCCACGCCCAATTACCTGCGCAAGGGCGCGCAGATCCTCCGGGACCTCAAGGTCAAGCCGGAATTCGAGGTCTTCGATACGGGCAATCTCTGGTTCGTCAGGCAGATGATCAAGGAAGGCCTCATCGACTCCCCGACGCTCATTCAACTGTGCATGGGCATCCCGTATGGAGCGCCGGCGGATACGGGCCATCTGCTGGCCATGGTGAATTCGCTGCCCACCGATTCCGTGTGGACGTCCTTCGCGATCAGCCGCATGCAGATGCCCTGGGTGGCCCAGTCGGTGCTGGTCGGCGGAAACGTCCGCGTGGGCCTCGAGGACAATCTGTACCTGAGCAAGGGTGTCTATGCCAGCAACGCGCAGCTGGTCGAGCGCGCACGCACGATCATCGAGGCCATGGGTGCCCAGGTGATCACCGCCTCCCAGGCGCGCGAGCGTCTGCGGATCCACTGACCCGGCCGGATGCCCGACGTGGCGGGGGTGGGGATATACCGGACCGCTGTCGCTTCCGACTGGATCGACTACAACGGGCATCTGCGCGACGCCTACTACGGCCTCATTGTCAGTCATGCGATCGATGCCCTCATGGAGCGCATCGGCCTGGACGCGGCGTACCGCGAGCGGACCTCTTGCACCCTCTATACGCTCGAGCTGCACATGCATTATCTGCGTGAGATCAAGGCGGATGCCACCGTGAGCGCCGATGTGCGCGTGCTTGGCGCGGATCGCAAGCGCGTCCACGCGGCTTTCGATCTCCATACGGCATCGCACGCGGAGCCTGCAGCGTGCGCGGAGGTCATGCTGCTGCACGTGCGACAGTCGCCTGAGCCGCGCAGCGAGCCCTTCCCCCCGGAGGTCATCGCTGCCCTCTCGCAGCTGCAGGAATCAACGGCAGCCTTGCCCGCAAGCCGGTTCGGCTCGCGACCGATCCGGCTGCCGGTGCGCTGAGGTGCTCGCATGCGCAGCGATCTGATTCAGCGTCTGCTCGCCCCGCGCAGCATCGCGCTGATCGGAGGCGTCTGGGCGGATGCCGTGGCGGCGGCCAGTCGCGCCATCGGGTTCGACGGCACGATCTGGCGTGTCCATCCCACGCGTCCCTCCACGGCCGGGACCACCTACTATCGCTCGGTGGAGGAGTTGCCCGGCGCCCCGGACGCCGCTTTCCTGGCGGCGCCCAACACGGAGGCCCCGGCCATTGCTGCCGCATTGGCGCGCCGCGGCGCCGGCGGCTTCGTCTGTTTTGCCGCCGGCTTCTCCGAGACCCATACGGACGAGGGCATCTCCCTGACCAGGCAGCTGGTACAGAGCGCGCATGACCTGCCCTTCTTCGGCCCCAACTGCTATGGATTCATCAATTTCTTCGAGGGTGCTGCACTGTGGCCGGATCAGGTGGTCGGGCGCCGGCGGGACCGCGGCGTTGCGATCATCTGCCAGAGCGGCACCATCGCGCTCAACGTGCTGTTCAATCACCGCTCGGTGCCCATCGGCTACGTCATCACGGTCGGCAACCAGACCTGCCTCGCACTCGAGGACATGATCGAGCGCATCGCGGACGATCCGCGCGTGACGGCCTTCGGTCTCTACATCGAGGGGATCCGGGACGTGGAGCGCTTTGCGCGAGCTGTTGAGCATGCGCGCAGCCGTGGCAAGGCCATCGCACTGGTCAAGGCGGGCCGCACCGAGATGGCGGCACGTACGGCGCACAGCCACACCGGCGCGCTGGCCGGTGCGGACGTCGCATTCGATGCCTTCTGCCGCGATGCAGGAATTGCCCGATGCGAGACGCTCGCGACGCTCTGCGAGACCCTCAAGCTGCTGCACGTCGGCGGCCCGCTGGCAGGCAACCGGGTGTTGATCATGGGCGCTTCGGGGGGCGACATGGCCATGACGTCAGACGTCGCCAGGCACCTCCGGCTGGAGTTCCCGGCATTTTCCGCCGATTCGGTGGATCGCATCCATGCCATCGTCGGGCCGCGTGTCCGCATTGCCAATCCGTTCGATTTTCACACGCATCTGTGGTTCGATCGGCCGGGTCTGCGGGCGCTGTTCGCGGCCTGCCAGCAGGCCGACTACGATGCCGTGGGCTTCATGGTGGATACACCGCCCGCGGATCAGGCCGATCCGGCTAGTTACGTGGCGGCCATCGAGGAGTTCATCGCAGCGGACCCGCACTCGCGCCCTCGACGCGCCGTCATCTCCTCACTGCCCGAGTCCATGTCGGGCTCCATCCGGGAGCAATGTCTCGCAGCGGGTGTGGTGCCGATGCAGGGTCAGCGCGAGGCGCTGGAGGCGCTCGACCTCGCGGCGCTCATCGGCGATGCCTGGTCACGAGGCGCAACGGTACAATTACGGCGGCCCGCGCGCGGTGCGTCGGCCGGCCTCGACGGGCAGGGTCGCATGCTTGCCGAGCATGAGGCCAAGGACGCCGTCGCCGCGTTCGGCGTCGGTATTCCGCAGCGTCGGGTGGTCCGGCCTGATGAGGTCGTGGAAGCTGCGCAAGCCATCGGCTTCCCCGTGGTCATCAAGGCGACCGGTGACGCGCTCCAGCACAAGTCCGAGCTGGGCGCCGTGGTGCTCAATGTGCGCAGCCCCATCGATGCCTCGGCCGCTGCGGAGCGACTCTCGCGACTGTCGGCGATGCTGCTGGTCGAGCAGATGGTCACGGATGGAGTCGCCGAGGTTCTCATCGGCATCACGGTCGATGCGCAGTTCGGGCAGCTGATGGTGCTCGGCGCCGGTGGCGTGCTCACGGAGCTGCTGCGCGACACGGTCGCGCTGCTGCCGCCCTTTACGGCGGAGAAGATCGGGAGAGCCATCCGTCAGCTCGGCATCGCGCGACTGCTCGCAGGCTTCAGGGGCAAGCCCGTGGGCGACATCCCCGCCCTCGTGGCAACGGCCCTGGCCTGCGCCCGCTATGCCGAATCGCAGATCGACCGGTTGATCGAGCTCGACCTCAACCCCGTTATCGTGCGGCCCCACGGCTGCGGCGCAGTGGCCGTGGACGCACTGGTCCGCCTCTCGAAGGAGTCATGACATGTCGGACGGAGTCAAAGTCGCCACCCGCGGCGCGGTCCTGGAAGTCACACTGGACCGCCCCAAGGCCAATGCCATCGATCTGCCGACGAGCCGCCGGCTCAATGAAGTCTTCGGTTCCTTCCGGGACGATCCCGCACTGCGCATCTGCATCGTCACGGGTGCCGGCGAGCGGTTCTTCTGCGCAGGCTGGGATCTCAAGGCGGCCAGTGCAGGCGAGCGATCGGATGAAGACTGGGGTCCCGGCGGCTTCGGCGGGCTCAACTATCCGCGCAATCTCGACAAACCCATCATCTCCGCCGTCAATGGCATCGCCTGCGGCGGCGGCTTCGAGATCGTGCTGGGTACGGACATCATCGTCATGGAAGAGCAGGCGAGCTTCGCGCTGCCCGAGATCAATGTCGGCGTCCTGCCGGACGCCGGGACCATCAAGCTGCGTCGCCGCATTCCGTATCACGTGGCGGTGGAGTTCCTGATGACCGGCCGCTTCATGGATGCCGCGGAAGCCAAGCACTGGGGTCTGGCCAATCACGTCGTCCCCAAGGGCCAGGCGCTTGCCAGGGCGCGCGAGATCGCGCAGCAGCTCGCCGAGGGTCCGCCATTGCTGTTTCCGGCCATCAAGCAACTGCTCCGGCACAGCGAGACGGTTGCGGAACACGAAGCCTTCGAGCTGCACGATGCACTCAGCCGCGTCCAGGCCGTGCTTCGCTCCGATGATCTCAAGGAAGGCGCGCGTGCATTCGCCGAGAAGCGTCGGCCCGTCTGGCAGGGCAAATAACCGCATCGCGTCGTCGCAGGGCGCGCAATGCAGCCTCCTCGGGCGGCTACCACCAGCCTCGCTGCCTGAACCAGACGATGGGCACCAGCGTGCTGAGGGCGATGAGCGCCAGTCCGTAGGGATAGCCCCAGCGCCATGCGAGCTCCGGCATGTAGTGGAAATTCATGCCGTACATGCTGGCGATCAAGGTCGGGGGAATGCCAACCACCGAGACGATCGTCAGCACCTTGAAGATCTCGTTCTGCTCGGTATTGATGAAGCCAAGCACGGCATCCAGCAGGAACTGCGTCTTGCCGGACAGGTGCGTCTCGAACTCTACGAGGGAAGCCACGTCCTGCCGCGCCGTCTTCAGGTGCGTGCGCATCTCTGCCTGGAACAGCTGCCCTTCGCCTGCGGACTCCGCGACGAATCCGAGGATGCGCTGCAGCCCAAGCAGCGTTTCCCGGATCCGCGAGAGTCGCTCGCCGGCGAGGCCCACGGCATTGACGGACTCGTGCAGCTGTCGTGAATGGCGCCGGTCGCGTACCTTTCGCTCACCGGACGCAGTAAAGGTGCGCCCCGAGATGGCGGCCAGCTCGCTGCTGAGCCGTTCGAGCACGTCGGCATCGAAATCCACCATGGCATCGATCAGGGCGACGAACAGCATAGCGCTGCCGGGGCGCGCATCCGTGCTGATGCGCTCGATGACGGGCAGGAACGCCTTGACCTCGGAGTAACGCACCGTGATCAGGCGACGGGAACTCAGCACGAATCCGAGTGGTACCGGGGATAATCCGCGTTCACCATCCCGTATCGCCAGAGGCATGCTCATGTAGAGCACTTCTCCCTCCGCGCGGGTGCGGCTGGATGTCTCGATCTCCTGGAGTGATTCCCGCGAGGGCACGCGCACGCCGCACTCGCGCAGGACGCGCGCACTCTCCTCCGTCGTGGGATCCAGCAGGTCGATCCACACGGCTTCCCCCGGCGTCAGGGGTTCGGCGCCGGCAATGATCGGATAGGTCGTCAGCATCCATCAACCTGCATCGGCAATCGGGAATTGCATAGCCGCAGGCCCGCCTGGGCACTAGCCTCCGAGCGGCCGCAGCAGAGCTCGGGAGATGATATGCCGCTGTACTTCACTGGTGCCATCCCAGATGCGCTCGATGCGCGCATCCCGCCAGATCCGCTCGAGCGGAAGATCGGTCATGAGCCCCATGCCGCCATGAATCTGCAGCGCCTCATCCGCCACCATGGCGAGCATCTCCGATGCCTTGAGCTTGGCCATCGCCATGTCCATGTCCGTGGCCTGCCCGTGCGCGAGCTTCCAGGCGGCCTCCAGGGTCAGCAGCTCGGCCGCACGCAGCTCGACGGCCATGTCCGCGAGCTTGAAGGCCACGCCCTGGAACTTGCCGATCTGCTGTCCGAACTGCTTGCGATCCACGGCCCACTGCCTGGCGAGATCCAGGGCGCGCTCGGCCCTGCCGAGACATGTGGCGGCCACCTGCAATCGCGTCGAGCCGAGCCACGTATTGGCGACCTCGAAGCCCTGATCGACCTCACCCAGCACCGCCGCGGGGGGAACCCGGCAATCATTGAAATGCAGGATGCTGTTGTTGTAGCCACGATGAGAGACATTGCGATAGCCCGGCAGGATCTCGAGACCCGGGGCGCCACGATCGACGAGGAAGGCCGTCATCAGGCGACGGGGGCCGCGACTGCTTTGCTCCTCTCCGGTGACCGCGAAGAGGATCACGTAGTCCGCATGGTCTGCATGGCTGATGAAATGCTTGGTGCCATTGATGACCCAGTCGCCGTTCCTGAGGACCGCGGATGTCTTCATGCTGCGCAGGTCCGAGCCCGCCTGTGGCTCGCTCATCGCCAGACATTCGACGCGCTCGCCTCGAACGGTGGGCAGGAGGTAACGCTGCCGCTGCTCGCCCACACAGGCCAGAAGGATGTTGGAAGGACGTGCGACGCAGCCGTAGTGCAATATATAGCTCGCGCGCCCGAGCTCCTTCTCGTAGAGGACCCAGCTGACCCCTTCGAGCCCGGCACCACCCACTTCGGCAGGCATGTTCGCTGCATACAGTCCCGCCGCGATGGCCTTCGCCTTGAGCTCGCCATGCAGCTGCTCGGGGAGGACCCCCGTGCGCTCGATTTCCTGTTCGTGAGGATACAGTTCCTGCTGCACGAACTCGCGCGTGCTGCTGATGATCATCTGCTGTTCTTCGCTGAGCGAAAAATCCATGACTCACCTCCCCCTGCCCTGTGCCCAGGCCCGCAGCAGCTCGAGCTGGAGCTCCAATTGCCTGACCTGGCGCCGCGCGGGCCAGTCGCTGCCATTGACGACGGCGCTGGCCGTCAGCCCGTTGATGAACACGACGATCGAGCGCAGCACCTGTTCGCGCGTGGCGCCGCTCCAGCTGCGCCATTCCGGCCATCCCTGAGCAATGCAGCGCTCGTAGAGCCGCATGTATTCGCGATGCACCCACGCATTGATGCGCTTGAGCGCGCGATCCGTGGATACCTGACCCCAGAAGGCGGCCCAGAAGGCGCATTGCGTAACGCGGGCTGCATCGATCGGCAGCGCCTCGGTCAGCACCTGCAGCAGATCGGGCTGGCGCTGCCTTGCCGGGCGCGTCAGGCGCGCCTCGGTACGCTTGAGGCTCAGGCGCAGGGCTGCGACGATGATGTCCTGCTTGGTATCGAAATAGTGCGCCACCATGCCGGTGGTATAGCCAGCCTCCCGCGCTATCCGCACGATGGTCGCCTGCTCAAAGCCGTGCTTGGCCACCACGCGACAGGCGACGAGCGCGATCTCGTCGCGGCGCTGCTGATGATCGACGATCTTGGGCATGTCGCTGCGGCGAACCGTGCCTCAGGAGCGGGGCATGCCGACGTGGCGTCGGGCCTGGTCGGGGACCGGGAGCCTGCGGTGACCGGCGTGCCACTCCTCCAGTCGGGCGCGCAGCTGCGCCGGCATGGGAACGGCCTTGCCGGCAGCTGTCGACACGTGCAGGTACAGCTGCTCCCCGGTGGCCACCAGCGAATCATCGCTGCGCCGATGCATGCTGCTGAAAACGTGGATACGCTTGTCGTCGACATCCAGCAGCTGCACGGTCACGTACAGCGGCTCCATGGCGCGCGCCTCGGCGCTGTGCGTGATGTGCGACTCCACCGTATAAAAGGAGTAACCCTGGCTGCGGTACGCCTCGTCGATCCCTGCAGCGCGCCAGAGCGCATCCGTGGCGTCCCCGAAAACCTGCAGATAGCGGGAATCGGTCATGTGTCCGTTGTAATCGACCCATTCGGGCCGGACCTCGATGTCCAGCACGCGGGCCGGGGCATCCTTGCCTGCGGCCACTCCGGCGTGCGCCGCCCGGGCGCTGTCGGCATAGAGCCGAGTCTCGAGCGCGCGCAGCGTGGAGCCGGCACCGATGTCGAATTGCCGCAGCACCTGCTGAATGGCGACGAGATAGTTGTCGCGCAGCCGCTCGAGTTCGCGGATCGAGCGTCCGGCGGCCTGCTCCTGCGTCCCCTCCACCATGCGATCGATGAGGGTCTCGGTCAGCTCCGGCGCCTCCAGGTGCGTCCAGGGCCACTTCAGGCACGGTCCGAACTGCCGCAGCATGTGGCGCATGCCGGGTTCCCCTCCGGCCAGGTGATAAATCAGATTCGTGCCCATGGCCGCCCAGCGCAGCCCGGGACCGTAGATGATCGACTCATCCAGCTCGCCGGTGCTGGCGATGCCATCGTTGACCATGTGGAGAATCTCGCGCCAGAGCGCCTCCTGCAGCCGGTCGGTGAGATGACCGGGTACTTCCCGACGTACGCGCAGCGCGTGCATGCCGATGTACCGATAGAACTGTGCCGCGGCATCGATGGCTGCAGGCGAAGTGAGCTTCCCGCCGACCAGTTCGACGAGCGGCAGCAGGTAAACCGGATTGAATGGATGCCCGACCAGCAGCCGATCGGGCGCCTGCATGTCGAGCTGCAGGTCCGATGGCATGAGACCCGATGTGCTCGAGGCAATCAGGACGTCCGCCGGCGCGTGCCGGCTCACCTGCGCCAGCACGCGCTGCTTGAGCTCGAGCTGCTCGGGGATGTTCTCCTGGATGAAATCGACCTGGCGTGCCATGGCGCACATGTCGGTGGTGAAGGTGAGCCTTCCGGGTCGGGGCAAGGGTGCCATCGTCAGCCTGGCCAGAGCACCGGATGCGTTCTGCACCGCGCCGCGGATCCAGGACTCCATCTCCGGCTTGACGTCGCTGGCCACCACGTCGATCCCGAAGTGCAGGGCACGCGCCGCCCAGCCGCCGCCGATCACGCCGGTGCCCAGCAGACCCAGTGTCCGAACCTGTCGCATACGCTGCCCCACGTCGCTTTTATAATGTCGTCGTAATAATATAACAGACGGGCGCGGACGGCGAACCGCCGGAGGGAACAGGGGCAATGGCGCGCGGCACTCTTATCGAGAAGCGCTCGATCGACTACGTGCCGCGCTCGGAGCGGCACGGCAAGGTATGGCACCTCTGGCCTGTGTGGTTCTCGGGCGATGCACATCTGGCTACCCTCGCGGCCGGCGTCATCGGTGTCTCGATCGGCGGCAATTTGCTCTGGAGCGCATGGGCAGTCACGATCGGGTCGGCGCTCGGCACTTTTTTCATGGCGTTCCACTCGACGCAGGGTCCGCAGCTCGGCCTGCCGCAGATGATCCAGTCGCGCCCGCAGTTCGGGTATGCCGGCGCATTGCTGGTATGGATAGTGGCGCTGATTGCCTTCATCGGCTACAACGCATTCAATGACCTGCTTTGCGCGCAGGCAGTCCACCAGCTGGTGCCCGCGGTCGCGGCGGACTCCGTGCCCACGATTCTGGTGTTCGCCATGCTCGCAGCAGCGCTTGCGGCGGTGGGGTACGACAAGATTCACCTCGCGCAGCGCTGGTTCGCCTATCTCATGATCGTGATCCTGACGGTTTTCTCGATCGGCGCCGCATTCACGCTGCACTTTCCCGCCGATCAGTTCAGCTGGGCGGATTTCCGCACGGTGCCGTTCCTGACGCAACTGTTCGCCGCGGCGGCATATCAGCTCAGCTGGTCGATCTACGTCTCCGACTACTCACGATACCTGCCGCACGACGTCGGCGCACGGGAGTCCTTCTGGTGGACCTACCTGGGCGCCTTCATCGGCGGCACGTGGATGATGCTGGTAGGAACGGTGGCGGCCGCGGCCTTTCCGAAGCGCGACGTGGCTGCCGCCATGCAGGCCGCGGCGGACACGGTGGCACCTGGCATGGGCAGCATACTGCTCATGGGTGCGCTGGCGGGCCTCGTGACGATCTCCGCGCTCAACTTCTATGGCGCCTCGCTCACTCTGCTGAGCGTCGCCGACACGCTCAAGCCATTGCGCTGCACGGTGGGCAAGCGCCTGGCGAGCGTAGCCGCGGCGCTGGCTGTTTCCACTGCGCTGGCGCTGATGTCCTCGGGCGACTTCATCAACCGCTTCGGGGACTTCCTCTCCCTGCTGCTGTATCTGTTCACGCCCTGGACTGCCATCAACCTCGTGGACTTCTACTGGGTCCGCAAGTGTCACTATTCGATTGCTGAGATCTTCAACCCGCGGGGCATGTACGGTCGCTGGAACTGGCGCGGCCTGCTCGCCTATGGCGTGGGATTCGCCGTCATGGTTCCATTCTTCAGCATCGGCACGTTCTTCGAAGGCCCGGTCGCTCGCGCGCTGGGCGGTGCGGACATAGCCATGCTGGTAGGCTTGCCGGTGGCTGCACTCGTTTATGTGATCGCCTGCCGGTCGATGGATGTCGAGGAGGATCGGCGGCGGGCGCAGGCCGCGGACCTTTCGCTCGAGTCCTGACACCATGTTCAGAACGCGAAGCCGACGGTGTAGATCACCTGGCGCGGAGCAATGAACTGCTGGCTCGTCTGCCCGGTGCCGAACGGATCGGTATAGCGGGAATTGACGCCGGCCCTGTTGGCGAGATTCGTTCCGGCGAGCTGCATGCTGAGCCCGGTGCCGGTCAGTCTGTAGCGAACGCTGATATTGAATACGGCATATCCGGGAACGTAGTCGAGTGCTGGCTCATTGAAGATACGCGCCCATTCGGAGCCGCGGTAGATGAGCTCTCCACGAGGAATCAGCTCACCGTTTGGAATGTCGAACACGTAGGCGACATTGAGTGATCCCGAGAATCGGGGCATCGCGGGGGGCACGTTGCCGCCAATATCGCGTGCGGCAGCGATCACCAGCGCATCGCACTGCGGGTTGTAGCCACCTCCCAGCGAGCACGGTGGAGTCGATGCACTCTCTATGGCATGAGTGAGAGTCGAATCGATGGTCCGGAATCCCCGTCCCACTGCACCTTCCTCCAGTGCGAGAGCGGCATTCATCGCGAGCTTCTCGTGCAGGGCCCTGTACGAGGCCTCTGCTTCCAACCCGTAGACATGCACCATCGGAATGTTGCCGATGCCCGCGTCGAAAGGCCTCGGATCGGTCTCGATATACTGCATGTTGCGGTAGATGTAGTAGAACGCGTCCGCGTTCAGTCGCAGCGAGCGGCCAGCGAGCCAGTTCCTGGAGCCAACCTCCATTGCCGTGTTCGTCTCCGGTCCGAATACCGGCGGGATGACCAGCTGGCCGTAGGTGCCATTGACACCACCGGGCTTGTAGCCGCGCGCGAGGCTTGAATAGACCAGATTGTCGGGCGTCAGATCCAGATCCGACTCCAGGCGGAAGGTCGGCACCCGGTCCAGAGTTCTGTGATCGACCGTGCTGGTGCCGAACGCTGAAAAGTTGTAGCTGTTCTGGGCATAACTGTCCTCATTCCAGCGCCAGCCCCCCGTGAGTCGCCAGCGGGAGGTGGTGTGCCATGTGGTCTGGGCGAACAGCGAGCAGGACTTGCGCAGCACCTGCGAGTCGTTGCCATAGGCCAGATTGGCTGGCGGCGCGGACTCGATATCCGGCAGCACCGCAACGTCCGGGTTGGCGGTGCTGCCTTCAAACTCCGCGACGAACTGCTCACTGGTCTGATGCAACAGGAAGCCGCCCACTATCCAGTCGATGGGGCCGCCAGGTCTGGACACCAGATCGAACTCCTCCGACCAGTTGTGCAGGCTGGTATTCCACGCTGCGACGTCGTCGTAGGCGTGTATGAGGCTGAATGCGCTGCGCGAACTGTCTTCCTGCAGCTGATTGCGCAGGTATTGCGACGCGGTCACGGACCTGATCGCGAACCAGGGCAGCTGGTACTGGAGGTTCAGGTGATACAGGGCCGTGGTGAGCCCGAAATTCGAGGGGTAATCCTGCTCGATCGACCACGCATCCGGGTTGGGATCGTTGATATTCTTTTGTGCGGCGCCGTGATTGCCGGCGTGGTACCACTGCCCGGTCACGATGGCCGTCAGGCCATCGAACGGCTGCCAGAGCAGCGATGCCTTGGCTCCGGTGTCGTGTGCGTCGTCCTCGCGGAAATCCGGGATCGCGGTATCGCGGGTGAACCCCTCGTGATCGTAGCGCTGGCCGGAGAGGCGCAGCGCGGCGGTATCGCCCAACGGCAGGTTCAATGCCGCTCGCTCGCGCGTGAGCTGATAGGTACCGACGCTGAAATCGCCGCTGCCGCCGAACTGGCCGAGCTGCGGCTGGCGGGTGCTGACATTGATCGTCCCGCCGGTGGAGCTCTGCCCGTAGAGCGCTCCCTGGGGCCCGCGCAGGATCTCGACCTGATCGGTGTCGAACAGAGTCTGATCGAGCGAGACGGTGTTCGATACATACACACCGTCCACATACAGCGAAACGCCCGGCACCGTGGTGGGCGCTTCCTCAGGCGTGCCGGAGCCCACGCCGCGTATGGTCACGATGTTCTCGAATCCTGAAGTTCTCGTGGTTTCGAGGCTCGGGACCAGTCCGTTCAACCCGGCGATGTCGTTGACGAACGATGCATCGAGCGCCGCCGACGCCACCACGCTGATCGCAAGCGGTGTGGTCTGGATGTCGCTCTCGCGCCGCTCGGCGGTGACGATGACCTCTGCGAGTCCGTCATCCCCGGATGCATCGCTGTTCCCGGCACCGGACTGCGGCGCGCCTGCCGCTGCAATGTTGAATAACAGTGCAGCGCTCAGCCAGGCCCATTTGAATCGACTCATCTTGCGCCTCCGAAACCGGACGGTTCTGGGGCGCACAGGCGCACAGGCGCAGCGGCAACGGGTGCGACGTCCGCGGGCGCGATGCGCCCTGCGGCCGGACAGGCCCGATGTTGTCCGCGACGGTGTCCGCCGCCTGCCGTTCTCTTCCATCCGGACTTTCAGGAAACCCGCCAGGGATTTCCTACCGTCGGCTCTGGAATCTCACCAGATCTGCGCCCGCGCTGACTTGGGATCAGTGGACGCTCGCGGGCTCGGACGATTGCTCGTCCTTACCGCCGGTGGAGACTTTCACTCCGCCCCGAGAACTTACCCGGCGCATACCGCGCCGTGCGCCACAAGCATAGGGGCGTACCGGTCGGTTCCGCAAGTCAGGGCGCCGTGCCTCGCGGCGGGTGCATGAAGGCGGCCAGCACCAGGATCAGCGACATGAGCAGGGCGTTTCCCTGGAACAGCGCACCGAATCCGCCCAGCAGATCCTTGACGAGTCCACCCACGTACGGACCGATCATCGCGACGGTGGTGATCAGATTAAAGGTGCCGAAGATGGCTGGGTTATCGGCCGGGCCGAAATAATTGACCAGCAGCAGCGCCGTTGCCAGCAGGCACATGCCGAATCCAAATCCTTCCGTCACCGCGAACACGGCCAGTGCAACCGGATGCGATGCAAGCGAGAGCGAGAGCATGCTCAACGCCTCGCCGGCCAGACCCGCCACGAGCAGCCATTTCGGATCGACGCGATTGGCCAGAGCACCGCCCACATAGCGCGAGATGGCACCGACGGCACCGTTGGTACTCAGCACAGTGGCCGCGAGCGCTGCCGGGACGCCGAGCGTCGACAGATGTGCGGGAGCAAAGCTGCTGGTGGTCAGCACGCAGAGCAGGGTCCCGGTCATCGCGAGCGAGATGATCCAGTATTGCGGCGTGCGAATCGCCTCGCGGAATCGCCAGTCGCTGGCCGGCGTCTTGCCTTCCGGGCCGCCGGCAGGCGCTGATGCCGCAGCGGGCGGAGTCTTGACGAATATCGAAGCGAGCACCGTAAGCACGAGCATCAGCCCCGCCACGACCCACCAGTAGGGCCGCCACGCATGCGCGGCGGCCAGAAAGGCATTTGCGGCCAGAGGGCCTGCGACCGCACCGAGCCCCCCGATGGTCATGTAGACGCCGAGGGCCGTGGATCTGCTCTCTGCCATCCAGCCATTCACGAGATAGATGCCGGGCACGATCGCGCAGAGCGCAAAGCCGAGTCCGAGCAGCGCGGTTGCCAGCCAATAGCTGGTGATGGCGCTGCTCATGCCGAGCAGGCAGAAACCGGCTACCATGATGAGACCGCCCAGGACATAGGTGCCCGTGATGCCGAACGAGCGGATCGTCCAGGCCGGCAAAGCGCTTGCCACGCCCACGAGCAGCGCGAGCAGGGAAAACCCGGTACCGGCCTGCGACCAGCTCCATCCGAGCTCGCGGATCATGGACGGCAGAACGATGCCGAGCGAGCTGAAGGTCGCAGCGGAGATGGTGAAATAGATGGCACTGATGACGGCGAGCAGCAGCCAGCGCGTGCGGGAAGTCCGGGATTGGGCATCAACCATCGTGGCGGGCTGCGTTGACCGAGCTTTGCGAGCCACTCAGTATAGCCGGCCGGATGTCTGCTGCCGGCGAAGCGGTCGCACCTGCTGAACGGCCGCCATGACGCCGCTCATGCCTTCCTATTTCATACCGCATGGTGGGGGGCCCTGCTTCTTCATGGACTGGAGCGTCACGGGCGATCCGGCGGACACCTGGAACGCCACGGCGTCCTGGCTGCGCGGACTCGCCGCCGAGCTGCCTGCACAACCGCGCGCAGTACTCGTCGTCTCCGCTCACTGGGAGCAGCCCGTGCTCACGGCAGCCAGTGTCGCGCACCCGGGCATGATCTACGACTACTACGGCTTCCCCGAGCACACCTATCGGCTGCAGTATCCCGCCCCAGGCTCGCCGGAACTGGCCGCGGACGTCGTGGGACAGCTGCGCAGCGCCGGAATTCCTGCGCAGAGCGATTCTGCACGCGGGTTTGATCACGGCGTGTTCGTGCCGTTTCTGCTGCTGTTTCCGGACGCCAGCATCCCCGTAGTGCCGTTGTCGCTGCAGCACCAGCTCGATCCCGAACTGCATCTGGCAGCGGGCCGCGCCCTGGGTGCGCTGCGCGCCCAGGGCGTACTCATCATCGGCAGCGGCATGAGCTATCACAGCATGCGCGGGTTCCGAACGCCCGCGGGTGCTCAGCACTCGGAGATCTTCGATCGCTGGCTGACCGAGGCGATCGCGCGGCCTGACCCGGAACGACGCTGGAACGACCTCGCTCGCTGGACCGATGCTCCGTCCGCGCGTCAGTGCCACCCGCGCGAGGAGCACCTGCTGCCGCTGATGGTGGCCGCGGGCGCGGCTGCAGAAGAGCGCGGCCACCGGGTGTTTTCTGATGTGGTCATGGGAACCCGGATTTCAGGATTCCGCTTCGGCTGAGCTTCACGGTGCCTGCCAGTGGAATGTCTCCCCTGGCTCGGGCACGTGAAATGCGTCGCTGTCCAGGCCGCGGGCAAGCATCGACTGCTCCAGCGCGAGCACGGGTGCGTCGATGGCCTCATCCGTGAGTCGGAAGCAGCCAAAATGCATCGCGATGCTGACCCGCGCGCCCAGATCCAGATGCGCCTGCACCGCCTCCTCTGGATTCATATGCTGATCCCGCATGAACCAGCGCGGTTCGTAGGCGCCGATGGGCAGCAGCGCGAGATCCGGTGCACCATAGCGTCGGCGCATTTCCACGAACCACGCCGAGTAACCCGTATCGCCCGCAAAGAACACGGAACAGTGGGCTGCGTCCAGCCACAGACCACCCCACAGTGTGTGATTGCGCCGCCCGGGGCCACGCGAAGACCAGTGCTGTGCGGGTGTGAAGCGCAGCTGCACGCCTCGCAGCGAAGTCTCCTCCCACCAGTCCAGCTCGGTCACCGGTGCGATGCCCTGCTCCCGGAGGAATGCACCATTGCCGAGTCCGGTGACGAACAGAGGCGCATGCCTTGCGGCAATCTGGCGCAGGGATTCCAGATCCATGTGGTCGTAATGATTGTGACTCACGAACACGAGATCGATGGATGGGAGCGCCTCCAGCGCCACGCCGGGGGCGTGCACGCGCCGCGGCCCGGCCCATTCCACGGGGCTGGCCCGCTGGGCAAAAACCGGGTCGGTGAGCACCGTGAGCTCGGGAAGCTGGATCAGGAAAGTGACGTGATTGATGAACGTCAGTGCCGCGTGATCGGCCGGAATGCTCACGGGCACCGATCGCGTGGGATCGTGATCGACCCATGACGGCCAGGGCGCCGCCTTGCGCGTAAATTGCCAGCGCAGCAGGTCGCGCAGCGACCGCCCTGCCGAAGCGCCGGGATTGAAGAACTCTCTGCCGTCGAAGTGGTCGCTGACGGGGCCATCGTAGCCGGGGCCACCGCGCAGGGACTGGCGCAGACCCGCGAATTGCCGGATACGGTCCCGCCAGCGCCGCCGGGCCGGCTTCACAGGGTCTGGCAGGATGGCCTGATCCATACGGCCCCTCTATACAGGACGGGCGGGCCGTCTTGTATCGGCGACAGGAGTGACGCATGGCCCAAAATGGACCGCGGAGCCCATCGTCCGACAGCAGCTGAGGACAATCGAACCTCCAGAGGGTGAGAACGATCTCGGTTTATGTTTATTGAGTTCTGGCACTCTAAGTCCATGATCAAGCCCGACAACCGCCTCCCGAGGATGATGAGGCTGGCGGCAGTGCTGCTGATGGCCGTGTGTCCGCTTCCAGCCCTCGCAGCCCTGGGGGGTGATGGCGCGTCCGTGAAGGCTGACAGCGCACGATTGTCCATCCAGCCTTCGATCACCGCCCTGCAGCTGTATGACCGGCACGACCTGATCACCCCGGCCGGCGCCATTCATGAATTCGTTTCACGCTCCGGCAAGGTCTTTGCCGTGACCTGGAACGGGCAGGCGCCGCCGGATCTAAGACAGATCCTGGGCAGCTACTTCGGCGACTACCGCAGCGCCGTGGTCGCACGGACCGGACCCGGCGCTCGTCGTCATGTCGCGATCGTGCTTCCCGACCTGGTCGTTCACGCTGCAGGCCGCATGCGCGCATTCTACGGCGCCGCTTATGTGCCGAGTCTGGTACCGGTGGGATTCGACCTGTCCGAGCTTCGATAGATCGGTGACCCCCCAACTGCACAGGCCGGATACTGCATGATTCGACACTCACGTTGGCTGCTTCTCCCGCTGGTGCTGTTCGCACTTACAGCATGCGGAGGTGCGGGCTCGAGCAGCTCGGGCTCGGGCAGCTCCACGAGCAGCAGCTCGAGCAGCAGCTCCAGCTCCGGCACCTCGAGCTCCAGCAGCTCCAGCAGCAGCTCGAGCTCCAGCAGTTCGAGCTCCGGTGCCGCTGCCAATGTCGTCACGGTCACCGTCGGACCAGGTCCGGGGACCACCACCGCCTTCAACGTCCCAACGGCGAGCGTCACGCTCTGCCTGCATGGAACATCCAACTGCAAGACGATCGATCAGGTGCTGATCGATACAGGCTCGTATGGCCTGCGGGTCCTCGCGTCGGCGCTCGGCAGCTTCTCGCCGCCCTCCCAGCAGGATCCCGCCATCGCCGGAAACACCATCATGGAGTGTCAGCAGTTCCTGGACGGATACACTTGGGGACCGGTAGTCCTGGTCGACCTCGTCATCGGCGGTGAGACCGCGAGCAACATTCCCGTCAACGTTCTGGATGACGTCGGCACTCCGACCCCTGCGCCACCCATGAGCTGTGTGGATGGAGGCAACAGTTCCAGCAGTTCCGGCGGGAGCAGCAGCAGCGGCGGCTCGAATCTCGGAAACGTGAACTCCCTCGGGGCCAACGGGGTACTCGGCGTCGGCTATCTGGTGTATGACTGCGGTCCGTTCTGCGCGGCGCCTCCCGCCCAGCAGCAAAACTCAGGCGGTCAATTCGCAGGCAACTATTACAGCTGCAGCTCGACGAGCTGCAATCCGGCCTCCGTGAGTACCAGTAACCAGGTCGCCAACCCGGTAGCGCTGTTCTCCACCGACAACAACGGAATCCTGCTCGAACTCGCAGCCCTCCCCAGCCCTGCAGGCACCGCAACGGCAACCGGCTCTCTGGTGTTCGGCATCAATACACGCAGCAATAACGCCCTCGGCAGCGCCACGGTGCTGCAGGTCGATGGCAGCGGCTACATCTCGACGATGTACGGTTCCCAGACCCTGAGCAAGAGCTTTCTTGACTCGGGATCGAACGGTTACTTCTTCCCCGAGCCCGCCTCCCCTGACCCGACCATACCGGTCTGCACCGTATCCACCGACTTCTACTGCCCGTCCACGTCTCCGATGCCGCTGACCGTCACGAACTCGAGCACGAACGGCAACAGCAGCTCCGTGTCCGTGGACATCGTCAATGTCGACAATCGGAACCCTTCGAACTATGCCATCGACGTCGGCGGCCCGGATGGCACCGGGTTGAGCAGTGCCTTCGACTTCGGCCTGCCATTCTTCTACGGCAGAAAAGTCTTCACCGCCATCGAGGGCTTGAACGCCGATGGCACGATCCAGACGCTGCCTTACTACGCCTATTGAGCTGCCAGCGGCGACACTCCGATGACGAGGGCGTGGAGTTTGAAGATGGTCAACGCGTAGAGCGCCAGACCGCCCGCTATGGCGATCAGGTCCGCGTGCGCGATCATGATGCGCGGTGGAACCGGTCCGCCCGCGCGGCGCTTGAGGGAGATGCGATCGACGACCGCCCAGGTCAGGAAGGAGCCGAACAGCAGCACGTCAGGCGCGGTGCCGATTGCGAGCAGATGGGCCGTTGCCCAGAACTTTACTGCGGCGAGCATCGGGTGCTTCGCGCGGGCCTGCAGCCTCCCCGGCAGGTAGGCTGCCAGCAGCAGCGGAAACACCGGCAGCATGAGCAGGAACGTCACATGGCGCAGCACCACGGGCGGCACATACCAGGTGGCAGCGTTGAGTCGGGCATGTCCATAGCCAATCAGAATCAGCGCAAAACCGATGCCACTGAGCACGCTGTAAAGCGCCTTCCAGGCATTGACGCCCATGCTGCGCACCCGCTGCTCGCGCCAGGCGGGCGCCACGATGGCGACCGAGTGCAGTCCAAAGAAAATGATCAGTCCCGTGATCAGCAGACCCATGACGACTCCCTGTACGCTCGAATGGCCCTATGATGCGCTTACCGTTCCCTGCCGGGCCAGCGGCGCTGCTCGTTGCAGGGTTGACCTGTGCGGCGCAGCCATCGTTCGGCGCTCCGCAGGAGGCATTGGATGTGCTGCAGCAGCTGCGCACCCACGGCTGCAGCGGCCATGCGGGTACGGCTGCGCCGCTGCGAGTGAGCGCAGAGCTCAATGCGGCAGCCGTCCAATGGTCGCATGGCAGATCGCTGCGCAGTGCCATCGCCGCTTCGGGCTACCGGGAAGATCAGTCGGCGGGTTTGCACGTGAGCGGCAGCGCGGTGGCCGTGCGGGACGCCATCGTGGAGCGTCTTTGCAGAATGCTCACCGATGCAGCATTCCGCGACACAGGGCTGCTGCAGCGTGGGCAGGACCTGTGGATCGTGCTCGCCGCCCCGTTCGCCGCTCCCGCTCCGGGTGCGGCCGCGAGCGTGTCGGATGACGTCCTGCAGCTCGTGAATGCGGCCCGACGGCAGGGCCACGTCTGCGGCTCAGTGCGTTATCCGCCGGCCTCACCGCTCCGCTTGAGCGAGCCGCTGACCCGGGCGGCGCAGAGCCACGCGGACGACATGCTGAGCAAGGGGTACTTCGAGCACGCGGGCAGCGATGGCAGCACACCGGCACAGCGCGTCGCTGCGAGCGGATACCGGTATCGACGGGTCGGCGAGAACATCGCGCTGGGCCCCGAGAGTGCTCAGGAAGTCGTGCGTGGCTGGCTGGCAAGTCCCGGGCACTGCCAGAACATAATGGACGCCACATTCCTCGACATCGGCATCGCCTACGCCGTCAGCAGCAGTGGCCAGCCGCGCATCTACTGGGTCCAGGATTTCGCGCAGGCGCGCTGAGGCCGCGGGTGCGGTTCATCAGAACAGCGACATGGGCGCGGGTGGCGCGGGCGGCGCCGTACGTGCCTCGGGCGCGTCGCGGCGCGCGAGGCCGGCAACGCGTACGCCGAGCAGCCGCAAGCGGCGCTCCAGCGGCGCGCGCTTGAGGCATTGCCCGGCAGCCCGCCGGATCTGAGCGGGATCGCTGGTGTAGAAATCCAGCGTCTGCTCGCGCGTGGCGCGTTCGAAGTTGTCGTAGCGCAGCTTGATGCCGATCGTTCGCCCCACGTAGGCATGGCGCTGCAGATCCTGCGCCACGCGCTGACACAGATCTGTGAAAACGGCGCTGAGCTCCGCACGATCGCGCAACACGTGCAGATCGCGCTCGAAGGTAGTTTCCCGGCTCATGGACACCGGCTCGCTCTGCGTGACCACCTCGCGATCGTCTCTGCCCCAGGCGCACTCGTACATCCAGGATCCATGGTTGGGGCCGAATTGTTCGGCCAGCCACTCGCGCTCGCAGCGCGCCAGCTCCCCGATGGTGCGTATTCCGAGCTGTTCGAGCCGCGCACCGGCCTTGGGCCCGATACCGCTGATCTTCCGGCATGGCAGCGGCCAGATCTTTGCCACGAGTTCGGATTCGTACACGATCGATACGCCCCGGGGCTTGCGGAACTCGCTTGCCATCTTGGCAATGAGCTTGTTTGGCGCCACGCCTATCGAGCACGTGAGGCCCGTTTCGTCGAAAATGGCGGACTGGATCCGCAGCGCAAGCGTCCGTCCTCCATGCTGCTGCCCGCCCTCGGCGTGCGTGAAGTCCACGTAGACTTCATCCACACCGCGGTCCTCGATGACGGGCGCATAGCGCGCGATCACGGCCTTGAATCGCCGCGAATAGCGGCGGTATTCATCGAAGTCGACGGGCAGCAGGTAGGCATCGGGGCAGAGCTGCGCGGCCTTCATGAGCCCCATGGCGGAGTGCACGCCGAACTCGCGGGCGGCATAGGTGGCCGTGGTCACCACGCCACGGCCGGCATAGTTCCGCAGCCGTTCGAATTCACCCAGCGGGGCATGGACGGCAGGCCTGACACCGCGGGGAGCCCCGCCGATGACCACGCGCTCGCCGCGCAGCTGAGGATATCGCAGCAGTTCCACCGACGCGTAGAACGCATCCATGTCCAGATGTGCAATTCGCCGCACGGACGGCGAGGGATGCTCTTCTGGAGGCATACCCATGTCTTCGGCGTCTGATTCCATAGCGTTTAGCAAACCTCAACGCACCTTGAGCACTCTGCTGCGTACGCCGAAACCGGCACGGCATCCTCTCCCATAAGCCGCTCATGGCTCAATACGGAAACCCAAGGAGATCGATATGTTCAACATCATCAAGTATGTGCCGGGCGCACTGGCTGCGGTGCTGATCGTGACCGGCCAGGGAGCTGCGCTGGCATCCTCCCTGCAGGGCAGCCCCGGGGCTTCATCGGTGCGGGTATCCTATGCGGACCTGGACCTGAGCAGTCCCGCGGATGTCGCCAGGCTGTATCAGCGGATTCATCGCGCCGCGGGAAGCGTCTGCGGCCCGCGCGAGTTCACCGGCTCGCACCTCGCGCTGCCATCCTGGACGCAGTGCGTCGCGAATGCTGTCGATAGCACGGTGAATCGCCTGGAATTGCCGGCATTGAGCGCCTACCATCGCGGGTACGTGGGCGAGACCAATCGCAGGGGTTAGACCATCGCTACGACTGGACGGGCCACGCCCCGACAAGGCAGAACTCGCGCGGCACCCACCAAGGCCGCAACCGCACCGCGCAGGCTGCCGTTGGGCAGCCTGCGCGTCTTCGTGGCGGTGGCCGAGCACCTGAATTTCACGCGTGCCGCCGATGCGCTCGGCGTCACGGCGAGTGCCGCCAGCCTGCAGGTGCGAGCGCTCGAGCAGTACCTGTCCCGATCGCTGTTCCGTCGCACCGGCCGGGAGGTGCACCTGACGGCCGAAGGAGCCGCCCTGCTGCCGCGCATCCAGCAGTCGCTGAGCGACATAGAGCATGCGATCGATGATCTGCGGGGCGGGCGGCAGGACGGTCCGCTGAAGGTCACGACACTGACCTCATTCCTGCAGCAATGGCTGCTGCCTCGCATCGCGAGGTTCCGCAACACGCATCCGCGAATCGATCTCCACCTGCACAGTTCGCCGCAGATGGTGGACTTCGCACGCGAGGATTTCCACATCGGGATACGGTTCGGAATGGGCGGTTGGTCCAACCTCCACGCCAGCAAGCTGTTCGATGAATGGCTCCTGCCGGTCTGCGCACCGACACTGCTCGATCGACTCGGACCGGTCCGCAGCATGGAGGATTTGCGCCGCTACCCGCTGCTGCACACAAACGGCGAGCCATGGACCGCGTGGCTGTTCGATGGCCGTGCGGATGATCCATCTGCCGGGCTGCGAGGTGCGGTGTTCGAGGATTCCCAGGCAGTCGTACAGCTCGCTCGCCAGGGTGATGGTCTCGCGCTCGGTCGCTGGAGCCTGGTGGCCGACGACATCGCACGCGGCACGCTGGTGCGCGCCAGCGATCGCGCGGTCCGGTTCGAGCGCGGCTACTGGGCGGTCTGGCCGCAGCGGGCGGACGGTGTACCGGCCGTCCGCGAATTCATCGCGTGGATACGCCACGAGGCCGGGCTGTTTCGATCACCGGATTGATTCTCCTGAGATGCCCGAACCCACGGCGGAGAGCCGCGGCCGCGCCGGGTGACGCAGCAGCGCATTGCGGACACGCCATTGCTCGGCGGGTGCCATGCTGTCCAGGAACTGCACTTCGCCGGCAGCATAGGTGGCAATCGGTACGCCATCCCGCAGCAGGATGCGATTGCCGGCCAGCGCTGCCACGCGGGCGCCGGGCGTCACGATGCCGGCGAGATTCAGCGGATCGGCAGCGCTGATCGACACGAGGGTTCCTTCGGGCGCCCGCCTGCGCGCTGCGCGCAGCGCGCCCACCGCCTCAGGCAGGGCGTATTGCTCGCCGCTGGCCCCTGCCACGAAACGCCCGCCGCGAATATGACCCTGCGCCTCGAGGCGTCGGAACGCGCGCAGCAGCGCGTGCCACGGCGGCAACCAAGGACCCTCCCGTGCAAGCATGCGGCGGAACACCACGCCATAGCGCCGCAGCAGCACCCCCGCGACGGCCTCGACGCGCTCGAGCTGCGCGGCCACATCCGCGGCCGGTCGGGAGGCCGCAGCCCCCTCTGCGGCCGGCGGGGGCGGGCGATGCACCAGACTCCAGCGACCCGCGTCGTCCAGTCCGAACAGCGCCGAGCGTCGGCCACGCGCAGCGAGCTTGCGCTTGCGCTCCAGCGGCACCAGCAGGGCACGCAGCCCGCCGAAGCTGTCGGCACTCACGCGGCCGGCGGCCACGAGCTCCGCGAGTGCGCTCTCGGCCTGCGCGCGCAGCAGACCGCTGCCCTGGACGATCTCTTCGAAGAAGGACGCGCCATGTTCGCGCAGATAGCGGGTCATGGCCTCCGCGCCCGCCGAGGAACTGGCTGCCGCCTCATCCACCGGCTGCAGACGCTGCCAGAGTGGCCAGTTCCTGCGCGTGAGCAGCGCCATCGGCGTCGCACGCACCGGACCGGCCGTGGCGCTCGCCGGAGGATCGAGCCGCGCCCACAGCGCGCGACCCGACAGGCACAGGCTGTCGAGCCACTGGGCCTCATAGTCATGCATGCGCGCAGGCAGCACGTCGCTTTCCCATGCGACTGCCGGCACCTCGAACCCCTCGAGCTGCTCGATGATCGTCGCCAGGCCGGCGACGCCCTCGGGCTTCGGGTTGCGCGTGAGCCCCTGCCATTCGAGCAGGAAGCGCATGAAGTCCCCGCTCGTGACCGGTTCGATCTCCGCGCGCAGCGAACGGATCGTGTAGCGATTGATGCGCGCCAGCAGCCGCCGCTCGCACCACTCCTCGGTGTCGAGGCCGGGCGTGAACCGCCCGCGCAGCACGAAGCCCTGGGATTCGAGGGCGAGCAGCGCCGACTCGATGCGCGGCAGAGGCAGCGCGGTGAGTGTGCGCAGAGCGCCAATGGTCGTGGGTCCCATCGCCTGGAGCCTGCCTCGCAGCAGTTCGCGCTGCGCCTCCTCGGGCTCCCAGAGGCGCGCGCGGCATTCGGCGGGCGCTTCGATCACGGGCTCCAGCGTATGGGTCCCGTAGGCACTGGCGAGCATCGGCAGTTGTTCTGCCGCCGCCCAGAGAGTTGATTCCGCCTGAGACGGTCGCAAGCGTGTGGCCCGGCCCTGCGCCACCAGCGCCTCGAATTCAACCGGCGTCGCGAGCCGATGCGCCTCTTCCGTGCCCACCGAGCCGAGCAGCATCAGCGCATCGTGCAGCTCGTCCACGCCCTGCGGTTCCGGCCACGCCTCGCCGCGCACGGCCGTAATCGCTGCAGGGTCCAGACGTGCGAATTCGCCAGCGATCTCCGGATCGACCCAGCGCCGCGTCGCCACGGCCTGAGTCCTTCGCTCCTCGAGCGGGGCGTCGTCGAGATAGGTATAGGGTCGCGCCGTGAGGATCTCCTGCGCCAGCACCGAAGGCTGCGGCAGGTCACGCGGCGCCACCTGCAGGTCCCCACTCTCCAGGCGCTCGAGCACCGAGATCAGCCCCCGGATGTCCATGGCCTCGTGCAGGCAGTCGTGCAGCACCTGCCGGACCAGCGGGTGATCCGGGATCTCGCGCTCCCCGGCGAGGTTCTCGAAACATGCGATCTGGTCGGGAAACACGACGGAAATAAGATCCTCGGCAGCCATCCGCATGAGCTGCGGCGGCGTCTTCCTGCCGCCACGGTTGCGCCGCACGGCCAGCGAGATCGTGACCACCCAGCGCCAGCGTGTCGCGAACAGCGGGGCATCGAGCAGTGCCTGAATGAGCGCGTGCTCGGCGCTGCGGCTGCCCAGGAAACGCGGCAGGTCCCCGAGCGCGAAGCTGTGCGTTTCACCGAGCGAGAGGATGATCGCATCCTCCGTGGCGGCAGCCTGCAGCTCGAAATTGAATGCGCGGCAGAAGCGCTTGCGCAACAGCAGCCCGAAGGCGCGATTGATGCGCGCCCCGAACGGCGCGTGCACGACCAGGTGCATGTCGCCCGCCTCGTCGAAGAACCGCTCGAACACGAGCCGCTCCTGCGTCGGCAGCACGCCGAGCACCGCCTTGGCGCCGGCCAGGTACTCAACGAGTTGTCGCGCAGCGTTGGCCGGTATCAGGTAGCGCTCCTCGACCTCGGCGATGCAACGGGCGATGTGATCGGCATCGATGACGGGCAACGCGGACTCGATCTGGGCACGCAGCCTCGACACTGCATGGGAGAGCTCGGCGGTTCGCGCGGGCGCCTCGCCGATCCAGAAGGGCACCGTGGGCGGTTGCCCCCGCGCATCCTCCACGCGCACGCGTCCGGCCTCCACGCGCAGTATCCGATAGGAACAGTTGCCAAGCTGGAACACGTCACCCGCAGCGCTCTCGACTGCAAAATCCTCGTTGAGCGTGCCGATGAACGTTCCGGCAGGTTCCAGCACCACCTGATAGTCGGCGGTGTCGGGAATGGCGCCGCCGCAGGTAATCGCGGTCAGTCGCGCTCCCCGGCGCGCCCGCACCCGGGAGTTGACCATGTCCCGATGCAGATAGGCGCTCTGGCGGCCCCGCCGCGTGGCGATTCCATCCGCGAGCATGCGCAGCAGTGCGTCGAACTCGACGCGCTCGAGCGCATGATACGGCCATGCGCGCCGCACCAGTTCGAACAGTTCGTCCTCGCCATAATCGCGCGCGGCCACCTCGGCCACCATCTGCTGTGCGAGCACATCCAGCGGCTGCGCGGGTATCTGCAGCGCATCGAGCTCACTGCGTCGAACGGCATCCAGCAGTGCGGTACATTCGACCAGATCGTCCCGACTGAGCGGTATCAGGCGACCCTTGGGCACGCCGCCTACGGCGTGATTGGCGCGCCCGACCCGTTGCAGGAATGCGGAAATCGAGCGCGGCGTAGCCAGCTGGCAGACCAGTTCCACATCGCCGATGTCGATACCGAGCTCGAGCGAGGCGGTGGCGACGAGCGCGCGCAGCTTGCCGTGCTTGAGACGCTGCTCGGCGTCCAGGCGCAGCTCCTTGGCCAGGCTGCCGTGATGTGCGGCCACATGCTGCTCGCCAATGCGCTCGCTGAGATGGCGCGTCACACGCTCGACCATGCGGCGCGTGTTGGCGAAAATCAGCGTCGTGCGGTGTGCCTGTATCTGCTCGGCGAGCCGATCGTAGATATTCTCCCAGACCTCGTTGGACATCACCGCCTCGAGAGGCGAGTCCGGCATCAGCAGCGCGAGGTCGCGCCCGCGAACGTGCCCGCGATCCACGATCAGGCACTCGCTCGCCCTTTCCTGCCCGACGAGGAAGCGCGCGACTTCCTCGATCGGCTTCTGCGTGGCCGACAGACCGATGCGCTGCAGGCGACGGCCGCAGAGATGCTCGAGGCGCTCGAGCGACAACGACAGGTGCGCGCCGCGCTTGCTTGCGGCCAGGGCATGGATCTCATCGATGATGACGCTGTGCGTGCTCGAGAGCATCTCGCGTCCCGAGTCGCTCGTCAGCAGCAGGTAGAGCGACTCGGGAGTGGTCACGAGGATGTGCGGGGGATTGCGCCGCATCGCGGCCCGCTCGGACTGCGGCGTATCACCCGTGCGTACCTGCGTGCGAATGGGGTCCGCGGCAAAGCCGCCGGCAAGCAGCTCCGCCGCGATGCCGGCGAGCGGCTGCTCGAGGTTATGGCGTATGTCGTTCGACAGCGCCTTGAGCGGCGACACATACACCACCTCAGTGGCATCCGTGAGCAGGCCGTCCGCCGCCTGGCGGACGAGCCGGTCGATGGCGGCCATGAATGCGGCCAGCGTCTTGCCCGAGCCGGTCGGCGCCGCGATCAGGACATCGCGCCCCGCCGCGATCGCCGGCCACGCGATCGCCTGGGCTTCCGTGGGCCCATCGAATTGAGCGGCGAACCACCGCCGGACTGCCGGATGGAATTGGGTAACCGCCATGGATGATCGATTCTACGCCTGCGGTGCGGCTGGAACAGCCGGGGGTTGGATATGGGGGCACCGAAGGCGTTATATATACAAGGCTGGTGAGGTCCCGGGAGCGCTTAAGATCATACGTGACGTCCTCGAGAAGGCGACTCCCAGCCTGCTGTCGGCCCGGCGCTGGCGCGAGCGGGTCCTGCTCTGGCTAGCCGGCGGCTGCATCGGCGTAGTCGCCGTCGCCTTCGCCTGGCTTGCGGACCAGGCGCAGCAGGGCCTGCGGACCGTGCTCCAGCACGCGACATGGCTGCCACTGATCCTTGCACCGCTCGGCTTTGCCGGCGTTGCCTGGGTGACACGTCGATTCTTCGCGGGTGCGGAAGGCAGCGGCATTCCGCAGACGATCCATGCGCTGCAGCCGGAAAGCGAGGCTGACGCCGCACGCCTCATGCGGCCGCACGTCGCGATCGGCAGGATTCTGCTCGCCGCGGCAGGCCTGTTCTGCGGTGGTTCCATCGGACGCGAGGGGCCTACGGTTCATGTGGGCGCCGCCATCGCCTATGGGTTTGGTCGCTGGCTGCCGCATGGCCAGAGCGCGGTGCAGCGGCGCGTGCTGATACTCGCCGGCGGTGCAGCCGGTGTCGCGGCCGCCTTCAACACCCCCCTGGCGGGCATCGTGTTCGCCATCGAGGAGCTCTCGCGCTCGTTCGAGGAACGCGCCAGCGGCGTGGTTTTGACCACGGTGGTTCTGGCGGGGATCCTCGCCATCGCAATGGCCGGCGATTACACGTATTTCGGCCAGCCCGTCGTCGCCGACAGCGCGCACCGGCTCTCGCTCGGCGCGCTCGCCGTCGCGGTGCTCAGCGGGGTCGCCGGGGGTGTGTTCAGCCGGCTGATCATCGCGGGAGCCGGCGGGGTGAGCCGAGTACTGGGCCATCTGCGCCGTGACCGCCACACGCTGTTTGCACTGGTTTGTGGAGCGCTGGTTGCCGTCATAGGCACGCTCATGAATGGGCTGACCTATGGCGGCGGCTATGCCGAGGCTCGTTCGATCCTCGAGTCAAATGTGCACCTGCCGTGGTTCTATGCACCGGCACGGGCGCTCTCGACGTGGCTCTCCTTCGTAAGCGGCATGCCTTGCGGGCTGTTTGCCCCCGCGCTCTCGACGGGCGCAGGCCTGGGACAGACCGTTGCGGACCTGCTCGGGCAGCCTACCGCCGTGCCGTTTGCCATCCTCGGCATGTGCGGCTACCTGGCTGCGGTCACCCAGGCGCCGCTGACGTCCCTGGTCATCGTCATGGAGATGACCGCGCAGCATGGCATGGTGTTTCCGCTCGCCATCACGGTGATCGTGGCCACGGCCTTCTCGAGACTGCTGTCCCCGCCGCTCTACCGCACCCTTTCGGAGCGCTTTGCCTAGGTGCGCCGGCGCACGTTCGCAGGCGTCCGTTCGCCGCAATGGCATATTCCCGGCCGTCATTGTTCCCCGCGAGGTCAGAGCATAAGATCCGCTTCCTCATTTCATCCAAGGAGCCGATAAATGCACCCGATAAGAACCGCCCTCGCGTCAGTGGGTGTGATGCTGTTCGCGAGCAGCCCGTTGCCGTTGATGGCTGCTTCCGCCAGCTTCATTCCGAATGCGGATCACACGTTCGTGCGCTTTTCCTACGATCATCTCGGCTTCTCCACGCAGGAGTCGCGCTTCGACAAGACCACTGGCACGGTGACCTACGATCCGGCGGCCAAGACCGGCGCAGTCGATCTGACGATCGATACCAAGTCGGTCGATACGGGCTCCGAGCTGTTCAATGGACACATTCAGGCAACGGACTTCCTGAATACTGCGCAATTTCCGACGGCTACTTTTCGCTCGACCAGCGTCAAGTTCGACGGTGACAAGCCCGTCAGCATCACGGGCAACCTGACCATCAAGGGTATTACCAAGCCAGTCACGCTGACCGTCACGTCCTTCAAGCATGGCCCCAACATGCAGAAGAAGGACTCCATCGGCGCCAATGCGACCGGCACGATCAAGCGCAGCGACTTCGACATGGGGAAATACACGCCCCTGGTCGGCGACGATGTGACGCTGACGATCGCTATCGAGGCGGCGGTCCCCTGATAAGAGGCCCTCGCTCCGTCGTCCGGAGTGTGCCGTGCATGACGGCACACTCCGTTGGCGCAGCCCGCGCGCTCAATCCACGCGCAGGACGATCTTGCCGATGTGGTCGCTGCTCTCCATGAGTCGGTGAGCCTCGGCCGCCTGCGCCACCGGCAGCACCGCATGGATGATCGGTGCGCAGCGACCCGCGTCGAGTACCGGCCAGACCCGGCTGCGCAGCTCGGCAGCGATGACGGCCTTCTCGGCCGAGGTGCGCGGCCGCATGGTCGATCCCATGATCGACAGCCGCTTCGCCTGCACGCGCCCGAGATTGAATTTCTCGACCATGTGACCGCCCATCGTGCCAATGATCACGAGGCGACCATCCTTGGCGAGGGAGGACAGATTCTGCTCGAAGTACCTGGCGCCGATGATGTCGGCGATGACATCGACTCCGCGGCCATCGGTCCGCTCGGCAACCACCGCATCGAAGGCCTGCTCGCGATAGTTGATGGCGACGTCCGCGCCCAGCTTGAGGCTGGCCTCGGCCTTCGCAGCACTGCCCACGGTGACGAACACGGGGGAGCCGAACTCGCGGGCGAGCTGCAGCGCCGTGGTGCCGATCCCGCTGGTGCCACCGTGCACCAGCAGTGTCTCCCCCGGACGCAATCTGCCCATCTGGAACACATTGGCCCATACCGTGAAACACGTTTCAGGCAGCGCCGCTGCGCGAATCGCGTCGTAGCCGCGCGGCCAGGGCAACACCTGACCCTGCGGTGCGCGGCAGTACTGCGCATAACCGCCGCCGTTGACGAGCGCACAGACCTGATCGCCTATCGAGAATC
>Ga0326728_10006829_pt1 | contig 30232 bp, 17 predicted proteins | sample MB3enrmetagenome_FD_207602 | JGI IMG/M metagenome (GOLD analysis project Ga0326728, IMG submission 207602) | Lab enriched peat soil microbial communities from McLean, Ithaca, NY, United States - MB31MN | ecosystem: Environmental > Terrestrial > Soil > Wetlands > Peat | place: USA: New York...
AGGCGAAGCGGCCCTTGCCTACGACAATGTGTCCATAGAATGACCATCATTGTAGGCTATCATGGGTCCAGGAGTTTGTCAAGCGGAAAATGCAAGAAAGGCGGGCCGGGGTACAGTTTGAGGTTGTGGCGGCGAGTTTAGCTGGCCAAATGGCGGCGCAAAGCCGCCTCTACGTCAAACTGTACTAGTACCCCAGCGCTACCGGATTGACAGGTGATATTACAAGGTGGTAAATACATCTCACGTATACTTCTGAATGCTCCTGGAATTCAAGATGTTGTAAGGTGAGGAGGGGCATTCTGGACAAAAGTATCGTCTTTTCGCGCCAAGCGAGGTAGCGTGAACTCTCGATCCCGAGAGACGCTGCGGTCTTTGTACGATTACCGTGGAGAGCGAGTGGAGCAAAGGAAGCACTTTCCATTGCCTTCTGCCGATCCACCCCGAAAGGAAATCATGAAACCCACGGTTCTTCTCATCGAAGACAACGAACAGAGCCGCCACCTCGCCAAGTTTCTCTTGGAAACACTTGGGTGAGGCACCCAAGGAGAACCTAGCATGAAGACGGACCGAGTGCTGATTGTGGACGACAACGAGGACAACCGCTACCTTCTGCGCAGCTTGCTGCAAGGGAACGGCTTCGAGGTTGCCACCGCCACCCAGGGCGTCGAGGCGCTGGAGGTGGCGCGGCAGAATCCGCCGGATCTGGTCATCGCCGACATCCTGATGCCGGTGATGGACGGGTTTACCTTGTGCCGGGCGTGGAAGAAGGATGAACGCCTGCGGCAAGTCCCGTTTATTTTTTACACTGCCACCTACACCGACGAGCAGGACCGGGAGTTCGGTCTCAGCCTGGGAGCAGAGCGGTTCATCGTGAAGCCCGAGGAGCCGCAGGCGTTCATGGCGATCATTCGGGAAGTCCTTCAGCAAGTCCAGCGTCCGCCTGCCCGCGTGCCGACCCAAGCGCCGCCGCAGGAGGAAGCCAACTATCTGAAGCAATACAACGAGGCGCTCATCCGCAAGCTGGAAGCTAAGATGGGGCAATTGGAGCAAGCTAAGCGTGCGCTGGAGCAGGAACTGGACGAGCGCAAACGGGCCGAGGAAAAGCTGCGTGAATATGAGAAAGCTGTTGAAGGTCTGGAAGAGATGCTGGCCGTCGTGGACCGGGAATACCGTTATGTGCTTGCCAATCGCGCCTTCCTGAAATATCGCGGCATGGAAGGACAACAGATTGCGGGGCTTACGGTCGGCCAAGTGATGGGTGCCGAGCTGTTTGAAAAAGTCATCAAAGAAAAGCTCGACCAGTGCTTTGCCGGGGAAGTGGTGAAATACGAATTGAAGTTTAATTCCCCGCAGCTTGGCGTGAGGGATTTATCCGTATCGTTGTTTCCTATCGCAGGGCCCCTCGGAGTGGACCGTGCAGCAATTATCGTGCAGGACGTCACCGACCGAAGGGCCTTGGAAACTCAACTTCAGAGAGCTGCCAAAATGGAAGCGGTGGGTCAGCTAGCAGGCGGCGTGGCGCACGATTTCAATAACTTGTTGACCATTATCTCCGGTTACTCCCATCTCTTGCACAAGCGCCTGGGTCCAGAGGACCTTGGCGACGTGGAGGAGATCATGAAGGCCGGCGAACGCGCCGCCTCACTCACCCGCCAATTGTTGGCCTTTAGCCGGAAACAAGTCATGGTTCCGCAGGTGCTCGACCTGAATGTCGTGATCTCCGATCTGGCCAAGATGTTGAAGCGGCTGATCGGGGAAGATATCCGATTACGTACCGTTCTCCAACCATCGCTGGGAAGCATTAAGGCTGACCCCGGCCAAATTGAACAGGTCATCATGAACCTGGCGGTGAACTCTCGCGACGCGATGCCCTCGGTAGGGGATCTCACCCTCGAAACGAGCAATGTCGAGCTGGACGAGAATTATGCCCACGCCCACATTACCGTAAAGCCGGGTCCCCACATAATGCTGGCGGTCACGGATACCGGGTGCGGTATGACACCGGAAACGAAGGCGCGCATCTTCGAGCCCTTCTTTACGACGAAAGAGCACGGTAAGGGGACGGGCCTTGGGCTGGCGACTGTCTATGGGATTGTGAAACAATCCGGGGGCAGCATCTGGGTTTACAGCGAACCCGGGCAAGGAACGACCTTTAAGATCTACTTTCCACGGGTCTATGAGTCCCCTGTGGAAGTGACGCGACCCGTTGCGCGGGACGATTCTGCCAAAGGTACAGAGACAATATTACTCGCAGAAGATGAGGAAGGTGTAAGGTCGCTGACGCGCGCCTTGCTGAGATCCGAAGGTTACCAGGTGCTTGAAGCCAGAGGGCCAATTGAGGCGATCAGTCTGGCGGAACAATATACGCAGCCCATTCACTTGCTGCTCACCGATGTAGTGATGCCGAAGATGAGCGGTAAGACCTTGTCCAACCGCGTGACGGCTCTGCATCCCGAGACCAAGGTCCTCTTTATGTCCGGATATACGGATGACGCGATCGTCCAGCATGGCATTCTGGAGTCTGGGGTGTTCTTTATTCAAAAGCCTTTTACGTCAGCGTCCCTGGCGCAAAAGCTGCGCGAAGTACTTGCCGCGAAACAGAGGGGCCAGAGCTGACGCCTTGAACACCTGGGGCCGCTGAGAAGGTGCGAGATCGGAGCATCGGACTCAGGTTGGCCTGGCAGGAACAAGCAGGCTTTCATAGCCATTGAGCATTGTCTCGACACTGAATTTCCTCGCCCGCCCGGCGGCTCTCCTTCCCAATTCCTTCGCAGAACACGCGTCGGCCAGAAGTTGTTGCGCGGCGCAGGAGAGTTCTTTGGGATCAGGTGGAACAAGCACGCCAGTGTCTTGAAGGAGCTCACGATTCGCCGGGATGTCACTCGCCACGATCGGCATTCCGGCAGCCATTGCCTCGAGCAAGGCCATCGGCATGGCTTCGTACGCAGAGGGGAACATGAACAGATCGCAAGCAGCCATGAGAGCGCGGACATTCTCGGCGGCGACTTCCCCCATAAAACAGACGCGACCGGCCAACCCCATGGCCTCCGCCTGCCGTTCAAGCGTGTCCCGCAGCTCGCCATCTCCCACAAGCACTAACGACACGCCAGGCAACTGTTCGAGGCTTTTGAGCAGCAGTTCGTGATTCTTTTCCGGAGACAGGCGTCCGACATGGAGGATCTTGGGTGAATTCGCCTGAACGCTGGCCCGACGCTGGCTTGGAAGGCAGGAATTCCGGCCTAGAGCGATCCCGTTATAGATTGTGTGGACATTCGACCTATAGCGCCGGGGGTAGTTCAACATCGAATCCACCACTGAGTTGGACACCGCAATCTGTGTCGTATAGACACCCAACGTTCCCATCAGCCAATCGACATAGCGGGCAAAGGCGGGATACTCCGTCAGGATGCTGTGGTGTACCGCCACTCGGCGCCGGACACCGGCGAAGGCAGCGGCCAACTGTCCCAGGATATTGGCATAGTGGGTATGGGTGATGACGACATCCGGCTTGCAGCTTCGAATCCACGCGAACAACTTCATAGCCAAGAGAAGACGGCCCGGCAGTGAAGGTCGTCGCCCCGCGAGAACTCGAACGCCGGGTTTCCCGATGTAGGCGGGACGTTTCAAGTACAAGAACCACAGCTCTGTATCGTGACCACGGTTGTGAAGAGCGTCATGCAACAGGTAAGCGACGCGCTGCGCGCCTGCCGCTTCCATTTGCGTCACGATTTGCACGATCTTCATCTCGCTCCTCCAAACCAACCACGCAGTTTTCGGCGCATCTCGCGAGGCAACAGTCGCATGCCGGCAAAGATCACCAGATAAATGAACCTGCATTTCCCATGGCGCCTGGCATCAGCGAGCAAGCCCCAATACTCTTGCGGGCTGGCCGCAGCGGCGGCTTGCCCTGCTACAACGATAAGCAGGAATCCGGCGTATGCCTCGGGGGTCGAATAGGAGCGCATCTCGTTCGCCCAGCTCAGCGAGAAGCGCCATTCATCAGTGTTACTGATGCCGGGCCGGCCCTGGTCCATGTAACAGATTGCCAGCGGTTGTTCAGCAAACTCAAAGCCGACTCCCTCCGCCTTGGCCGCACGCATGACCCAATCCCAGTCCTGGTGTTTCTTCAAGCCGCGCCTGAAAGGCACCTCCAAGAGGAGTTCCCTTCTAGTAAAAAGGGTCGGAGTGGCGATCAACCCTTCGCCTTGAAACAGGGTGCTCCGCGAGAATAGATAATCGCTGATGTGCTCATGGGGCGACGGAAGCCGCCGGGGCCAGATATAGTCGCGGTGAGGAGTTCGGGCGATAATTCGCGAGGACACTACGGGAATCCGGTGGTGGGAGCGAAGAGCGGTCTTCAATTGCTGTTCGATTTTGGAGGGCATCCATTCGTCGTCGTCGTCGAGAAAGGCAATCCAGTCCCCTTCGGCGGCCTCTGCGCCCGCATTCCGGGCGCCGGCTCCTCCCTCACTCCGAGCGAGTGAAATGACGCGCAGGCGGGGATCAGCGATCGTTTCGAGCTCCTGGGTCGTGAGAGGATCGGGGCCATCCACGACAACGATCACCTCGATATTCGAGAAGGTTTGATGCAGTGCGCTGAGCGCGGCCCGTTTGACTAGCTTGGGACGATTCCGCGTAGGGATGACAGCGCTGACGAGTGGTGCACAAGGCATGCGTTCTGCTCCCTGTACATGGTTGAAAGCGGCTTTTCCGGCCGTGCCGACTGACGTTGAAACTCGCTCAGCACGTGGTTGTAGATGGCTTCGAGCCGTTTGGCTTGCCTGTGAATGTCGAATGAATTCAGGACGCGACGCCGCCCCGCCTGGCTGAAGCGCGTCCAAAGTTGGGGGGTCCGGAGCAGAACCAGAAGACTTGCCGCAAGCGCTTCACAGTCACGTTCCTGAACCAACAAGCCGGTTTCGCCATGGGCCACAGCTTCGGGTACACCGCCGCTAGCGAAGCTAACCACCGGGAGGCCCATCGCCTGAGCCTCGGCGAACACCATCCCGAAGCCTTCCACAGCGCCCGAAGCAGCCGTCACGCTGGGTGTGCAAAGCACAGCAGCGCGGTTCATGCAGTCGCGCACCATTGAAGGAGTCTGCACGCCCCGGAACTCGAAGTTCCTCAAACAGACGAGAGCTTGCTCGGTCAATTGCCGGCGCAGCGGACCATCACCGATCACCACCAACTTTGCCTCGGGCATAATCGGCTGGATGCGCGACATGGCGCGAATGACGAATTGGCAGCCCTTCACTTCTACCAGGCGGCCTACAAAGAGAACGATAGGAGAGCGCGGGAGGTCAGGATCGGGACGAAAGAAATCCGTGTCAATTCCGGTGTAGTGAACTTGGAGCCTGTCGGCGGCGAATCCCTTTTCCAGCAAACGATTTCGAATGTACTCCGAAACACAAAGGAAGCAACTGCCACGGTCTTTGAGGCGTTGGCGTCGCATGAGATAACGGTCCGGCAGATGCTCGTCGGCCACGGTCGCGTCGTAGCCGTGGAACGTCGCCAGGAGTGGGATTCGCAAGGCATCGGCAACTTCCAGGGCGTTGCAGGCATCCGGGCCAAAATGCGCGTGAATCAGAGCCGGTTGCAGCCGTTTGAGCCTGCGCAGCAAACTTGCGCCAGGCCCTGCCACTTTGAAGCGGGCGCGCTGTAGTTTGCCTATTAATCCGCTGCCGCTGATAATGTGGAGCGATTCCCTCGGCAGGGTCTGCCCAGGTATGCGGCGCAATCCGAGAAAGAAAGGGGAGAACGAACGGAGCGATTCGGCCTGCGCCCGAATAAAAGTCTCAGACGTACCGAGCAACTCGTCCCGGTAGATAATCAAGGTTGGACTGGGAGTCATGGTTGTAAACGACTTCGGATGTGGTTGCAAAGGGTAACTCATACAGATAGAGATTGACGGCGGTTGCGGTGTAGAGCACCCAGAAGATTGTATTCTCCCGTAGCAGGGCGCTCTCGGGCAGGTTGTAAAGCAACATAAAGATCAGGTAGATGCAAAGCCACACGGCCGTTGGGCCAGGGGAACTTCTCAAGACCCGCACGGCGCGACGCCACAGAAGGAGATAGGCCGCGAGGAACAGGGCAACCCCAATGCCGCCCAAGTCAAGCCAAAGATCGAGGAATCCGTTGTGGGCGTGTGTCGCCGGCCAACCCACGGTTAACAGGATGTTCGCCGATTCGCACTTCATGCCAAGCCAAAACGCGTCGAACCCATAGCCGAGTAAGGGACGCTTTGCGGCCGAGGGGAGCAGAGCGCTCCACAGTTCGGTCCGCCCGGTGAGAGTAGAATCTCGGTTTGCAAATTCGAGCAGGGCGGGAATTGACGGCGTCAGAAAATGGATCAACGCCAGGAACACTGCGCACAACGAGAGACCGACGGGAATGGCAAACGTGACCCTGGTCCGCAGGAACCGAACCAGGGGAATTGCGCCGAGCATCAGAACAAGGATCATAGCTCCGCTCAGCGAGTGCGAGAGGAACAGGAGGCCGAGTGAAGCCGACAGACCGAGCCATCGAAGCCAACGATTGAAGCCCTTCCGTGCAAACAAGAAGACCAAAACGGAGAGGACCATGGCCCTGGCCAGGCCATTCTTCTGGGAGAAGACTCCTTGCCAATCGCCTGAGTGGCGGGAAGCGTCCACGCCGTATTCGCGAATCAGGATTCCCGCAAGCAGACTGAGGCACACCGTAATTCCCAGAGTCCAAGCCAACAGCCGCAACTGTTCGGAAGGTTCAAACCGTGTCGCAAAATAAACGCCGAAGGCAGTGGTGGCGACAAGTAGAATGCTGCGGCGCAAGGTTAATGCGGGATCCTGCGACCAAATCGAGGAGGCCAAGGCAAGCAGCAACAGAGGCGCGATCCACTTGATAGCCAGCGCGCCTTGGAGGAAGGGCTGCCATCGTGTGACGATGAAGAAGCATGCAACGGAGTAGAGTCCAACCTGAATCCCGATGAATACGGCATTGCCTTCCGGCCTCGACAGGGGGTCTGTGTTTCCAGCGATTAATGTTGAGAACGCCGCAGTCGTATAGAACAGCATACAGACTGTGAATACCTGTTCTGCGAGTTTACGCATGTCGTTTAACCTGATTGTCTCGATCGCAATTGAAAAACAGGAGGTGGCCCGCGTACCGGAGGAGACTGGCATCTATGCCGATTCGGTAACCACCATGGCGGGACGCTCGCCGGTCCGGGAAGACACCGAGGAAAGCCGTAACACGATGCTCCAAAGGATCAAAGCCAGCACGCCATCACTGGCGAGGCTCGACCATGCCGCACCCCGCCAACCATAAGCAGGAATGATCCAGAGGTTAACGAGAACGTTAAACACCGCGACACCCACTTGAGCAAGCGTGCGCAGGCCCTGGTAGTTCGCGCCTGTCAGGGAGTCAGCCGCGAAGTAGTGAATGGTCTTCAGCAGAGGGAGCAGCGCGAGCCAGCGCAAGGCCTCCGTGACCGCGGCATAGTCTCTTCCCAAGACCCTCGGGACTAAGGGTGCGCCGATGAAGAGCGCCGCCGAAGCCAACATCGAATAAGGAGCGGCCCTCTTCAGGAGGTGTAATCCGAACCTCATCGAATCACGCACACCTTCGCGCCCAGCGCGGAAGAACACCGGATAGGCGGCGCTCAGTAGAGCTTTTACGGGAATGAACGCGACGTCAATAAGGCGGTATGCAGCTCCGTAAACACCCGCGGCTTCCAGCGAGACCAGGCGCGCCACCATCGATTTGTCAATATCGTTGTAGATCGTTTGGGCGGAGAAACTGATAGAGAAATAGAGCCCTTCGGCCCTCTCTCCACCCAGGCGGCCCAGCGCGATCCGAGGCCTGCCCAAACTGATGTTGACCCAAACTAATGCGATGAGGGCCGCTATCACTGATCCCGCCAGATAAACTCCGGACCATGCCAGGATTGAGGGGTGAGCGAAAGCAAGCGCCAAGCACACGATGCCCAGCAATCGGCTGACACTCAGCAGCACGTTCAAACGCGCATTTTGCGAAAGCATCTCAAACGCCTGGAACGCCCACGCGGCCAATTCGAGCAGTTTCACGAAAATCAGATCCGATGCGGAGATCAGGACAATCGCCAGAACCGGAATGGAGCGGGGCAGCAAGGCCACACAAAAACCGATGACGAGAACCGAAAATCCGGAACCCGATAAGAACGTCAGGCAGAGGCCATTGCCCCAGTACTCAGCGAATTGCTGTTTGTCGCGCGCGATGTTCTTTACGAGCAGGTTTCCAATTCCCAGCCCGACAAACGGGGAAATGAGGCTGACGAGCGCCGTGGCGGCAATGAACCCGCCATATTGTTTCGGCCCGAGATAACGGGCCATCATGATGAAATACCCAGCCTGTATGAGCAGTCGCAAACCGTACCCACCCAGCACCCACAAGGTGTTCTGAACCAAGGGGCCGGACAGGTCCCTCGGCGCTAAAAACCGACGCCAAAGGGCATTTGCCGTTGTTGTGAGCGAAGGTTTCACGTTATATGTTCACTCCGCGGGTAGCTGGCGAGAGAAGTGGGCAAGGGGTGCATAGTCAGGCTGTAAGCTCAGACTCACACCCCCTGCCCGTCCTGCCTGAGTAACAAACACAAAATGCCTCTGCGACCTGCGAAAGTGCTACTGGCCTGTTCCTGCAACGACTACGCCAACGGTCTTCCATAGGATCTTGAAATCCAGGCCAAGGTTCCATTCCTCAACGTATTTCTTGTCCAGCCTCAGGTAATCCTCGCACCAGGGGCTTTTCCGGGCTTCGATCTGCCAAAGGCCTGTCACACCCGGAACGACATCCAAGCGGCGCAGGTGCTCGAGAGTGTATTGCTTGTATTCGCTCGGCACGCACGGTCGCGGCCCTACCAAGCTCATCTCTCCCAAAAGTACGTTCCAGAGCTGGGGCAATTCATCCAGGCTGAACTTGCGCAGAAACTTTCCCAACCGTGTGATGCGCGGGTCGTCAGCGATTTTGAAAAGAATTGCGTCCCTTTCATTCAAATGCCGCAGGGATTCCTTTAAGCCGTCGGCGTTCGGGACCATGGTTCTGAACTTGTAACAGGTGAAGGTCTGGCCCTTTTTCCCTACTCGAACAGATTTGTAGAAGACCTGCCCCTTCGAGTCAATTCTGATGACGAGCGCAATCAAGACAAAAACGGGCGCCAGCGCGATGAGGGATGTGGCTGCAACCACCACATCCAGCAAACGCTTGGCGAACAATTGCAGCGTGGCTGTCGGGCGCCTGATCAGAGTCATGGTGGGCAGTGAGCCGACAAATTCAATTGGCTGGTCCGCAGTCAACCCGTCACACAGTTCGGGGATCACCCGCACGTTGACGCCCGTGGCGAAAGCCTGATTTGCGATCTGCTTCACAAGCTCCCGATCCCGGGGCAAGCGGACGAAGATTTCGTCGATGAAATGGGATCGCACGATGGCCGGAAGGTCCCTGATGCCCCCCAGGAGCCCTTCTTCGGCTTCCGGGCTCGATTCCCCGCGCGGCCGGGGCGCCTGCCGGCGATCGAGGTACCCGCTGACGACAAATCCGAGCTCGGGGTTCTGTTCGAGGTGCGCACGCAGACGACGGGCGTTCTTGTCACATCCGGCAATCAGAACGTTTCGCTTCTCGTTCCAGCCGGCGATGGGTTGGGCTTCGACGAGCCTGCGCCAACCTGCGAGGGCCGCCCAACTCACAACTAACGTCGATACGAATAGAAACTTCGAGACGCCCGTGATATCCCAGAGATACATGCAGGTTCCCGCAATGAGGGCCGCGGACGCGAGTGACTCGGCTTGCAGCCTCAGCACGCGGCGAAGATTACTCCGCCAGGGTGAAGCATAGAGTCCACGCAGACTGGCAAACAGAACAGTCAGAACAGAAATCAGAAGCAAGAACCCGACGAATTCCGCCCAGGACACGGGAGGCGGGACTTTCCAGATAACAGGCGTTGCGACTCGGGCTAACTCATAGGCCATCGCGCCACTGGCCCAGATCAAGCACAGTTCAGCGACCTTAAAACACTCTCTCGCGATCGCCTGCTGGGTAGTGGCGGGGCAATCTGGAAAGAGAGCCCCGACCGCAATTGGCCGTGGCGAGCTCTTAATTCCGTGGACAAGTTCTGCCGAGCCCAAAGTTAACCTCCAGGTTTACAAGCGTGCAAATCCCCCAACGGGTTTCCTCAGTGTCTTGTAATGTGTCATCAGACCAACCAGGTAGTAGTTCAGCATGCCGAGGGTGCCACCCAAAGAATCAATTCCACAGTCCCCAAGGGCGGCTGTGCGTCCCGGGACGAAAGACTGGTGAAACTCGTCCGTCAGCGAGTAAAAGGCCGCGATCAAGAAGCACCCCATGGCCCGTCGCGGCCGCCAGGCAAAAGGCTGCGGGCGAGCGGACGAACCATAAATCAACGTGGAAAAGACAGCGTACTCGCCGACGTGGGCTAGTTTGCGAATTAGCTGGTGAACGGTCTGCAAGCTGCAAGGCGACAGAGTCATGTGCAGGTGAGCCAACATCCTGCCCAACAGACTGGCGGAGAAGGAAGGGCCATAGGTGCTGGTCGAGAGGTTGAATATCAGCGCCGCCCAGCAGATGGCCGAGGTCTTCCAAAGCATCGAGTGGATTCTGTTATGTGACATTTAAGGCATGCTGTGGTAAATGGCTGCGCCACTCGTGCTGCTGATGATGGAGGGAGCGGTTCGCGCGATTGCGGACTTGACGAGGTTACTCGGAATATAGAGGATGTCTTCTGCCTGAAGTTGGGGGGCCGGTTGTTCGCCCCGGAGGATTTTCTTCAACAAGATTGGAACTTCGGTGTATCCTGTTGCAGTCTTGCGGATCAGCCTCGCATGACCAAGCGCTGCCGTTCGATTGTTGCCTCCGGCCATCGCCAAGGCCTCCAGCAGTGTCAGCTTGCCGTCGTTTTCCATTACGAAGCCGCCGGGTCGTCCAACGTCCCCAAGTACAAAGACCAATCCCGCTCGAGGAATAATGAGCTTGTCGGCAGGGTAAAGGCGCACGTCAGAGGCAAACGAAGCTTGGGCGTCCTTCGAAAGGCGAACCGGCACGATGCTATTGTCTGCACTGCGTTTGATCATAGCTTCCGGGCCGGCGAAGGGGGTTGTGCCGCCCGCTGCGGCAATAACGTCCAAAAGCGTCTGACTTCCCAGCACCGGATAAACGCCGGGGTTCTTCACCTCGCCGACCACAGAGACTCCCTGAGTGTTGTATTCGCGGATGAGCACCGAAACCTGCGGGTTCAAAACATAGTTCCCCTCCTGCAATTTGGCGGCAATACGGGATCGTGCTTCGTCGGCGGTCAACCCTGCCAAGTGTAGTTGTCCGATCAGGCTGAACGACGCGTCACCGGAGTCGTTCACCCGAACAACTTGCGCCAACTCGGGGAAGTCGAACACACTCGTGTCGAGTAAGTCACCGGGGCCAATGCGTATCCTCGATTCAGCTTGCGGGGCTGCGACTGTTTCAGCACCTTGGGTTTGCCTGGAATTCAGCGTCGTGCCGTTCCCATTGCTCTGGGCACGGGAACCCGTGGGGATTAAAAGGGCTAACGCCAGCAGCATGGAAAATGCCAGCACCAGCTTTGGGGGGACGTGTCTCATGTCAAATGCTCCATTCTTTTTCAATTTGCTCCAGAAATGTAGTATCCACGATCATTCTTAGTCGAAGGCTCATATCCAAAATAATGAGAGTGGTCAGTTGAATTCAGGTCGAATGCGTTGATGACGATACCTGCGATTCGCTTCTGCGAACGTCTGAATAGATCGCGGACGCGAAGCAGTGACTGTTTTTTGGTAACCCCGGACCGGACGACAAGAACCACGGCGTCGCAGTAAGCCGACGCCACGACGGCATCCGTGACCGTCAGCACCGGAGGCGTATCAATCAAAATGTAGTTGTATTCCGCCCTCCAGGCCTCGACAAGATCGGCCATTCGACGGGAGCCTAACAGGTCCGCCGGGTATTGCGGCTTGGGGCCGGCCGGGATTATCGAAAGACCCGGGATAGACGGCAGCGGGAGAGGCAGTCCGTCAGTTTCTCCATCGTCGATCATTGAGCTTAAGCCAATCGAAGCAGTAAGGCCCAACTGGCTGCTGAGGGCCGCACGGCGCATGTCCGCCTCCACCAACAGCACCTTCGCGCCTTGCTGTGCGAGCGCAGCAGCGCAATTAAGACAGGTCGTAGTCTTGCCTTCCTCCGGCAGGGCGCTCGTAAAGAGCAGGACGTTACATTCGCTGCGCCGACTAACCTGCATGAGCGAGGTGCGGATAGACCGGTAGGCCTCCGCAATTCGTGAGTGTGGACGGTTAACGACCAAAATCCGTGCCCCTGGCGCGGCGATGCTAGGCCGTTTGGGATCGTGGATTCTTCCCGAAAGCTGCTTCGATCGCGGAACGATGCCAATCGAAGGGAGCAGGGTAAGTTGTTCCGCCTGGTCAGGAGAGGTGATCGTCTCGTCCAGATTCTCGCGCGCAAATGCCCCGCCGATTCCCAGCACAAAACCCACGAGCAGACCACCGGCAAGGTTTAGTGGAAGAGACGGCTTCGCGGGGCGGTCGGTGGGCCTCGCCTCATCGATGGTGACAATGTTGGTGGGGCGAAGGTTGGCCAGTATTCCCGCCTCTTTGAGTTGAGTAGAAAGCGTATCGTAGAGGCTGCGATGGGACTCGACTTCGTGTTTCAAAATGGTGTATTGCAACGCATCGTCATTCAGCTTGTTCGCCTCGGCTTTGGCCTCTTCAAAGGACTTGCGCAGCGTATCTTCCGTTTCCTTAGCTGCGGCGTAGTCGTTCTGTGCGCGACTTGCCAGATTCTGGACCTCCGCCGCGATCGATTCGTCCAGTTCCCGCATCTCTTGTTTCAACTGCACGAGCCGCGGGTAGGCGGAACCGTACTTCGCTGTTGCCTGCGCATATTCCGCTTTGAGCTGCGCTTGCTGCAATCGAAGATTCCCAATAAGCGCCAGTGCATTAGGGGCGCCGGGCGATGCCACGCCCACGACGGGAGTTCCCAAACCGGAGATGAGTTCGGGATTGCCGCTGCGTGCCAACTGCCAAACGGTTTGCGCCAGAATCCGGTTGGATTCAGCGGATAACAACCGTTCGTCGACTTGCTCCAACCGAGTCATGATGATGTTGTGGGTTTCGTCGGTCCCGAGGATGCCCGCCTGTTTCTGATATTGCACCAGCTTCTCCTGCGAGCTTTCCACCTGTCTTTTGAGACCGTCGAGTTGTTCCGTCAGCCAGTCCGAAACCTGGGCCGTTGCGGTGTAACGGATCTTGAATTGTTGGTCCTGGAAATCGTTGACCAACGCATTGGCAATTTTGGCTGCCAATTGCGGGTCGGGGCTGAGGAACGAAACCATTATCATGCGCGATCCTGGCACAGCCTTGACCGTCAGGTTCTTGTGAAAAGCCTTTAAGATATTGGCTCGCCGGTGCGGCGCCTGCTCCAGCGGCAGGTTCGACTCGTCTCCGAAACGCCGGAGATAGTCGAGCAACGATTGGTTGCGCGTGAATTCCTCGCGGGCCTGCAGATTCAGTTGTTGCGCAACCTGCAAGGCTAGTGTGTCGCTCTGCAGCGCGCGGACCTGCGTGTCTTGCGTCACGTGATATGCCATTGCTCCGGGCTCAGTCGCCATCCCGCGAACATCCTGGGGGGAAACAGCGTCAGAGTTTTCCAGATTGAACTCGATGGTCGAAGTAGCTTCGTACTTGGGCGTGGAAACCAGCGAATAGACCAAGGCCAGCGCAGACAGCCCGGCGACGCAAAGAATGATGAAACGCTTTCGCCGGAGCAGAATTCGCCGGATCTCGATAAAGGAAACTTCCCGCTCGGTCGCCGGCGGGGCTGCACGGCCGGAGCCTCTTCGCTCCAGGGTAATCAATGGGGCGTTCCCTGACTGCGGGTCTCGCTTTGGAATAATTTGGTCAGACATGCTGGTGTCCTCTCTATTTGAATATTGCAGTGCTGGCTTGCGCGGTTAAGAGCGCCTCGAGGCTTCGTCAAAAGCTCTTCGAATTGCACCCCAGGCAGGAGTGGGCCGGAAGGTCTCCATCCCAAACCAGAGTGTGCCCGCGGAACTTGATACGGTGTTGTGAAGCGAACGACAGCAGCCAGTCGCCGCCGCTAAAATCGTAGGTGTCCGGCGTAGGCCGCAGAGAGCCCCATTTCAACGCACCCTCGGGAACGGCAATGGCGTACTGACGAGCGAACAAGGCAGCGTAAGAGGGATCCTCTACAGCCAGTCCACGGAGAGCGCTCCCGTAAAGAATTCCTTTCCGCGCTGCGGATTCCCGCAGGCTTTGGGACGCCACGTACAATGACTGCGCGGCAGGCGCTGCACACGCGGTGAGCGCTGCGGCCTGCGCAAGAAACTGGCGTCGCGTTAACGTGCCAGGTTGGTGGGTCATTTGCTGACCGCCCCTGCACCGTTTCTCAATCGGTCAGAACTCACATAAACTCGCACCAATCGCCCCATGACTGACCAGGGTTCGATCAGGTATCGCCGCCACAGCCGGGCGGGTTCAGACGCGAGTCGGTATAACCACTCGAAGCCGAGGCGACCGATCCAACGGGGAGGTGTCGGGATTTCGCCGGCGACGTAGTCCATGAGCGCTCCGCAACAGAAGACTGCCCGCGCTGCGATGTAATTGCGATTCTGCAAAACCCAGACTTCCTGTCGCGGCATGCCCATTCCAACCATGAGGATGTCAGGGTCGTATCCCTCAATTTCCTCCAAAATCGCTTTATTTTCGCGGCCGCCCGGTTCCGCACTGAAATATCCGTGATGTGTGATGATCTTCAGACCTGCGTATCTTTCTCGCAGTATCTGCGCAGCTTTCTCAGCCACGCCGGATCGCGAGCCAAGATAGAATATGCGCCACTGACGGATGGCTGCTTCCTTGGCCAGTAGTGGTAGCAAATCCATATAACCGGTCCGGTGTTCCCGCCGGAACGGGATCCCCAAGACCCTTCCCAACAATACGACGGACATGCCATCGATGTGGGTGTAGTCGGTCAGCGAGTAAAACTCACGCATGCGCGGATCGTGAAACCACAAGTAAAGGCTGTGCAAATTGTGGTTCCCGATGATGCACCGCACGCGGCCGGCCACGGCTTGGGCGACGGTGTCCACCAATTCGTACTTTGTCAAAGCGTCTACCCGGACTCCGAGTAGGTCGTACGAACGAACTATCATGGGGACCTCTACGGATGAATCTGCTACGCTGGCAGCGCGAAGGGGTTCACGGGTCTTTTGCGGAAACTGCCGGGGTGAACTTCCTGGTATCAGGCGAGAGCTTCGTGTTCTTGACCGCAGGCGCACTCGATCAGCCTGGTTAAAGCTTCGCCGTTCTCACTTAGGTGAGTCTTACCAGGCAGACGGTATTAGAAATCTCTTACCCGCTGATCTCTGAAGGCACATTTCCTTCCATTTATGTCCAAAACTGACGCGTTCCGCAAACCGCGTGGGATCACCGCTTACCACGAATTGCGCAGGAACTGTACTACCAATTGGGTCGATTCCAAGTGTCGCAGTGTGGCAAGGGTGTGTCACAATGAGACATGAAGGGCCTGAGCGGGGCCCTAGCGCTGTCGCGCAAGTGCTCCGACCCCAACATGTGATGTTGATCGGGGTGGCAAGCAGGACGCGGAGCACATGCCTCAGTTCCGGGGCACGCGAGGAATACCCGCCACGCGTCCATCGCCTTTCTGCTGTTTAAATAATGTGAAATGAGTAAATGGTGTAACGGCCTGGAGGTGGCGCCGACCCCCAGGTCCGCAATTGCTGCTCCCGCGCCCGCGCAACCAGCGCTACGAGTCAGATCAGGACATTGTGGGAAGGATTCGGTCTGTAAGGTACATGTTGTGAGGGAGATCTACGTGTTCAGATTCGCCCTCGTAAGGTTTCTTGGAGAACCGAAAACCCGTAACCGATAACCTGCCGCTCCGGCCTGATCCACGCTCTCGAGTTTTGCTCCGTAGAAACTCCTCGCTTTGCCCTGGGGGGGACACTGCCAGATGATCCGGGCAGGGATATCGCATTGCTCTTCGGGGGGATCCAATCCCAAACTCACGTAGATCCTGTCGCCGATTTGAAGTTCGAAAGTGGACGCAAAGCAGATGCTTGATTCAGAAATGTTCTCTGTCGTGCTTGTCTCCTCCCGGCCATCCGGGAGTCTGACTTCCAACGGAAGCTTTACAGCCAGTCGCTTCTCTTGTGTGCTCTTATCAGCGCCCTGGGGAATCAATCCGGAAGCTGAAGGGCCTGCAAGGCTTGGAGAGACTGCTCCAAGTCCGACCTCGAGGTCCGTGAATCTCCATTCCGTGATAATGCCGCATTTTGTACAGTGGCGCGGCAAGCTCGAATGCGCCACTAACCATCGGTATTGTTCCTCCGCGAGCGCCGCCATCTCCCTTGAAACGCACACTCCGCACTCCACCAGAACGTGAGTAAGATCCGGCTGCGGAAATTGTTCCGATCTGGGCGGGAAATGAACGCCCCAGATTTCGAGCTCCGGCTTCAGGCACTTTACTCCCCACTCGGGCTTACCGCTCAACGAATCCGCCGAGCGCATGACCACTTCGAACGAACAAGAAACATGGCTGGTTAGGTTTGTAATTCTGATCTGGGCGCCCGGCTGTAACGAACGATCGAGTACGATCAGCCCTCCAGATCTATTTACCACCAGCGTATAAGTTGTCTCGTCGATCGCCGCGCCGAGCATGTCCTTACCCTCGACGCGTATAGGAATCCTCAGCCATACCCGTTCGCTTCTTCGGACTGGTGTGCCCAAACTGAGATTTTTCATTCTGCCTCCTTCCGGAGTGGATTTCCGGGTCACACGGTCACGTTTTGTCGTCACATTCGGGCGATTACCAGCAAAGACCCAGCCTTGTCAGCGATAGCAACATTGGTGAGTCGTTCCAATCAGAGAGCATTAAAGATTTCATTCGCTGCTCTCTAAGGGCACGCCGCGTGCCATCCATGTCGCACGCTGACGCTATGGATATTTCGTTTGATCTCAGCCGTTCAGATGAGGCCTCTTTGAATCGCGTACTTGCCTGCGATCATTCGAAGTGTCCGAACTGGCGATAATGTTCCAAATCGACGCAGGCCAACCCAATAAGCTCGCTGGTCCGCGAGACGATACAGTGCGGGAGGAAATCTTCAGCGGAGCGGGTGGGGTTTCAACCACACCCGCCAAGGAGGGTGTGAGCTTTACCTGCGCTCAGGCGCTAACCACGCCAGTCTGGCGTGTGCCGGTTTGTTACACGGCATTCGAGCGCGAGACAGTCCGTCTTTTGGGGCAACGGGATGCTTCAGCAACCGGTGGGAGGGGCAGTAGGACGACGTGGGGCGATTGTGGCCACGGGATTCGGGGCCTCGTTTGTAAAGGCAGTCTTTGTGGATACCGGCTTCACAATGGACACGGCCGCGCCCATTTCCGCTGTCTGTCGGATGGCTCTCCAAGTCGTCTCGTCAATGGACAGGAAGACCGAAACAACCGCCGGATCGAACTGGCTTCCGCAGACTCTCAAGATTTCCTTGCGGGCTACCTCCCAGCTTTGCGCCCGGCGATAAGGGCGGTCAGAAGTCATTGCGTCCAGCGTATCAGCGACCGCAAAAATCCTGGCGCCTAGTGGAATCTCAGCGCCTTTTAAACCTTGAGGGTAGCCGGCGCCATCGAACTGTTCATGGTGAGTAAGAACAATGTCGGCTGCGCCTGCCAGAAAGCTGATGCGATTGAGGATCTCGTACCCAATCCTCACGTGAGTCGCCATTACGGATCGTTCCACATCGGTAAGCCGACCGGGCTTGAGCAAGATGGCGTCCGGGATCCCGATCTTTCCGATGTCATGCAGAAGGGCGCCACGTGCGATGTTTTTTATTTGCTCATTGTCGCAATCCATGGGCCTGGCGATTTCGATGCAATACGCCATGACGCGCCGCGAGTGGCCGGCTGTCTCGTTGTCCCGGAGGTCCAGGGCAGCGGCAAGAGCTTCCAGCGTTTCATCATAGGTGAGTTCAATCCGCTCGAGGGCCGCGTGTAGTTGACTGGTCCGCTTGTTGACCATCGTCTCCAGGTTCTCGCGGTAATTCTCGACTTCAATCTCCAGCCGCTTTTGTTCCAACGCTCGGTGCAGGGCAACTGTCACCGCCTCGAGATTCAATGGCTTTAACAGGTAGTCGGCAGCTCCTTCCTTCATGGCCTGGATGCCGAGACCCAAATCATCGACCGCAGTAACCATTATGAACGCGAGGTGCGGACTCGTCTTGCGCACCGAACGTAACAGTTCCAGTCCGTTCATGCCTGGCATCCGGAAATCAGAGATAATGGCGTCAAAGCCCTCGGACGAAATCAGCTTCAGAGCCGCAAAGCCATCGTGGCAGCCGTCACAAACGTAACCTTCGAACCTCAGCGTCTGACATAACACTTTTTCGACACCCGCTTCGTCGTCGACGACCAGAACCCTCTTTACTGAGCCCCGGCTCATATCGGTCGAGCTTTCTGTTGCCTCACCTGGATTCACCTGTACGTCTCCTCTCGAACCTGCTCGAACCTTTCCAAAGGCGTTAATTGTCAAGAGCGTTCAGCCATCGCGGTTTACCGCCGGGAGTAAGCCAACACCGAGTGACCTTGCCGCCATTTTCCGTCACGCCAGCAGCGGCGTTCCGCGTGTCAACGACAAGCGGACTCTTGCGGACAAGCCAGTCATAGTCGATCATCGTGTGGTCCGTGACGATTACTACCCAGTCGAACGCTTCCAGTGTCTCAGCGCTGAGGGGAACCTGGGAGGGACAGTGCCAATCGCATCCAGTTCCTCGGCTTCGACTTCCACGGCGACGGCCTGGCGTATCAGTTCGACTAATATCACTACCCGCAATCCTCCGGCACGACGCGCCAGGATCCCCACGAAGTCACGGAGGGGGCCGGACTTGATTCTCACCTTCTGGCCCACTGTCAGATAGGGATGAGGTTCGACCTTGCGGGACTGAAGGCTATCGCGAAGCGCAGCCATTTCCGAGTCGGGCAAAGGCCAAGGACCACTCGATGAACCCACGATCGAGACGGCGCCGGCAAGGTTTAAGACTCTGAACCGATCTCGCTGGTCAATTCGCACGAACAAATAGCCAGGGAAAAGTGGGAGTCGAATGTGTGCTTTGCATCCGTTCTTCCAACAACGCACTGTATCGTATAGTGGGAGGAAAACCTCGATGCCGCGCGCCCTTAGTTCCTGCTCCAGGCGCTTTTCGTGCCGCGGACAGGTCCGAACGGCGTACCAATGGCACCGAAAGGTCGCAGGTGGCATGGCCTTCCGCTCACCGGTTACTTCAGCGACTTGTGGAAAAATTCCACTCTGTTCACCAAGCTCACTCGGGCTGGCCAAAACTCCCATAGAACCTCCGTTCTTAGAAGCACTCGGTCCTCAGCATTGACGGTGGCACGGAGCATGCCAGCTTTCGAGCATTGCTTTCGTTCCAACTAATTGGCGTATATTCATAGGGTTAGGCTGAATCATCGCCGTGATTCAGTGGTTGGCCCCAGGAAACTCTCTGTCCATGCGATGGGGACTGTCTCAAGTTGGCACAGCCTGTAATGTGACCACCTCGATGCGGCATTCTATTGCTCCCCACCGTTCCCTGCCGTTGTGGTGACAGGTACTGGTGTACTATTGTCAATCCTTCCAAATCGCGTGAACGTAGAAGCCGGCCGCTGGTGTAGCCAGATCACGCCCATGACCAGGCAGACACACCATGAACTCACGCTGCTAGTCTTCCTTCTCTCTTCTTCTCGTCGAGCTGCCTATTTACGCGAAGACTGACGGCCATACCGCCAGCCCGGCCTGGCAAAACCTGGCGTTACAGAGCGTCTCTCGCACTTTCGCTCAGGACAGCCTCTAGGAGGCTGCGGAAAAACGCTTTAACGTTGTCATTCTGAGCGCAGCGAAGAATCCCGGCAGTTGTAGTTTCAACGAACTACAGAGATCCTTCGTCGCCTGCGGCTCCTCAGGATGACACCTAACAGACTTTTTCAGCAGCCTCTAGCCTAACCCGTATGGGGGAGACAGAACAGCCAAGGTTCTTTCTCTAACGACCTGAGCGAACAACATGGGTATTCAAATGGACGCAGATATGCGTTTCCCACGACGGCGGACACGAGTTCTCACTGTCATCGCTCTCCTCCTCGTGCTCCTGGACGTGGTTCGGCTGTTCGTGCTCCCGCAGGCCTACCAGGAAGCCTTCATGGACGGGTTCGAGAGCGTGGTCGGTGTCTTATGTGTGGCTGCCTGCTGGTTTGCAGCCAAGCGCTCTTCCCGGGTGACCAGGGGGCTTTGGATAATGAGCGCCATCTTCTTTGCGCTCTTGGCCTCAGCAGATTGTCACGACTTCTTCCACGACCTCGCCGTCAATGAGGGAATACTCTCTTCGGTGGCCGAGTTTCTTGGTTGGTCTCAGTACCTTCCCCTCGCGCTCCTGGTCTTCTTCCCCGTTGAGAAGGGCGACCGACGCGACTGGACTTGGTTGCCATTCCTGGACTTTCTTCTGGTGACAGTGGCCGCCGCCCTGGCTTACTTCCGGCTTATCTACTTGCCCCACTCGCTGGCCGGCGAGAGATGGTTTGCTCCCGGGCACGCCGAGTTGGTTAGGAACATCTTGCTGTCCGGCGGGTTGCTGCTGCGTTCGGGATTTGACCCCTCATCGCAATCACGCTATTTCTACCGGAGAATTGGAGGTGTGTTTGGGGCTGTAACCATCCTACATGCGGCGTTTCCCGGATATCTTGATCCGGTATCCGCCGTCGGCAGGCCCGTTTTGTGGCTTGTGTTGGGCATCCTGGCAGTTTCCTCCGAGAGTATACCTCCTGAAGAGACCGCACGAGATATGCGCCGCGACGCGCTGCGCCTGGCCCTGAGCCTCTTCTCGGCCGCGACCCTGCTCCTGGTGGCAGTGCTCGCGATGGGCACTCCCGCACCGTATCGTAGCCTGATGAACATCGGCTTGGGCATCTCCGTCGTGCTTTTCTTTTCGCGTAGTTACGTAGCAGAGCACAGGCGCTATGCCGGCGAAAGCAAATTGCGTGCCTCGGAGCAGGACTACCGGGTCCTGTTCGAGAGGGCCGCTGTGCCCATCGTGATCTTCGAACCGGAGACGGAGCGCATTCTGCAAGCGAACGCCGAGGCCTGCGAACTTTATGGTGTGGCCCGCGAAGAATTCGTAGGTGCCAGCTTCAAGGATTTCACCAAAGATGCCGCCCGGGGCGAGGGGTTGATTGCTGAGGCATTAAAGGCCGGTGTGTGCCGTAGGGTCGAAAGCGTACACCGGAGACGAGACGGAAGAGAGATCCATGTGCTGATTAGCGCATCGGTCATTCAGTACCGCGGACAGAAAGCCATCCTGAGTTTCAATCGTGATATCACCGGCCTCAGGGGGGCCGAGAACGAACTACGCCGTTTGAACCGAGCTCTCCAGACCATCAGCCTCTGCAACGAACTCTTGGTGCAGGCCCAGGATGAGCAACAGTTCCTCGACTCGGTCTGCAAAATCCTGGTCGGGGAGGGCGGCTACCGGATGGCCTGGGTTGGTTACGCGGAGAAGGAGGGCGCGAAGAAAGTCCGTCCCGTCGCTTACGCCGGCTATGAGGACGGGTATCTTTCCTGGCTTGATATCAGTTGGGCAGACGGGGCGCTGGGGCACGGCCCAACGCGCGCTTGCATACGGACCGGCTTGGCCTCGGTTAATCGTAATACGGGAACCTCTCCGGGTTTGTCTCCGTGGCGGGAGGAGATGCTGAAACGGGGCTATTTCTCCTCGATCGCACTTCCCCTGGGGGTTGGCTCGGAGATAATCGGCGCACTCTCGATCTATGCGGCCGAGCCCGAGGTTTTTGACTCTGAGGAGGTGAAACTCCTTTCACGTCTCGCCGACGACGTGGGTCTGGGAGTCGAAACGATTCGCCTTCGCGCGGAACACCGCCAGGCAGAGGAGCTACTCAAGGAGCAAGCGCGGGAGATCACTGAACTCTATGAACAGGCGCCGTGGGGCTATCACTCCCTGTCCGGGGACGGCACTTACCTTCGCATCAACGCTACAGAGCTCAAGTGGTTGGGCTACAAACGGGAAGAAATCGTCGGCAAAATAAAGTTTGCTGATCTCGTCACGCCCAAATCGCGGGCAGCATTCTGTAAGAACTTCGCAGATTTCATGGAACGCGGTGAAGCCCAGGACCTCGAATACGAGATGGTCCGCAAGGATGGCAGCATCCTGCCCGTTCTGCTCAGCGCTACGGCCGTCAAGGATGATGAAGGGGAGTTTCGGATCAGCCGCGGCACCCTCTTCGATATCAGCGAACGCAAGCGGGTAGAGGAGGAACTTCGGCTGACGCAGTTCTCATTAGAGCATGCTTCAGACGCCGTTTTTTGGGTGGACGCGCAAGGCCGCATCAGGTACGTCAACGAAGCGGCCTGCCGATCTGTCGAGCGTTCACGCAATGAGCTTCTATCTCTGAGTGTTCCTGACATCAATCCCGATATCTCTCTCGAAGTGTGGAAGACGGCATGGGAGCGGGTCAAGGCGCAAGGCTCGCGAACCTTCGAGACCTCCCTCCAGACCAAAACAGGCAGAGTCTTCCCGGTCGAGATCACAACCAATTATCTCGACTTCGGCGGCAAGGAATACGCGTTCGCTTTTGCGCGCGACATCACCGCGCGCAAGCGGTCGGAAGCGGCATTGCAGCAAAGTGAGGCTAGGCTGCGGAGCGTCTTCAGGGCCGCACCGGTGGGCATTTGCATCATGAAGGACCGCGTGTTTCAAGCCGCGAACGACTCCTGGTACAAGATCATCGGTTACACCGAGGCGGAGTTGATCGGTCAAACCCCGCGGCACTTGTATGAAAGCGAGGAGGAATACCAGCGCGTGGGCCGGGAACTTCACACCGACCTTCCCAAGCGGGGGACAGTCTCCGTTGGGACCCGGCTACGCAGAGGCGACGGCGCGTTTCGAGACGTCATTCTGACCGCCGCTGCTCTCAACGCCCACGATTCGTCCGCCAGCGACGTGGTGACGATTCGCGACGTGACCGACGACAAAAGGGCGGAGGAGGCGCGGCGCGAAAGTGAGCGGAAGTATCGCGAACTGGTGGAGCATGCCAACAGCATCATTCTGCGGTGGTCGCACGACGGGAGGGTGCTTTTCCTAAATGAGTTTGGCCAGCGCTTCTTTGGCTACACCGAGGCGGAGATATGCGGTCGGCACGTGGTCGGCACAATTGTCCCGGAAACCGAAAGCGGCAGTCGGAAGCTGCTGCCCTTAATGGATCAGATCTGCGCAAACCCGACGGCGTTTGAGCAAAACGTCAACGAAAACATGCGCCGGAATGGCGAGCGCGTCTGGGTTGCCTGGACTAACAAAGTTGTACTGAACCAGGATGGGCAGGTGGACGGAGTCCTTAGCATCGGCACGGACATCACGGCGCGTAAAGAGGCGGAGGAGGCCCTGCGGCGGAGCGAGGAAAAGTTCCGCCTGATCACGGAGAACGTGGCTGACATGGTGGCGGTGTTCGATCTGAAGGGCCGCCGGCTCTACAACAGCCCCTCCTACGCGAGCATCCTGAGTGAGCCGGACGAGTTGCGGGGGTCGTTATCCTTTGAGCAAATCCGTCCGGAGGACCAGGCCCGGGTGCGAGAAGCGTTTCAGAGCACTGTCCGCACGGGCACGGGGCACCGGCTGGAATATCGCCTGATGGACCGGGACGGCAGGCCACGATATATCGAATCGCAAGGTAGCGTGATTCGGGACGCCCAAGGCCGGGTAGCTCAAGTGGTGGTGGTTTCCCGCGACGTCACGGCGCGACACCAAGCCGAACAGGCGATCCGGGAACTGAACACCAGCCTGGAGCGGCGCGTGGCCGAGCGCACGGCGGAACTGGCCTCAGCCCGGGACCGCGCCGAGTCCGCCGACCGCGTGAAATCCGCCTTCCTCGCCACCATGTCTCACGAATTGCGCACCCCTCTGAATTCGATCATCGGCTTTACGGGCCTCTTGCTGCAAGGCCTGGCGGGGCCGCTGAACGCAGAACAATGCAAGCAACTGGGCATGGTTAAGGACAGCGGGCAACACCTGCTGGCCCTCATCAATGACGTGCTGGACATCTCCAAGATCGAGGCCGGCCAGATCGAGATTCTCAACGAGCCGTTTGACCTGTCCGAATCCATCCAAAAAGTTGTGCGAACCGTGACCCCGCTGGCGGAAAAGAAACGGCTCCCGTTGAATACGCGGCTTGGGCAGGGCGTGGGGCGGATCACCAGCGATCGCCGGCGCGTCGAGCAAATCCTGCTGAACCTGTTGAGCAACGCCATCAAGTTCACCGAGCGGGGCGAAGTCACCGTGGCTGCGGAACTCACACCCGGCGCCTATGCGATTGCGCATCCCACCCTCTGCATTTCCGTGGCCGACACCGGTATTGGCATCCAGCGGGAGGATTTGGACAAGCTGTTCCAACCCTTCCGCCAACTGGACACGGGACTTACCCGCCAACACGATGGGACGGGGCTGGGGTTAGTCATCTGCAAACGGCTGGTGGAGCGATTGGGCGGTACGATTACCGTGGAGAGCGAGTGGAGCAAAGGGAGCACTTTCCATTGCCTTTTGCCGATCCACCCCGAAAGGAAATCATGAAACCCACCGTTCTTCTCATCGAAGACAACGAACAGAACCGCTACCTCGCCAGGTTTCTCCTGGAAACACACGGTTACGCGGTCATCTCAGCCGGCGACGGACCGCAGGGCATCGAACTGGCTGGACGCATCGCGCCGCAGTTGATCTTGCTCGACATCCAGCTTCCCACCATGGATGGGTACGCCGTGGCTCGAGAACTGCGCGCTAATCCGGCTTTGAGGAATATTCCCATTGTGGCGGTGACCTCTTACGCCATGACGGGCGACCGGGAGAAAGCGATTGCCGCTGGCTGCAACGGGTACGTGGAAAAGCCGATCAACCCGGAGACCTTCGTGGCCGAAATCGCGCGCTACTTGGGTGAGGCACCCAAGGAGAACCTAGCATGAAGACGGACCGAGTGCTGATTGTGGACGACAACGAGGACAACCGCTACCTTCTGCGCACCTTGCTGCAAGGGAACGGCTTCGAGGTTGCCACCGCCACTCAGGGCGTCGAGGCGCTGGAGGTGGCGCGGCAGAATCCGCCGGATCTGGTCATCGCCGACATCCTGATGCCGGTGATGGACGGGTTTGCCTTGTGCCAGGCGTGGAAGAAGGATGAACGCCTGCGGCAAATCCCGTTTGTTTTTTACACTGCCACCTACACCGACGAGCGGGACCGGGAATTCGGTCTCAGCCTGGGAGCAGAGCGGTTCATCGTGAAGCCCGAGGAGCCGCGTGCGTTCATGGCGATCATTCGGGAAGTCCTTCAGCAAGTCCAGCGTCCGCCAGCCCGCGTGCCGACCCAAGCGCCGCCGCAGGAGGAAGCCAGCTATCTGAAGCAATACAACGAGGCGCTCATCCGCAAGCTGGAAGCTAAGATGGGGCAATTGGAGCAAGCTAAGCGTGCGCTGGAGCAGGACATTGCCGGGCGCCAGCGGGCGGAGGAGGGGCTACGGATCAGCGAAGAGCGCCTACGCTTGGTGCTGGACGGGCTTGGGCCTCACATGTTTGTCGGCCTGCTGGACCTGGAAGGAGTGGTGTTGGTGGTAAACCAACCGGCGCTCGCGGCGGCAGGGCTACGGCTCGCCGACGTCCTCGGCAGGCCATTCGCAGACACTCACTGGTTCGCCTATTCAGAGAGCGCGAGCCAAAGGCTGCGCGCGGCCATCACGCGGGCGGCGCAGGGCGAAACCGTGCGCTACGACGAAGAGATTCAAGTCGCGGGAGAGCAGGTGATCTGGGTTGATTTCTGCATCCAGCCGCTCCGCGATGAGACGGGACGGATTACTTTCCTAGTCCCATCCGCCAGGGTCATTACCGAGCGCAAGCGGGCGGAGGAGGCGCTACGCAACAGCGAAGAGCAATTTCGGCAGTTAGCGGAGAACATCCACGAGGTCTTTTTTGTTTGCGCGCAGGACCCGGCGCGACTGACTTACCTCAGTCCGGCCTATGAGGAAGTTTGGGGCCGGCCCCGCCAGGAGGTCTACGACCGGACGGACGCCTGGATCGAGACGGTCCACCCCGAGGACCGCAAGCTGGCCATCCGCATCTTCACACAGGCCTTTCAGGGGGAGCAGATCGATGCGGAGTACCGGGTCGTACAACCGAGCGGACCGATCCGATGGGTCAGGGCCCGGGTTTTCCCCGTGCGCGACGCCAAGGGCAGTTTTTGCCGCGTGGTCGGATTCGTCGAAGACATTACCGAGCGAAAGCGGGTTGAGGCAGCGAGTCAAGCGGCCGAGCAACAGCTTGCGGATATCATCGAGTTTCTGCCCGATGCCACGTTTGTGATTGACCAGGACAAACGGGTGATCGCGTGGAATCGCGCGTGTGAAGTCCTGACCGGCGTGAAGAAGGAAGCGTTGCTGGGCCAGGGCGACTACGCGTATGCCGAACCGTTTTATGGCGAGCGGCGTCCGGTTCTGATTGATCTGGTGAACCTGCCATCGCCGGAGGTGGAGACCACCTATAGGTATGTCCAGCGCAAAGGCAGCATGATCTATGCCGAGGTTTTCGCCCCACGCTTAAGGGATGGCCAGGGGGCTCATTTGTGGGGAGTCGCGTCGCCCTTGTTCGACCGGGAGAGCCGTTGTTGTGGCGCCATTGAGGTCGTTCGGGATGTAACCGAGAGCAAGCAGGCGGAGGAAGCGGTTCGGGAAGCCCAGTATCTCCTGAGTGAAGTGGGCAGGATTGCGAAAATCGGCGGATGGAAGATGGATCTGATCACCCGCAAGGCGACCTGGACCGAGAGCATGTACGACATTGCTGAGATCGCGCCCGGCGAGCCGATCCCGGGACCGGACGAACATGTGGACTACTATCTCCCGGAATACCAGCCACTGGTTGCCGAAGCCATGCGGGCCTTGATCGAGGACGACAAGCCGCTTGACTTCGAAGCCCAACTGCGGACGGCCAAGGGGAATGTCAAATGGTGCCGTGCCATGGGAAGGGTCGTTCGCAAGGGAGGGAAGGCCATCGAGGTCTACGGCACCTTTCAGGATATCACCGAGCGCAAGCGGGCGGAGGAGGCGCGCTCGTACCTGGCCTCGATTGTGGAGTCTTCCGACGACGCCATCATTGGGAAGAGTCTGGATGGCATCATCGTCAGTTGGAACGCCGGGGCGGAGAGGGTCTATGGTTACTCAGCCGCGGAAGTCGTCGGCCATTCCATCAACGCGCTGGTGCCTTCGGATCGCCTCGACGAGACGTCCCAAATCATCGAGAAGTTGAAGCGGGGAGAAGGGGTCGATCGCTTTGAGACCGTACGAATGAAGAAGGACGGTGAACTCGTAGATGTCTCCTTGACGGTTTCCCCGATTCGGGATGCCGCAGGAAACACTGTCAGCGCCGCCACCATTGCGCGCGACATTACCGAGCGCAAGCGGGCGGAAGAGGCCCTGCGCCTGGCAAGCGCTTACAATCGCAGCTTGATTCAGACAAGTCTGGATCCCCTAGTGACGATCTCGCTTGAAGGGAAGATCACCGATGCCAACCGAGCCACTGAAAATGTCACTGGGCTCGAACGGGAGCAACTGATTGGAACTGAGTTTTCCGATTATTTTGACGACCCCGACAGGGCTCGTGCAGGATATCGTCGCGTCTTGCTGGAAGGCCAAGTGCACGATTACGAGCTGACGATTCGACACCGCGACGGGCACACCACACCTGTACTCTACAATGCATCAGTTTATCGCGGCCTGAAGGGAGAGGTTGCGGGGATTTTCGCTGCAGCCCGAGATATCACTGAGCAGAAGCGCGCCGCAGAAGCGCTGCGGCGCGCAAGCACTTATAACCGCAACCTAATCGAAGCGAGTCTGGACCCGTTGGTAACCATCAATCCAGAAGGCAGAATCACCGACGTCAATCACGCTACGGAGGAGGTCACCGGTCGGTCCAAAGCAGAACTGGTCGATATGGACTTCGCGGAGTTTTTTACAGAACCCGAAGAGGCCCGGCGGGGATACCAGCAAGTGTTCCGCGAGGGCTCGGTCCAGGATTACGAACTGGCGATCCGCCATCGTGATGGACATGTCATCCCTGTCATGTACAACGCCTCTTTGTATCGGGACGAAGCTGGAAACGTAGGTGGCGTGTTCGCTGCCGCACGTGACATTTCGGAGCGCAAGCGGTCTGAGGCTGAACTGGCGGAACGGTTGCGTTTTGAAAGGTTGCTCGCCGAAATTTCCGGCCGTTTTGTGCGCGTGCCAGCCGAACTTTTGAACGCTGAGATCGAAGTGGCCCAACGCCGTGTCTGCGAATCGCTCGGCTTGGAAGTGTGTACGCTCTGGCAGATTTCGGAAACGGCTCCCGGTTTCATTACTCTCACTCACCAGCACAGACCTGCGGAAGAGTCGCCGCCTCCCGAACGTCTCAGTCCCCAGCAGGATTTTCCCTGGTGCTTCCAGCAAGTGTTGGCCGGGAAGGTTGTAGCCGTTTCGTCTGTGGAGGAATTACCGCCGGAGGCGGCGCGCGACCAGGATTCCTGGCGGCAGTTCGGCGTAAAGGCGAATTTGACCATCGGTCTTGCTATCGGTGGAGGACCAATCATTGGTGCGTTATCTTTCAACACGATGAAGGCAGGACGCACCTGGCCGGAGCCGCTGGTCAAGCGCCTGCAATTGGTGGCGGAGTTGTTCAGCAACGCGCTGTCGCGGCAACGCACTGAGAAGGCTCTACGCGAGAGCGAAGAGCGCTTCCGCAGCCTGGTGGAAAACGCCACCGTGGGAATCTACCGGACGACACCGGACGGCAGGATCCTCATGGCTAATCCCGCCCTCGTCAAAATGATGGGCTACGGCTCATTTCAGGAACTAGCTCCCCGCAATCTCGAAGAAGAGGGCTTTCCGCCGGACTACTCGCGAAGTGAATTCAAGGCGCGGCTCGATCGGGAGGGTCAGAGCGCGGGACTGGAAGAATCGTGGCTCAGGCGGGACGGGACCACGATCTTCGTGAGGGAGAGCGCCCGGGCCATTCGGGGCAAAGACGGGCGCGTGATGTTTTACGACGGGATTGTTGAGGACATCACCAAGGGTAAACAGGCTGAAGAGTCCCGGCGCTACCTCGCTTCAATCGTTGAATCTTCAGACGACGCCATTTTTGGCAAGGACCTGGATGGCGTGATCCAAAGCTGGAATAGCGGCGCTGAGAAGCTTTATGGCTACACCGCGGCCGAAATGATCGGCCAACCAGTTCACTTGCTCGCTCCGCCGGATAGTTTGGACGAAATCACGGATTTCCTTGCGCGAATTAGGCGCGGCGAACAGATCGAGCACTACGAGACAGCAAGGGTACGCAAAGGCGGTGCGCGGATCGACATCTCCATTACCATTTCCCCGATTAAGAACGCATGCGGACGCGTGGTCGGCGCCTCAAGCGTCGCGCGGGACATTACCGCGCAGAAGCAGGCAGAAGCAGCCCTGCGACGATCCGACCAACGAAATGCCGTCCTAAACCGGATCGCCAACATCTTCCTCACCATTCCTGACGAACAAGTGTACGGGGAGGTCCTGACGGTTGTTATTGAGGTTCTGAAAAGCCAGTTTGGTGTCTATGGATACATTGACGATAACGGGACGCTGGTCATTCCCAGTTTGACCGGAGGAATATGGGACAACTGTCAGGTTCCCGACAAGTCCATCGTTTTCCCGCAGGAAACCTGGGGAGATAGCCTGTGGGGCAAGGCCGCAGGAGAACGGAAAGCCTGTTACTCAGCAGGGCCCTTTCACACTCCGGAGGGTCACGTTCGCGTTGATAGTTTTCTGACCGTACCCGTCGTTTTTGGCGACAAGACTATCGGGTTGCTTTCCGTAGCCAACAAAGAGGGAGGCTACACCGAAGAGGACAAGGACCTACTGGAGAGCATTGCTGCCAATATCTCACCGATCCTCAATGCTCGATTGGAACGAGAGAAGGAGGAGCGGGAACGCCAGCGGGCGGAGGCATTGCTGGCCCGGGAACGGGACCTGCTCCACGCTCTGATGGATAACATTCCGGAAAAGATCTTCTTCAAGGACACGGAAAACCATTTCGTGAGGATCAACCGTGCTCACGCGGA
>Ga0326728_10006833_pt1 | contig 30208 bp, 28 predicted proteins | sample MB3enrmetagenome_FD_207602 | JGI IMG/M metagenome (GOLD analysis project Ga0326728, IMG submission 207602) | Lab enriched peat soil microbial communities from McLean, Ithaca, NY, United States - MB31MN | ecosystem: Environmental > Terrestrial > Soil > Wetlands > Peat | place: USA: New York...
GAAATTGGCAAGCGGCCCGTGGCAGTTCTCCATCGCGCCGAACCCGTGCCCCGCACGATATCGGAATGCATCGCGCTGCTTCCCGAGGACTCGACCGCTACCGTTGACCCGGACTTTGCCCGGGACGTAGCGGCGGCCGTTGCCGAGCATCGTGAACCGCTGAACCCGCCCACATGGGACTGATCCTCGACTCCAGTGTCTTAATCGATGCGGAACGTCAGGGTAAGAATGCTCGCCAGGTTTTGACCGCCATACGCGAAAACATCGGGGAAACCGAGGTCGGCATCTCGGTCGTGACGTTAATCGAGTTGGCGCACGGAGCCGCTCGCGCGGACACTCCACAGCGGCGACTAAAACGCCAAAAATTCATCGAAGAGCTGATCAGTGCCATGCCCGTCTACCCGGTTACTGTGGCCATCGCTCTCCGCGCCGGCCAACTCGACGGCGAAAATCAGGCGCAAGGATTGAAATTCGCTCTTCCTGATCTCTTAATCGGCGTGACCGCCCTCGAACTTGGTTATAGCGTCGCCACATCGAATGTCCGGCACTTTGGGGATGTTCCGGGGCTTTCCGTCCTGCGCCTTTAACAATGAGCCGTAGGGGGACGGCTTGCCGCCCCCTGGTTCCGCACTCACCCTGCGGAACGCCGGGTAGGGCAACTTGTCCCGGCGAAGTCGGGAGCCCGGCATCTCGTGGTTGCCTTCATCCGTTCGAATGGCGCCTGAGGTTGGGTGACCCGGAGGTGGCCACGGTCAATTCGTCTTGGGAATTGACCGTAGCGTCGTCAGCGAAGGAAATGGGCACCGTCACGAGAGCCCTGCCCAGAGCCCCTGCTATTGGAATGCATTCCAATACCCCTCGCGTTGGAGGAATCTAGGAAGTGAAAGACATTTGCTCGTCCCACCTACCCAGTCGTCCCAGACGCGACGAAATTGAGAGTTGGAAGCACAACAGGACTCCATGTCATAAATCCGCTGGACTTCCCAGCTAGCTGAATCCTTCAGCGACTGATTTCCCCGGTGGATATCGTAAACCCAGAGGATTTGGACGGCAATTAGAGAGGCAACGGCTGCCTTCGGAAAAAGGCCGAACCCAATGACAAAGATTAAAAATCCAGCGAAATACACAGGCAATATATTGCGCGTGGAGGTCGCCCACATTGAACGCTTGACTTCTCCGGGTCCGGCCGCGTAGGTGAAATGGCATTCGAAAAGACTTTCCCATTGACAGATCAGATCGGCCCTTCGACGGCACGCACGTCTGAAATTAAACGCAGCCCGCGCGGCGTCGCCAATGATTCCTCCAAGCTGTAGGCGCTTGCTTACGCCATACTGAATGAGCGCCGCGAGAAACCCCACCGCGAATACGCCGCATATTAGCCAGGGTGACTGGGGGAAAGGCTGCCTGTCATGGCCGTACCACCCCGCCCAAGACGGCAGGATTCCTACAAGTGAAACTATCACCCCCAATCGCAAGACGGCACGGAAAGACTGTCTCTGTTGCCACGTGATAAGAGTTTTCTCTTTCGTCCTACGCGTTACCCGCACCTTCTTCTTAAAGTCATTCTCGAATATTGCCGATGAGTAAACCAATTTGTTCCCTTTGGATTTGACGATGCTGACCGGAGCATGTTCGTCCATAGGGTCAAGTGTGTTGCAATACAGAGTTTCGGTTTTAGTGCCCACAGAATCTATCTCGAATACGCCCCGGACTACCCCCGACTTGCTAACCCGCACCGGCTCAGGCCAGAATTCACCCTCTAAAATGTCACCGCGTTGTGGGGAATCTGCTCGTTCTTTGCCACTTGGCATGGTCAAATCACCTCTGACCCTGTGTTTATGGGCGTTGAGTTGTGCCTGCGCTTGCTTCTCAAACCGCACGCATCTCAGGCTTTGACGTTCTTAAGCTCGGAAATCACCCACCTCGTAAAGTCTTTTACATCCTTTACCGCGGATTCATAATTCGACGCGTCTACGGAAAACTCTCCATCGTCATTGACAAACCGGGGACTCTGAACTTCGTTCACATAGTCGTGCGTATCCATGTGGATGCCTGCATTACGGGCCAGCGCCAGCTCTTCGATGCGCGAAAACGGGACGGGAGAGTGGTTGAAATCAATCCGGAATCGATGTTCGTATTCCGCCTTGAGACTATTCGGCCAGCCGCCTTTCTTCTTGTAAGGGCCTCTCCCCGGATGCGTCTTATCGAAGTAACCCTTCGCTCGAATTAGTCGCTGTTTGAGAGACTCTTCGAGCAGGTTCAAGGCAAGGGCGCCAATTGCTTGTTTCCTGCGCAAGTGGAGGGCCGCCTCCCAGTCCTCGTCGTCGTGAGCCATCTGGTGCTCATCTTCCGTTTTAGCACCTCTGCGCCGCGCCACGGCCTCTTGCTCGAATTTCCCTTCCAATTCGTCGAGTTTTTGGCTCGCAGCCAGATAGAGTGGACTAGCAATCGAATCGATGTCATGGAAATCCCAGGCTTGCGCGGCAACGTCTTGCCATTCGAACCAATCCATCGTCATCAGCCTCCTCAGATAATCGCTAGCCTTCGGTAGGCGAATTTGGGTTTCCCCTGGAAAGCCGGTTTAGCTGCAGCGCGTGGACCCGCAAACGAGGTTGCTCTAGCGATTGACGAATTGCAGGAGGCGCTCGTAAGCCAGTTTATAGTTTGTGTTCTTAGGGTCGAGCATGTAGGCTGCCCGTAACTCCCCTAAAGCGCCTTCGGTGTCGGTCTTCTTCTCAAGAGCAATCCCAAGATCGAAATGTGCGGATGGATCGTTGGGATTCAGCCTCAGGGCTGTTCTGAATTCTGCAACCGCCCCGTCAATATCCCCTTTCCTTTCGAGCGTCAGGCCAAAGTTGACATGCGCAGGTTCATTGCTTGGGTTCAGGCGAAGCGCCGCACGGCATTCCACGCTCGCACTATCCCAGTCACCCTTGCTAATAAGCGCCACCCCGAGGCTTGCATGCGCAGCATCATCTTCGGGGTCGATACGCAACGCCTCCCGCTCCTCCACGATTTCCCCGTCCGAATCCCCTTTGTCCCCAAGTGCGACGCCAAGGTTCACGTGCGCATATTCGTTGATCGGGCTCAGGCGAAGCGCCTCACGGTATTCTCTAATCGCCCCATCCAGATCCCCCTGCCCGTTCAGTGCTAGGCCAACGTTAAAGTGGAGGTCTGAATTGGTGGGGGCGAGTCGAACGGCAGCACGATACTGCTCTTCAGCGTCGGCATACCGCTCGTTTCGGAAGAATTCGGTGCCTTGCGCAACATGCTTCAGAATTTCAGATTGCCGCACCTGCGCCGCCGGATCAACGGTCGCGGGCTTCGTCACCTTGGCGCTCTTGAGCGCGCTGATTAGTTCGTCCTCGCCACCAGCCAAGCGGACTTCCTGAAGGTAGTCATCCGTGGGCTCAAAATCGATTCCGCGTTCCTGGACCAGCATGGTGACTCGGTGGCTGGGCACTTGGCCCACCAGCAAGGCGAAAACCTGCACTTGGTTCAGCGGCTTCTTGGCGCTAGCGGGCTCGGGCGGCTGGGCGGCGCGCAGCGCATTAAGAAACGCATTGCTCGCGCCCGCGGCCTTGAGGGTTTGAATAAAGTCCTCGGACGGGGCGAAATCAATTCCGCGCTGCTCGATCAGCTTGGCGCCCGACTCGTCTCCGAATCCGTCCCGCACCATGCTTACGACCTGCTCCTGGGTGAAGGGCTTTGCCGCTGTTGTGGCGCCGCCCTGGAGGGTGGCATATCGTAGAGGCGGCGGAACCTGTCCCGATCCTATCGGGACGCCGCCATGGCGAGGTAAACTCGCCGCTACGTCAGCACGTGCCGGGCTGAAGCCCGACGCTACGGCTCTCTGTTGCGCCCAGGCGGGCAGGACAAAGACCAACCCCGTCGCCAGAATGAGAAATGTCGGCGTTTTGCGGAATCTCATGGCCACCTCGCGCGCGGTGCGCGGACTGAGAGAAATCGATGGGGGGATTATACCGAAATTGGACAAGCGCGGCGTGAATGCGTTACGTAGCGCGGCCCCCCGAATTTGGGGTCCGGGGTTCTTCCCTTGCAAAAGTCCCAACCGTCGCGTTGCGACCCCTTGCGCCCAAGTGTTCACGGCAGGCGACGTGAAAAAAAGGTGTCAGGTGCCAGGTGTCAGGTGTCAGGAAGGCCAGGATGCGGGATTCGGGACAAGGGACACGGGGTACGGGATTCGGGATTCGGGTTTAGGGATCAGGGGTTGGCGGGCTACGAATTCAAAGCGATGTTTGGAGATATCGGTCGCAGAACTGCCGAGGCGTCAGAATCAGTGCCGCCGTTGTCCGGACCTCGAGCAGGTCCTTATCGCCCGTTACGAGGCAACGCGCTTTCGAGGAGAGCAAGCATTCGAGGAATTTCACGTCATCCGGGTCGCGGCACGATATACCTGCTATCGGCCCCGGATGCATTAGTTCCCCGTAGCGCGTTACGAAATCAAGGAACGGTTCCGTGTTAATGTTGGGAAATTGATCTGACAACTCGGCAAGCACTCGTCGGTACTCGAGAATGATGGCAGGGGAATAGACGACGTCCACCCGCCCCTCGCGCCATGCGCGGAGTATCCGGTGGGGCGGCCCTAAGAAGAAAATGCCCGACACAAATACATTGGTGTCGAGGACAATTTTCATCGGCTTCTGCGGACCTTGGCGATGGACTGGCTAATGTGCCGAGGGGAAAGTCCTGCCGCCCGCGCCTGGCGGCGGGCCTCTGCAACCAAGCTGTCGAACTGCTCCCATGACGGAGCCGCCAGCTGCTTGAAAACGAGCACGTCATCCTTCGCTACGACCACAAACTCCGTACCGGGTTCAAGGCCCAATTGCGTGCGGATAGGCTCAGGGATGACGACCTGACCTCGCGAGGACATTTTGGTGGTTAAAGGGTCCATAAACTTACCAATAAGATTGTACCACAACCTTCCGGAATCGAGCGCGGAGGCATTTGGCTCCGAAAATGTAGAAACTCCCGGCGCGCGCGGATCGTGCCCCAGTTCGAAATTCTGGTGGGAGCGGTGGGATTCGAACCCACAAGAGACGCAGGGTTTAAGCCTGCCGCATATGCCAACTCTGCTACGCTCCCAGAAAGTGGCGGAGGGCGGAGGAGTCGAACCCCGAGGTTTTACCCTCCCCTGGTTTTCAGGACCAGTTGCCAACCGTTTAGCAGCGCCCTCCGCGGCGGAAGAAGCAGGGATCGAACCTGCGCCGGTCTTGCCCGGACTCCGAGTTAGCAACCCGTTGCCTTACCGCTCGGCCATTCTTCCGGTGCCCAAGAGAGGATTCGAACCTCCAACCACCAGCCTCTCGGACTGGCACGTCTACCCATTGCGTCACTTGGGCTAAACTTTCTTTCTTGGTGCCGGTGAGAGGATTTGAACCTCCACGCCCGAAGGCACGAGTTCCTAAGACTCGCGTGGCTGCCATTTACACCACACCGGCAAAACATGGTCCCGCTGGGTGGATTCGAACCACCATGAATGACGGCTTCTGAGACCGTCGCGTCTCGCCAAATTGCGCCACAGCGGGAGAATCTTTTGGTGTAGGCGGAAGGACTCGAACCTCCGTAGACCACGTGGGCCAACAGCTCTACAGGCTGCCGCAATTGCCGCTCTGCCACGCCTACAAAAACTTGGTGCGGGGAGTGGGGGTCGAACCCACAAAATCTCCCGGGTTTGAGCCGGGCGCCTTTGCCAGTTTGACCATCCCCGCAAAATAAAAAAGCCGCCTTTTTAGGGGCGGCTGTTGGGATTTTCCTGTATCTCAGTTTACCCAGACCCCTCCGCCCCGACCGAGTTCAAATAACTCAGCGACAATAGTGACAAGAGCGAGGAGGTTAAGGTAAACGTCATGCTAGATCTCCGCTTCAAACTACCATACTAACATTCAAAATCATGCTTGTCAATACGCGTAATCGATTAGTTGTGTCTCAGTTTGACGTAGAGGCGGCTTTACGCCGCCATTTGGCGAGGTAAACTCGCCGCTACGAATCCAAACTGAGACACTACCAATCGGTTTGCCAAGGCCTCGACTCACTCGTGGCGCAGGCGCTTCACATCTTCAAGCTCGATGCGCTTCATCATGCCGCTGCGGTCGGTAAAGTAGGACTTTAGCGCGCTGCCCAACCGGGCGGGAACCACCACAACTTGGTTGTAAGCCATTTGCCGCCAGGAAATCGGCCCCACGTGCGGAACGAGTCCCGTGCCCCACTGAAACACGAACGCCAGGTTCCAGAAGATCAGGGCTCCGATGACCGGGGCGAGCACGGCGAATGCCGCCCGCCCCTGCTTGAACCAGCGCGCCGCTTCCTGAAGGGTCACGGCCAAGCCGAGAATGAAGAAGGGCGTCAGCGAAATGAAGAACCGGTTGCCAAACGAGGAGAGGCCGTGCCAATCCGTGTGACAGGCCACAATGTAATACATGGCCGCCACGGCGGCGAGCGAGTAATTGGCCAGTTCCTTGTCGTACTTCCGCAGAAGCACCAGGCCCGCGAGGGCGGGGATGACGACGGGCGTCCAAGTGATTAATCCATGGTTGGACGAAACCAGCGGTTGCCAGAGCGCGGGATGAATCCAATGGGAAAAACCCAGTTCATCGTAACCCAGCTCCAGAGGATGGCCATTGATGATTTGCCGCGTGACGAGGGTGGGCAGGAAGGCCACCACCGTCGCGCAGGAGTATGCGAGGTTTGCCAGGAAAAGCCGGAGCGTGCGCGCCCAGTCATGCCCCGGCGCCTGCCAATTTCGCCAGTAGGCCTGCAACGACTCGAGGAGAGGCAGCAGCAGTATCGCGATATTCAAGTAATAGATATCGAGCAAAAGTCCCGACAGAAGGCCGAGAATAATCCACTGAACAAAGGATCGCGCCCGGCGAGTGCGGCGCCAATACCACAGGAAGAGCGCGGCCGCAAACACCGACGGTGCGTGTGCATAGGCCGGAAGGAAATACATGTAGACCAACAGTGAACTGGCAAACCACATGCCCAGCGTGGCGAGGAAACTCCAGCGCTCCGGCACGTAAGAACTGGCGATATGGAAGGAAAGACAGAGCCCCGCAAAAGCGTACAGGGCCGTCGCCAACGCCATCGTCAACAGATAGGGTTTGGAGAAGCCATCGGCCGAAACGTCAAAACCCATTCGCTGCAAGAACTCCATGCCCGCATGAATGGGCGCGAGGAAGGGCGCCCAGAGCATGGAGGCTCCCACCGCATAGTCATTCTTTACGTGCCCCGTGGGCGTGTAAAACTTAGGGGCGATTTGACCTTCCGGATTGACGCTGTAGATGCGAAAACTGAGGTTGGCGTGGCGCCAGTCGTTTTCGAAATTCAAATGGTGCTCGACCAATAGAGATCGGACATAGGCGTAGTAGCTTACGCCGTCGCCGCGCACCCAGGGATTCGAAAGCGGCAGGGTCAGGACAAAAATGATGCCCAAGACTTTGAGATAAGGGGATCGCTTCATGCAGATTCAGGATTTCACCGCGACTGCTTTACCATAAGCAGATAAGCCCGTCACAGAACAGATATATCGTCCACGTCGACGCTGGGACCCACGTCGGTTGCGGAATCCGGCCCGGCAAGAAAGATCGCCGCAGAAAGGCTCAAAATCGGTCCGGCCACATTGAAGAGGGCGCGGGTGGTATTGCCCGCGGCATTGTTGTAAGCCCCCAGCGCCAGGGCTCCAAAAAACGCCACCGCGGTGGCCAGAACCCAGGGCCGGGGCAGGCGGCGCAAGCGCAGGATTCCCAGCGGGAGCAACCAGACAAAAACATACCAGAAAGTGTGGTTGAGAAGGCAGCCGCGCAGACCAACAAGAAGTCCGGCGTTCACATGCATGTAGGCGGCAAACTCCCACGGCCAAATCCATCCCTTAGCAACCGTTGCCATGGCTATTAATGCCATACAATGGCTTGTCAAGCATAAAGCGCAGACCCAGAGGAAGCGCCGGGACCGCCGGTGGCCGCGGTGCGCCTCGACGAGCCACCAACCTACCGCGAACAAAGTGGAAAGCGGAGCGAAGGTCTCCTTGGCGAGCGCACCGAAAACTCCCCACAGCGGCAACAAATACCAGCGGCGCGTTAGCAGCGACCAAACTACGGCCATCACAAAACAGCCTTCCCCGGAATCGATCAGTCCCACCAGATTGAGATTGGAAACAGTAAAGTTCAGCAGGTACAAGGCGGCGGCGAGCAAAGCTGTGGAAGAATTAAATCCCAATCGGCGCCCAACGGCCGCCAGCAGACTGGCGGTGGTCGCCGTGAAAAGTGCATTGGCCATCAGCAGACCCAGGAGAGCCGGATCCCAACTTCCCACCCGGTCCTTCGCCAGCCAATAAAACGGCTTGGCCACGTAAGGCACGAGGACACGGTAATAGTTTTCCGACTGGCCGAGGCGGGCAAGAGGATCACTCGCACCCGCGACGTTTGGGGGTAGGGTGTGTATGACCATATCGCGATAGACAGCGACGTCATAGGTTCCCGCTAATTTCGTGGGGTCATAGCGGTTCAGGACCGGGTATCCCAGACCCAGACAGATCACAAAGAAAAGCAGCCATAACAGCACCCGGCGTGCGAGTGTCATCGAGGTGTTATTTTCTGCGCTTTCGCCGCGCAGCCCAATCGCTTCAATCATAGGAAGTTGACTCTGCGAGAATGCCCGCGGCCGGGCAAGCTTATTTCCTTCAATAGATCGCGCCGTGTAAGGCGAAGCACCTCATCACCAGACGGCTTCGGCGTTAATAGGAATTGGTAATCCGGCACTCGGCCGCTCTCCAGTATACACGCTGCACAAGCGCCGGGCGGTGAAGAACATTTCATGAAGGGAATTCACCGCCCGCAAGGCAGCACCCGATTCAGTGGGAGTCGTAATCGCCAATGTAAGTGCCTCGACTGATTCCCAACATACTGATGAAAAACGAAGTGAAAATGACCTGTATTCCCAGCAAATAACAGAGTGACAGGGAAATGACGATGCGAACCTCGTGCAAGGGGCCGAATCCACTGGCAATCCATTTCCAGAGCACCCAGACGGCTCCGGAGCCGCCCACCAGCGTCAGGATAGCGCCGGCGATCAGTCCTTGTTCCAGCGTGACATGCGTCAGCCATCGCTCCAGACTGTGCTGACTCCGGGAGAATCGCTCGGTAAGGCTGAAGACTTTGGCAAAGAGTCCAATCGAAATAATCTGCGCACCCGTCAGCGCAAACATCGCCCCAAACAACATGGTGTGGAGGTCGATCACCGCGCGACCCAGGTGCCGCGGTCCCGGCAACAGCCAGAGAACGATTGCGACGCCCAACAAAAACAGCGTGGTCCCGGGAAGGAGGAAGAGCCAATTGGGCGCGTAGAGAAGCATAAAGCGCAAGCTGCGCCAGCCGTCCTGGAAGGTCTGAAGGTGGGGTGGGCGCCCGCGTTTGTCGGGCCACAAGGTGATGGGTATCTCGGTGATTGACGCTCCGAGCTTCATGGCCTTGATGACCAACTCCAAGGCAAACTCCATGCCGGAACACCGCAGGTCGGCGCGCTTGTAAAGAGCTTTGCTGAAGCCTCGCATGCCGCAGTATGCGTCACCGATCGTTCCATGAAACAGGGAATTCAACATCCAGGTGATGGCAGGATTGCCAAAATATTTGTGCGACCAGGGCATCGCACCGGGTTTGATTTCTCCGACGAACCGGTTGCCCAGCACCAGTTCAAAGCCTTGGCGCCATTTCGCCACGAATCGCGGGACCTCGGAGAAGTCATAGCTGTCGTCGGCGTCGCCCATGACGATGAATTTGCCGCGCGCTTCCCCAATGCCCTTCCGCAAAGCACGCCCATAACCCCGCGTTTCCACTTGCACCACGCGCGCGCCGTGCTCCCGGGCGATTTCAATCGAACCGTCGGTGGAACCATTGTCCGCCACCACCACCTCGCCCTGAACGCCGGCGGTGCGGAAGGCTGCCATAGCTTTGTCAATGCAGATCCCGATGGAGCGCGCTTCATTGAGGCAGGGGATCACCGCCGACACCTCGGGCTGATCGGGTGACCTCATTTCCGACGCAGCGTTAGGTTCAATTTGTGCTCGCTGGTTGTTGATCTCGCCCTCGGAATCCATATCGATTTCCTAGCGTGGGCCCTCAGGTGCAAGCGTGCTCATTTTAGCACGCAGGGTGGCGGAATAAGCTAGAGCCAGCGTCCACACGGGCAACACAATCATTTGTTCCCCAGCCCCCATCATTCCGGCTAGAGAAAAGGAAAGCAATTTGGCACGAGCCAACGCGGGCGCGTTATTCAGCGAGGGGTCCCGACAAAGTTCCGCTTGCCCCAGGCAAAGGACTCATGAATGGTAGAAAAGCGCGCCCGGGCCAATGTCAAAATCAAGTCGGGCTGTGTCAGCCATTGTTCATAGGTCCTCCGCTCGTGCTCGAACATGGTCTGAAAGGCATCCAATTTGGTTGAGCAGCGGCGCGCCACCGGCCGGGCCGCGACCCAATGGACCAGTTTCAAAAAGGGGGTTAACCAAGGCTCGACGAACACCACGCGGCCGTTCTTGCGCAGGACGCGCTGAATCTCCATGAATACCTGATCCAGGTCATCCGGGAGGGTGGAAAGATGGTGCAGACCACCCTGAACGATGGCGGCGTCCCTGCATTGCTCCGGAAAGGGGAGATGCCGGCAGTCGCCGCGGTGCGTCCTGGCAGGCCCCCGATATTGAGCCAAGAGGGCGCTTGAAAGGTCCGCCCCCTCCACATGCTCAAACCCCAGGCGCTCGAGAGCGTGAAGGCCGTTTCCGCGACCGCAAAAGATTTCCACGATTTCGGCGTCCCGAGGCCATTGCTCCGCCCCCAGCTTCCGTAATCGCTTGATGAATTTCCGAATCTCCTCTTCCGGCGTTTCGAAGCGCAGATAGGCGGCTTCCCACGCGGTGGGGAGAATTGGACGGGGTGCTTCACGCGACGGAGTTGGAGTGGATTTATCCATGAGAAGTGACCCGCACCTGATTCGCGTCAGTATCCATGGAATTACGGCAGCCTAAACCCAAAGACGTTCTTAAAGGTGACCACCTCTGCGGCGGATAGCAGCGCCGCGAGGACGGCTCCCCTCCAAAGCAAGCGCCGGTCGCGCGGAATCCAGTCGCGCATGGCGAACAAAAGCAACGGCAGCGCCGGCGCCAAGTACCTGTCAAAGGCCAGGAAAATATCTTTATCATTATAGGTAATCACGAAGAGAACATACATCCAGGCAAACAGAGCTTCGGGTTGATGCTGCCAGAACTGCTGCCGGTTGCGGGGGAGCGACATCGCCACAATCCCCAGCAACGTAACCATCGGCCATATCGCGGAGAAGGCAAAAAAGGTCCACCGCCTTTGATATAGGGCTAAGAAGTAGCTGGGCACCACGGCGCCGAAAGGATAAGTGAATGGCCACCCGTGGGGCCCCCAGTGCACTCGGTATGCAACGAAGTTGGCGAAGGGATTTCCCAGGATGATCCACAGGGGAATAACTTACAGCACTCCGATGGCAAGACCGATGAGCGCGATGACGGCCAGTTGCCGCCAGTTCTTTCGCATGGCCAGGACGGCTGCAAAGCCCAGCAGGGCGAGTATTCCCACCGGCCGGACCGTAGTGCTGAGGGACGCCAGCAACCCAGCGGCGTTCCACCGGCCGGAGCGCACCGCCAGAAAGGAAGCATACAGCAAGCACACAAACAGCGGTTCGCTGCCCCCCTCCACCGAGAGCACGATCCTCTGGTAATTAATGATGATGAAAACCGCCGCAACCCAGCCTCCATAAAGACGATGGATCAGAATAGATGCGGCGAGCGACCCCAGGATCGAAATCAGTACTAAAGCCATGGGTTCTGGAATCGCCAGCAGTTTGGAAAATCCTGCGATCGCGTAAGGGAAACCCCAAAATTGCTGGGGCATGCTGTGACCCAAAAGGTTCCCCTGGTGAATGATTGCGGCTATGTCCAAATATTCTCCGCCATCGAACCAGGGAACCCTTGCATCCCAAAAGTTGCGAACCCTGCAGACCAGCAAGAAGTGCACAGTGCACACCGCGGCGAACATCAGAAGAACTTCCGATAGGGATGGCTCCTGCGGTCGTGAAGCCACCGCAGTACTTGCGTCACCTTCAAGCATCACGCGGAACCAGATTTTCGCTTTGGAAATCATCAGAGGTTGTGGGCAGTCTTCCCTTCCCCTCCTGCTGCCAAGGCAACATTAGCACGGTTGGAGACTCCCTGAGAATTGCGGAGAAAGGTGGAGGATTTTACCGGTCGGCGAGGATGAGGGGAGTTTCAATGCACAAACATATGGTACAGAGTGTGCACGTTCAAGGCGCTTGCGGCACTGAGCAGTCCGGCAACCACACTCATGGGCAGAATTATCGAGGGAGTGAGTAGCCGGGACCGAAGGTCCAGGAGGTTTTGTGGGAAAACGGGCGCGGAGTAACGGGGATAATCTTCATAGCCATAACTGGCGTTGAAGCTTAGGCAAAATCCAGTAAACATGAGGAAGAAAGCCCACTCAACCTGGCCACCAGGGTCTGCAAATGCCTGGCGTCGGCGTTTCCACAGCGTCACCAGTCCAAGAATTGTGAAGGCCAGGAATAACCAGACCTTCAGATGCCGCGTCCAGGGCGTTCCCGGCATCAGCGCCGAGCGAATAATAGGGTATAGGGGGAACGATATGGGAGAAGGACCGTACCATGAGTAAGCATAACCCGTCGCCGGGGCCCACGGATCTTTCGCCAGGAACACGAGCGGGGTGAGGTAGAGTATTCCCAAAATGACCACCACCGACGCCGCGGCGAAGACCTCACGCCAGCGGCGGTGCCAAACCAAAACGCCGGCGATTGCCAAAAGTAAGAACGCTCCCGTTGGGCGCACACTGGTTGCCAGGGTTGCAAACGTTACTGCGCTCAACGTGTGTTTTTGCCGCCAGAACCAGAGAGAAGCAAAGAGGAAAGCGATAAAAAAAGGCTCCGACCCACCCAGGCACACGGGTTGAGTCAACATGATATCAATGAATGAGAAGAGGGTCGCGACTCGCCACCCCCAGAGCCGGCCGCAAAGGTATACAGAAAGTGCGCCGCATGCCAGGGCCAAAAAGGGCAGACACGCTGCGGGCGGCAATGTCGTCAGTTTTGAGACGAGCGCGATGCAATACCCGGTGCCGCGATAATACTGCCGGATGGCTTGGAGCTCGGGCCCGGCAAATCGTCCTTTTACCGCGTCTTGAGCGATGGTGAGATAGGCTTGATTATCGGCCCAGTGGCTGCTCATGTCCCAGAAGTTGCGGACTCTCGCGACCGCGAAAATAAATGTGAGACAACAGAGGATAAAGCTCGCAAAGGCGATGGAGGCAGTCAATGTCTCCGTGTGCGCACCCGCGCCGTCCAGAGGCGGTTGGGCGGTGATTTGAAAGCTGGAATCTGCCTCCATGCCGCCGCATTGTAACATTACTCGTGTGGGGCCTTGGAGAAGTCTCGACAATCCTGTTGACAACCCCAAAGGTCGAAGACTCCGTAATAATCGCAGGAGGAGGCGGAATCGTGAATTTTATGGGCCGGGGCGAACAACGTCACACCGTTCGACTTTCAGCGGTCCACGCTCAACGTCCCTCCCCGGTGTGCGGAAGGCAACCACCACCGCATTGTTGTTCTCGTAGACAGTCTCCCCACAGGGAAGGGAGGGCGGCGGCAAAGGGGGATTAGACCCCACGGTGAATCGATACAGCGGCCCCCGCCCTCGCAAGTCTTGCAAAGTAAATATCACGGGTCGTGGCGCGTAGTAGGAGGGGAGCCGTGAATTCACCACATAGAGCACGGCATTCGCCGGCAGAATGCGGTCAAGAACACGGAAGTCCTCGGTAAAGGCGACGTACTGCTTCAGGAAGGAGTCCCGGCTTTTCATCCCCGTATCCACCATGATGAAGGGCCTTGCATAGTAGATCTGGATGGCCAGCCAGGGAAGACACATCGCGAAAAGGACAATCCACCATCCTCGCAAGAGGCGCACCCCGAGCCGGGACGGCCAGAAATCCCCTGCGCCCAAAATGAGTACAACATATTGAAGTCCGCCCAGAAATCGAAACTCGTGCGGCAACAGCCAGTAAATAAGCAGAGCCTGTCCGCAGACGAGCGCGGCAGCGATTCTAAAAGCACCCCCGCGCCGCCAAGCTGCAAACGCCACAACGCCAAACGCGGCAACGACTCCCACGGAGACTGACGGTGCCAGCCAACTGAGATGTGTCCACCAGCCCTCGGGCCCGACTCTTCTGGCAAAGTCCAATTTCGCGATCGTTTCCGGCCCGAAGTAGTGGGAGTGAAACAGAGTGGCGGTTGCCAAGCCCCAGGGCGATCCACATTGCATCGCAGTCCACGCAAGGATCGGACCGTACCATGCGCCCCAGACACCCAGGGCAATTTTGGCGGCCTTCTTCCATCCCAGTTGAGCTGCGGCGCGGTGGGCGCCAATCAGAGAGAGGGTCGCTGCCACCGGCAGATTCGAGATTTTGGTCGAAGCCGCGATATAAGCAGCAAAGCAAAGGAGCATGAGTTTCGTCTTGGGCGTCAGTTCACCGGTCTGGCTATCGGGAAGCAGGGCGAAAAGACAAGCGGTGACCATGGCAAGATCTCCCAGGGCGTGTGGCCCGCTGGTAACGTGCCACACCGCCGGATAGAGCCCCACCGCCGAGATGGCGCCTGTCATCCATCCTGCCGTCGCGCTCCCGGTCAAGTCGGTGGTCACGCCTGCCACCAGGAGAATCAGCGCAATACCCAAGCCCCAGCTCACCACGTTGCCGGCCTCGGGGAATCCGGCCGCATGTTCGATCGTCAACCCCAATTGAAAGGCAGTTTGCGGGAAAATCGCCGCCTCAAAGGGTTGGCGGTAAAGATAGAGCTCGCCATCATTAATGATTCGTTTGGGGATCAGCATGTGGTAGTGCAGTTCGTCGATCTTAGTGGAAGGCGCAATGGCGATGAGAAGGTTGATGGCGCATGCCACCACGATCACCGCGACAAACCACCGGTCAGGATGGATCGCTATTTTAAGCCGGGGGATGGGGGGCAAACTTTTCCGGAGGGCAAGCAACGCGCCTAAACCGATCACGACCGCGCCCATCCCCACTACCTTCACTCCGCCAACGCCATATTCTGCAATGAGAACCAGCAGCACAGCAACATCGATTAAGGCCAAACCGCTTAGCAGCGACAGCGCGAGGCGCCAGCGACGGGGAATGGGTCCCACCAATCGCAAGAATCCTAAGCCCACGCCGGCTGCGGCAATCAGGCCAAGCAAGCCCCCCGCTAAAGTCTCGACAGAGCCCATCAAGTCTTCCTATGCATCAATTTGGAAATCCGGAACGGCAGTAAAACCAGGGATTTAATCACCCGCAGGGAGATACAACATTTGAGGGCCTCCCGCACTTGGCGAATGGCAACCACAAACTCACCTTCGCCTCCCGCTTCGGACGCATTGTTTATAGCACTCAGCGAAATAAGTTCTCGGGCTTTTCGGGAAATGATCTCGACCCGCTCGGTCGGCAATAGAGTACGAATCGCGGCGAGGCAACGCAGGCCATCCGCAACGTTTTCGACTGATTTCACCGCTACTTCCGTTTGGGATTGAGAGTGTACACGCCATGCTGCCAGAATTTGAGGTTCGTACCAGATGGGATAATGTGCGGCAATCCTCGCCCACATTTCCCAGTCTGCCGTGGAGGACAGCTCCCTCCGGAATCCGCCCAAGTTCTCGTAGACACTACGGCGCACCACCATGGAGGGAGTCGATATTCGCTGCGATACACCGATTCTGTCCATAAAATCATTGAGAATTCCAGGGGTGGGCCTTTCCAAATCGGAGCTCCAAAGCCTCCCTTCATTTTCGTCCATGATCAGCCACCGGCAAAAAGCGGCCCCGATGTCGTCCCTTCCTTCCAGCGCAGATTTAAGAGTGGCATAGAATCCTGGAAACACCACATCGTCGCTGTGCAAAACGTGCACCCACTCGCCAACCGAGCGTTCGATGCAGCCATTCCAACTGCCGACCAAACCGAGGTTGCGCGGCTGGCGAAAGAAGCTCACTCGATCGCCCCCCACCCGCCGCACTAACGCCTCCGGGTCGTCCACGGTGGAAGCGTCGTCCATAACTTCGATTTGCATTTCCTTCGCGCCCGGATCTTGTGTGAGCACGCTCGCGAGCGTCCTCTCAAGATATGTCGTGCGGTTGTACGTCGGAATCATCACCGACCAAAATGGCCGCCGCCACGCTTCGCGAGGCCCAGCAGCGAGTACGGCAATAGGATGGGAAGGACTGGTCGGTGGATGCTCGCTCACTTCAATCCCCGCTTCACGAATAGTCTCGTGGTTCTGAAGCTGTAAAAAGAAACCGGCAGTTGCGGCGGTCTCGGAACGCCGCTACAATTCGCGAATCCCCTTCGGGCCCGGCTGACGCGTTCCAGACACCTCCGAAAGAATCTGTAACACGCGCTCGGCATACTTTTCCACAGAAAATTGAGTTTCGGCCCATTGGCGCCCATTTTCTCCCAGGCGTACCGCCAGTTCAGGATTCTCCGCCAGTTGCCGGATCTTTGCCGCCAGCTCGATAGGATCGCCCGGCGCGTATAGCAACCCGTTGAAACCATCGCAAACCAGTTCTGCCGTGCCGGCGTGGCGCGCGGCAACGAGCGGCTTGCCCGCCCTCATCGCCTCCACCACAACGCGGGGAAATGCTTCCCACATTGAGCAGCTCAGCACCACATCGGCTTCCTTCATCAGCCCCGCAGCGCCCTCGACGTATCCGCAGAAGTGGACGCGGCGCTCGACCTTATTTTCGGCCGCCGCATCTTCGAGTTGCTGCAAATACGAAGGAAGGGCCGAGCCCATCAGAAAAAGTTCCGCTTCCATTCCCTGCCCTGCCAGGTGTCCTAAGGCTCGAATGGCATCGATCTGCCGCTTCCCCTCATACATCCAGCCCACCAGGAGCAGCTTGGGTGCCTGGCTGCCGGTTCGAAGAATTTGCTCCTCCTGTGGTGACGGGTTGCAGGAGCGTTGAATGGCCTGGTAGACCACCCGGAGTTGTTGTCGCGGTATGTACTGGGCGTAATAATCTTCCAGCGCCTTGGAACATACGACAACATAGCGGGATAACCCGGCAATGATTTTGCACGAGAGGCGAATGCCGAGCGGGAAAACAATGCCGTGCTCTTTCTTTACGAACTCATGGAGGAACCAAATGTGCGGAAGTCGCCGCGTCTTCGCCGCCCACGCCCCCACGGGCGGCGCCACAGCGCTGTTCGTCCACACAATGTCAATCTGCCATTGGTCCAACTGCCTTGCCACGGGCGCAATCACCCTGAGATTCGAGAAACCTCGATGCAGAGTTTCCCGCCACACCCCCTCGTGGACCCACCACTGGTAAGGAAGGATCGCAAAGGGAGTTCCGTCCCGCTCGAGACAAGACATAATGGGCCCGGGTTCCGGGAGGAGAACAAAACAAGCAACACCTTTTTGCCGGAGCCCTGATATCAGCTCGAGCATCGCTCTTTCGGCGCCCGCCATTTCAGAGGCGTGAGAAACAAAGCAGACTCTCATTTACTTTTGCCTGATGTGGGCAAGGTCAAACCGCGGAAGAATACCATGCCGCTCAACCTCACTGATACGCGATTATAATCGCTCATAGAGCTGCTTTCCTCTAAACCCAAAGGCGAGGCACTTCGAATCTTGACGCGAGGAGCGGCGTTCGGCAGAATACACCCTGAGTGCATGGACCTGGGCGCAAGCAAAATCCCGGCTCGCTGGAAGTTGCTAATCTGATCTGCACATCATGATACGCCGTGGCGGTGGTTGACGATGACAGCTAAAGGCCTCCTGAAAGCCGTTCTGCCTGCTCCCACTCGCCGCTGGTTGAGGGCCCTGCAACTGCGCCTCGAGCGGACCCTGCGTCGACTCCGTAGCCGGCGCGATGTGCCCAGCCTGTCTCGCAAAGTCCCAGTGAGCACCGACTGGGGAGGGGAAAGAGGACAAATTATCGACCGCTACTTCATCGAGAAATTCCTAGCCGAGCACCAATCCGACGTCCGCGGTCACGTGCTGGAGTTCGCTGACGATTCCTACGCGCTCCGATTCGGCGGCCCTAAAGCCACCCAGGTGGATCTGCTTAACCTCACACCCGGCGACCCGCGCACGACCATTGTCGCAGACCTAGCGCGCGGCGAGCACATCCCCTCCGACACCTTTGATTGCATCATTTGCACCCAAGTCCTCCAGTATGTGTATGATCTACACGCGGGTATCCGCACGTTGTATCGCATTCTGAAGCCCGGCGGCGTCGTGCTGGTCACCGCCCCAGGCATCCAGAAGATCGATCGCCAAGGCATGGAAACATGGGGCGAGTTCTGGCGCTTTACCTCGCTCTCTTTGCGTCGCTTGTTCGAAGAAGCCTTCCCCAAGGACCATGTGGAGATCAAATCCTATGGAAATGTGCTGGTGGCCGCTGCGCTTCTTTATGGATATGCTGTGGAAGACCTCCGGCGCGAGGATTTGGATTATTCCGACCCGGATTACGAGGTCCCGATTGCGGTGCGGGCTGTCAAGCCGCTGGCCGCCCCGTAGCGCCGGGCTTCAGCCCTGCACGTCGTATGTAACACCTTTATAACAGCACGTGCCGTCCTAAAGGGCAGCGCCACGTGCAAAGAGCCGCCAAGAAGAGTTTTATGGATGTTCAATCCCGGCCACCCTCGAATCCTTCGCGCAGTGCTGATCCCGGCCCGGCCTCCACCCCCCCCCTCGCCACAACCTCCTCGGGCTATTCGCTTGAGGTCGTCACGACCGAAGACGGCCTTTCCAATCTCCGGGAGGACTGGAACCTCCTCAGCGATGCCGCCGCCTTCCCCAATGTGTTCATGAGCTTTGACTGGTTCCGTGTCTGGAATCGATGTTTCGCCTTACAGGCCCGGTGTGGCCGGCGTCACCCCCAGGTTCTAGTCTTGAAGCGCGGCGGCAGGGTGGGAGGAATCGCACCTTTCATCCACCGGACGGCTTCCCGGTTCGGCGTGGCTGTACGCAAGGTGGAATTTCTGGAGAGTGAGTCGTCGTACAACGACTGTGTCTGGGGAAATGATCCCGCCGGCCAAACCGCCGCGCTATGGGATTTCCTCGCGCAAACGGAGGACCAATGGGATCTGGTGGATCTCCGGTCCGTCCGTGAAACCGGAAATGTCCTGCCCCACCTCAAGATTTCCCTTGCGCACACGAAACTCATCTATCGATTCCTGCCCGAGAACCCTTGTCATTATCTCGCCCTTGACGCCCCCTGGCCGGAAATGCTGAGCAGGCGTTCCCGCTCGACGCGCCACACCTTTCAAACGCAGGAACGCCGGCTGGAGGAAATGCGCGCCGAGGGCCTGCGCATCCGGATCATTGAGGATCCTCAGAACGAGCCACGCCTGCTGGAGAAACTGATCGCGCTGGAGGGCCAGAAAGAAATTGATGGAAAATGCGTGGACCCCTGGATGGCCCGCTATCCGGAGGTATTCCAATCACTGTTCAGTGCACTCGGCCCTCGCGGGTGGATCAGTGTGGCCCTGATGGAATTGGGAGACCTTCCCGTGGCGTGCGTGTGGGCTTTTCGCTGCGGCAAGAAACTCTGGTGTTACAATCGCGCCTTCAATCCTGCCTATTCGCGGCTCTCTCCCGGGACCATGCTGGACACTGCCCTGATCGATTACGGCTTTGCGCATGGCTACGAAGAGTACGATTTTCTTTATGGCCGGGAACCCTACAAGATGAAATGGAGCACCGGCAGCCATGAGCGGTTTCGGCTGGTGATCTGGAGCCGCCGCTGGATTTCCCGTGCCCGCGCCTACGTGTATCTCGATCTGAAAGAGGCTGTCTACCGCCGGTGGGGCAAAAAAGCCGACCCGTAGCGCGGACCCCTGTTTTTGGGGTCCGCGGCTCTTACGTATAGGTAACCGCAAATCTCGAAGACGGGTGCCCGCCCTCAGAATTGGCAGCGCGAGTCTAAGTAAGAGCCGCAGATTCACAACGGCGGAGGACTGCGCTACGGTCGCTCTTTACTTTTGATCTTTGACTTTTGACTTTCTTTTGCGCCTCCGCCGCGCGGGACGCCCATGACCAGCAATCCGGAAATCTCAGTGGTAATCGCGACCTACAACCGTCGAGAAATACTGTTGCGATGTCTTTCAACGCTGTTTGGACAGGATCTCGCGCCGGAACTCTACGAAGTCGTCGTAGTGGTCGACGGTTCAACCGACGGCACGGCGGAGGCTTTGCGCACGCTTCACCCCCGCTGCGGGTGGCAGGTGCTGGAACGCCCCCACGGCGGGATTTCACCGGCGAGGAATGACGGCATCCGCGTGGCACGCGGCCCGATCATTCTCATCCTGGACGACGACATCTTCTGCGCGCCGGACGTGCTCCGGCTTCATCTCGACGCGCACCACAACTGTCCCCCACAGATCGTTTTCGGCCCCGTCCTGATTGCGCCCGAAAGTCTCCCCACCCTGGCCACCGACGCATACCGCGAAATTGTGGATGCCTGGATGGCCAGCCTCGCCCAAAGCGCGCCGCTGCGCTGGCCTCTACACGCCGCCCTTGACCCCAACACCTCGCTTCCCCTCTCCCTCTTTCGCGACTATGGGGCCTTTGATGAATCCCTTCCTTACCAGCGGGAAGACTCGGAAATAGGCATGCGTTTCTGGAAGCGGGGTGTGCCCTTTCGTTTTCTCCCCACGGCCATTACTCATCACCTTGTGGTGAAAAAGACTTGGGAGGCGCTCGGCCCCGACATGGCGTCATTTGGTAAAAATGATTTGCATCTTGCCCGCAAAGTGCCGGAGTATCGGCCCTATTCGGTTCCCGCGCGCATTGCCCAAGGCCCCTGGTGGAAGCGGGCTTTGCGCCGATGGGCTGCCACCCTGCCCTTCTCACCGGCTCCTCTCTTCATGGCTCTCCTCGCACCTTTCGAGTTGCTGCGGGGATTAGGACTCTTTCGGCGCTGGGGTGTGAAGTTATTCCGAGTCCTTTCGAGCGCCCTGGCCATTCGTTCGGCCGCTCGGGAAGCAGGCTCGTGGAATAATTTGCGGCGAGAGTTTGGCCTCCGGTTGCCTGTTTTTACCTATCACCACATCGGTGAGACACCGCGCAGATGGGTTCCGGGCTTGTCCATTCCACCCGCAGTTTTCGAAGGGCAGATCGGCTGGCTCGCCCGCCACGGCTATAAGTCCATTCGCTCTGCAGACTGGCGGGATTGGATCCGCGCGGGGAAACCCCTTCCCGATAAACCCATTCTGCTCACCTTCGATGATGCCTACGCCGACGTCGCCCGCTATGCCCTGCCGGTGCTAAAGCGTTACGGGTTTACCGGACTGGTCTTCGTCGTCACCAGCCTGATGGGCCAGACGAATAAGTGGGATGGAGCGGCCGGATATCCTTCCCTGGCGATGATGACGGTGGAAGAGATTCGCTCCTGGGCACAGCAGGGTATGGAATTCGGAGCCCACTCGCGCACTCATCCTCATCTCACCAAAGTCTCCGCCCAAACGTTGCAGGACGAAATCGCCGGGAGCGGGAAAGACCTGGAGGAGCTTCTGCAATTGCCCATCACCTCTTTTGCCTATCCTTACGGCTCTATCGATGAGGGTGCCTGCGAAGTGGCGGGAAAAGTCTTTGACCTCGCCTTTACCACCGGCGAGGGTATAAACACCTTGGGGACCGACCTCCACCGGCTGCTCCGGGGCGCGGTCATGCCCAAGGATTCCCGGTTCACCCTCTGGTGGAGGTCGCATTTGGGATTTGACCCTGTCGCGAGCATGCTCTTGCACGTTCGACGTGCGATCATCAAGACATTCTTTGGCTCAGCGGAAGACCCCTTGGAGGCCGCACGCAGTAAGCAGTAGGCAGTAGTTTGTTTTCTTCGCGACTCTTTATGGGACCTCAAGGAAAACTCCAACTCCGCGCGATGCTGGAGAGAATAGCCGGCGGCGAAGCCAACCGCCACCCCGGTGAGCCCTCTCTGTGGGAAGTTCTATCGATGCTGGTCATGATGTTCGTCCTGCATCTTTTGGCGGTGTGCCGTGTGAGCAACTTCTGGGACGCGGCGGACTGGCTTGATAATGCCTCCTACATTGAAATCGCCAGAACCATCCGGCAAGGGCACCCGGCCGGCGGATGGTTTCCTCACCATTTCTGGGGTTTCCCTTATGCCATCGCCGCGGTTTCCAAGTTGCTGGGGATCCGGGAACTGACCGCCATCGTGGTGATTTCGATGCTCGGTTCACTCGCCGTATGCGTGCTGGTGCATCGATTATATGGCGGCTGGGTGGCCGCGGTCTTCATCTTCATCAACTACCAGTGGATCGAGATTTCGGTGGAGGGCGGCAGCGAACCTTTGTTTATCTGCCTGCTGTGCGCCTCTTTCCTGGCCGCCCGTTCCAACCGGTGGGAACTCGCCGCCTTGCTTGCCGCGCTCGGCACCACCGTTCGGCCGGTGGGAGTACTTGCCTTGTTGAGTCTGGCGGCCGTTCTGGCCTGGCGAAAGAACTGGCGGCAATTGGCCGCCACCGCCTTGATCGGCCTGGGCATCGGGATCCTCTACGTCGTGCCCATCTGGATCCATTATGGAAGCCCTTTCGCCAGTTTAATCCAATACCAAAGAGATTTGGGAACGCGCGGCTGGCCACTCACTTATCCCTTCCACACCTTGGCTACGAGCTACTGGGAATTCGTGCATCTGGAATCTATCCATTGGTACACCTTCGCCAACTTTGCGTTTTGCGTAGCTTTGGCGCTGGTCGGCACGGCGGCCATGTGGCTTCTTCGCACCTGCGAAGAATTTCCACTCTACCCCACTGAAACCCTTTTCGCCTCGCTTTACACCCTTTTCCTCATCTCCTATAACTACCCCTACATTGCCGGCCATTTTCCCAGGTATCTGCTTCCGGTTGTGCCGATCCTTCTGTATTCACTGCGCGATTGGATTCCGCGCGTCCGTCCCCTGCTTTGGGCGGGAGCGGTGCTCTCCGCGCTGTTGTCAGCCGCTGCCCGGGTGGGATTCGAAAACCTCATTCGATTTTGATCAACGTGGGTGCGCGATCGATTGCAATAACCGCACTTTGTTCAGGGATGAACCTCCGGCCCCTGGTAGAAGAAGAGGTCGCCTTTTCCCTTCCAGACGGGCGTTGCCCAGGGAATCTGCATGCCCTCTATGAAGATCGCCGAATCCTTCTGCGTACGCACACGTTCCAAAGCGTCCTGCAAATCCATGTCGGCGAGGATTCGTCCGATGGCATAATCCCCCGGCTCGTAATACAGATACACATTTCGAGGCTCCTGGGGAGCACTCCGGCAAGCAATCGCCAGATGCGCGGCTTCCGCCTGCTCTTTCTCGTTGAAGTCGGTCACCAGAATCTCCGCCGCATCCTTCGGCACTCCCCGGTCCTCCGCAAACTGAATCACTCCTGTTTTGTCCTTGAGCTTGGCTTGCAGGCGCTCACAAGCTTCCTGGGGAAGCCGGACGCGGCCTTCACCCACCAGCCAGGAGGGCAGGTAGAGGACCGTTCCATGGGGCAGGGACGGGATGATCTTCAAGACCTCATTCAGTTCGTCGGGCCCCCGAACCTCGCGCTCTCGCTCCACGCATTCGGCGGCCAGGACCATCACCACGAGCGCAAGCAAAACGAAGAGAGCTTTCCGCATCGCCGGCAGCAACAGCGAACGCCCCATGCTCTTTCTCGCCACCACCCCCCACAGGAGCACCAGGCACGGCACGAGAGGCAGGTAATACCGCGGCACAGCCGTCGACGCGCACAAGGCGAGCGGCAAAGTCATCAATACGGCTCCCCCTACGGTCGCCAGGCCTATCGCCGAGCGGTATCGAAATACCATCCAACAGCCGGCGATAAACAACACCATCCATGCCACCGAAAAACCCGCCCCCATGCCCTGCCACCATCCCGCGACAAACGCTCTCACATCAAAATAAGCCTCCGGCCGGTTGACGTTGCCATAAATCGTCTTAGCCATGCGAATGGGATCCGTCCACACATACGGGCACCAGAAAAGAAACCCGAAGACCAGCCCCAGGCAAAAACGCGTCAGCGCCTTTCGCCGTTCGCTCCATGTGGCTGCTCCATCCCCAACCAGCAGGAAGATGATGGGGATTGACGCAAAACTGGCGACGGTGATCCGGCTTGCCAACGCGGCTGCGAACAGAAAACCTGCGTACTGAAAGTTGCCGCCCCATTTCGTTTTGAGCAGGCATAGCACCGACGCCAATGCCAGGGTGGGAGCAACGGCATCGGCCCCCGCCATCACCGAGTGCTGAAGAAAGACCGGATTGAACAACACCAGGGCCGCGCCCAACAAAGCCGCCCATTTCGACCCGCTTAGAGAATCCACCAGGTAATACGCCAGCACCGGCCCCGCACTGGCCAGCACCGCCGCAAGGCAGCGCATCAACAAAACTGCGTGATGAGGGTCAACGTAGGCGTGCGATAACTGCGACGACAATTCCGTAAGAAAAGCCGCGGAGCTCAGGGGCAGCCCTCGCCGAATAACCATGTCGGCCAGAAACAACGGCAGGAAGAGAAACTGCAACAAGCTCGCGGGCAACATCAGGAGTGTGGAGGGCAACCCCAGAAATCGGTCCAGGGAAATATACGTCACGGAGAGTTCATCGAGATTGTAATAGTAATCCGTGGGGGGATAGATAATCAGCGGCAGTCGCGACAGAAGACTGACCAGGTAGAGTCCCGAGAAGAAGGCGAATGTATAAACCCTGCTCTTACGATTTTCCGGCGCCATTTCCCTGCCCTCGTTCATTTCTCAATCCCTCTTCAACTTCTCTCCCGCGCACCCGGGTGCCATGATAACTTGAATTCGCGAGCGACGCATAAGCTCCTCAGAGGGAGTTTATGCGCTGCGGACTTTTCATTCATCCCCGTTCCCAACATCCTGTAGACTTACCAGGGCACGGGCTGATGAAGTGCCCTCCGGTTGAGGGAAGCAATGGCTCACGAAGTTCTGCACATTCTGGGCAGTGCGCAGCCCGAGGGTTCGAGTATTGCCCGCGTTGTGGGCGCGCTGGCGCATGGCCTCGATCCCTCTCGCTACCGCATCCACGCCTGTTTTCTGGCGGGGGACGGCCCCCTGGTGGGCGTTCTCGAGCGCGCCGGAGTGCCAACGTGCGCCCTCGACTGGTGGCGCGGGGCGCGCGACCCCGTGGGGGCATGGAAATTCTGGCGCCGCCTGCGTCCCTTGCGCATTGACATTGTACACATTCATTTCGGGGGAAGGTCCGTACGGAGCCTGGCGCGCGCGGCGACCGGCGCCAAAATCGTCATGCATTTGCACAGTCGAATTCTGGAGCCACAGGTGCCCCGCCCCGTGTCCTTTTCGGCTCGCGGCGCGGACGCCGTGGTCGCCGCCTCGCAAGCCGTTGCACGTTGCGTTGTGGATGGTCGCGCGCGAGTGATCTATGCAGGGGAAGCTCCTCCGTCCGGCGGCTCGCCCGCCCCATCTCATGGCGCAAGTTCGGAAATCATCGTGGGCACCGCAGGGCGGCTCATCGCGCTCAAGGGAATCGAGCACCTGCTCCGCGCGGCGGCGGCGCTGCAAGGGGAATTTCCCGGCCTTCGGGTTGAGATTGCGGGCGCGGGACCACACCGCCAAAAGCTGGAGCAGACCGCCGACCAGCTCGGCCTGCGGGGACGAGTTGAGTTCCTGGGCTGGGTTGACGATATGCACTCCGTCCTGCCGCGCTGGGATGTCTTTGTGATGCCCTCCCTGGAAGAGGGGTTCCCCATCGCCGCTCTGGATGCCATGGCGGCGGGGTTGCCGGTCATCGCTTCTGCGGTGGGAGGTGTCCCGGAATTGGTCGTGGACGGTGAGACGGGCTGGCTCGTCCCGCCCGCCGACGTCGAGACCTTGGCCTCGCGGCTCCGTTCTTTGTTGCTCAACCCGGAGCACCGGCTGAGCATGGGTGCAGCCGCCCAGGCTCGCGTGCGAAATCATTTCAACCTCACGCAGATGACGGAGAATTTCTCGCGCCTTTACGACGAACTCCTGGGCGAACCCGGGACGTAGGCAGCGCCCGCCCTCTGCACAGCTCTCGGTGGCGGCGCCGGCCGGATACCTTGCGAAGGAAAGAAAATGGACGACCCGGCTGAACTCTTGAAGCAAGTCAGCCTCATCATTTGCACCGTGGATCGCTTGCCCGACCTCGAGCGCTGCCTCGCATCGGTGCGGCCATTCGCGGCGGCGCTGGCGGAAGTTATCGTCGTCAATAACGGCTCGCACCTTGCCGCCGTCGAGGAAATCGCCCAACACCACCATGCCAAAGTTGTGAACGAGCCCCGGCGGGGCGTCAGCAGGGCGCGCAATACCGGAATTCGTAATGCGCAGGGGAATATCGTCGTTTTCCTGGACGATGACGCCCAGGCCCGCGAGGACTGGCTGCCACGCCTGATCGCACCTCTCGCCGATTCCAGCGTGGACGGCGTAATGGGCGCCGTCCGTGCCCAGGACCCTACCGAACCCTGGCAACAAGCCTTCGAAACAATCCTCAGCCAGGGTCTGCCCGATGGCCCGACGATGCTGGACGCCCGTGCTGCCCGCGACCCCTTCCCGCTTCGCATGGCCATGAATGGGTTTACCATGAACGCGGCCTTCCGTCGCGACGTCTTTGGGCGCTTTGGCTACTTTGACGAGAGATTTGGGCGCGGAACCCCCATTGACTCCGGCGAAGACCCGGACTGTTTCTTCAATGTGCTGCGCCTCGGAGGTCGTATTTTCTTTGAGCCCCGCGCCGTGGTGGATCATCGCTGGCCCACGACGCGCAGAGCATTGCGCCGCAGCATGTTCCAATCCGGTTGCGCGCACACCGCCATCCTCACCAAGTACTTCCTTCAGGAACCTTCCCTGCGCCGCGCCATACTCCGCTATGCCGCTTCGCGCCTGCGGCCGCGCCCCGCACTCACAGCCTTAGGCGCCGCTAAAATCAAGGTCCCGCAACTTTCGCTCTTCTTCGGCAGCCTCTGCGGTCCAATCGCCTTTCTCCTTTCCCGGAAGAAATAGCCAGCATCCCGTGGGCCCCGTCCGACGCCGGCCCCGCAGCGAAGTTGCATGCCCAGATCCAGTCGTCAGTGCGGCTTGGCCCAGAAATTCCAGACGTCGACGACCTGCTTGCCGGAAGGAAAGGTAAGAGATTGGTAAACGGAATGGGGAGCGCCCAAAATAAAAATATCGGCACGCGCCAGGGCCTGCTCCAGAGGAACCAGGGAAGGGTCCTGCACGTAAGGGTCGGTGCACAGCACCTCGCGGGCCTCGACTTCCAACAGTTTGCGCAGCTTGTAGGAAAGGCTGTCGCGCACATCGTCGGAATCACCCTTGAAGGCCATGCCCAGGATGGCCACGCTCTTTTCCGCCAGCCCCGAGGCGCGCAACTGCGCGACGAGGTAATTCGGCAGCCCCTCGTTCACCAGCATCGCGGCGTGTCCCATGAAAAAGCTGTTCCCCGTAAACGCCGCAAGCTGCAACGTATCCTTCAGCAGGCAGGGGCCGGCCGCAAAACCGGCCCGCGAGAAGCTCGCCATGCGGGGATAGTCGCGAGTGACGGCGTCATAGATGCGATAGAAGTCGAGGCCGTAGCTTTGGGCGAGAACGTAAAACTGATTGGAAATGGCAAAGTTCAGGTACCGCCAACTGTTGGTGAAGAGCTTGGCGAGCTCCGCCTCTGTAGGAGCCAGTTCAATAATATCTGGAGAGAGTATAGAAAACAGGTTGCGGGCTCGCGACATCGCTTCCGGCTCAAACGCCGCGACAATCTGGGGCAGGCGCGTCAGTTCCTCGAGCGCATTCCCCTCCGTAATCCTCTCCGGACAAAAGGCCACGTGCACCCTCCGCCCCAGCGCCCGCACCCGGTCGTACACAATCTTGGTGACTCCAGGATAGACGGTGCTGCGCAACACCAGCAGCGCTTCATCAGCGAGATGATTGAGCAATTCATCGACGCTCCGGCAGAGGTTGCGGAGGGTCGGATTCAAGTATCGGTCCACGGGGGTGCCCACCACTGCGATCGCCGCGTCGGCGCGCGCCAGACAGCCTTCATCCAACGTCGCCTCCAAGCCCTTCCCCACGACTTGCCGGAGCATCTCTGGAGCCCCGTTCTCCAGAAAGGGCATCTCGCCCCGGTTCACTTTTTCCACTTTGGCTTTGTCGATATCCAGCAGGGTGATGCGGACGCCGCGGGAGGCGAAAAGCAGGCCCAGAGGCAGCCCCACGTGTCCACATCCGCCTACGATTACGACATGCTTGGAAGTCCCCATGATTCAGTTTCTCAAAGCGGCTCGCTGCACGGAAGTGCGCTGTCCATCTTGTATCACAACGCCCCGGACCCGTCCAGACAACTGGATGGATCGTGACTCAGAATGTTGTGGCGCGGCCATCTTGGCCATGACTGTTCACGGGCGGGACCCCGATGGATCGGGGCAGGCTGCCCGTGCCACAACGGCGGACTGCCCTTCCACAAACTCCTCTTCTGCCACAAGGTGCTCGTTAAGTTCGCGGATGGTGCGTTCTCCCAACGTGAGCAGCACGCTGGGGTCGCCGGAGAGTTGATAAGAGGCCATCTGCCTTTCAAACTTATCCAAATCGATCCCCAGGCGCTCGTGACTGTTGCGAAATGCCTGGAGCTTCGCCGACGAGTGGGAGTTCGCTGCGAAGGCGCGGAAAAAGGCATTTTCTTCCTTCCGGCAATGCTCCATAGCATAGGTTTTGAAAAAGTGCATCGTCATGCGCAGCGCCGCCAGCGCCGCTTGCCGGTCGGCAAGATTTTCACCCGGGTGCAGAACCAGCCCGGCGAGGATAGCCTGCCAATCCTGCAATGCCGCGCGAATCTTCGCGTGCTCTTCCCGCCACTTGAGCGTGTCAGGCTGCACAACGGTGGACTGCGGTTCGGAAGCAGGCAGTGCGGTTTCGGCCTCCAGATACAAACTCTTGAGCCCGCGCGCCGCGAGCACGCCGGCAACTTCTCGCCGCGTAGGGAATCCGTGAGTGGAAAATTGCCCGGGCGTGTCATTCCGAAGGTAGCCGCCGGGAAAGGTATCGCAGTCCACAGTGAAGAGGTCGCCCGCCGCCACATTGGAAATATTCATTTCGTAATTCTCGCGGGTGTTGAAGAACAGCCGCGAGCGCGGGAACGCAAGGTGATAGAGGCTCAGGATCAAACGGTAGTCGTCGTCCGATACCGTAAAGCGCGAAGGCTTCTGCGATGCCAGCACGCCGCGCGCGGGCTTGAGGCGCGGAATGCCGATGGCGTGCGGCTCCAGGCCATAGGCGCGGCGCAGGTGGTTGCCGTGCTCGATGGTGGCCAGCACATCGTAGCGCCAGTCGTAGAGGCCCAGCAGCGCGCCCAGCGCGATTTTTGTGATGCCCGCGGGGATCACACGGTCCCACAAATCCAACCGATATTCGAAATCGCGCTTGGGCGAACCGGTAACGTGCCAGCGGTCGAAGTGGGGCTGGTGGTAAGTCTCCTGCCACTCCACGACCCATTCCAGGCCCGCCGCTCGGAGCGCCACGTAGTCCTGGCGCTCATACACCGGTGAACAGAGACCCACCACACCGCCGCCCAGGCCGTCGAGCTTGCGGCGCGTCAACTCCACGTAGCGCGCCAACACCTCCGGGCCAAACTCGGGGTCTTCCGAAAGCACCAGCTCAATCTGCCGGTGGCCCCAGGAAAGAATCAGGTCGAGCTCACGGCTGAATTCGTCCAGGCTCAGGCGCACGCGTTCCGCCAGCGGGTTGCTTTGGCGATAGCCGCAGTAGAGGCACTCGTTCTCGCAAAAGCTGGTGAGATAAACGGGAATGACGAACTCCACCGTGTGCGGGGCCACATTCTCGCGAACCCGCTGAGCTGCTGTGCGGATTTCCGCGCGCCGCCCGGGCTCGCGCGCCCCGGCGATCAGCGAAGCGGCGTCCTCCACGTCGAGGCCGCGGTTCCTCTCCGCCGCCGCGAAGATGTCCTCCAGTAGACGCACGGGCTCCCGCATCTCTGCGAGTGATTCCATGCGGGCGCCCGAGACTCGAAAGACTTCGCTGAATGTTGGCACTGCGCAATTACCTCCTGTAGCCTGCAACATGATTTCGGATGGTTCTCACCAGATTACTCAGCAATCCATTTTCC
>Ga0326728_10006834_pt1 | contig 30207 bp, 25 predicted proteins | sample MB3enrmetagenome_FD_207602 | JGI IMG/M metagenome (GOLD analysis project Ga0326728, IMG submission 207602) | Lab enriched peat soil microbial communities from McLean, Ithaca, NY, United States - MB31MN | ecosystem: Environmental > Terrestrial > Soil > Wetlands > Peat | place: USA: New York...
GACATCCATTTTACGCGCGAGGACATTCGCGAGATTCGCTACGCCTCGATCCTGCACGACTTCGGCAAGGTCGGCGTGCGCGAAGAGGTTCTGGTCAAAGCCAAAAAGCTCTACCCTCCGAACCTCGAGCTCATCAAGAAGCGGTTCCAGTACATTCGCAAATCTCTGGAGCTGGAGACTTACCGGAAAAAGCTCGACCACGTGCTGCTGAAAGGCAATCAAGACTATGAGGAGTGCTTCGCGCTGATTGACGGCGAGCAAGGCCGCGAACTGCAAAATCTCGACGAGTTCCTGCAAAATATCCTTCAAGCCAATGAGCCCTCGGTGCTGCCGGAGAAGACCTCGGAAAAACTCGTGCAGATCGCCGGCTGGAGCTTTGACGATCCCTCCGGCCCCACGGAGCCCCTGCTTACCCAGGACGAGTTGCAATTGCTTTCCATCACCAAGGGCAGCCTGAACCCCGACGAGCGACTGCAAATTGAATCGCACGTCATTCACAGCTTCCGTTTCCTGAGCCAGATTCCCTGGACCAAGGAATTGAAGCGCGTGCCGGAAATCGCCCGGGCGCACCACGAGAAACTGGACGGCTCGGGATACCCCTACCACATGAAGGCGGAAGATATTCCCTTCCAATCGAAGATGATGACCATCTCGGATATCTTCGATGCGCTCACGGCGCGCGACCGGCCTTACAAACGCGCCGTGCCCATCGATCGCGCCCTCCTGATCATCGGCGACGAAGTGAAGTCACAGCTTCTCGATCCGGTGCTGTTCAATCTCTTCATCGAAGCCAAAATCTACCAAATCACCTCCAAGGATTGAGGCGGGCGGCCGTTGTCCGTCGTCAGCGGTCAGTGGGCAGTTTTCAGCGTTTAGCGAAGCGCTTTCTGCCTTCTGCCTCCTGCTTTCTGCCTACTCTTAATAGGGGTGCCACGACGTGGGGGATTCAAACACCATCACCCCGTGGCCGGTAGAGCGGTTTTCGAGATTGAGGCAATAGAGCCGTCCGGCATTGAAGGAGGCTTCCAGCTTGTGAGTGGTGCCGGTCCACGTCAGGTGCTGGCCGCCGCGGAAGTCGGTGGTGCTGGAGTCAGGAACACCGAGCGTGGATTCCGCATCCTGGGGAGAAAGGACTATCCGCAGCTTCTGGGGATACCGCTTCACAATTACGCCATCCAGCGGGACGGAGATTTCTTGCGTGGAGACTTGCTCCACCGAATTCTCGAACAGGGTGTTGATTCCCTGCTCGCGAGCGGCGGCGGCCCGCTGGGCCAAATCGCGCGCGTGGCGGGGGAGATAGAATTTGAAAAAGACAGCGAGGCCCGAGAGGATCAGGACTTGAATCAAGATGACACGCCATGGGGCGCGGCCGAAACTGGAAATGCGCATGGAGTAAATTGTAACGCGGGCTGCTGCCCGATGGGTAGTATCCACCCCAGCTCGTCGTCAATCGGCGGCTTTGCCTCAGGAGCATTGCAGGAATCGCACGTAAAGAGTGGCCCGCACCCCACCTTGTGCCCGCGGAGATATCTCCGCCGGCTAAGCCCCGTGGTGATAGACCTCCCAGCCCTTGTAGTTTGCCAACGCATCAGCGACCGCGCGGCCAAAGTGGCTGCGATTGACGGCCACGTGGTGCTCGTAACCGTTCTTGCATACGTACTGGAGAAGCGTTTGCAAGCCGGGGATCTTCACCACACCGTAGCCGCCGAAGCTCTGGAGCTTGTCCGAGGTAATTTCGCCCTCGCCGCAATAGGCGCGCAGTTTGCCGTTCAGGTCGTCCGTGGAAACGCGGCAATAGGTCAGCGGGCCCGCTTTGAGCGTGCCGACGACAGTTCCAAAGGTATTGGCCTTCCCCACCGAGCCGGCGATGATCTCCTGGAAATCCATCTTGAGGTCCTCAAAGAAGTGCTTGGGCAGGTTCGAGCAGTGGAAGATGACCGCCTTGTCAGGATCCTCGCCGTAGTTGTTGTTCCAATCGACGATGGCGCTGGGTGCGCCGGCGGCAAGTTGCAGCACGTACATGCCGATCATGCCGATCATATCGGTTTCACAGGCGCTGGGCATCAGGCTGTTGGACATCATGCTCATCAGGGTGCAGGGGACCACGCCGAAGAACTCCTGCATGGCGGTCCAGCACTGCACGGACGAGCCGGCCAGCGCGTTGTCCTGCATCCAGGTGTCCACCACCACGCCGAACTTCGCCATTTTCACCAGCGGCGCCGCCGGAACACCCTGCGTTGCCACGTAGCCATGAATGCTCTCCAGCTTGGCCTTGACTTTCGGGTCATCGTCCGCAAGCCGGCCGATGCGGCCGAAGACTTCCGAGAGGTCGAGGGTTTCGACGGAGATGCCATGCCGCTCCATCAACTTCTCACTGAACCGCACGGTATTGAAGGCCGTGGGACGCGCCCCCAGCACGCCCACACGGAGGTTCTTCAGGCCTTTCACAATCCGGCAGGTGGCGGCAAACGCTTTCAGGTCAGAGAGGAATGCCGGGGATGCGGGCGCCGATGTGTGCTGCGAGGTGAGCGAGTACTTGATCCCATACTGCCACAGGTTGTTGCACACGGAAATCTTGCCGCAGAAGCTGTCGCGGCGGGTGCTGATCAGCATCTTCCCGGGTTCGTCCGGGAAAGCCTGGATCAGCACCGGGACATCCAGCCCCGACATGCGAAGCGAATTCGCCACGCCGCGCTCGTCGCCGAAGTTCGGCAGGCTGACCAACACGCCATCGATTTCTTCGCGGTGCTGCCGGAAGAGGTCGGCGCACTTGCTGGCATCCTGAAGCGTTTCCACTGAGCCAAACTTGGTGTCCTGCGGGGTCAGGCAGACGCTTCCATAACCTTCCTTCTCCAGAACGCGCAGGATCTCTTCGCGCCCGTCACGAGCCAAAATATCAGGGAAGAAGCCGCGATTGCCAACGATGACGCCGAATGTAGTGGGCTTAGACATAAAACCATCCTCCTTAAAAGTGTGCTCACCAATCTTCCGGGCCGAATCAACCCGGCGGGCAATTCTAGCACGCCGCGAGGGCAAAGAGAGCAATGAGAAGTCCGCGTTAAGCCGGGCGGCGGAACCGGTCAAGAATTTGGAAGAGAATCAGGCCCAGCGCCACGTTGACCAGGACAGCGCTGGCGGTGGCGATCGGCTCAAACCGCGGAGGCGCCTCGAGTAACGCGTGCTGGAGGGCGGCCAGGCACAGGTTGTGAACCAGCACAAACACTCCCGTCAGCACCGTGCGCGCCACGAGGGATTCCAACTCGAAGCGCGTGCTGGCGGAAGCCGCCAGGTAACCCACAATCGCCTTGGCAATTCCAAAGATGCCGATATAGCCGTGGGAAAGCGCGTCCTGGAGCAAGCCCAACCCGGTGCCCAGGGCGATGCCAAACACCTTATCGCGCCGCATCAGGGCAAAGTAAATGACGATGAGCAGCGGGAAATCCATCAGGCGCGCCAGGGGCAATTTCAGCGGCAAGAACGTTTGCAGAAGCAGCGCCGCCAGCACCGCGATGGTAATGATGGCAGGATGCATCTGAAAGACCGCAACCGGGCGATGGGAGGAAGTGGGCATCGGCGCATTAGACTACCAGAAGCAGCGGCGAAGTGGGAATGACGTTGGGATCAATCCGCAAGGTGCAGCCCGCCCATTACTGTGGCCGCAAGGGAAGATTAAGAGCTTGTTGCTCGGCGGCGGTCGGCTTAAGAACCACCAGAACCAATTCCAGGCGGTTCAAGTCCACGGAGGGCTTTACAGCGATGGTTTTATAAATGTTGCCATCACCCACGTTGACCACGGTTCCCACCTGCAAACCTTTGGGATAAATCTGGTCAAGCCCGGAAGTCACCACCGCCTCCCCGTGGTTTACCACCTCTTCGTTCATGACGTAGTGAAGGTCACAAAAGCTGTTGCTGCCACCCTTCAGGATGCCCTGCACGCGGCTTTGGGCAATGGTCACCCCCACGCCGCTGGAGGGGTCGGTGATCAGCAGCACTTGCGCGCTGTGGGGGAACACCGCCAGGATTTTTCCCACCACGCCTTCCGGCGTGATCACGGCAAGGTCGGCGGTAAGGCCGCAATCCGAGCCTTTGTCGATGACGATGGCGGTAAGAACCTTGGAATTGTCACCCGGTTGGTCGAGCGGGGAAGGGCTGGAGGCGATAACCTCCGCCGCCGCGGTCTGGAACGGCAATTGGTTCTTGAAATCCAGTAAAGTGCGCAGGCGTTGCGTCTCCTCCGCCTGTTCGCCCAGCCGCTGGATTTGCGCCTGCGCCGCCACCAATTGGATGTGCAGTTCCTGATTTTCCTGCTCCGCGCGCCAGAGATGGCCATAAGTTCTGTAAGCGGTGACGTAAACCTTCATCAGCCCCCCCAACGAGCGCTGCAGGGGATCGAACGCCTCCACCGCCCAGTAGCGGATCAGCGGCACGTGGTTGTTGCGGGTGATCTGGAGGGAAAGCAGCAGGATCTGTGCGGCCACAGCCACCAGGAGGATAAAAAACGAGCGGTGCCGGCGGACGAAGGCCGGCATGTCAGGCCCCTCGTGGGGCAGCGCCTGGACGGGGCGCGTCAAATCCGGTGAATTAGGGTCAAACATAACAAAAACGTCCGTGGCCCGTTGTCCGTAGTCCGTTGCCGGTCGTCAGTCATCAGTTGTCAGTTCTCAGCTTACGGCTTTGAGAACTGTACCCTATCCTAAATCCAGAACCCTCTCTGTTGCCACGGACAGCGGACAGAACTTCCGCGTCATTCTATCGCTACCCGGCGTAACAAGTCAAAGTCTGTCAACATTCTCCCCGTGCCTAATACCACCGAAGCTAGTGGGTCCTCGGCAATCGAGACGGGCAGACCGGTCTCCTCGCGGATACGTTTGTCGAGATTCTTCAGCAGGCCGCCGCCCCCGGTGAGGACAATACCGCGGTCGGAGATGTCGGCGGAGAGTTCCGGCGGGGTGCGTTCCAGGGCGACGCGGATGGCGTTGAGAATGGTTGAGACGCATTCGGACAAGGCATCGCGGATTTCCGAGTCGTCGATGGTAATGGTCTTGGGAATGCCTTCCAGCAGGTGCCGTCCCTTGATTTCCATGGTCAGGGGTTTCTCCAGGGGATAGGCGGAGCCAATTTCAATTTTGATTTGCTCGGCGGTGCGCTCGCCCACCAGCAGGTTGTACTTGCGTTTCAGGTAGGCGGTGATGGCTTCATCCATTTCGTTTCCGGCCACGCGCACGGAGCGGCTATAGACAATTCCGGAAAGGGAAATGACGGCAATATCCGTGGTCCCGCCGCCGATATCCACAATCATGCTGCCGGAAGGCTCGGTGATGGGCAGGCCCGCGCCAATGGCCGCCATCATCGCCTGCTCCACCAGAAACACTTCGCTCGCCCGGGCACGCATGGCGGAATCCTGCACGGCGCGCTTTTCCACCTGGGTTATTTCCGAGGGGATGCCGATGACAATCCGCGGATGAACAAACATGGTACGGTTGTGGGCCTTCTTGATGAAGTAGTTCAGCATCTTTTCCGTCACCTTGAAGTCGGCGATGACGCCGTCCTTCAGGGGACGGATGGCGACGATATTTCCGGGGGTTCGGCCCAGCATCTCTTTGGCATCGCGTCCCACGGCTTCGACATCCCCATTCACTTTATTGATGGCTACAATCGAAGGCTCGTTGACCACGATACCTTTGCCCTTGGCGTAGACCAGGGTGTTGGCAGTCCCCAGGTCGATGGCGAGGTCGGATGAAAAAACACTGAATAAGGAACGGAGATTCATTCGTTTGTGAGCTCCTGCGGTAATGGACCGGGGTGACAGGCGAAGGGCTGGCTCATTCAATCACGACGGTCTTTCGAATCGTTTTGGTATTGCCCTTCCGGTCTTGTGCGGTGATCGTGATCTGGTTCGAGCCGGTCGGAAGAAAGGCGGTGAAGCCCCGGAATGTGCCGTCCGGCGAAATCGAAAAGACCTGCTCGTTGTTGATGATCACGATGGAGCCGGGTTCCGTCTTCCCCTGCACTTCTTCCACATGGCCGTGCGGAGTAATGCTGGTTACTTCCAGATAAGCCTCGCTCCCGGCAACTTGCTGCACCAAGGTCAACTTGTTGGCCTGACTCGGCTGGCTCTCCACACCTTTCGAGTCAATGGCCGTCACCATCCAATAGTAGGTCCCCTCATCAAGACCTGAAATCGAGAGGGAGGTCTGCCCGCCAACTTTCTTGTCTACCACGAAATTGGAAAGCATGACCGAGGGAGAGATCTGCAGGTGATAGACTTTCGCCTCCGGGATCACCGTCCAACTGAATTCGATGGGTGTGGACTTGGGATCCTGCACCAGCTTCAGTTCCATATTCGGCGGTGACACCAAAGAGGGAGGAGCAATCACCTTGCTTCGCACCAGGCCCGGCTGTTGGGCGGCAAAAGAAACCTGCTCGTACTGGCCGAGTTGAATGCTCGTCGAGCCGCGCGTCACTGCCGCCTGGCCTGAATCCACCGTAATCTCGTGAACGTTCTTGTCCGGATCGTTTCGAACCACGGCGCGGCTTTCTTCATGCAAAGTCGCCACGGCATCGGCAAAAGATACTTGCGATGTCGACCCCGGCGTTTCGAAGTGGCCCGTCGCCAGGTCAACCGCACCGGAGGTCACCTGCACCGCCACCTTCGTGGCTCGGGTAACGGGGTCCTCCCGGCTTTCCTCCACCACAATGAGCGCATCGGGTTTCAAAGTGTAATTGGTGCCATCGGCAAAAATGATCCGCGCCACCCCGTCACTTCCCGTCTGCACAAAATCGCCTTTTTCCAGGCTGGTGTTGAAATCCGCCCGCATCCACTGCGACGAAGCGGCCTTCTTAACGCGTACCGTGCCGTCCAGATTCACGAAGTGCGCTTCCTTCCGGCTAGCGGGCGACTCCGTGGTGCTCGGTTTGGCGGCTATCGTTTCCAGCGCTCGCGTCGCAATATGGACGACGAAGCTCGGCGAAATCAGGTATACGATCCCCAACACCACCGCAAAAACTATCACCACGATGATCGCAATCGTGCTGTACGAGAGGGTCATCCACTCGACTTCTACTGAGCGACCTTGCTGGCCGGCGGGAGGCCTTGTTCGTGGGCTCATAGTGGTTGCACACCTGCAGGCTTATTCTTGACGAATCCACCGGCAGGGTCAAGGAGATTTAACCGGGGATCGGGCCATCCAATGATCGGTTCATCGGGCCATCGGGTCATTGGTGATTGGCGATTGGTGATTGAAGCATGGGTTCACTTGCTCATCGGCTTCTCGGGCCATTCGGTCATTGGTGATTGGCGATGGCGCTTTTCGATGTCAGCAAAACGGTTCACCTTTTGACCTGAAACTGTCGACAATCGAAGCGGGGTAGTGTGGGCGGCTGGGTTGATCGTGAGCGTGCAGGGTTGCCCGGATTTCCCCCCTCGGCCCTGCGCCTTCTGCCTCCACATTTGGCCCTCGTACCCCGGGCTACGGCTTCCGTATCTCATCACCCATCACTTCTCACTCGTCCCTGCTCTTGCGATTTTCCAAGTCGGCGAGTTGATTCATGTCCCTACCTGACACTGCCGATAACCGATGTGGAGAATCCCGTGGCGGTCGGCGAGTTCTGCACAGCGATGCCGGCGAGTATTATGCGCAAGAGAACCCGTGAAGAACCAAATTGAAGTTGCAAATTGCCATCGCCGAGCCGCTTTTTCCAGCAAGATTGCCACCGGTTTGTCGAAAATGTCCGAAACTTAGACGTAAATGTCTGATTTTTTCCGGGCATCTTGACCTAGGTTTGTTTGTTTTCATATACATTCCGGCTTTGAACGTATTATTTTTAAAATCTCTTTTCTCCAGTTCCCCCTGCCGCACCATCCCGAAGGCGTTGATAAAGCGTAACTTTGCCCAGAATTGCGGCGGAGCCGGTGAATTCTCGGCCCAGAAGGCCGACTGGTTTTTGTCGATCATCGCGCAACCTGGGCGCTTTCCTATCATAATCCGGGCTGTGGCATGACAATTTGTCACCATGCATCCTGTGTTTTCATGCACATAGTCGGATCATCCTTCATAAAAACATCTTTTTGTGTCAGCGCCTCCGCTCCTCACCGGGGTCAGTTTAACTTCCATATTTTCAATAGCTTGATTTCTTGCTTCACCCATCGCCTTTCTCCCGAATCTCCACTAACTAACTGTATTTTCATAAACATAATCGTTTCTTGTGCGCCCTTTGCCCTCTTGTCACCCGCTTAAGATTAACTTCCACATTTTCAATAACTTGATTTTTTACTTCGCCCCTCGGATCTCTCCTCAATCTCTACTAACTAGCTTTATTTTCATAAACATAATCGTTTTTATGCGGCTTTCGCCGACCTCCGCCTCGCCACATGGACGTCTTGCAGAGCACATTCCTAAACCACCACAATTGGCGCCGGGTGGAATCGTCCAAGGGTAGCAGACAGTGCCTGATGGCTAGTCGGAGTTTTGGCACCGCAATCAACTCTCAGTTTTCAGCATCCAAGAATCGCCAATTGCTCATCGGTAATTCTGTCTCCTGATTCCTGTCTTCTGACACGCACTGCGCGATTTCACCCTGAGACAGTCCTCCATCTTATATGCGTGCTCGTTGATAGCCATTGGAGAGATAAATACGTACTTATCTGGTTACATTCGGGGTGTTTTTCTGATCCCTCTATCTAATTTCCTAAATGGTGGAACTCCCCCACGCCAGTGCGCGTATGTCTCTGCAGGAATGCGAACTTCGCCTCTATTGGCTTTTCATACATGAAAGCAATCCTCTATCACCACTACGGTTCGCCCGAGGTTCTCAAGTATGAAGAGATTGAGAAGCCGACCGCCGGGGACAGTGAAGTCTTGATAAAAGTCCGCGCCGCTTCCGTCAATCCCTTTGACTGGCACTTCATGAGAGGCATGCCGTACATGGTGCGCATGGTGGCCGGGCTGCGCAAACCCAAGGTCACCCGACTGGGCGTGGATGTGGCCGGCCAGGTGGAAGCGGTGGGCAGGAATGTAACCCAATTCAAACCCGGCGACGAGGTGTTCGGCGCATGCCGTGGAGCCTTTGCCGAGTATGCGTGCACATCCGAGTCGGCAGTCGTCATGAAGCCGGACACCGTGACGTTTGAGCAAGCGGCTTCCGCGCCGGTGGCGGCATTCACTGCCCTCCAGGGTCTTCGTGACATGGGGCATATTCAGACGGGACAAAAGGTGTTGATTAACGGTGCGGCGGGAGGCGTGGGTACGTTCGCGGTGCAGATCGCCAAATGGTTCGGCACCGAGGTGACCGGCGTATGCAGTACGAGGAATGTGGACATGGTCCGATCCCTCGGCACCGCTCGGGTCATTGATTACACCCGGGAGGATTTCACCCAAAGTGGGCGACGTTACGACCTCCTCTTCGACGGCGTGGGGAACCACTCGTTGTCAGCTTGCCGACGCGTCTTAAATCCCCAGGGGATTTACGTTCCGTTCGGCGGGTCGGGCGATCCGTGGATGATCGGCCCTCTGGCTCGGGCGATCACAGCGCTCGTGTTGTCACGGTTCGTGAGCCAGAAGTTGGTCATCTTCTTCCTGGCGAAATCGAGCAAAGAAGACCTGACCCTCATGGGTGAGCTCATGGCGGCCGGAAAAGTAACCCCGGTCATCGACAGGCGTTACCGATTGAGTGAAGTCCCTGAGGCGATCCGCTATCTGGAGGGAGGACACGCTCGGGGAAAGGTAGTCATAACTTTGGAATAGAACAACGGGCCGCTGGCTTTGATTAAGGGAGTAAGAGCATCTGGGGTAGCGGAGTCCGCTTTGGTCTGAACCGGGCTGCTCACAAACTTCTCCCCCACGCGTCCATAGAGTCAGGATCAAAAAGATCCGTGCCGGACTGCCCGGCGGGGGCCAGGAGTTTCGACTTTTTCGGAACCCGCTGCAACCCGCCCTCGTATGAAAGTTAGGAGATCGGTGATGTCTGCACTGCTCAGCAATCTTCGCTACGCGGTTAGACAGTTCCGGAAGTCGCCGGTGTTTACGGCTGCGGCCGTATTGACCATGGCTCTGGGCATCGGCGGGACCACGGCCATCTTCACGTTAATTCATGCGGTGATGATGCGCTCCCTGCCGGTGTCTGATCCGGCGAGACTCTACCGAGTTGGCGAGGGCGATGATTGTTGCGTGGAAGGGGGACCTCAGGACCGCTGGGGTATGTTCTCATTCCCTCTTTACCAACGGCTGAAGGCGGAAGCACCGGAATTTGAAGAGGTGGCCGCTTTCCAAGCGGGCGGCGCGCGCCAGAGTGTGCGGCGTCAAAGTGAAATGGTCGCCAGTCCTCTGCACTCCGAATACGTCACCGGGAATTATTTCTCCACGCTGGGAGTCCGCGCTTTCGGTGGGCGGGTGTTCACCTCAGATGATGACCGGCCGGGCGCGCCGCCCGTGGCCGTGCTCAGCCATCATGCGTGGCAGACGCGTTACGGCAGCGATCCATCGGTGGTGGGTGCAACCTTCAGTGTGGAGGGCCATCCGTTTACGGTAATCGGCGTGGCTCCGCCCGGATTTTTTGGCGAAACGCTGCGCAGCGACCCGCCGGATATTTGGATCCCCCTCCAGCAGGAGCCTTTGATTAATGGCGATGGCGCGCTTCTGCACCAGTCCGTCGCTGCCTGGCTGCGCATGATCGGCCGTCTGCGCCCGGGAGCTTCGATTGCGGGAATGGCTCCGCGCCTCACCGGAGTGTTGCGGCAATGGATGCAGTACGATTCCGGATATCCCGCCAACTGGATGCCGGACGTGATCCGTATGCTCCCCAAGCAGGTGATCAATGTTGTCCCCGCCGGCGCCGGTGTGGCCGTGATGAAGGAAGAGTACGGGCGCAGCCTGCAAATCCTGCTCTCCGTTTGCGGCCTGGTGCTGCTGATTGCCTGCGCCAATGTCGCGAACCTGCTGCTGGCTCGCGCCGTGGGGCGGCGCAGCCAAACGGCAGTACGGCTGGCCCTGGGCGCCACGCGCACGCGGATTATTGCTCAGGCCCTTACGGAAAGCATCCTGCTCGCGTTGGGTGGCGGCCTCGCCGGACTTCTGGTGGCCATGGCCGCCGCGCGCTTGCTGCTTTCACTGGCTTTCCACAGCGCCCACTTCCTGCCCATCAGCCCCCTGCCATCGTTGGTGGTCCTGGCATTCTCCTGCGGATTGGCCCTGGTAGCGGGAGTAATCTTCGGCGCAGCTCCAGCGTGGTTTGCCACGCGCACCGATCCCGCGGAAGCCTTGCATGGGGCGGGCCGCAGTACCAGCGATCATTCCTCTTTCGCCCGCCAGGGACTGCTGATTTTGCAGGCGACGGTGTCCGTGGTGTTGGTTGCCGGCGCCACCATGCTGGCGCGAAGCCTCAACAAGCTCGAGCATCAGGATTTCGGATATCAAGTTCCAGGGCGGGTGCTGGTGGCGCTGCAAAATCCCCCCGCCAGCTATACCGAAGCCCGGTTGGCGGCGCTCTACCGTGAGCTGGAAGACCGCCTTAATCATCTGCCGGGAGTGCGGGGAAGCGGACTGGCTCTCTATAACCCGCTCACCAACAATTGGGGCGAACTCATTTACGTGGCCGGCCATCCTGCTCCCAAAATGAGCGAGGAAGCCGGCTCATCGTGGGACCGCGTAAGCTCCAACTACCTTCAAAATTTGGGCGTGGCCGTGGTGCGTGGCCGGGCTTTTACCACCGCTGACAATGAAACTACGGCGCTGGTGGCGGTGGTGAACGAAGCCTTTGTGAAGCGCTTTTTCAAGAGCGGCGAAGACCCGGTGGATCAGCACTTCGGCCTCGACTTTCCCGAGAATTCCGGCACCTTCCGCATTGTGGGTGTCGTGCGGGACGCAAAATTCGCGAGCTGGGGCTTGAGCAAGCCGGCGCGTCCCATGTTCTATGTGCCCCTCGCTCAGACCGTCCCCTACAAGCAGGACCTGATGGCTCGAGTCGAGCTGCAATCGCACTATATCGGCGGAATTTTGCTGCTCACCGATGCCCCTACCGGCACGCTCGAACCGTTGTTGAGGCGAACCCTGGCGGAATTGGATCCCAACCTGACCATCGTCAGCGTCAGGACCATGCAGGAGCAAATCGACCTTTCCTTTGATCAGGAGCGCGCCGTGGCAAGTCTCGCGGGACTGTTCGGGTTAGTCGCTCTCCTGCTGGCGGCAGTGGGACTCTACGGCGTAACCGCTTACACGGTTGCGCAGCGAACGAACGAGATTGGCATCCGCATGGCGCTGGGTGCGGACCGCGCCATGGTGGTCCAACTGGTCCTCCACGGGGCCTTTAAACGCGTGATGGTGGGGCTGCTGCTGGGGGTGCCGCTCTCGATCGGAGCGGGACGCCTCATCTCGGCCCAGCTCTATGGCGTTTCCAGTTGGGATCCCTTCGCGCTCGCTGTGGCGGCCAGCGCCCTCGCTACCTGCGCATTTTTCGCGGCCCTCATCCCCGCCACCCGCGCCGCATCCATCTCCCCCATGAGCGCCCTGCGGATTGAGTAATAGGGAGGGGCTGCTCCCGCCGCCGACAAACGCCGCATGTGCTTTTCGCACCCCTCAGGGCCCCGTCAAAGTCCCGACCGCCGCATTGTCCAGAGCTATGAAGGCATCACCCACGAAGGGACCCCTCACCCACCGCCTTGCGGTCCCCCCTCTCCCCAAGGGAGAGGGCGGCGATTTTGATTCTTATCCCTCTCCAGGGGAAGAGGGCGGCGATTTTGGTTTTTATCCCTCTCCAGGGGAAGAGGGCGGCGATTTTGGTTTTTATCCCTCTCCAGGGGGAGAGGGGGGACCGCAAGGCGGTGGGTGAGGGGTCCCTTGCAACCCGATCGACTTTGACGGGACCCTTTTGCACCCCCCAGACACGCGTTGATGCCACTCGCACCCTGTGCTAGGATGGACGTTTGCTCCAAGCACTACCGCACAAATCTAGGGTTAGTCCCATGGTTCCAAGGAGCTCCTGGTGAAAATCTACGAAGGCGAAAACATACGCAATGTTGCATTAGTGGGTCACGGTGATACGGGAAAGACGCAATTAGTTTCCGCTCTCCTCTTTACGGCAGGCATGGTGAATCGCCTGGGTAAGGTGGACGAAGGCACGTCCGTCACGGACTACGACGAGGAAGAAATTCAGCGCAAGTTTTCCATTAGCGCCTCCCTCGCTTACGCGGAGTGGGGAAAGACGAAAATCAATTTCGTGGATACGCCGGGTTACAACATCTTCATGCACGAAACGGAGGCAGCCCTGGTGGCGGCGGATTCCGCCCTGGTGCTGATTCACGGCGTCGCCGGCATCGAAGTGCAGACGGAAAAGGTCTGGGGCTTCTGCGAAAAATACGGTCTGGCCCGCGCCCTGGTGATCAACCAGTTGGATCGTGACCGCGCCAGCTTTGAGCGCACGCTCGAAGCACTGCGCGCCGCCTACGGACGGGCCGTGATTCCCGTGCAACTGCCCATCGGCGAGGAAAAGAGTTTTCGCGGCCTCGTCGATCTGGTCCGCATGAAGGCTTACCTCTACGACCCCGACGGCTCGGGCAAAGGCAAGGAAACGGAAATTCCCGCCGACCTTCAGGACGCCGCCACGAAGGCCCACGAAGCACTGGTGGAAATGGTGGCGGAGGGCAACGACAAGCTGATGGAGGAGTTCTTTGAAAAGGGCACCATCCCCGTCGAGGACCTGGTGCCGGGCCTGAAGCAAGCTGTGGGTGAAAAGCGCATCTATCCCGTGGCGGTCACCGCCGGAGTGCTGAATATCGGCAGTGAGGCCATGCTGAATTTCCTGGTGGATTACCTGCCGTCACCTCTGGAGCGCGGCGAAGTGGAGGGCCTGGACCATGAGGGCGGCCAACCCGTCAAGCGCAAGATCGCCGACTCTCAACCGGTTTCGGCCTACGTGTTCAAGACAGTTGCTGATCCCTTTGCCGGTCGCGTCAGCTATTTCAAAGTGATGTCCGGTGTCGTCAGGAACGAAGCGAACCTGAGCAATTTCAATCGCGGCTCTTCCGAGCGCCTCTCCCACATCAGCGTGGTGCAGGGGAAAACCCAGAGCGCCGTGGCGGAACTCCACGCGGGCGACGTCGGCGCCGTGGCCAAGCTGAAAGATACGCTGACCGGCGACACCCTGGGCGACAAACCCGCGCCCATCGTCTATCCAAAAATAAAGCTCGCCGAGCCGGCGATTTCCTTCGCCATCGAGCCCAAGTCGCGCGGCGACGAGGACAAGCTTTCCTCCGCCATCCACCGCATGTTGGAGGAAGACCTGCTGCTGCGTTTCTCGCGCGACCCACAGACCAAGGAGTTCCTGCTCTCCGGCGCGGGCCAGCAGCACGTGGAAGTCTCGGTCTCCAAGCTCAAACGGCGGTTCAACATCGAAGTCACCTTGAAGGCCCCGAAGATTCCCTACCGCGAGACCATTCGCGCCAAGGGCGACGCGCAGGGCAAGCACAAGAAACAGACCGGCGGCCACGGCCAGTATGGAGACTGCTGGATCAAGGTGGAACCCCTGGTGCGGGGCTCCGGCTTCGAGTTCGTGAACGACATTTTCGGCGGCGCCATTCCCCGCAACTTCATCCCCGCCGTCGAGAAAGGCATCATCGAGGCCGCCGCCAAAGGGTATCTGGCGGGCTACCCCGTGGTGGACTTCCGCGTGATCCTCTACGACGGCTCCTACCACGACGTCGACTCCTCGGAAATCGCCTTCAAGCTGGCGGGCTCCAAGGGTTTCAAGAAGTGCATGGAGCAGGCCAAGCCCTGCCTGCTGGAACCCATCATGAACGTGGAGATTACTGTCCCGGAGAATTATTCTGGCGACATCATGGGGAACCTCAATGGCCGGCGCGGCCGCATCCAGGGTATGGAACCCAAAGGGGGCTCCACCGTGGTGAAAGCCCAGGTGCCCCTGGCGGAAATGCTCACCTACGCTTCCGACCTAACGTCCATGACCCAGGGGCGTGGGACGTACTCCATGGAAATGTCCCACTACGATGTTGTCCCGCAGATGATTGCGGATAAAATCGTGGCCGCCCACAAGCCCTCGGCGGTGGAAGAAGAGGAAGACTAACGCTCCTAACGACCCCCGGTAGGCGCGGGAATTTAGTGCATCCCAGGCTCAAGACCTGTAACCCCGGCCTATTCTGTAATCACTAGCCGTGTTGGACGGGGTGTGGTGGGCAGGCCCCAATGAGCATTCTCATCTCTCTAAACCATTGCAATTAAATACAATTTCAAGTCATTTGCATAATACGCTTGTATTAGCACAGCACAATTAGCTTGGAGTTATACAGCATAATTTGCTTGTATTCGCACGGCGGGAGAACAATCCCTTTGAGGCCGGGCAGATATTCGGCACATTGCAGCGGCCTCGGGCTCCTATCGTGGGGCGCGTGAAGATGCTCTGGGAGTCGATGCGCGGCGCCGTGGTGGAAACATTCCCAAAATAACCGGGGCTTCCGAAAGACCGCGATGCCTATCTGGGCGCGTTGGACCGCGCCAGCATCGACATGGACATAAGACCGTTCTCCACGTTTGTGGCGCAGCGGGTACGGTGGTCTCTTAACCGAGGTGCTCATGGGTAGTGGTACCGTTTGAAACTAGCTGCTGGGGCGGATTGGCCAATCTCCGGGAAGAGCGTTTCGGGCCGAATCCGGCTCAGATTATGATTTGGGCCGCTATGGCGGGAAGTTCATGCGGCGCAAAAGGTCCTGGAAGCGTGGGTCGGATCGCAGACGGTCATTTGGTGGAGACACTTTGAGAAAAATGACCTCAACCTCGCGATCCTCGTAAGCCTTCTGCAATCGCGCGAAAGCCCGGCCGGCATCACCCAGGGCGGCATATGCTAAAGCCATTGTGTAAGATGGGACACACCTTCTCATCGAGAGCTCTTCCATGTGGGAAAGAATGTTTACGGCTTCAGGTCTCTTCCCCTCAGCCGCATAGACGCACGCGAGGCATAGTGGCAATTTTATATCGTCTGGTTGAAGAGTGATTGCCTTCTGATACTCTGAGATGGCTTCCGCGTATCGCTTCTCTTGTTCATATACCCCGCCGAGGTAGTAGTGCGCCGGATAAAACTCTGCATTTAACTCCAGCGTGCTTTGGAGTTGGGCAATGGCCTCGTCGTACCGGCGCGCATTAAAGAAAACCATACCCGCATATGCATTGATAATGGGCGAGAGGGGATCCAGTTCCTGAGCGCGTTTTACCTCGGCAAGGGCTTCTTTGTGTCGCCCCATGGCCGATAGATACTCGGCGTACCATTGATGAGCAGTCGCGTAGCCCGGATTGAGCTCAATGGCGCGCTTGAATTCCTTCTCCGCACCCACCCAATCCAAGTCATAGTCCCTTCTGGCAGCACCTAGTGAGACGTGAGCCTCGCCCAGTGTTTCGTCCATCTCTACGGCTTTGAGCGCTGCTGCTTTGGCGCGAGGGAGGGCTTCCCTGGGCGGCATCAGCGCCCAATCACTTAGGATTTCATAGGAGTCAGCCAACCCGGCGTATGCCAGCGCGTAGCCAGGGTCCTTTTCAATCGCCTGCTGGAAATACTCCTTGCCCTTGTTCACGCCTTCTTTCGTGCGCAAGTTCCAGTAGAAGCGGCCCTTGAGATAGGCCTCATGGGCCTCGGGGTTGACGGGGCGGGCGCTGGCCAGGCGCGCCTGTTCCTGGGGCGTCACCTTGATCTTGATCTCGTTCGCAATTGCCCCCGCCACCTCGCTCTGCAAGGCCAGGACGTCATTCAGGTCGCGCTCGTAGCTCCTTGCCCACAGATGCTTTTCGGGGTTCGCTTGGATCAGTTGCGCCGAGATCCTCACGTGATTGCCCGAGCGCAGGACGGAGCCCTCAATGACCGCGTCGACGTTTAATTCGCGGGCAATTTGCGGCAGGGGCTTCTTCACCCCCTTGTACTGCATCACCGACGTGCGCGAAATCACGCGCAAGGCCTCAATCTGGCCCAACTCGGCAATGAGTTCGTCGGTCATGCCGTCGGCGAAGTATTCCTGCTCGGGGTCGTGCGAAAGGTTTTCGAGGGGCAGGACCGCCAGCGACTCGATCTTCGGTACGGGCACGCCATGGCGTGCCCCTACAGTTGTCAGCAACCGGTCGCGCAGGCCGGCGACGTTCACCCCCACCAGCGCCGCCACAACGCCTGCCAGCGCCAGCGTGGCGATGCCGAAAATCCGCGCTCGGCGCCTCTGTAGCGGCGATGTCCCCATCGCCGTCTGTAGCGTCGATCTCCGGTCGACGTCTCGGCGGTCGGAGACCGCCGCTACAGACATTGCCGGCGGGGACGCCGGCGGTACGGCTCCTGCCCGCGGCGATTCCGTGTCGCGCTTCAGGCGCAGGAGGTCGGTGCGCAGGTCGGCGGCGCTCTGGTAGCGCAGATGGAGATCCTTCTCCAGACACTTGCGAATGAGTCGTTCCAATTCCTGCGGCACGTCGTAGTTGAAGCGGGCGACGGCTTCCGGCTGGCTGTGCAGGATGTGGGCAATGGTCTCGCTGGCGGTCGAGCCGGGGAAGGCATTGCGCCCCGTGGCCATCTCGTAAAGGACCGAGCCGAATGAGAACAAGTCGGTGCGCGCGTCCACCGGCTGCCCCAGGGCTTGCTCCGGGCTCATGTACTGCACTGTCCCCGCCACCGCCCCGGCTGCGGTCTGCAACTCGCTCGTGGAATCGCCCGCCACCGACACCGGCCTCGCCATCTTCGCCAAGCCGAAATCCAGAATCTTCGCTTGTCCATCCTCGGTGAGGAAGATGTTGGCGGGTTTGATGTCGCGATGGATGATGCCTTTGCGATGGGCAGCGTCCAGGGCGTCGGTAATCTGCGTTGCCAGATCGAGCAGTTCGCCGGTCTGTAGCGGCGATGTCCCCATCGCCGTCTGTAGCGTCGATCTCCGATCGACGCTGCGGCGGTCGGAGACCGCCGCTACAGCCAGGCGCTGCTTCAGCGTCTGCCCCTCGAGACACTCCATCACGATGTACGGCTCGCCGGCTTCTTCGCCAAGGTCGTAAACCGTGCAGATGTGGGGATGGTTTAGCGCGGAAGCGGCGCGGGCTTCCCGTTGGAATCTTTTCAGCGCTTCGCGGTCGCGCCAGACATCTTCGGAAAGGAACTTGAGCGCTACGCAGCGGCCCAGGCGGGTGTCCTCAGCCTTGTAGACCACCCCCATGCCGCCGCCCCCGAGTTTTTGGACGATCCGATAGTGGGAAATGGTTTTGCCCAGCCACTGTTCTTCGCGCTGGACGGCCCGGCGCACCTCCGACTGATCTTGGGCCAAAGCTTTGGCGGCCACTTCGAGGGCGGGGGACTCAATAAAGCTCGCCCCATGCTCACCCTGCGCCAGCAACGATCCCACCTCGTCACGCAAGGCGGGGTCGCCGGCACAGGCCTGGTCGAGGAAAGCGGCGCGCTGATTCTCCGGGCGCTCCAGTGCCGTGTGAAAGACTCGCTCGATTTCGCGCCAACGATCAGGATTCATGGTTTACCGTGCCGAAGGGACCTTGGAGTGCGGCGGCTCGACGCCGCTTTAGGATGTGGATTGCGCAGAGCAAAGCTCTGCGTGTCCGCCGGCCGCAGAGCTTTGCTCTGCGCAATCCACAAGCCTAAGTCCCTCGATTGCTATCCTCGCGAGCAAGCTGGCGGGGAGAAAGCGGCGTCGAGCCGCCGCACTCCAAGGTGCTTCGCACAGCCTCGACCGGACACGGGCGCTAAGCTGCGGCGTTGTGGCGAAGCTCACGCCCCAGCCACATCTTGGCCATCTTCCAGTCGCGCATGACCGTGTCGGGGCAAACTTTCAAGACCTCCGCCGTCTCTTCCACGCTCAGTCCGCCAAAAAAGCGCAACTCCACCACCTGGCTCTTACGCGGGTCCAGGTCAGCCAAGGCCTTCAGGGCATCGTCCAGCGCCACCAGGTCGCGCCCTCGCTCCCGGGGACCGAGCAGATCCTCGACGAGGGTAATTTTTTCCACTCCCCCACCCCGCTTCTGGTAGGCGCGCGAACGGGCGAAATCCACCAGAATCCGCCGCATCAACTGCGCGCAAATCGCAAAAAAGTGCGCCCGACTCTGCCAGTTGACCTTTTGCGAATCGATCAGCTTCACATAAACCTCGTTCACCAGCGCCGTCGTCTGCAAGGTGTGGCTCTGCCGCTCACCCGCCATGTAGCGGTGGGCGATCCTTTTGAGCTCGTGGTAAACGATGGGAACCATCTGCTCCAGGGCCGCGTTCTCTCCCTGGCCCCAGGCGTGGAGGAGCTGAGTGACATCGTGCGTTTTGGGCTGAGTTGCGGGCCGCGTCATATGCCCCCTTCGCCAACCGCACCAGTGGCTTGCACGTGGCGCGGATTATAGCACCCCCCGCCGGCGCCAGCCCGAATAAATCTCCTCCAAAAAAAATTTTCGGGCGTCCGAGTTTTTGCCCTCCGTTCCCGCCTTCCCCGGTGAGAACGGAGGAGGACGCCATGGAAAAACAGGGATTGGGGATCAGACGCTCGGGGTTGGGGATTGGGGGTTGGGGATTCGGGACTAAAGGCTCGGGGTTCGGGATTGCGGGTTGGGGGTTCGGGACACTGCTGGGTTTAGCAATCCTTCTGATGGGGAGCGCGACGGCGTTCGCGGCGACGGTGACCGACAGTCCCGCACGCTTCACGGTAAACGTCCGAAACTATGCCAAACTCGATCGCAAAACTCTGGTGCGGGCCGGAGAGGTTGCCCATCGGGTTCTGCAAAAGGCCGGGATAGATGCCACTTTTATTCCTCTTGCCCCCGACGAAAAGTACCTGGAGGGCTCGACGCAGGGCGGCCTCAACCTTTCCATCAAGGTTTTGTCGCGAGAGATGGCCAAAAGACTCGGGCTGCCGACCACGAACATGGGTCTCGCACCGGGACAGGAACACGAACGAACCGAGGCCTACGTGTTTGCCCACGTGGCCGCGGACCTGGCGCAGAAACAATCCGACGCCAGCCTGGCCGAGATTTTGGGACACGCCATGGCGCATGAAATCGGCCACTTGTTCAACCTCCAGCACTGCCCGCAGGGAATCATGCACGGCGATTGGGATGAGCGGGACGTGGCCAACATGGGCAAGGGTATGTTGAATTTCAGCCCCGAACAGGCGGGGCAGATTCGGGCGGAAATGAGCCGCCGGGCGAATCTGGCGCAGACCGTGGAAATGGCCTCGTTGCAGTAGAGGCCATGCCGTTCCATTTTGCACTGTCGCGAAATATGCGGCGATGCTGTGCCGTTTTGGTCAGGGGCTTGGTCAACTCTGAACAGACATTACATTGCCGGGGAAATACCATGTAAAACGCCGCGGGGAGGAGAGGCGAGGCGATACAAACCTCTTTCGGTTAAAGGCCGGGGATAAGCCACTACCTCCAGCGGAGCGGCAAAACATACAAGAGCTTCAGAGCATTTAAATTGGAGGGTGAGATGAAACCGAGTACTCAGGACGAATTGAAAGGCAAGATTCACGAAGTAAAGGGCAAGATCAAGGAGAAGGTGGGAATAGCTACCGATAATCCAAAGCTGGAAAACGAAGGCACCATCGAGAAGACGGCCGGCATGGTCCAGAAGAAGATCGGCCAAGTTGAAAAAGTGCTGGGGGTTTAAATGTTGATACTCATTATCATTTTGTTGTTGGTCTTAGGCGGCGGTGGTGGGTATTACGGCCATAGCCGCTGGGGTTACGGCGGCGGTGCCGGCATCGGGCTGGGCACCGTATTAACGGTTCTCCTTGTCGTTTATCTGCTGGGCGGTATCCATTGATTAACTTAGTGCAAAAATGAAGGAAGTGAGCTCATCCATCGGAGCGATGCGGCGGGAGAGGCCGGAGGGGATACGACTGCGGGGAACGTGCGGCAGGGCGTAACGCTCGAGCATCTCGAGCGTCTTGGGATGAGAGAATTCGCCGGTGATCACCAGGACGCGCCCCACCAGGCTGGGCCGGAGTTCCGCGATGGCGCAGACCATTTGATCAGGGGGAAGCTGGCTGGAACGAAGGTCGAGCAGAACCGCGTCAAATTCCCCTTGCCGAATCATGGACAGCGCCTCGTAAGCGTCGGAGGCAGCGTCACCCTCGCAACCGAGCCCCGCCAATAACACGTACAGAACTTTCCGAATCGAGGGTTCATCCTCGATGATCAGAACCTTTCGGCGCGGAGGGTTCGGGGCCATAACGATCTCCACAGGAGCGGGCTTCTGATCGTAAGCCGCTTTGTTATACGCAATTCCCGAACCACCGTCTATAGGACAAACGTACCATCCTGGCGAGTTTCTACAAGGGGTGGGACGCCACGGCATCGATCATGCGCCGTGGCGTCGCTAGGGAGGAAATGCGAAGGTTAACCGACGTAATCCGATTGGATTTTGAGCTTCTTACCCGCGATGACGTTGATCTTCTCCTGATAAAACGTCTGCCCGTTGGCATTGCGCAGCTCGATGGTGTGGGTGCCGGCACGTAAGGGGAACTTTTTCAGTTCGCCCGTGCGGCCCGCAAATCCGCCATCGACGAAAATTTGGTCACCCTTGTGCTTCGCCTGAATCTCCACTTCGCCCGCGTTGGGGACGTAGTAGGCCGGTCCGTACCAGGGGCCGTAATAACCGTAGTACCCCGGGTAGAACCCCAGGCCAACGCCTCCGTAGAACCCGCCTCCGTAGAACCCGCGGCCGCCGTAGAATCCGCGCGCGGACGCTGCCGGAACAAAGGTCACAAACGCCAAAAGGGCAATCGCTGAGTATTTCAAAAAGCGTGTCATGGCTGCTGCCCTCCTTCCACCGCCGGCCATCAAAGCCCGCTTGCTCTTGACCGGCACACTTGCTTGGATGCAAAAGTGGACAAATTTGCTGCTTCTTGTAAGTTATTGTATTTAAACGATGTGAATCTAAGATAGACAAAAAGGCTTCCGTTGCTGAGCGAGGGGAGATTTCCCGTTAACCCCATATCGCCCTGCCATGGCTCGCTTTAGTAGCTCTAGATGTGTTGAATTTAAAAGACTTAAGCGTAAGGGTCTTCCTCCAGGGAAAGGCTGGGTGGGGCTATCTATAACACCTTAAAGGGGATATTCCGACCCACTGCCGTTATTACCGGGCAATGGCGGGCATTTGCGGAATATCCATAATGCACCTTGCCCGTCGCTTGTGATTTGCCATTGGGTTTTAAATTTTATTCCAGTACCAAAGGCTGTAGCCGGTCGCACGGTCCAGAGGCTTGTGCGCAATCTTGAGGTGCAGGATGATCTGCCCGCGATGGTGTCCTTCATGAGCGAGCGCGTAACCAAGAAAACCCACCGGTCCTATCTTGGTGCCTTTGATGTTGCCGGTGCGCTCCGCTTCGGCGAATAATTCCCCCATGGCGTTGCCGGAATCGATAAGGGCTTGCCGCAGCGTCGCACGGGGAGCCGATCCGCCCGGGATTTTCTTGATGGTCTTTGCCAAAGCCTTCGAGCGATGCTCCAGCCAATAGAACCGCGCCATGTGGATGTGTACAAAATAACTGGTCACGGACTTACCGCGCGGAAGGATCGTCGTCGCCAGTTGCTCGTCGGTCAAAGCATCGAGCAAGCGCAGGTTGACGCGGTTATTGAGGTGCCAGGTATCGGCGAGAGCGCACTGAACAGCGGGTTGGTCTGCCATAGGCCTCCTGAAATTCATTGGGATTCCGGCGCGGCCGGCCGTGTCATAAAAAAAGTTTTTGAGATGCCCAGCAACCAGATTACCACGATTTGTTCCCGGTGATGAACGGCCGATCCCTGTTGCACGCCCAGAAGAAGAACCCCAGCAAACTCCTCTCCACGGTTGGATTGGGACGAAAGCATGGCGCGATCCGCGGATTGAGCGCGGTCAATTTCCGTCGCGTCTTTCTCATTGACTATGGGCCGCAGCGGGTGCAAAATTTTAGTTGGGGTTGTCCGGGGAAAACATTTTCAGGTTTGCGGAGGCATAAGCCCCCGAGTTTTCGCGCGTGGTACACTCATGCACAATAAGAAGTGGAAGTTCGGCATCGGCATCGGCATCATTCTCGCCGTCGTAGCCTGGGAAGGCGTTTCCGGGTTCCAGGAAAACAAGACCTACTATGTGACGGTGAACGAGCTCACCCAGGCGCAATCGGCGCGCCGCCATGTGCGCGTGGGTGGCGTCGTCGCGCAGGGGTCGGTGGAGCGCCGCGGCGGGCAACTCAGCTTCCGGCTCGCCCAGGACACAAAATCCATTCCCGTAACTTATGTGGGAACCGACACGCTTCCTGATACTTTTAAAGACGGCGCGCAGGCGATTGTCGACGGCGATTATCTGGCGAACGGGGAATTCCGCGCCGATAAAATTCAGGCCAAGTGTGCTTCCAAATATCAGGCTGCCCCGGGCACACGGGGAGCCGGCATGAAGGGCCCGGTGGCCGCGCTGAGCGGCGCAAAATGAGCTTCCGGGCATAGACCACAGGCCGCCCGCGGCTTCCATCTCTGCAAGCAGAGCCCCTCAGGGAGTATTTATGAACCAAGTCGGTAGTGTCGGCCTCATCGCCTCCCTGGCGTTTGCTGTCTATGCCCTCGTGGCTGGAGCCGTGGGGGGCAAGCTCCGCAGCCCGCGCATCACCCGCAGCGCTGAGCGTGCCGCCTTGGGATTCTTCCTGATGATCACGCTGGCGGTGGTGGCGCTGGAGTACATGATCCTCACCAACGACTTCCACAACGCCTATGTGGCCGAACACTCCAACCGCGATTTGCTTACGTATTACAAGGTCGCGGCGCTGTGGGCTGGACAGGAAGGTTCGCTGCTGTTCTGGACGTGGCTGCTTTCGATTTACAGCGCCCTGGTGGTTTGGCAGAACCGCCGCAAGAACCGCCAGTTGATGCCCTACGTAGTTTCCGTGCTGATGGGAGTCGGCACCTTCTTTTCGCTGCTCGTATTTTTCGTAGCAAATCCCTTCCAGGAACTCTCCCTGGCCACGAGCGCGGGCACCCAGGCTTTTACCGCGCCGGACGGCAACGGACTGAACCCGCTCCTGCAATACCACTCCATGGTGATTCACCCACCGATGCTATACCTGGGATACGTCGGCATGGTAGTGCCGTTCGCCTTCGCCATGGCGGCGCTTATCACCCGGCAATTGGGCGACAACTGGATTCGCATCACCCGCCGCTGGACCATGGTTCCGTGGATGTTGCTCGGTTGTGGAATCCTGCTGGGCGGCAACTGGGCCTATGCCGTGTTGGGGTGGGGCGGCTACTGGGGATGGGACCCCGTCGAAAACGCCTCGTTGCTACCGTGGCTTTCGGGGACAGCCTTCCTGCACTCGGTGATGATCCAGGAAAAGCGCGGCATGCTGAAAGTTTGGAACGTCGCCCTGGTGATCCTGACGTTTTTCCTCAGCATCTTCGGCACCTTCCTGACGCGCAGCGGAATTGTTTCTTCCGTGCACGCGTTCGCACAATCCAACATCGGCCCGTTCTTTGCCGTTTTCCTCGCCATCATTCTGTTCTTTTCCGTCACCTTGCTTTTCCTGCGCCTGGACCATTTGAAAAGCGAGAACAAGCTTGATTCCATGGTATCGCGCGAAAGCGGGTTCCTTTTCAATAATTGGATTCTTCTGGCGCTGGTGTTCGCGGTGTTCTGGGGAACTCTGTTCCCGGTGATTTCGAAGGCCGTCGAGAATGCGACGGTCACCGTGGGCGCGCCGTTCTTCAATAAAGTGGCGATTCCCATGGGCTTGCTGCTCCTGCTGTTGACCGGCGCCGGACCCTTGCTGGCGTGGCGCAAGACCTCCTTCCAAAGCCTGAAGGGCAACTTTACCCTGCCGCTCATCGTGGCGCTGGTGGCAGGTGGGGTGATGTTCGCCGAGGGCATGCGCAACTTCTACGCGTGGATGACCCTCTTCCTCTCCGTTTTCGTCCTCGTCTGCATCGTGGGAGAATTCTGGAAGGGCGCACTCACGCGTATGAGGACGGCGAAAGAAAACTTTGCCGTGGCCCTTTACAACCTGACCATGCGCAATACACGGCGGTACGGCGGTTATGTCGTACACATCGGCATTGTCCTGCTTTTCATCGGCTTCGCCGGGCAAGCCTTTAAGACGGATGCCAAGGGCTTGATGCAAGAAGGCGACTTATTAACTGTAAAGAATTACATGCTGCGCTGTGATGGCCTCGTCACCGGCGACAATCCCAACTACGAATACACGCGCGCGCTAATCACTGTGACCAAGAATGGCGAGGCGTTCACCACCATGCATCCGGAAAAGCGCTTTTACAAGGCCAGCCAGCAGCCCACCAGTTACGTGGCCATTCACCCCACGCTTTCGGAAGACGTTTACGTCGTGCTGGCGGGACTCGACCCCGACACCGGCAAGGCGATCATCCAGGTGTTTATCAACCCTCTGGTGATGTGGGTGTGGATCGGCGGTTTCGTGACGTTGCTGGGCACATTGCTGGCGATGGTTCCCAGCCGCGTCGAACGCGAGATGGCGGAAATGCGCCAGGCGCAGGAATTGGCAGTGCAGGCGGGCGATGCGTACTAATGAACAGTCCGAAGTGCGGCCTCGTAGGGGCACCCCTCGTGGGTGCCCTTCCCATGGGCACCCACGAGGGGTGCCCCTACGAGGCCTAATTCTGCTGGCCGCCTCTCTGCTTGCCGCATCGATGGCACGCGGAGATAGCGCCCGCAAGCCGACCCTGGAAGCTCTGGGCAATGAAGTGCAATGCACGTGCGGCTGTGTTGCCCCGCTGAATCAGTGTCCGCATCTGGATTGCGCCGAAAAAGCCGAGATGCAGGCGTTCATCAAGAAGGAGATCGCAGACGGCAAGGATGAAACGGCCATTCTCCAGGATTTGTCGCTCCGTTACGGCGTTCAGGTGCTGACGGCGCCGCCCGCCCATGGATTTAATTTGGCGGTTTGGATTCTGCCCGGCATCGGCCTGCTGGCAGGGTTGGGCTTTGTCGTGGTCATCGTGCGGCGCTGGAAGCGCCAGCCGGCCACGGTGCCGGCTCCCACTTCCGCGTCCCTTGACCCCAAGGTGCTCTCGGCCGTGGAAGAAGAAATGAAATCGACGGGGCTGGGATAACGCATGCTGCTAACCATGTCAGTTCTGATTGCGGTGGGGATGGCGGTTTATATTGTCGCGCCGTTGCTGAGCGCGGAAACCGCGGGTGGACCTCTGCCCCTGGATGTTACCGTGCTCGGCGATTTGAAGCGGCGGCGGCTGGTGGTTTACGATAATTTGAAAGACCTGGAGTTTGAATTTCAGTCCGGCAAGATCGCGCGCAACGATTATGAGGCCCTGCGCACGAACTACCTCGGCGAGGCGGCGGGGCTGATGGCGGCCACCCAGGAGGCCGAACTGCTCAAGCAGGACGATGCGGTGGTGGAGCGCGAAATCGCCGCGCGCCGCGCCCAGCGCAAGACGCTTCCCCCCATCGAGTACACTTGTTCAGCCTGCGGGTATGAGAATCCGTTGCCGGTAAAATTCTGCGGCGAATGTGGCGCGCGGATAACCGCCCCGGGCAAAAGGGGTTGAACCTAACATCTTGGACTGCGGCGGCTCGACGCGCCTTGGAATAATACCGAAAGACGAGGACAAAGCGGCGTCGAGCCGCCGCAGTCCAAGGTGCCTTCGGTACAGGTATTTTCATAGCGGGTAATCGCACTGTTTACGTCCCATGATCGTGAAACTGCAACCATCCAAATTCCTGATGATTTCGGCGGCTTGCCTTTGGCTGCTGGGATCAGGCGCCACTCTGCTCGCCGCCGGAGGCAAAATTTCTGGGCAAGTCATGAACGGCACCACCGGCACCCCGGTCGCCGATCAAAAGCTTCAGCTATTGATGCCGCGCGGGGGAATGCAGCAAGTGGCCACCGCGATGACGGATGCGAGCGGCCATTTCGCGATCGCCTCCAGCGACCTTGCCACCGACTCTTTCTACCTCCTTCAGGCGACTTATCAGGACGTGAATTACCACGCCCCGGTTAAATTCGACGACCGCGGCCAAGCCCAAGTCGATATCACCGTTTACGACGCCACCCGCACTGCGCCGCCCGTACGGATTCAATCCGCCCGCATCATCCTACATGCGGAGGGCGACAAGGTTCACGTGCAAGAGATGTTCGCCATCCGCAACGCCGCGGACCCGCCGCGCAGCTACGTGAATGTTGACGGCACATTCCTCTTTCACCTCGCCAAAACCACCGCCGACCCCACCGCCGCAGTGGCCGGTTTGATGAACATGCCCCTGCCCCAACCGGTGAACCCCGGCAAAGGGCCGGGCGACTTCTACATTCAGTATCCCCTCAAGCCGGGCCTGACCGTGATGATGGTGGCTTACGATAGCGATTACGTTTCGAACAAGCTGGACCTCGCGGACTCCGTCGCTTATCCCATCGACAGCGTGGAGTTGCTGGTGTCGCCCTCCAGTCTTTCCGTGGACTCCCCACTGTTCAAGGCCGCGGGCGCCGATGCGGAGACGGGAAGCCAGAAATATCTGGCGGAAAGCGTACCGCCCAACACCGTACTCGCCGCCAGCCTCAGCGGGGAAGCGGCGGGCAGTGAGACTGCGGCGGGCGAAGCCTCGGCCGGCCAGGCGGAGGGGGAAGTGAAGACCCTCCCCAACTCGATGACGCGCATGGGCGGACCTCTGCTCGCCTGCTTCCTGCTGGTTCTGCTCTGGGGGTTGGGCGTGCGCGTGGCCAAGGAATGGCCCAAGTGGAAGGCCCAGCAGAGCGCCAGCGAGCTGCAGAAGGCGCTGGAAGCCGAGGTGGAAAAGTTGTTTAATTCTCTTGCCGACTTGGACGAGCTCTTCGCGGGCGGTAAGATCGCGGAGAAGCCCTATTGGAAAGAGCGCCTGGAATTGAAAGCGCGCCTGGTGGCGACGCTGAAGAAAGCTCCGCCCGCGCTGCTCGAATCCTATGCCATCCGACACACCTCGCGGTAGTGTTGCGTTTGGAAATTGTGGCCCCGACCTTTAGGTCGGCATTTGAGTTTACCTGTAGTCGGTAAGTGCCGGGCTAAAGCCCGGCGCTACTCGCGTCCTATGCCATCCGACACACCTCGCGCTAATCCCGCGCTGGAACTGCGCGACGTTTCCAAACAATTCGGGGACTTTGCGGCTTTGAGTGGCGTGTGCCTGCGCGTCGAGCCCGGAGATTCCATCCTGCTCTATGGGCCGAACGGCGCGGGCAAGACCACGCTGCTGCGCGTGCTCTCCACGCTGGCCCGACCGAGCGAAGGCAAGGTGCTTTATGACGGCGGGGACGTTCACGCCCACCCCGCCGCCGCGAAGGCCGCGATCGGATTCGTTTCCCACACTACTTTCCTTTACGGCGAGCTCACCGTTCGTGAGAATCTTGAATTCACCGGGAAGCTTTTCGGCCTGACCGATAGAGCGCAGCGGGTGGGTGCCGTGCTTGACCTCTTTCACCTCCACGAGCGGGCGGAGACTCCGGTGCGCGAGCTTTCGCGCGGGTATCAGCAACGGGTATCGCTGGCTCGCGCGTTTTTGCACGATCCCCAGTTTCTGTTGTTGGATGAGCCCTTCACCGGCCTCGACGCGGCCTCCACCGAGTCCCTCGAAGGTCTGATGCGGCGCCTGCAAGGGCAAGGCAAGGCCCTGATTTTTTCCACCCACGATTTCGAGCAAGGCAAAGCCATCGCCCGGCGGCTGGTGGCGCTCGAAGGCGGAAAGGTGCGGTACGACGGACCGATCAGCGCCGCCCCCATTGCCTCGTTGGGAAAAGGGGTAAGGAGTGAGTAGCGCGGACCCCCGTTTTTGGGGTCCGCGGTTCTTACCTGCCAAATGCCACGAATGCCGGATTGCGCAGAGCGCAGCTCTGCGGTTGCGGCTTCGCCGTGGATTCGTAGTTACCGATGCGCAGAGCTGCGCTCTGCGCAATCCGGCGCGCTACGGATTCGGAAATGGCAGTAGAGGTAAGAGCCGCAAAACCGGAGGTGCGCCACACTCGCGCGCACCTGCCTGTGCGTCACCAAGTGTAGCCTAAAAATTGTTCTTGACAAAGCCTAGATTCATGAGTATAGTGGATAAGGAAGTCTGCGCCCGGCAAGGAAGGAGCGCGCTCATGCAGCGGGAAGCTTCTGGCCTGCACCCATCGTGGCGATTCCGCCACACCTTAAAACCAACAAATAGTCAGAATTTGGCCCTGGAGTGGGCTGAAAATAAAATGTTTTACGTTCAAAGCCGGAATGTGTATGAAAACAAACAAAACAAGGACAATATGACCGAGGAAATGTCGGACATTTACGGCAATTTGACACGATTTTGCAGAAAATCAGGACTTGGAGAGGGCAATTTACCGTCAAAAGCAGGAATCGGCGGCTTTATTCTGTCTCCTGACTCCTGGCTCCTGACTGCTGACTGACCCCATGCGCACGCTACGAATCATCTCGGCGATTTTCGTAAAAGACCTGCGCGTCGAGTGGCGGCACCGCGAGACCCTTGCCTCCATGTGTACCTTCGGCCTCCTGGTGGTATTCTTGTTCAACTTTGCCTTCGAGCCGGCGCGGGAGGAGACGCTGCGCCTGCTGCCCGGCCTGTTATGGATCGCCTTTGCCTTTGCCGGGGTGTTGGGCTTCAACCGCTCCTTCGCGGCGGAGCGCGAGAACGCGGGGTTGGAGGGCATGCGCCTGGCGCCGGTCGATCCGGGCGCCATCTATCTTGGCAAAATGCTCGCCAACCTGTTCTTTATGGGAATTGCCGAGGTCATCGTGGTGTTCGCCACGAGCCTCTGGTATAACTTCTCTTTCATCCCGGCGCTGGGCTGGTTCGCGCTCACCACCTTCTTCTGCACGTTGGGTTATGTGGCGGTGGGCACCACCTTTGGGGCCGTCGCCGCCAACACGCGCATGCGCGAAGTCATGCTGCCGGTGCTGCAATTCCCGGTTTCGGTCCCCATATTCATCGCCGGTGTCGAAGCCTCGACGGGAGCGTTGAAAGGCGACCCCGTCAGCGATTACTCCGGATGGATCAAGCTTACGGCGGGATTCAGTATTATTTTTATAGTTTTGTCGTATTTGTTGTTTGAGTATGTTTTAGAAGAATAGTCAGTTGTCCGTTGTCAGTTGTCCGTCGTCCGTAGTAACTGGCAGAATCGGTTCCCGCTGAGCACTGACAACGGGCAACGGACTACTGGCAACGGACCACGGACAAAGACTTAAGGTATGAGAAAAATCTTCCCTCCAACATTGCACCTGCTCGTGACGCTCG
>Ga0326728_10006835_pt1 | contig 30197 bp, 29 predicted proteins | sample MB3enrmetagenome_FD_207602 | JGI IMG/M metagenome (GOLD analysis project Ga0326728, IMG submission 207602) | Lab enriched peat soil microbial communities from McLean, Ithaca, NY, United States - MB31MN | ecosystem: Environmental > Terrestrial > Soil > Wetlands > Peat | place: USA: New York...
AGCCTTCAAGAGGGTAGGTCTGCACTACATCGCGTTTTTCGCGAACCGCTATTGCAGCCGCGCCACTTGCCGTCGATGGGAGCCTCGAAAAAGCCAAAACCGAGGGCCGCGTGACGAAAACCGGTTAATGAGCCGCGACCGTGAGGGAGCGGCTGCCGGCAATTGAACTGTCAGGCCCTACGGCTCGCGCACTGCCCGGAACCCCACCATGCGGTGCGATTGAAACGAAGGCCAGGCGGCCGATCGCGCGTAGGACCGCAGCTCGAACGGCTCCATGAAGAACGTTCCGCCGCGCAGCACGCGGTACGCCCCCTGCGCGGGACCCTTCGGGTTCTTGCGCGGCGAGACGGAGTAGTAATCGCGGCTATACCAATCCGAGCACCACTCCATCACGTTGCCGGCCATATCGAAGGCGCCGTAGGGCGAGGCGTTGTTGTGAGTCTGCAAGGCGCCGCGCAGGCTGCCGTCATAGTATCCAACCAGACTTCCCGTGTCGAAGCTCTGCGCGCCCACGTAATTGGCGTAAGAGCGGTCGATGTTGTTTCCCCAGGGATAGCGCCGCTGGTCCGTGCCGCGCGCGGCCTTTTCCCATTCGGCTTCCGTGGGCAGCCGGTACTTCTTGCCGGTCTTGGCGCTGAGCCAGTTGCAGTAGGCCACGGCCGAATCCCAATTCACGCCCAACAAGGGATAGTCGTCGCTCGAGGGCGTTCCGCCTCCGTGATTGCGGGCATCGGTCCAATAGGGAATCTGGTTCTTCGGGACCGCCTTTCCGCCAGGCCAGAACTTGACATCGTCATAACCGGCATCGTCCCGGAACTTCTTCCATTCGCCGTTGGTCATCTCGTACTTGGCGATATAGAACGCATCCAGCTCCACCAGGTGCACCGGCCGCTCACGCGGGTCGCCGTCGCCAAAGTTGTCGCCCATCCGGAATGCTCCGGCGGGCACGTAAACGTAATCGCCATGGCCGTCGTCGACCACCGGAGGAGCGCCCGCGGGGGCCGATACAAGCAACAGCGCGGCCAGGACCAGCATCACGCCGGAAAACGCGAAACCACGCATATCAGTTAGCCTCCGGCAGGAAGCCGCCCAGCTTGAGGAACAGTTCCAGACGCCCCATCCAGTCGGAGAACTCTGGACTTCCGAAGCCGCTCCCGAATCCGTGGCGTCCCTTCTGGTAGACGTGGATCTCGGCGGTGGCGCCGGCGCGGATCAGGTCTATAAACAGTTGCGCGTTCCCGAGAGATGGCCCCGTATCGGCCGCCGCCGAGACCAGGAACGTGGGCGGAAAGCTCTTCAGCGACTCACCCGGCGTGGCGCGTCCCGGGCCGTACGCCAGAACCAGGTAATCCGGCCGTGAGCTGAGGCGGTCAATCGGGTCGGCCGCATTCGGATCGCCGGGGCCGGAGGTTCCCACCACGCTGCGCGCCGTGTTCGAGCCGGCGGAAAACCCGATGTAGCCGATTCGATTCGGATCGAGATGGAGCTCGGCGGCGCGCGACCGAACCAGTTGGACCGCTCGCTTCCCGTCCATGACGCGCACGTTTTCTCCGTAGCGTGGCGACAGCCTGTAAGTCAGCACGAACGCGGTCACTCCCCAAGTGTTGTAGCGCTCGGCCACATCCAGTCCTTCGACGCCGTACATCAACATGATGTTGGATCCCCCCGGCGCGACGATCGCGGAACCGCCGTTCCGCTTGCCTGGCGGGGGAAGGAAAACGGTGAGGAACGGGCTGTCCAAGGGCCCGTTGCCCGTGGCCAGCGGAACCTTGCCCTCTTCCCAGAGCGGGATGTTGTAATTGATGGACGATTTGTCGCCAGTCTCGCCGCCGGCCGCGCTCTTAGCCGAGGGACGTTTGTTCTGCGCGGCCAGCAGGGCGCCCGAGATCGCCAGGACCGCGGCTGCCAGCCGGCAGCGAGTGTGTGAAACCAGAAAGACAGCCATCGGATCACTGCGCCGAGGGGCGGCTCGCATCCAGAGGCGGTCGCCCACCGTAATTGTCCTACGCGCCGCCAAGGGCCAACAAAGCCGATGGAACGTTTTCGAACATACGCGAGCGATCTTCTACTGCGTCAGGGCAAAAGCGAAGATTCCGCCTTGTCCGGCGAGAACCACGTATTGCTCGCCGCCGACCATATAGGTCATCGGGGAAGCCCGCCAGTTCTGGCCGGTTTCGAAATGCCAGATGGGGATTCCGGTTTTGGAGTCCACCGCCGTGAATGTGCCGCCGCTCTCGCCGAAGAACACCAGCCCGCCGGCGGTGGCGAGCGTGCCGGAACCGCCGCCGCCGCCGCTGAGCAAGGGATACTCCCAGGCCTTTGAGCCGGTGTGCATATCCATGGCTCGGATGAAGCTCCGGCTGCCGCCTTGGGGCGCGCCAAAAGACCCGCCAAAGAATCGCTGGCCCATTTCGGGGGGCGTGGGATCCTTGCGGATTGCGGAGCAACCTTCGGAAAGCCGCACGAAGAAAAATTTCGACGCCGGATCCAGGGACACCGAGGGCCATTTCTGGGTTCCGGTGACGCATGTCTGCAATCCTTCGACCGTAGTATCGGCGCGATCGGTCAAAACGGGACGGCCGTCTTTGCCATATCCGGTAGTCCAGTTCTGGTTGCCCATGGGCGTGGCCAGGAGCAATTCTCCATTGGTGCGATCCAGCACGAAGAAGAAGCCGTTCACATCGGAATGCACCATCAACTTGCGCGGACGCCCCTGCCATAGCTCGTCAATCAGAATGAGCGGGCCGTTGGAATCCCAGTCGTGGGTGTCGTGCGGCGTGAACTGGTAGTACCATTTCATGACGCCGGTCTTCACGTCGAGCGCCACCACGCTATTGGTGTACAGGTTGTCGCCCTTGCGCTCATCGCCGTTGAAGTCGGGGCAGGGATTGCCCGTGGTCCAGTAAACCAATCCCAGGGCCGCGTCGTAGGAACCGGTAACCCAGGTGGTTCCGCAACCGTGTTCCAGAGCGTTTCCGATCCAGGTTTCCGAGCCTTTCTCGCCGGGCAAAGGGATGGTCCAGAAGCGCCAGACGCGCTGGCCGTCGGCGGCCCGATAGGCGTCCACAAAGCCGCGCGCTCCTTCCTCGCCTCCGGAGATGCCGGAGATCACCAGATCGCCGATCGCCATGGGAGCGGCGGTGGCGCTGTAGCCCTCTTTTACGTCCCCCATCGTGACATCCCACAGCTTGCGGCCGGTGGCGCGGTCGAGCGCGAGCAGATGCGCGTTGTCGGTGATCATGAAGACCCGGTTTCCGGAGAGCGCGACGCCGCGATTGGCGCCGCCGCCCGCCTCGCTGAGCAGGCCGGGCGTGCGCGGCGTGCGGAACGCCCAGATCTGGCGGCCGGCGGTTGCGTCGAGCGCATAAGCCTCGTTGGGGCCGGTGATGTACATGACGCCGTCCACCACCACCGGGGTGACCTCCAGCCGCGGCGCGCCCGGAACCGGATAAATCCAGGCCGGCGCCAGGCGCTTCACATTGGTGGTATTGATCCGGTCGAGCGGGCTATAACGGTTGCCGGTGTAGCCGCCATCGTAGCTGGGCCAGTCGAGTTTCGGCTCGATGGGGCGCTCCGCGTACGTATCGCCGCTACGGGTGAGCAGATGGAACCTGCCGTCGGCGGTCAGCAGGGTGGCGCTGAACGGGTTCGAGCTGGTGAGCGTTCCGTCCAGTGTGCGGCCATCCTGAAGTTTCAGCGTGGCGGGGCGTGGCTGAAAGGTTCCTCCGCCGCGGCCGCCGCGCCCCGGCCCCGCCGCGGCGGTAACTGCGCCGGAGGTCAGGCCGCGCAGATAAGCGATCAGCGTCTTGATCTCGGAGTCGTTGAAATCGAAGTTGGGCATGCCCCTGTCGGGGCGGCCGTTGCGCACCAACGCGGTGAGTTCCTCGTCGGAATGCGAAGTCACGAAGGGGAGGATGCCGGGGGCCCGGTCCGTGCCATTGGCGTCGCCGCCGTGACAGATGGTGCAGTGAGTTCCGAACGTCCTGGCGGGGCGGGCCTGCGGCTGAGAGATCAGCGCAGGCGTCAGGAGGAAGAGGCAGAAGAGTGTCTTGGGTAGGGCAGCCATGCATCCGCCGCGGCGCCGGAGTCCGCGCCACGGCCACGGCGTCGCCCCCGCAATCCCGACCGTCTTGAGGGATACCGTGGGGTCTTTCATCAGAATTAATCTTACAACGCGGGGTTTGCCTGGAGCGCAATCGAGTCTTCACAGAGGACCGAAATCGAGGTATCCTTTATCCTTCGGGAACCGGGAGGGCTCCATGCGCTATTCGATCCGTACGATACTCTGCGCCTCTTTACTTCTCGCCATGCTCGCCGCTTGTGGGAAGAAGGCCCCATCCGACAACTCGACAGCGGGGGCTCCGAGCGATGGGGTTTCGAGCGTGCCGCCCGCCGCGGAGCGCGCCACGGACATGTCCCCGGTGGATCTGCCGCTGGCGGGCGCGGTTAAAGAGGTCAAGGCCAAAGTTTTGGACAAAGAGGCCGACGACAAGGACAAGGGTCTGGTCCGCATCAAGGTCCTCGAGATCACCGGCCCAGTCGACGTTTCCGAGAATACCCGCTGGGAAGTCTGGAAACCGGGCGCGGATCCGGAGGAGCAGAAAGCGGAGATGTCCGCCTGGGCTTCGAATGAAGAGGCTGTCGCTCCCGGCACGTGGGACCTTCGCCTGCATTACGAAGAAGGCTCGATCTGTAAAGCCGAGGGCTGGATCCGCAACGTGGTTGTGGCCGCCGGGAAGCTGTGGAAAGCGGAAGCGGTGATTGCCGCCCCGATGCAGTACGTTCGAGTCTTTGCGACTCTCGACGGGAAGGACGCCGCCGACAACGCCCGCATCGAAGTCTTCAAGGCCGGAACCGACCAGGCGGAGTTCCCAGCGCTGACGAGCTTCTGGAGCACGCAGAAACAGGCTTTGTCAGCCGGCGCCTACGACCTGCGGCTTACCTACGATAAGGATAACGTCAAGGCCAAGGCAGCCCTGAAGGGATTCGCCGTCGGCGGCGATCACGGCGTCCTGAAGAAGACCATCGCGCTGGTGAAGTGAGGGCTGAGCGAGCGCGGGGTGCGAAACCGTAAAATCCGATTCTCGTGCGCCGTCCCTGTTAGAGACGATGCGATGCCCGCTCCCGTCTCCATTGCAAAAATGCGATAACACGCGTAGGTGACGTGGATCGTAGAACTGCTGGACGACCGAGTTCGCAAAGAGCTCGATGTCCTGCCTGCCGACATGAAAGCCCGTTTCCGCCGGATTGTCGAGCTGATACAGAACTACGGCTTCGACCGGGTCCGCGAACCCCATGTATTGCTGTCCATCAGTTTCTTCGCGAGCCGCGACGATTTTCAACCCCGGAGGGGTGACAGAGAATAGCCCACGGCGCAAGCCGAACGGCGCAAGCCGTGGGGAGCAGGCGGTAATCTCGTCCAGCCCCGGAGGGGCGTAAGAACGACCGGCGCACGAAACAGGATTGGCCCCTCGTAACCGGATCTTTTGTCCCGGGGCGCCCTTTGGGCCAGGCTTTGCGTGATTCCGGCCCCAACCTGCGGCGCTGGAGAGGGCCAAGGAGGTAACCGACCATGAGCCGCACGCGCGTTGACGATCTGCACGACGATTGGATGAAAGACCCAAAGTACCGGCGCGAATACAAGGCGCTCGAGGAAGAATTCTCGCTCACCGCCGCCATGATCGAAGCATGGAGCCGAGCCGGCATGACCCAGGAACAGGTCGCGCGACGGATGAAAACCACCCAGGCGGCGATAGCCCGGCTGGAAAGCAGAAGCGGCAGTCCCTCGACCCGTACGCTTCAGCGTTACGCCAAGGCCACCGGCAGCCGTCTAAGAATCAGCTTTGAGCCGGAGGCTGCCCGGCCCTAGCCGCCCCGTCGGAAAAATCGCGGCGTCCAGGCTGTCCCATATCGCCCCCTTTCTCGTTTTCCCCCCTCCGCGCCTGCCCATTTCCGCCGGGAGGGTGGCTCCCTCTTTTTTCGCGGCGGTCCGTAGCGTCATTCCCGATTTTGGGTGGCGCGCTTGGTTAATGCGCCGAGACGTCGTCGCAGATGAATGCCGAACACGACGCCAATGCCGCTCCGCAGTTCCGCAAACCCACGCGAACGCACCACGCCATGGGTGCGCATCGCAGCGCCTCGGCGATGAGCAGAGACGCAGTCGGGGGATCGGCTTTGCACGGCGACGACCGCTGGCTCAGCGCGCCGGACGCCGAGGTCCCCCCTAATTTTCTGAAATAGAGCGCTGGGAGAGCGAAAAACGGTGGCGCTGCCGCTGGGAGGGCCGATGCACCACGCGAATCGGCCATGTTCGTACCACCCGTACCGGGATTGGTCTGCCAAAAGCTTCAAAAAGGTAGAAGAGTCTTAAATTGCTTGACTGAGGTATAATGTCTCCGGGCTACGGGGCACCTCGGAGGACTCGGGCGAACGGGCCCCTGGCCAGTGTTCGGGCGCAAATTTGAAAATCCGTGTCGGCGCGTTTGAGAACGCGCCACCGGCACCATGGACACGGCGGCTAATTGAGAGTTCTGCCACGGGCTCCAGTCTGCGATTAGCTGTACGACGAAAGGGTTGGGTGACATGGTGGACGCTTGCGGGGAAGTCCGGGAGGACGGCTGTGACGCCGGCGAGAAACAAGATAAAGGGGTAAAAAGAATTGTAAATAAAGAATTTGATGTAGAGTCTACACGGTTCAGAATCGGTTTCGACCTGAGTGCGACGTGCGCGGTGCCAAAAGGCTCTTCGGCAGCGGCTAGGTGTAGATCGCGGGGCGAGGCATGCAAGGATTCGTGCGACAGCAGTGGGCGCTGGTACTGGGAGGATCGAGCGGCATAGGGCTCGCGGCCGCAGACAAGCTCAGCCGCCACGGTATGAGCGTCTGCATCGTGCACCACTCTCGGCGCGGGGCGATGGCGCGCATCCAGCCGGCGTTCGACACGATCGCGGCGCGTGACGTGGGCTTCCGCGCCTTCAACCTCGACGCACTGTCGACCGAGGGGCGCGACACGGTGCTCGCCGGCCTCGCCGAAAGGATGGGTCCCGCGGGCCGAGTACGCGTGCTGCTCCACTCCGTCGCCTCCGGGAACCTCAAGCTGCTGGTACCCAGCCGAAACGGCCGGCCTCAGGCGGCACGCGAGCGCTTGGCGCAGGCCATGGGCGTGGATCCGGCCCGGGTGCGCGAAGCAGTGACCAGCCTGTTCGTCCAGGGTGACCCGTCGTTCGTCTCGCTCGCCGACCCCCCGGCATACGACCAGGACAAACTGATCGAGGACGAAGACCTGGCGCTCACCGCGCACGCGATGGGCACCAGCCTGATCGGCTGGGTGCAGGCGATTCATAGCCGCCGCTTGTTCGCATCCGACGCCCGAGTCTTTGGGCTGACGAGCGAGGGTAGCCGTACCGCGTGGCGCGGCTACGCAGCGGTCTCGCTGGCCAAAGCGGCGCTCGAGGCGGCAGCGCGTGCCATCGCCGTTGAGTACGGCCCGTATGGCGTGCGCTGCAACATCCTCCAACCGGGCGTAACGCGCACCGCGGCGTTCGCCTTGATCCCCGGAAGCGAACACATCGCGGCGCGCGCGCTGCTGAAGAACCCAATGCGGCGGCTCACCACCCCACAGGACGTGGCCGGCGTGATCTGCCTGTTGTCCACTGACGAGGCGAGCTGGGTCAACGGGGCCCTCATCGCCGTCGACGGCGGGGAAAGACTGGCGGGCTAACTAAGGGAATGCTGTTCGTCCACGGCCTCGGACACTTCCACCCGGAGAACGTCATCACCAACGCGTTCCTCGAGAGCCTGGACATCGGCACCGACGACGAATGGATCCTTGAGCGGGTGGGGATCCGGGAGCGGCGGACGGTGCTGCCGCTCGACTACATCCGCGCCACTCGAAACGCCGACGTGCGCGCCGCGCGCGAGGCCGCACTCTATGATAACGCCGAGACCGGCGCGCGAGCGGCGTGTCTGGCGCTCGAGCGGGCGGGTATTCCGCTCGAGCAGATCGGGCTCGTGATCTCGGGCGGCTGTGGCAGTGACTATGACATCCCGCCCGACGCGGCCCGCATCGCGGCCCGCCTCGGCCTCCGCGCCGCTGCGGTCGATCTGTCCGCGGCGTGCTCGAGCTTCGGCGTCCAACTGCACTTCCTCGCCTCCTTCCGGCCCGAGGCCATGCCCGACTTCGTTTTGATCGTGCAGCCTGAGAACACCACGCGGGTGGTCGACTACCGCGACCGCGCGAGCTGCGTCCTTTGGGGTGACGGCACGGCCGCGGCCGTGGTGTCGAGCCGCGTGCCGTGCCGCGTGCGCGTGGATCTCACAAGCCTGGCGTCGAACCCAGCCGGCTGGGACAAGGTCACGATCCCGACGGCCGGTCACTTCACTCAGGATGGCCGGGGCGTCCAGATCTTCGCGATCAAGACCACGCGCAAGCTCCTAGCGGGAATCCGCGCGCAGGTCGCGGAGCCGTCCCGGCTCAAGTTCGTCGGGCACCAGACAAACATGCTGATGTTGCAGGCGGTGTGCCGCTACTGCGACATCCCGGAGGACTGTCACCTGCACAACGTCCGGAGCTACGGGAACACGGGCGCCGCGGGCGCGCCATCAGTGCTGTCGCAAGCCTGGGACACGCTGCAGGACGGCGACGAGATTGCAGTTGCGGTCGTCGGCTCTGGCCTGACGTGGTCGGGACTTCGCCTGACCGTGGGAGGTGTGGCATGAAGTATGCGGAGTATCTAAAGCAGACGTCGTTTGACCGGTGCGATTTGCTCGCGCTCGCCAACGGCATCCTTGTCACCGACGCGCCGTTCGAGATTGGGCGGGTGCCAGCGCCGCCACTGCTCATGTTTGACCGGGTGCTCGATGTCACGCGCGCGGACCGCCGCGGCCGGATCGTCGCCGAGCAGGACGTGCGGCTCGACGCGTGGTACTTCCAGGCGCACTTTCGCGGCGATCCGGTGCAGCCCGGCTGCTTGGGACTGGACGCGGTGTGGCAGCTGTTGGGGCTCTACATGTCACTCTGCGGTTGCCTGGGCGCGGGCCGTGCTCTCGGGGTCAGGGAGGTCGAGTTTTTCGGTCAGATCAGGCCGCACGACGGGATGGTCCGCTACGAGGTCGACGTGCGCCGGTTGGTTCGGTTCAAGGAGCAGGGCTCGGCGCTCGTGATCGGTGACGCAACCGTGGCGGTCGACGACCAAGTCATCTACACGATCGCCGGTGCGAGGGTTGGGGTATTCCTCGACATCCGCTATGCGGACTATCCGTTTCCGTCGAGGAACGCGCGAGGCGGGCTAATGCGCTCGCGGGAGGATAAGACCAAATGAGCGGCCGGGGAATCGCCCTCGTGACCGGGGGAGCGACTGGGATCGGGGCGGCTTGCTGCCGCGCGCTCGGGCGGGCCGGCTTCCAGGTGGCCATCCACTACCGCTCAAGCCACGATGCGGCGCTGGCGCTGGCGGATGAGATCCAGGGCGCGCGGACGTTCCAGGCCGACCTCGGGACCGAGGAGAGCGCCGAGCTCCTGGCCCAGGCCGTGGGCGCGCTCGAGCAGCCAGTGTCGGTGCTGGTCAACAACGCCGGCTTATCCGTCGACGCGCCACTTTTCTTCGCCAAGCTGCAGGACCTCGAAGAAGTCTTCGCACTGAACGTCCGCGGCACCTGGCTTCTGACCAAGCGCATCGCACGCCAGATGCAGCGCAAAAACCAGGGCCGCATCATCAACATCTCGAGTGTGGTGGGTGCCACGGGCAACGCCTGCCAGTCGGTGTACGGCATGACCAAGGCCGCGCTGGACAACCTCACCAAGACGCTGGCAGTGGAGCTCGCGCCGTTCGGCATCCTGGTGAACTCGGTCGCGCCGGGCTTCATCGACACGGCGTTGACACGCAGGCTGCCCGAGGCCGAGAAGGAGGCGATCCTGGCGCGCATCCCGCTCAAGCGCATGGGCAGTCCAGAGGAGGTCGCCGAGGTCGTCGAGTTCCTCGCTACCCGGGGTGGGTACGTGACCGGCGCCGTGCTGCACGTCAATGGAGGCATATATGGGGGCTAAGCCACGCTCGAGTCGGAGCGGTCCCTGGCAGGAGGTCGAGTTCCTGCAGCTCGTGCGCTCCGATGACGAGGTCCTCGTCCGGATGCAGAAGGTCTTATGCCGCAGCAAGACGAATCACTCGCGCGTCGGCCTACCCCTCGCGGATACGCGGATTGCGACCACAGCCGCCTTCTTGTGGGGGATGGAGGTTACGCGTGGGGCTCGTTAGGGTTGTCATCACCGGTCTCGGCGTCATCGCACCAAACGGCCACGGCCTCGAGTCGTACGAGCGCAGCCTGCGCCAGGGTATCTCCGGCCTGCGCTGGATCGAGCGCCTGGCACAGCTCAACTTCGCCTGCCAGGTCGCGGGCGTACCCCAGAACCTGGAGGAGCTCAAGGCGCAATACTTCACCCCCGAAGACCTCGTGGCGATGAATGTTAACATGGCGTTCTCCAATATCGCCGCAATCGATGCGTGGCGCGATGCAGGAGTCCCACCGCCCGGCGAGGAGCGCGACCGTGGCACCGGGGCGATCATCGGCACCGGCGTTGGCGGACCTGACACGTTCGGCGAGCGGTTGGTGCCGGCCGTCCTGGGTGGCAAGGTCAAGCGCTTGGGCTCGACGATTGCCGAGCAGACCATGTCCAGCTCGGTATCGGCCAAGACGGCGGGCCTCCTCGGCCTAGGCAATCAGGTGACCACCAACTCGAGCGCTTGCACAACAGGCACCGAGGCGGTGATCATGGCTGCCGACCGCATTCGGTTCGGCTTGGCCAGACGGATGCTCGCGGGCGGCAGCGAGTCGCCATCGGAGTTCGTGATTGGCGCATTCGACGCCATGCGCGTTCTCGACAAGAACCACAACCACGAGCCGGAGCGCGCGTCGCGGCCGATGTCGCGTAGCGCCGCCGGCTTTGTGCCCGGATCGGGCGCGGGTGTACTCATGCTCGAGAGCCTTCAGAGCGCCCAGGCCCGTGGCGCGCACATCTATGCCGAGGTCCTCGGGTCGGCGCTGAACTGCGGCGGTCATCGCAGCGGGGGCAGTATGACCGCGCCTAACTCGCAGGCGGTCCAGGAGTGTATCCGCATGGCGATCCAGGCAGCCGGCATCCAGGCGCACGACATCGACGGCATCAACGGCCACCTGACCGGGACGTTCGCGGATCCCATCGAGGTTGCGAACTGGTCGGCCGCGCTCGAGCGGCCCGCGGCGGACTTCCCGCTCATCAACGCCACGAAGTCGCTCATCGGCCACGGCCTCGGCGCCGCTGGCGGGCTAGAACTGGTGGCGGTGGTGCTGCAGCTGGCCCGCGGGTTTTTCCATGGCTCGCGCAACTGCGAGGACTTGCACGATAAGCTGCTACCCTACGCAGCTTCGATCCCGCACGAGACGATCGAGCCGGGCAGACTGAATATCCTAGCCAAGGCCAGTTTCGGCTTCGGCGACGTGAACGCGTGTGTGATCCTGAAGCGGTGGTTGTGAGTACCGCAGAATCGAGGAGAGTGATTGCCATGGCTGAACAAGAGTTGTTTGCGCGAGTCATCAAGTTCATCAAGCCTTTTGTCAAGAACCAGGACGCTCTGGCCCAAGCAAGCGCAGAGACCCGGATCCTCGATGATCTCGGCGTCAACTCGGCGCGGTTTGTCGACATCATTATCGGCATCGAGAACGAGTTCAACATCGAGCTCGAAGACGCGGACGTCGACAAGGTGGACACAATCGGCGACGCAGTCCACGCGGTCGAGGCTAAAATGGCCGGCTAGGTGATCATTGCCGGCAACGACATCGTTGATCTGGAGCCGGCGGGCGAGCCGTCGCCGCGCCGCGACCTCCGCAAAGACGAGGTCCTCTCCCGCCGCGAAGTAACCCCGACCTTCGCATTTCTCGCTAATTCGGGAAGTAGGCCTGTCAATAGCCCGGGCCGAGGCGTCCTTCACGAAAACTACCGCTCGCGCCGCCCCCGGGGGTGAACAGGGCGCGGTAAGCCGGTGCAGCGGAGAGGTCATCCTGGATCAACAACCCGAGCTGGATCGCCGCCGATCACGTAGTACTCGCGCACCAACGTAGGGATCCAGCGTTTCGACCACGTTCTCGAGGCCAGCGGTCGGACGAAACAGCTGGGGCCAGCCCTCTCAATCTCATCTCACCTTGGCATTCATCGTCATGAACGGTTTCATCCGCGTGAACGAAACCGACGCTGTTGGCCTGTCCGCCCGGTTTCATCGCATTGTGGAGCAATAGCCGACGGATCCTGTAAGGCCGACCGTAAAGCCTCTGCACTGCTATGGCGTGGCGCCCAGCCGGCCGCCTTGAGGCGGGCGTTGCTGCCTGTGAAATCCACAAGCATATCCTCTACCCAGGAAGGGTGGATAGGAGAACCCAGATGCTTCCACCGGATCCAAGTTATCCACCGCGCCAGCCAGAGGGGCGCGGTCGGCACCCATCTGGCTCCCACTATCCGCCAGACCTCGCTCATGCGGATAAAATCATCCGGCACGACGTTGTAAGGGCCGGGCATCTCTGCGCGCAAGGCCTGGATGAACGCCGCGGCCACGTCGTCTTCGTGGACGAACTGGCGGCGGGGATTGTGGCCCAAAAGATTCACGGCATTTTCACGAAGTCCCTTCACCGTGACCCGGCACCGGGGACCGATGATGTAAATGGGCCTCAGCAGGGTTAGCAGCATGCCGGATTTGGCCAAGACCTCGACCACCGTCCGTTCCACGGCAGCCTTGGTGCTCCAGTAATAATAGTAAGAATCGTCCCGCCCTAATTGAAACTCCTCCGTCACGCCACTGCGACCTCTGACCAGGTGTGGATCGTAAACGGCCATGCTGCTGGCGTGAAGAAAGCGCGGCACCCGGTTGGCCAGCGCGGCCTGTGCGACGTTGCGGGTGCCGTTGAGATTGATGTCGTCGCGCTCGGCTGCCGTCATGCTGGCACGCCACAGCACGACGGCGGCGGTGTGGATCACGACGTCATGCCCGACCATCGCTCCGGTCACCCCCGGCGACCTGATGTCCATCGGCACGAAGCGCGCCTTGGGCGGCAGCGGACGGCGGGGCGGCCGGGGTCCGATTCCGGTGATCGCCGTTACCTCGGGCAGGCGTGAGAGGTGTTCCGCGAGCACACCGCCGAGGTAGCCGGTGATGCCGGTAAGAAAGACCCGCGTGCTCATGCGGTGCGCGCGGGTCCCGAGCCGCTTGGGGATGCCGGTTTGATTGCAGGATCCCGCGATTCTTCCACGTGACCGTCGGACGGTGGGGTACCCGGTCCGAGACGTTGCTCGGCATCGACCACGCGGCGGAAGAAGTCGTGGGTTCCCAACCGAGTGATCAACCAAAGGCCAAGCCGGGGCCAGAGCGCGAGCGCCATCATCACGGGGCGTACCGGGTAGCGGCTGACGATGATCTCGGGTCGGTCCTCGCGAATCGCCCGCAGCACGGCAGCGGCGACGCGCGCGGGCGGGACCGGCGCGAGGAGTGGCGGGGCGGCGACGCCCGTGCGGCTCTTCAGTCTAGCGTAGATGCCCGTGTCGACAAACCCGGGCGTGACGACGGACGCACTGACGCCGGTGCCCCGAAAGGTGGCGCGCAGCGAAAAGGTGAACGCGGTGAGTCCCGCCTTGGTGGCGGCGTACGACTCCTGGAACGCCGGACCGGATTCACCGGCGAGCGACGACAAGTTGACGATGTGCCCCGTACCCCGGCGCCGCATTTCCGGGAGGACGAGCCGCGCGAGTAGCATCGGCGCCCGGAGATTGACCGCGATCACCTCCTCGATCTGGTCGGGCGACAGCTCGTCATACCGCGCCGAATACTCGACTCCCGCGTTGTTGATGAGGAGATCGACCGGGCCGAGGTTCCGCCGGGCCGCCGCGACGGCCTGCTCCCGTGCCAGCGGATCACGGAGATCGGCGGCCAGGAATCCGGCGCGCACTCCGCGAGCAACGGCCTCCGCGGTGCGGCTGGCGAGTCCGGCGTCGTTCACATCGACCAGGAACACGTTCACCCCGGCGGCGGACAAGGCGTCGGCGATGAACGCGCCAAGGCCCCCGTTGGCGCCGGTCAGCAGGGCATTCCGGCCGCGCAGAACATTCATTGGCAGAGCATGAATCGTCCGGTGGATGCTCCGACGACTCCTCCGAATGACAACAGCGGGTCCGCCACAACGCCGGCCCCGCCATCCATCCATGGGCAGGATGTTAAACAGAATGCCCTTTCTCTCTGGGGCAAATACTTCTCGTAATTCATCGGTATTCCTTCTATCTGAGCCTACTCCCGCCTGCACGTCCAATCAGCCAGAAACGCCCATGAGCGTGCGGGCGCTGGAGCGACAGACCGGGGACGAGCTCGCGATTCATCGCTTGGGCCGCTGGCACTTCACCAGTAGGGCAAGGCCCGTCTCATCCACTTGGACCTGAACTGCCGATTTCGAGATGCTGACTTCTGTGCAAAATTTGACAACCTCGCTCTCGTCGCGCTCGTTCAGTTCCCAATTGCCGAGGTACTCGAGCCACACTCTGAAGGGATTTCCCCGTTTGATATTCGTGAAGACCAGTTCGCCCCCTGGCGCCAGAAGCCTGTGCCAGATATCCCGGATGCTGACGGTGACCGAAAAGTCGGAGAGATAGTCGAACACGCCGCCTACGACAGCGAGATCGAACGGGCCAAAGGGCGGGAAATTCCGGAGAGCCCGGGGGATCATCCCCTTCAGGTACGTACAGCGTTCGGCCAGCGGGCCAAGAACGTGGCGCGCGAAGTCGAGTGCCCCCTCATCGTGGTCACACAGAACGAACTCGGCTTTTGTCTCCAGCAACTGGTCCGCGGCAGAACGGATGTCACGACAACCGCCGCACCCGATCGAGAGGATGCGTGGGTGCCCGTCCTTGTGTTTGCATGCAGATACCATCGCGTCGGCTTGAAACGCCACCTTGTTCCGGTGCTGGAAGGCGATGGGGATATTGAGCGCGAGGTCTTCTAAAACGTATTCCATCGAGCCGACCGGTGCGCGATTGAGTGCGTCGCACATGTACTCGATGGTTTCGAAGTCGCCTGCGTACCCGCGTGGCCACTCCTGTGTGCGCGCAATGAACGAGGAACGCCGGAGGATGGTGCGCGCGTTGGCGAGCCGGGCGAGAATCTCACACTTGTCGATACCAGCCTCCTCGCAAGCGGATATCGCCCCGCAGAGTCTGCTGAGGGCGGCTTTGACCGCTTGGTTCAGATCATTGCAGTAGGTTCCGTTATCGAGCGCCTCGAATGCGCCAGCCGCATCCTTTAGCGACTCGAGAGTGGGGCCATCAAGCGAACGCTGCTCTTCGACCATACTCCGCCCTTTCCTCTCCGACAGACGGTTGCACGCCATGTCCCAAACCTAGGACACCTAGCCTAGCAATCCGTTCCGCAAGCGCTTGCGGCGTCGCCGCCATCAGGCCAACCAGCCGACTTATCCCGCCCGGATTCCGGCGCAATCGAGTATACACCTATTTCAGGCTTCTGGGTCTGAAAAACAGTTGCAGAGGCTGGGAGCCGGGTTCCTATGAGGGCGTCCGCCGCGCTGCCCCAAGAACGAGACCCAAAACCGATAATTAAAGGACGAAAAGCTCCAATTTTGGCCCGCCCTTCGCCACAACCAGGTCGTAGACCGGGCGGTTTCGGGTTTCCCTATGCACCACAAGGCCCAGGTGGTCCAACAGTAGGTTCCGGATCATCATCTCGAACTGTTCCTCGGTAGTGCCGGGGGGTACTTTCGCGACGATATCGTACTTGTCGCTACTGAGCGAGCGGGGGCCTAAAACCTGGTCGGGTCTGAGCTGGTAGGCCCTCTGAAGAAGCGGCTCCAGCGTGACGCCGATACAGGTGAATTGACCCGGGTTGGGCGATCTCGGACCACCACGAACGCCGGCTGCGGAGCTGTCGGCGTCGTGCGGACCAGCCAGCCTTACCGAGGCCGCTTCAAATGTCGGTGGAGACGCAGGCGTTTGGGCGACAACGGCGCAAACGGCGCAGCACACGACCGCCATACACCGTGACGGAATACCAACTTCAGGCCTCATTGTCCTCTCTGGTAGTCTGACGCTGTCCGCCTCCGGAACGTGCAGGCTGAGCCGGTACCGCTCAGAGGTTCTGGACGAAACACGATTTGTGGAAAAGAACCAATTACCGGATATGGGGCCCACACTGTCCCCATTCCATTTCATCCATTCCACGCCCACCACCCACCAGGCGCGTCGGGACGGCGATAAAAGGGGCCAAATCCGATTCTCGCGCGGGGATTGCGCTCAACTCCGGCGCGCGGACGTCGGATTTGCATCCATATAGGCCCGGAGCACGGCATTGATTCGCGTTTGGTAACCCTTTTGTGTCCGCAGCCATTCGAGAAGATCCGCATCCAGGCGGATGGTGATGGTTTGCTTGGCCGCCGGAAGGACCACACGCGCCTTTTTCCAAAATTCCGCATCGGTCGGCCGCGCTTCCGGGTCGCTCTCAATGGCGCGCCGGACCTGGCCATCGCTCAGAGAACGCAGGCGCGTCCAATCGGTGCCCTCCTTAACCGACGTTTTCCCAATACGCTTCTCTTTCATGACGCTGCGCCTTCCACGCCGAAATGATCCGACGCTCAGCCCGAGACACATCGGTGTAGATCAACGCGATCTCCATGCCGCCTACGATGCCAATGGCATATACGCGAACCTCGCCGTACTCATAACGATCGTCCACTCTCTCGAGGGTGGGGCCGTCGAAGATCTTCACGGCGTCCTCGAACACGATGCCGTGGCGGGCCATGTTCTGTCGATTCTTCTTCGGGTCCCAAGTATAGCTCACGGAATCATATTTACATTATGTATTTACGCCTGGGCGGTGCGCAAGGGCTGGTAGGCGGCCTCATTCCTCCCGCAGCGCCCGCGCCGGGTCCACCCGCGTCGCTCGCCTGGCCGGGAGCCAGCACGCCCCCACGCCCACCGCTACCAGGAACGCCGGGACCATGACAAACGTGAGCGCGTCGCGCGGGCTGGTGACGAACAGCAGCTTGCGCGCGGCTTGGGTGGCCGGCAGCGCGATCACCATGCCCGCCAGAACGCCGCCGGCCACCAGGCGGGCGCCTTCGCCAAGCACCATGCGCCGCACGTCGCCGGGAGTGGCGCCCAGGGCCATGCGCACCCCGATCTCGCGCCGGCGCTGGGTGATGGAGTACGCCATTACTCCATAAATGCCGACGGCCGCCAGCACGAGTCCCAAGGCCCCGAACATGGCCAGCAGCCACGCCGAGAGGCGCGGCGCCCACAGCGATTCGCGGATGGCTTGATCCACGCTGCGCGCTTCCAGCCACATGTTACGGTCGAGCGATTGCAGGCCCCGGCGCACCGAGGCGAGCGTGGTTCCCCCGTCGCCCGATGCGCGCACGTAAACCACCGCGGAAGGGAAGTAATACTGCCACATCGAGAGGTAGATCAGCGCCTGCGGCTGCTCGCCGATGGCCTGGTAGTTGGCGTTGCGGGCCACCCCCACCACCTCGGCCGGCTTGTCGTCTCCGAAGAAACGCAGCCGCTGGCCCAGCGGATCCTGGCCGGGCCAGTAGTAGGCTGCCGCCGCCTGGTTCACAATGGCCACGCGCGGCGTTTCCCGGGTATCGAGCGGGCTGATGTCCCGCCCGCGCAAGAGCGGGATCCCCACGGTTCGCAGATAGCCCGGCGAGATCAGGCTGGTGAGCGTAAAACGGCCGGCGGTGTCCGGCTCGCCCTCCACAATCACGGTGCGCGCCAGCGAGACGCTGAGCGGCCCGTCCTTGGCCAGCGCGGCCGAAGCTACGCCCGGCTGCAAGGCGGCGCTTTCGAGCGCCTGGCGCAGGAACTGGCGGCCGCGCTCCTCGCTGTAACCCTGTCCGGCGAAGTTGAATGTCACAATTCCCAGCCTCCGCGGCGTGAACCCCGGGTCCACGCGCTCGGCATTCCCCAAGCTGCGCATAAACAGGCTGGCGCCGATCAAGGCCACCACCGAGAACGCCAGTTGCCCGGCCACCAGGACCGAGCGTACGCCACGGGAAGCCGGACGGCCGGCGCGGTCCTTCAGGTCGGTCACCAGGTCGGCCCGAGTGGCGCGCCAGGCCGGAACCAGGCCGAAAAGTATGGCCGTGACGAAAGACACGGCGAAGGTGTAGGCCAGAACGCGGCCATCCAAATCCAGCCGCAGGCTCGAGTAGGCCAGCAGCGGCGGACGCATGGCCCACAGGACGTCGCGCGCCCACCCGGCCAGCGCCAGGCCCGCGGCGCCGCCGGCCAGCCCCAGAATCACGCTTTCCACCAACAACTGGCGCACGATGCGCCAGCGGCTGGCGCCCACCGCCAGGCGTACCGCGATTTCCCGGCTGCGCCCGGCCGCGCGCACCAGCAGCAGGTTGGCCAGGTTCCCGCAGGCGATCAGGAGCACCAGCGTGGCAATCACCATGAGGACCGCGCCGCCCTGGGCGATGGCCGGCCGGCTGCGCGCGTCGATGGCGGCTTCGGCCACGCTGGCCAGCTTGATCCGGCGCCCTTGGTTATCGCCCGGGTACTCGCGCTCCAGGTCCGCCGTGATGACGTTCAGCGCCGCCTCCGCCTGCCGTAGGCCAATGCCAGGCTTCAGCCGGCCGGCCACGGAAAACAGCAGGGCGCGCCGCTGGTTCACCCAGGCCACGTTGGGGTAGACCTGTTCATACATGGCCATGGGGATCCAGATATCGCTGGCCATCAGGGTGTCCAGACCCTGAAAGTCGGGCGGCGCGACGCCCACCACCTCGAACGGCCGGCCGTTGATCTCGAGCTTACGGCCGATCACCCGCGCGTCCCTTGCGAAGCGCCGCGACCATAGTCCCTGGCTGATTACGACCACGGGAGATGCGCCCAGAGCCGAATCCTCGCTCGGCAGGAAGCCGCGGCCGGGGGCCGGCTTCACTCCGAGGGTGGCGAAGTAGTTTCCGGAAACGATCTGGGCAATCGCTATCCGCGGCTCGCCCAGGCCCGTCAGGTTCACGGCGATGGGGGAGTACAGGAGCAGGGAAGAGAACACCCGGTTGCGGTCGCGGTAGTCCTTGTAGTTGGGGTAGGAACAGAACAATTGCCCGGGGTTGTGCGCATCGAGGGTCCGTACGGCCACCAGGCCGGCCGGGTCTTCGACCGGCAGCGGACGCAACAGAATGGCGTTGACGAGGGTGAAGACGGTGGTGTTGGCGCCGATTCCGAGGGCGAGCGAAAGCACGGCGCCCAGCGCAAAGGCGCGGTTTTTCGCCAGCCCGCGCGCTCCCAGGCGAAAGTCCTCGAAAACCCCCATCATTCCAGTGGCACCAGGAACTTTATAGCAGGTTGCGGCGCGTTATACTCGCTTTTCTGTGCTTCGGCCATTATCCGTCGCGTTTGTCGCCCTGCTCCTGGCCGCCGCCTGCGGTTGCCGGCCGGGATCTTTCGCGCCTCCGCCGCAGCGCCCGGCCTCGGTCAGGTGGGAGCCTGGGAGCTTCGCATCCTTCGTGGCCATGGACGATGCCTTGGCCGACGACTATATCGTGCGGGATATCGCCGCGGAGCGTGGCGTGTTTCGCTGGGCGTACCTACACCCGGAGCTGCGCTTCCGGGTCCCGGACAGCCGGAAGCTCAAATTCGCCGCGGAGGTAGCCATTCCGGAGGCCACTTTCAAGGATACCGGCCCGGTGACCATCAGAATCCTGATCGAGGGCAAACCGTTAGCCACCCTCCGCTGTCCCAAGGCCGAGAAGTACCGAATCGAGAAACCGGTTCCCCGGGATTGGGTGGAGGCCGGAAAAGTGGTGCACGTGACCTTCGAAACGGAGCCCCGCTGGGTCTCACCGCTCGATGGCGTGCAGCTCTCTTTTCTTCTGTACACCGCGGGGTTTATCCCATAATGAAGCAAGTTCTGCACATACTTTTCGGGGCCGGATTCACGGTGGCGGTCGCGATGGCGATCGGCTCGATCCTGGTTCGGCGGCTGGGCGCTGGGCTTCACCGGGTGGAAGCCGCCCTGTTTTCTTTCCTGACCGGTTCGGCCTGCCTGAGCCTGGCCATTTTCGCGCTCTGCCTGGTCCACCAGGCGCGGCGGGGAGCGCTGCTCTGGGGCGGTTGGGCGGTGATCGCCGGGGCCGTGTGGAGTTCCCGCAAAGAGCCTCGCCGGAAGGATCTGCCAGCGGCTCCCATAGCGTGGATGTCCATTTTCTGGGTGGTATTTAGCGCATTTTTCTTCGTGTACTTCTTTCATGCTCTAGCCCCGGAGGTAAGTCCCGATGGGATGGGCTATCATCTGGGCAACGTCTCGCGCTTGTTCCGAGCCCATGGGTTTGTGTGGAACTACCACAGCATGTATTCCTACCTCTCGCAGGGCTTGGAACTGCTGTACCTGATGGCTTTCACCTTTGGCCGCCACAGCGCCGCCGCCATGACCCATCTGGCCTTCCTGGCGGCCTCGCCGCTATTGCTCCTGTGCTACGGCCGGCGGTTCGGGTTCCCGAAGGTGGGCGTGCTGGCGGCCGTAGCGGTCTACACCAGTCCGGTGGTGGGGATAGACGGCGCCTCCGCTTATAACGACGTCGCCGTTGCAACTGTGACTTTTGCCGTTTTCTATTTGCTTCAAGTGTGGGATGACAATAAGGATAATAAGCTATTAATACTAATAGGAATACTGTCCGGATTCGCTTATGCAATCAAGTACACCATGGGCTTCGTCGTGCCGTTTGTCATCGCCTTCGTGTGGTGGCGTGGCCGCAAGCAACGGTCGCGAATTCCGGCGTACAAAACCTGGCTGGCGCTCCTGGTTCCGGCCGCCGTTCTCATCGGGCCGTGGGTTATCCGGAACTGGATTTGGGTGGGCAACCCCCTGGCGCCGTTCTTTAACCGGTGGTTCCCGAATCCCTATTACCACACGGGGATGGAAAAGATCTACCTGGACATGCTCAGCCACTACACGGATATCAAGCACTTCTCGGAGATTTTCACGCAACTCACTATGCGAGGAGGATTTGTTGGCGGGATGATCGGGCCGATTTTCCTCTTGGTTCCGTTAGGACTGCTGGCTGCCCGCCGCCGCCAAGGACGCCGTCTGCTGTTGGCGGCGCTGGTCTTTGCCATCCCGGCGTACATGAATACCGGCGCTCGTTTCCTGATCCCGTGCCTTCCGTTTCTGGCCATGGCGCTGGGGCTGGCGGTGGCCAATACGCGGGGCGCACTGGTGGCGCTGACGGTATTCGAGGCCATCGCGTGCTGGCCCAGCTTGGTTTCCACATATTGCGATCCGTGGGCATGGAGAATCGATAAAACTCCCATTCGGGCGGCCTTTCGGATGGATCCCGAGTGGACATATCTTGTTCATAACAATGGCGATCTGGATTTTGTCGCGCCGATCCTCCGGAACGTGCCTCCGGATGGCCTGATCTTCTCCCTGGCGGGCATGCCGGAGGCCTATATAGACCGCCATATCGTCGTGCCGTATGAATCGGCGTTGGGTAATCTAGCCTACGACGTGGTGATGGCCCCACTCGACGGCTACAAGCCTACCCAGCGGCTGCGTTTCAAGATCCTGCCGGCGGCCACGCGAGGCGTTCGTGTGGTGCAAACGGCCACCAGCAAGGGGAACTGGACGGTCGCGGAGATGCGGGTTTACTCTCAGGGCAGGGAACTGCCCCGCGCCGCGGATTGGCGGCTCAGCGCCTGGCCCAACGGGTGGGAAGTCCAATTGGCCTTCGACAACAGCTACGTCACGCGATGGTCCACCTGGCAGCCCATGTCGCCCGGCGACAGGTTGCAGATCGATTTTCCCAGGCCGGAGACAGTCGACGAGGTGGCCCTGGAGTGCGCGCCTTCCGACGCGGCTCATCTACAGCTTGAACTTTTGAATAGCCACGGGCGCTGGATTCCCATGACCGATTCACCTGAGCGGACCGGCGTGGACGCACCCCTCGGCCTTCGGCGCGCCGCCACCTTGGAGCTGAAAGCCCGGGGAATCGGATTCATGCTGATCGATTCCGAGTTCTTCGCGAAGGACATGAAGATGTACAAGGCTTACTGGGGCATTACCGAGCTGGCGCTGGTCAATGGAACCTACTTCTACCGCATCGACTAGGTTCGCGGGCAGGGCTCTGTGGGCGCTGTTCGCCGCCAACGTGTATCGGGCCGCCACCCAGTCCATCACCACCGACGAAGCGTTCACCTATAGCCATTTTGTGCGCCCGCCACTTAAAGAAACACTGGGTATTTACGATGCTAATAACCACGTTTTAAACACATTATTGACAAAGGCGTCACTCAGGTTCTTGCGACTCTCGGAATTCTCTCTCCGTCTGCCGAGCGTTCTGTTTGGGGGGCTCTACCTGTGGGCGGTTTACCGGTTGGCGCGGCGCGTGTTCGGCTCCGGCGTGTTCTTCGTCGCGGCGGTCGCGCTGCTCTCTCTGAACCCACTGGTTCTCGATTACCTTTCGGCCGCACGGGGCTACGGCATGGCGCTGGCGCTGTGGATGTGGGCGCTGGAGTTCTTCCTCGAATACCTGGAGCAGGCGCCCGGCGCCGGGGACGGGCTATTGAGCCGGGCGGGGATTTGCCTGGGGCTGGCCGCGGCAGCCAACCTGGCATTCGCGTTCCCGGTGGTGGCGCTGTTCGTCGCCTTCTGCCTCACGGCGGTCCTGTGGAAGCGCACCTCGGCCGGGACGCTGGCGGAACAATTGGCGGTTCCCGCGGCCCTCGCCGCTTTCCTCATCCTGGTCTTGCCGTTGAGCCATGTGGAGCCTGAGAACTTCTACTTCGGCGGCGCCAGCCTTCGGGATACCGTCCGTAGCCTGGCCTTGCTCTCGGTCTACCACACCCGCCGCGTGGCCGCTTTTCCGGCGGCCATGGGCGATCCAAAGACCATCGCCCGGGCGGCCTGCATTGGGATGGGCGCGTTGGTGGTGGTCGCCGTGTGCGCCGCCGTCGCGGCGCTGCGGCGGCGGGAGAAGGGAAGAACGGCCGGCCTCCTGCTTCTGACGTCGGGCGCCATGGCGCTGGGGTTGGCGTTTCTGGTGGCGGCCCACAGGGTGGGCGGAATGCGCTACCCTCTGAACCGGACCGGATTGTACTTCATACCCATCGCTACCCTGGCGGGGCTGGCGCTGATCGCGCGCACCAACCTCCTGCCGGTGCGCGCGGCAGCCGGCCTGTTTGCGGTGGTCCTCGGCGCGCAGTACCTTACGCAATTCACCACCCGGGTTTATGCCGAGTGGAGCGGCGAGGCGGAATCGGAGGCCCTGGTTCAGGCGCTGATACGCGACGCGCACGGCCGGCCGGTCGCTATTGCCGCGAGTGGGACGGAGGAGCCGGTCCTCAGCTTCTATAGGGTCCGGTATCGCCAGGGGAACTGGCAAATGGTGGAAGGTGGGCTGCCCGACCGCCATTTCGACTACTACGTCCTCACCCACGACGATGCCGCTCTGGTGGAGAAACGCCACCTGCGAATCATCTATAAGGACCTGTGGTTGACGCTGGCTCGATCCGACTCCTGATGCAACGCGGCCAGGGTGGTGGTTTTCGGCCACCCCGCAACCGCGTTAATTCCAGTTAATCTAGTGAAATTAAACCACATGCCAATTGGCCCCGCGCGTGCCATAAGGGAAGCCGTAGTCCGGGAGATCAGCCATGACACGGTTTCCGCATTTGCGTTACCTCGCACTCGCAGGCGCTGTTCTGCTATGGGCCGGGGCGTCCACTCCGGCGCGGGCGCAAGCGGACCCCAACGACGTCCAGCGCGCGGTAGCCCGCATGAGCCTCATCGAGGGCGACGTCTCGGTTCGCCGTGGCGATTCGGGAGACTGGGTGGCGGCCGCCATCAACGCACCCCTGGTCTCCGCCGACGATCTCGTAACCGGGCAAAATTCGCGGGCCGAAATCCAGTTCGACGCTACCAACGTTATGCGCATTGGCGGCAACGCCGAAGTGAAGTTCGCCGAGTTGGAATACGGGCGCTATCAGCTCGATGTGGCGCGCGGCACGGTGACTTTCAGGGTCCTGCGTCCAAGCAGCGTGAATGTTGAAGTGGATACTCCGAGCGTCTCAGTAAGACCTTCAAAAGTAGGTAGTTATAGAATTACCGTGAGCGAGGCGGGGGAGTCTGAAGTGACTGCCCGCGTCGGCAGCGTCGAGGTTTTCACGCCGAAAGGGTCGGAATCGGTCAACGTCGGCCAGACCCTTATGGCCAGAGGCGCACCCTCCGATCCTGAGTTTCAGATCGTCAACGCCATTGCACTTGACGACTGGGACAACTGGAACATGGCCCGCGACAGCGCCGCGCTGGCATCCACCAGCTACCAGTACGTGCCCGAGGGCGTATATGGCACGGAAGACCTGGATCAGAGCGGCCAGTGGGATAACGTGCCCGACTATGGGTACTGCTGGCGCCCGGCGGTGGTCGCCGGTTGGGCTCCCTATAGCATGGGCCGCTGGGTTTGGGAGGATTGGTATGGGTGGACCTGGGTCAGCTACGATCCGTGGGGCTGGGCTCCATACCACTATGGCCGGTGGTTCTACCGGGCAAGTTTTGGCTGGTACTGGTATCCTGGTGCGCGGGGCATGCACTATTGGTCCCCGGCGCTGGTGGGGTTCATCGGTTGGGGCGGGGGTGGGCTGGGCTTCGGGCTGGGTTTCGGGTTCGGCAACATCGGCTGGGTGCCGCTGGCTCCCTACGAAGTCTTCCATCCGTGGTGGGGCAGCAGCTACTATGGCCGGCCTGGCTATATCAACCGAAACTTGAATCTTGTGAGCGGAAATATAGGGAGTGTCTACAGGAATGCTGCTGTCATGAACGGCGTCACGGCAGTGCGCGGCGCGGATTTCCAAGCTGGCCGTTTCGGCAACGTGTCGCACTTTAGCGGCAGCCAGATCGGCTCGGCCTCGGTAGTGCGGGGCGGGATTCCGCTAGCGCCGGGGACAGCGAATCTGCGGTTTAGCGATAGGGCGGTGGCTAACGCTCCCCGGACCAGCGCCAATTCGCAGTTTTTCTCGCGTCAGCAATCCTCCACGGCTGCTCAGCGCATCCCGTTCGCGCAGCAGCAGAGGGCTTTCGAGCAGGCGGGTATGCCGGTTCGGGGGGGGGTGGCGGGGACGACGCTTGGCGCGAGAGGCGGTGCAGCGGTTCCGAACGGCCTTCGGCAGGGCCCCGGCGCGCCGGCGCAGGGTGGCCTCCGGCAGGGAGCCGCGCCCGCCACGGCGCCGCGTATTAGCCCAGGCGCATCGGTGCAGAACACGCGGCCGCCGGGGAACCAGGCGGCGCAGTCCGCTCCGCAGAACCGGGTTGGCTGGCAGAGGTTCGGCGATCCGGGAGTCAGGACGATGCAGTCCGGGCCGGTTGGCTCCGAGCGCCCAACGGCCCCGCAGCAACCCGCTGGCGGCTGGAGCCGGTTTGGCAACCCTCAGGCGAATCGCCCGCCGCAGCAGGCGCAGCCTCAGCAGGAGAACCGGAACCAGCCCGCGCCGAGCTACAACGCTCCGCGCTACAGCGCGCCGGCGGCGCCGCAGCCGAGCGCTCCCAGGTACAGCGCTCCGGCCCCCGCGCCGCGCTCAGCCCCAGCGGGCCCCAGCCGCGGAGGTGGCGGGGGCAGCCGGGGAAGCGGGCGTCGCTGAGGATCTCCCCGTTGGATGGTTTTTCTTCCCCTAGGCCCGGTCCCGTTCAGCGGGGACCGGGCCGTTTTTTCTGGCAGGCGCATTAGTTAACATAATATATGTTATCGGAATCATTTGCCCAGGCCAGGTGGACTAGTGCGCCAGCACACCAGCGGCGCCGTCATCCATGCCGCTTGGGAAGAAACCCCACATATGCTCTTTCCGCCACGGCGGAAGAGCGTCGACTGAACCAACCGCAGGCATTCCAGGTAAGATCGAGGACGAAAAGGAAGGCGGCTATACCAAACTGAAGCCGAAAGATACTCTGGCGCGCCCGGAGGGACTCGAACCCCCGGCCTACTGGTTCGAAGCCAGCCGCTCTATCCAACTGAGCTACGGGCGCGCAATCCTCATTCTAGCAAGCGGTCAAGCTTCCGCCACCACCGGATTCACCAATTCGCCGACGCCATCGATGCGGACCGTGGCTTCGTCGCCCGGCATCAGCCATCGCGGAGGCTGGCGCGCGAAACCCACGCCGGCGGGGGTGCCGGTGGCGATGATGTCGCCCGGCTCCAGGGTGAAGACACTCGACAGGTGGGCGATCAGGCGCGGGATGCCGAAGATCATCTCGCGGGTATTGGAGCTCTGCATGACATCGCCGTTCAGGAGGAGCGAAATGTCCAGGACTTGGGGGTCTTCGATCTCGTCCGCGGTCACGATGGCGGGGCCGAAAGGCGCGAAGGTGTCGAAGGTCTTGCCGATCATCCACTGGCTGGTGGCCCTCTGGAAATCGCGCGCGCTCACGTCGTTGAAAGCCGTGTAGCCGAACACGTGCTCGCGCCAGCGGCCCTCCGGGATGTAGCGGCCTCCCCGGCCGATCACCACCGCCAGCTCGGCTTCGTAATCCGGCATGGAGGAGAACTTGGGCAACACGATTGGGCAGCGGTGCCCCGTGGCAGCAGTGGGAAACTTGGCGAAGACGGTGGGCACTTCCGGTATGGCCGCCTTGGATTCGGCGGCATGGTCACGGTAATTGAGACCGATGCAGACGATCTTGGGCGGTCGCGGGACCGGCGCCAGCAGGGTGGTTTCCCGCGCGTCGAACGCCTCGCCGCCGGGCGCATCGGTGACCCATGCGCGCACGCGGTCCAGGGCGCCGGCTCCGCCGGCGATCACGCCCAGTAAGTCATCGAAACCCGCGCCGCGCAGCCCTACCATCTTCCCTTCCGCCAGCACGCCGGGTTCGCAGCGGCCTTGCCGCTGAAACGTCACCAATCGCAAAGGGCAATCTCCGTTAAAAAGTGTACCATCCACTCGCCCACGACTTTGACGCGGAGACACGGAGACGCGGAAAGTCTTGCGGGGACGACCCAAACGAGAGGAGCGATAACACACAGTTACCGGAGTTTCGCCGCGTCTCCGCGGCTCCGCGTCAAGGCGTTGTTGCGGCTCTACTTGGCGTCCGGTCTGGGGAAAAACTCAAAGTCCAACACGGTGGGGGTTTTCTTCAACAGGTCGTCGACGGCTTTCTGCGCCTGTAACGGGCCCAACTGGCGCTCCAGTTCGGGCCGCACGTCTTCGAAGGACTTGATATCCTTGCTTTCCACCTTGATCACGTGGTACCCGAACTGCGTTTTGACCGGCTGGCTTACCTCGCCGGGCTTCAGAGCGAAGGCGGCCTCCTCGAAGGAAGGAACCATTTGGCCGTGCCGGAAGGTCCCCAGGTCGCCACCCTTGGCGGCGGAACCGGCGTCGTCGGATTCCTGCGTCGCCAACTTGGCGAAGTCCTCGCCTCCCTGGATCTTCTGCCGCAGGGCCTGCGCCTTGGCCAGGGCTTCGGCGTCGGTAAGGTCCTTCTGCCCCGCCTTGATTGGCAGCGACGACCCCTGGAAGCGGATGAGGATGTGGCTCGCGTGGACCTGCTCGAACAAGGACTTGTGCTCGTCGTAGTATTTTCTCAATTCCTCTTCGGAGGGCTTGTTGTCCTTGACAATCTGCGCATAGGCCAGACCCGCGAGGATATTCTCGTCTTGGAATTCGGCTTGCGTCTTATAGGTGGGGGCCTCATCCAACTTGAGACGCTTTCCCTCTTTGGCGAGCACAATCACCCTGGCGACGTTTTGGGCGAACTGGGTTCGCGCGGGGCCGCGAGCCTGAGCGCGAATCTGTTCCGGCAGCACGTCGATGATAGCGTCGAACTGGGCGGCGGTCACGCTGACATCGCCGACGGTCAGGATGACCTTGTTGGGCGGGACGGCGGGCGGGGCGTCAGGGGCTTTCGGAGCCGGCGCGGCGGCCGGCTGAGCCGATGGTGGAACAGGCTTTGGAGCTGGAGGGGGCGTCTGCGCCAGCAGGCACGCCGCCGGTAAGAGGAATATCAGAACGCGGGATAACGTCATTTTCTTATCTTACCAGCGGGTCGGGCTCTCAGCCGGCAATAGCCGGTGTGCGACGTAAAAGTGTACGGCGATGCGATTGACCAGCGGAACCGCCGAATGTGAGCGTGCGCCTACACCGGACAAGGCGCCGATGTGGGGCCAGGCCTTCGGGCTTGTCCCGCATGGGCCGGCGGCCCACGGAAATTCATGAAAACCGATTGATCGTCGCCAGGTTCGGGTATGATGAGCAGCAGCGGCGGGGGTTCTCGACCCTGCCGCCGGCCCTCTGGCCGGCCGGTCCGAGCTTCGCTCGGATCGGCAAGTCTGGAGCCTTATCCCACGCGGTCCCAGCCCGCCGGAACAAACGGCGTTGAACTCGCGTATCCTGTTCCGAGGCCGGCACATGAACCTAAGAGGCTTTCTGGTACTTCCCCTGGCCCTGCTTTTGAGCGGCTGCGTGATCGACACGGGAACCCGCGCCACGCGCCACGACAGCGTCCACGTAGAACGGGACGCCTCCGAGTTCCTCCGCGTCAATCTGAATATGGGGGCGGGAAACCTGAACGTGTCCAGGGGCGCCGGGGGCGAATTCCTGGATGGAACCGTGATATACGACATCGACTCGTGGAAGCCCGTGGTTCAATACTCCGCCTCGGCCGGGCATGGCGTCCTGAGCGTCGTGCAGCCGGCGTCTCACCAGCCGAACATCGGCAACCTGCGGTACGAATGGAACCTCCGGCTGGCGAACGACATTCCCATCGACATCAGCGTGCGTTTCGGGGCCGGCGACGCCAAGCTCAAGCTGGGCGGCCTTTCCCTGCGCTCGGTGGAGGTGGAAATGGGGGTCGGCCAGTTGGACCTGGATTTGCGCGGCGCGCCCCAGCGCGACTACGACGTGCGCATCCGCGGCGGCGTGGGAGAGGCCAATGTCCGGCTGCCGCGCGATGTGGGAGTGTCCGCCGAAGCCCGAGGCGGCATCGGCTCGATCCACACCGAAGGACTGCGCCGCGAGGGCGCCCATTGGATCAACGACGCTTACGATCGCGCCAAGACCACCATTCACCTCGACGTCCAAGGCGGCATCGGGGCCATAAACCTGATCTCCGTGCTCAATAATGCGCCGCTGCGCCAGGTCCGCACGGCGAGCCTGCGCCACCCGGCGTACATCCTATCGTGAATGCGGTCAGCCCTGCCGCGGAGCGGCGCTGGACCGCAGCAGGGCCACCGTTTCTTGCGCCTTTTCGAGCAACAGTCCGTGCTCCGAGGCGGCCCCCACGAACCGCATTCCACGGCCGGCCCAGGCCTTCGCCATGGCGACGCCGCGCGTCTGGATGCCGGGCACGATGTTATATTCCCGGCACTTGGCAATCACCCGCTCCACCGTCGAGATCAACAGGGGGTGATCGAACTGGCCCGGAATGCCGAGCGAGATCGAAAGATCGGCCGGTCCCACCATCACGATGTCCAGCCCCTTCGAGGAGAGCAGCTCGTCCGCCCGTTCGACGGCGGCCACAGTCTCGAATTGCGCCACCGCCAGCGTGTGCCGGTTCAGGTGTTCGATGATCTCCGTGAAGCTCCGGGACTCATAATCCACCATGAATGCGTTCACCCCGTAGCCGCGCTTGCCTTCCGGCGGGAAGCGCATCCAGCTCAGCGCCTCGCGCAGGATGGCGGGATCTTCGACCCGCGGCAGAATGATGCCCTGAGCGCCGGAATCGAGCAGCCGGGCCACCAGGGAATAGGCCACCTCGCCCACTCGGACGATGGGCGTGATACCAGCCTTCACGGAGGCGCCAATCATGTCGTAGGCCGTCTCCAGGTCGAAGGCCCCGTGCTCCATGTCGATAAAGACGTAATCGAAGCCGGCGGCCGCGAACGTCCGCGGAACTTCGGCCGAACGATAGCTCTGGAGCCCGCAGCCAAAGACGGTTTCGCCTTTAGCCAGCCGCTCCCGAGTGTGGTTGACGCGCATATACCCAGAGTAGCGCGGCGGGTCGCAGCCCGAACTGGCGTCGGACTTCTTTCAGGGGAATATGGTCGCCAGGCGCCCCTGGGCCCGGCGCGCTAGCCCGCTTCTCTCACAGGGATCTTCTGGGACGCCGGCTTCCGGCTTGTCGAGGTTCAATTTGGGGCGGGTTCTCCCCCGACGGCGTAAGGGGCGGCCGGTTTTGGGCTCGGAAGCCGGGCAGGC
>Ga0326728_10006836_pt1 | contig 30196 bp, 23 predicted proteins | sample MB3enrmetagenome_FD_207602 | JGI IMG/M metagenome (GOLD analysis project Ga0326728, IMG submission 207602) | Lab enriched peat soil microbial communities from McLean, Ithaca, NY, United States - MB31MN | ecosystem: Environmental > Terrestrial > Soil > Wetlands > Peat | place: USA: New York...
ACGAAAGCCGCGTCCTCCGCTGCTCCGAACATTTCGTCCAGGATGTAGAGACGTTTGTTAATTGACTGGCCGCTAAGCTTCTGATTGCTGAGATAGACTACAAATTCCGTGATTTCCTCCTCGTCCACTTGGACGATCTGGTCGTCAGAGCGCGTCTCCAATGCCGCGTAGAGTTCGGATTTGCAGCGCCTCAGTTGATTGCCATAGCTCCGGCCCGCTGTCGGGAGCTTTTCAGCTACCCACCTGTCAAAATACGTCCGCAGCGTGACCCCGCTTTGCTCGACTTCCGTGTCCCGGGCGCTGGAAATAATGGCGGCACAGCGCTTGCGCATTACCCTGATACGTTTGCTGCCCTGTGCCAGTTGCTCGGTTTGAATGGCCTGGATCATCGCCTTGTCCCGATTCTCTTTCGTCCTCTTCCTGGTATTCTTGCAGTCGATCCCGACGGGACTGTGGGAAATTCCACTGTTGACGAAATGTCGCTTTCTTTCGCCGTCGGTATACGCAACATACCAACAGCCCGCTTTTTTATGTATGGATGCCATAGTTCAATTCCGTTCTGGTAACATGTAGTTTTGCTGGTAACACCCGCTCACTTGAGCGGATGAAATACGGATAACAATTTGTTCAGTTTGGCCGGTTTTTTCGGTTGCGGCGGTGGAAGTTGACGCGGAAAAGGCGCTTGGCTTCCTCAGGGAACGTGAGCCGAAAGGGATGATGTTACCTTTCGCCAACACTTCGCGCTGTGTGCGTAAAGACTTAATGCCACGCATCTTATAAATTGTTACCCCCACGATGGCGATGTTGCGGGATGAAAAGCAGATAACAAATTCCGAACGGTTCATCCGGTTTCGGCGGTTCATCCGGTCCATAGGGTCAAAACGCGCACCAACGAAAGCGGCGACCTGAGGCGACTTGGCATGGGTGATCGGGACGTCAGCAGTGTGGAGGGCGGGGTCTCGCGGCGCTGAATCTGCCATTGATTTCGCCGGCGGCGAGACCTCCACTTCGTTCGGACTTAGTCCGACGGTGGGCTCTGCCGCGGCGGATTTGGCCGCCTCGTGCAAATCCCCTTTTACATCAGCCACCTCCCTCAAACCAAAGCTAATCCGGGCAGTTTTGCCGTCAGCGTCTGAAGCCTTCCCTACAATTTTTCCCAGAGAGTACTGAATCAGCCGCCATGGTCCGCTACCGTTGTAGGAGCCCTTTCCAGATGTGTCCATTGGAGAAAGCCGGGTGAGGTTGATCTCGCGCCGCGTGTCTGGATTGGCCGCGAGAGTAGAAGCGGGGACAGGAGGAACATCGGTCGCTTTTATAGCGTCGGGGACTAACTGGACCTGTTGGGTGATTAACCTCACATATACATTATATGCAAATGGCTTAAATGTCAAGTACGAACACGGCACTACTTTCCGCAGACAAGGCCCCTCTGTGTCGGAATGACTAAGAAGAAGTTCAATAGGATGGACGTGGCGGGAGGCGGGTGCCTTTACTTCAAGTTATACGCAGCGGGGAGGTAGGTGTCCGTTGCGGAACCATCGACTCCATTGGATCGTTCTCGCCCCGCGCCGGGATCGCGTTTCGCTAGAATTCCCGTATAACCGTTGGGCTTGGGTGGAACTCGCCAACACCCGCGACTACCCCAAACTGTATTTAGCTCGCATGAAAATGAACCGGCTCCTGGGCTTCGTGCGTGATGAAGGCGACCTCATCGCCACCTTTGGTGATGCGCAACTCGTCAAAAAGTCCGACAACAAGATCGAACTCATCGGCGGATCGCAGGACGACCGACGCGCTCTCCTCGAATGGGGTTCACTTTTCCTGCGGGAATGTCGTTTGGATGCCCGGCCTGATTGCAAGATCTCGACCCCCGGGCCGTATTGAAGAGTATATGAAAACCGTGCTTATCGTTGTTGCCATCGCTGTAATTGGCCTCACCGCAACTGTTGTCCTGGCCGGAGAATGCAGGCACTTCCACCATCACCCAGCTTTTGTCAGGGTCGTGTTGGTTCCGAGATGGTGCCCCCGTCGTTAAACTGGCGCCCAACCTGCCGGCCATTATTTCCTCACATGCCCGGACACCAATTTGGTCATCTCAAACATGCTTACGCTCTTCTTGCCGTTGAATACCGCCTTTAAAGCCTCGTCGGCATTGATTTGTGTCCTGACTTTTTTATCCTGCAACCCATTCTTACGGATGTAGGCCCAGAGCTTTTTGGTCAATTCGGTCCTGGGCAGTGGTTTTTCACCCACGACCAGGGCCAGCATACCGTCTGGTGTGACCGGTTTCATGAATGCCGCGTTCGGTGTCCGTTTTGTCTTTTTTACTGCTTTTGATGTTTTCGCCATTGCCTTGAAGTGCCTGCTTTTGAAGGGGAAGGCAAATATAAAGATGCTGGCGGTGGTGTTCCGACGGTGCATCTTGACAGCATGAGGTCCGCAGCGCACCATCCGCCCACTATGCCACTCGACGACGAGATCATGAAGCTCGGTCAGAAAGTTGTAGATGAAATTGACCACTTTGGGCCAAACGCTCCATTTATCGCTTACGTCAACGTCACACCCCAAGATGGAACCGAACACGTTTTCGTAACTCGCGGCGAATTTCACCCGACACGACGTGAATCTTCTCGGTCGGTTCAGTACGTGCGCTATCGACTTCCGCTCGGGCAAATTGCTGAAACTAAGCCTGGAGAAATAGCAACAGTGCGAGTGCCACTCTGCGTGGGCCCTCGAATACTGCCAGGTCACTACCACGAAACCCGGTACGCAATCCTTTCCCGTGATGTTTTCCGCCTCCAATCGATTGATGACGTCGCTGAAGCACTTGAGAACCAGATAACTTTTCCTGACGGCACGGTTTTCGTCCCTGCGTTAAGACGGTGGATTTCTCGAACAACCGAGGAGATCACGGCCGAGGCCGCGAAGCCGCGCCGTCGCCGTATCGCCGAAAGATTCGAACTTGCCGATATTCCGGTTGTCGACGGTGCCCAAGGAGAAATCTGGCGCCTGGATATTCGAAGATTCATCGTTATCACGGGAGCGCCGGGTACTGGTAAAACCACCACTGCAATCAAACGCATCGCACAGAAGACAGATGCGACTGCGTTGATTGACAGCAATGAGGTGACAGGAATTCCGGTGGACACTTTACGCCCCTGGCTTCAGGGACCAAAGAACTGGGCGCTATTCACGCCAAGCGACTTGTTGAGAAGTTATCTCCAGCAAGCACTCGGACAGGAAGGATTGGCTGCGACCGAAGACCGAGTTCCTGTTTGGGGGACCACAAAAATCAGAATTGCTCGCGATGTTCTTCGGCTGATCGGCCAAGGCAGATTCTTTTCTCTTGCGGAGGATTTGGTGGCCAAGCGCAACAGCAAGAGTCTGACTGCTTGGGCTCTTGCGTTTCGTGACCATTTTGAGAAACGGATTCAGTTTGAATTGGGACGGGCAGTTTCCGAACAAGCCAAATTACTTGAGGGCACGCTGCGGGAGTTGAGCCGAGTGCCAATCGAAAAAGTGTCTCCCGCCCAGAAGGCCATGTCCGATGTTTGGAAAGACGTGGCCACGCTGGGCAATATTCCAGAAGGAACGCGACTGCCTCGGACTTTGGGCAGCGCCTTGGCAGTCAAAGCGAAGCTCCTGCAGTTTTTCGAGCGACACAAAGAGGAGACGTGGCCAGATTCTGAACGCACTCGAATCAGAACGGTAGTCGCTGGCGCAAAAGATGTAATAACCAGATTCACTGATGAAGCCAATGATTCCCTAGACGCAGTCCTTCGAAAAATGCCGGTCCTCTACCAGGAGTATCGCCTCCGCGCCTCAGAAGGCGGGCGGTTTTATCGCCAAGAGGCAATGGGGGCCGTAAATGACCGCCGCCTCGACCCGCTCGAGCTAGACAGCCTGATTTACGTGTCCCTTCTCACCGTGCGTGACGCATTCGCGAGGGATGATTTTGCGCATCGCCCAGGCACCGGGATCACCCAGCGATTGATGAACGAGTTTCGGTATGTCGTCGCTGTTGATGAAGCCACCGACTTTTCGGCGGTCGAATTGGCATGTATGCGGTTGCTGGCGCACCCTATCTTCAATTGCGCAACATTCTCTGGCGACCCGATGCAGAGGATGACCAACCAAGGGATTGGTGACTGGCAGGAGATTTCTGAATTGGTCGAGACACCTGAGTCGCACGAATTGCGCTTCTCATACAGGCAAAGCAAAAAGCTTCTGAAGATAGCGGCTTGCCTTTTTCAAAAATCGGTTGGTAGGCCTGCTCCATTTGATGCCGGCTTTGCCGGTAGTCCCGACGATCCTGAAGCGCTGCACTATCGGAATCCATCTCGTGAAGCCGTGGCTGTTTGGCTGACCCAGCGCATTGGCGAAATTTACCAGATTTGCGGAGAGCTACTCCCCTCCATTGCGGTCCTGGTGCCAGATGAGGACCATGTTCGACCTCTTGCTGACCTGATACGTGAACCACTGCTCGAAGCCTACGGAATTGAAACCGAAGCATGTTTGGAAGGCCGTATTCTTGGAACGCAGGCCAAGGTTCGCGTGTTCAGCGTTCAATTCATCAAAGGGTTGGAATTTGAAGCGGTCTTTTTTGTCAGCGCGGACCGGATGGCTGAACTAGCGCCCGGACTTGTCGACAGGTTCCTTTACGTCGGCCTCACACGTGCCCGCAATTTCCTCGGTGTGACGACGGACGGTAATTTTCCAGAGGAGCTTGCACACGCTTCCAGCTTCTTCAAACAAGACTCGTGGGGAAATCTCGCGAAACGGTCCTCGGATATTGGTAAATAAAATGAACGACCACCAATTTCCTATCTATACTTTTTTCCGCCCGGTGCGGAGCAGTAATTCCGACGCGGCTTTTCCTGCCCATCATCCGCAGCGACAACGGAAAGTTCTTCGGTTTGGGCGAATCCGAAGCTCCCGGCATGGACGAATTGACAGGCCGCTTCGCATAACTGCTCCCGACGAAAGTGCCGGACAAGGGAATCCGGCTGGTTGCCAAGGCCATGGCTGATTCGCTCATGTCCGTAATGCCGACCTCGGCAATATGTCCGACAAATCGCGCAAAAGTGGGGATTTATCAAGTTTGTCGGAAAATTTTACGCGCTGGCTTTCGATATGGGCGGTTTTGGGTGACGGGGGGTGGTTGCGACATGGGGTAAATGAAGCACTGGAATTTAGCGGGATTCTTGCGGGAGTTAGCGGGCGACCGAGCGTAAAACTGGGGCCGGGAAGAGGCGCTCTCAAGCCCGCCCTTGACTTTGGGCGCTGGCGGCGACACCTTCCGCAAGTATGAACGCCTTTCCACCAGAGGTTATTGAAACGCTAAAGTGGTACGTCTATTTGTATTTTGATCCGCTCGAGGACCCGCACAATCGTCGCCCGTTCTATGTCGGCAAGGGTGAAGGCAATCGAGCATTTGCACATCTCGCCGATACTTCCGAGTCAGAGAAGGTGAAGCGCATAGCGGAGATTCGAGCGGCGGGAAAAAAGCCGAAGATCGAGATACTCAGGTATGGACTTACTGAGGATCAGGCATTCCTCGTGGAAGCTGCGGTAATTGACTGTATCGGTCTGGATCATCTCACAAACGACGTGAGCGGGCATCACAGCGATTCCTTTGGACGGGTTAAGGTTGAGGAGGTGACCGATCAGTGGTCGGCTCCAAAGGCAAATATCCAGGAACCCTCTATCCTGATCACAATCAATAAGCTGTATCGCAGCGACATGACGCCCACTGAACTCAATGAAGCCACGCGCGGCATATGGAAGGTCGGACCCCGCCGCGAGAGTGCAGAATTTGCGATGGCCGTCTTTCAAGGTGTCATACGGCAAGTTTACAAGATCAAGAAGCCCTGGCTTCGAGCGGGGAAGTTGCAATACCACACCAGAGACACCACAGGGTTTGCAAGATCGGGCAGGTGGGAGTTTGATGGCGAAGTTGCGCCTGAGCGGTTACGCAAGAAGTACGTGGGAAAGTCGGTCCGGCACGTATTGGGGCACGGAAGTCAGAATCCAATTCATTACGTTAAGTGCTAATACTTGCATCCGCAATCTATAGTTTCTACCCTGACGATTTGCTCAGGCACAATGGCCTCGTTCTTGGCGTCGAAACACGTATTCGCATAGTAGTTTAAGGGCTGGTTGTGCGCTGTGGAGTGCAGGTAGTACAGGGCGGCTTCGATACAGTCCAACCCTTGACGCTTGGTGCTCCAGAATTTCACAATGATTGGCATCAGTGCTCGCTCCAGAGTGTCGTGAATGGATTCACCGTGAACCTCTTGGTAGCCGTTGCAGATGTCCTCCATTATCTCTGGTAGCCGCAGATAATCGTGGTTCCTGATCTCTCTTGGGCAGAACGCTACTTCTCGCACGAGCATAGCGTACGGGCCGGCGAGATGGGCTTTCCCAACCTTCAAGTCGTATTGATAATCTGGAACACCACTTTGCCGCAGCTTGCGCAGTTGGACTTCGTGCTCGGTGCCGCGAAAGACATCCAACATCGTTCGCCAAACACGATCAAGGGAAGCGGTGAGCGGCTCAATGCCGTCCGCGAAGTCTGAAGCCTTACGTGCTCGCGTCAGGTGGAACCAGAACACTCTGTCAATTTGGGCTGGTTTTCGGCCAAGTGATGATTCAACAACGATGCGGAGTTCCTCATTGCCGGGGCGGTTGGGGTTGTTCTTGGCGTAGTGCGCGTCGAGATCGAACGTTTCCAAGAACTCGGCGAGCGAATCCGCCGGCACACCATAGATGGTAGATAGGGACTCAAGCGCTGACCCGCGAGACTCACAGTCGAGGACAAGCATGTTCATCCGCCGAATGGGCACCCTGAATTGTGTGGTTTCATAGCTTCCATCCGTCTTTGATTTTGCCCAACACATCGTTGGCGGCTTTCAAATCCATCCCCGGTTTCGTCTTGATCGAAACCGCCACTTCAAATTGCACATCACAGCCAGCCAGCGATTTCGATAAGGTCGCCACGTCGTCGGCCAGGTTTTGAAACTCGCCCGGCGACAAGGAAACGCGGGCAGACAATTTCCGTCCCGGCGTGACTTCCGGCGGCGGCGGTTGCGGCGCGGAGGCTTTGACCGCCAGTTCCACGCTGCCATCCGCCGTCAGGGACACGAGCGGGCCGTTGCCGCTGACTCGTGCCAATAGTCCACGTCCGATGGCATCACTCAGCGTGTTGATAAATAATTTGGGTGGCCACGGATTGCCTTTCGCCTTTTTCAGTTCGGTGTAGAGCTTTGCCACCGTGGTTTTCGGTTCGGCATCCGTGCTCCACGCATCCCTGAGCAGTGCTCCCGGCAAAAGCTCGAATGAATTGAGCGCCGCCGGTTGCCGGTAAATCTTCGCCGTTGCATCGAGTTGCAGGGTGGTCGGTTCTTCCTCCCACACGCTGTCGTTGCCGAAAACGAGCCACAGATCACCCGCCCTCACCGCTTGTGCAACCGCCTTGTGGATTTCCGCCACTGCCACTTTCGGAATGGCGCGGGACTCCGGCGGATAGCCCGGTTGGGTCACTTCTTGGAAAGCGTGCGTTCCGTCGAACCACGAGCAGAGCGTCGTGAGTTCTACTCCGGCAGGCTCGGCGGGCCACAAGCCGGGCAATGACTCAGGCAGCACCGCCCGTGAGTTCAGGCTGTTCAGCACCGACTTGTTCGGCAGCCATGCCTCGCCATTTTTTTCCCAATCCGCCACGTCAATCTTGGAACGCCAGAACCATTGTTCCGAACCGTCCGGGCGAACATGTCGCAAAGCGAGCACGCCACGTTGCACGGCATCCGCGATTGTGTTCGTCACCGTTTGTGGATTCAGCAGCTTAGGCAGGTTGGGTCGGCGCGCAAACTGCTGGTAAAGTGTGCTTACTTGCACGCTGCTGTCCGAAGCAGGCCAGACCGCATACGGTCCGCCCGGCATGATGGTCTCGGCGTCAATCTTCTCTTTGAACAACCGCAGTTCCTTTTCTTGCAGCAGCGTCGGGAACAACGCCTGCGCGCCCATCGTGAATTTCTTCACCTGCAATGCGCCCGCCTTGTCCACATGCAGCACCAACTCGAAGGCGTTCTTCACCGCCGTCTCCGCCGCTTGCTTCGACTCGCGCTCGCGCTTTTTCACCGCTTCCTGAACGTGCGACTCGTAATCTTTGTAGTCTTTCCCGCCTTTGATTTCCTGCCATGCAAGCCAGTCGGCAATCTGTTGTTCAGCCTGCTGCAAACCGCCCACGCTGGGCGTTACCACCAGCACCACGTTCTGGCAGGTGCGGTTGTCTGTTGGTGATGAATGCGTTCGCAGGAATGCTTCCGCGCCGGGGTGCGGCTTCGTGTTCGGCTGGGCCGCGTAATCCGCCCCCAGTACGATCAAACGAAACACGCCATCATCTTCCACATCCGCCGGAGTGTTCGGCAGGTTGTGGAACTTGATGCCTTCCTGGTCGCAGCCTTCTTTCAGCGGCCCGCACTTTTTCGCGAGTTCGTCAAACTTCACCTTGGCAAAACTCAGCGCCTTGATCTTGTAGCTGTGATGCACTTGGTTCAGGTTCGGCTTCGGTCCGAGCCTCCAATACTTCGGCACATTCGTCGTCGGCTCGGTCGCGTCCGTTTCTTCCAAATACCAGGACGACTTGGCCCACCCGATCAGCCCGTTGTTCAGCACTGCGGGCAGGTCGCAGGTTGGCCCAACCAACCAGCGGAGGTCTGCCACTTCAGCTTGTTCCCCAATCGGCTGCGAATAGATGAACGTCGCCACGCACGCCGCTTCCAGTTCGCGCCCCATCAAAGTCCCGGCGTGCGCCTTCTGCGCGTCCACCACGCGCGGCAGTTCGGTTTTCAAGTTTGCCGGCCACTGCGGGTTGTACTGCGGCTGTGAATCCTTCGCCACTTCCGCCAGCTTTTGCAAAGCGGGGCTAAGATCGTCATTGCCCGGTGCGTTGAGAAATACTTGTGGACCGATCAAGGGTGAGGTGTCCCACTTTTCCGCTTCGCGCAATGCGGCCGCGAAGGTTTGCAGCACGCCGCGTGTCCGCTGGAATGGTTCCAACTCTGTCCATTTGCCGAAGAATCGTGCCAGCAAGTCAGGATGGAATGGATACGCATCCTTTAGCTTTTCCTCGGCGTTCGGCAGCTTGGCTTGCGCCGGGTCAATTTCCTTCATGCGATTCCAAAACGCCGTGACGTGCGGATGCCGGTCAGCCGGATTCTCTGGAAACTTCTCAAACATCCGGCGGCGCAGCAGTTCCGCTAGGTCGCCTTTCTCGACGGGAGATTGCACGGACGCCTGCCGATTCAAGCCCTGATTGCACGCGCCCAAAACGGCTTTCCCAATGGCATCATTCATCTTCTCCGGTTCTGTGGCGAGCAATGAGACAACAAGACACGAATGCTGGGAATCTTCCACCGCTTGGGATAATCGCTGGAAGAAATTCTTCAGCCGGTCAATCCACATCTGCCCGCGCCATTTATTCGTCCCGTCTGTATCGGGCGAGGCCGCGTCATGTGCCCACATGAGGAATTCGTCCACCAAAATCAGCGCGCCCTTGCCGCTCTTCTCAACCTCCGCCAACACCTTGCTCCAAAGAAGATCTGCGGGCGGCGTGTCAAAGTCGGGTTGGTTCTCGTCACGATCCAGGATTTTCAATCCCTGCTCGCCGAGCAGTTGCCAGGCAATCATGTTCCACGGCATCCGAAACGCCCGCACCTTGCCGTCAGGTGATTTTGCTTCAATGCCCTTCTTCCAGTCCACTTTGTCGAATGACACCGCTGCCACGACCGCTTCCGGTGGAGTCTCCAATTTCGCTTCCGCGAGAATGTGTTGTACCGATGTTGCCTTCATCGGCAGTTTCTTGCCTAGCGTGGTCAGGTAATACAGTGCCGTTAGCGTATGTGATTTTCCACCGCCGAATGTCTGCGCCACGTTGAGGATCGGTTCGCCGCCGTCTTCACCCGCGAGTCGTCGCAGCACGTCGCGACAGAACCGCCGCAGGTTCGGCGTGGCGTAGGTCGTGGCGAAAAATGCTTCCGGGTCAGTGTAATGTTTGCCGCTGCCGGGTTGGAAGATGACGCGGTGCAAATCCACCGCGAAATCCGCCGTCGTCAGCGTCTTCGTTTTGATTTCGTCCCGCAGGATGCAGACATCCTTCCACGGTTTTAGCACGTTTTTTGCCATAAGTTTATTTCTTTCCTTTCCGGTAACTGACCTTCGTCCGCGTCGCCTCATCAATTGGCGCGAAATAGGGCGCATCCTTCACCAAGCCGTCTTCCGCCACTTGCTGCCGCGTCAATTTCAACTGCGTCGCCAGTGCTTCTACCAGCCGACGTTCCTTCTCGTTTCCATCTTGAAACGCCAGTTCGCGGATGGCTTGCAATAGCGGCGGGAACGCCCGCTCGCTGGCCAGCCCCCAGCTTTCGTAAAGCGATTGCACTTCGCTCGCTTGGTTGCGTTGGAACAGCGCCATCAGTCGGTGCAGCTTGTCCACCAGCGGCGATGGCAAACCGCCCCGGCTTTCGCCGAGGTCATCAGTTTCGACGCGCTCCGACCAGTCGAGCAGCCGGTATTCGCTCCCGCTGCTTTCCTCGGACACTTCTTCGGCCCCACCTTCTTCGGCATCAATGCGCGGACGACCTTTCTTGCCCGGCCCGGACTTGCCGCCTTGTTCTAGGATGTTCCAGACCACTTTCAATTCCGTTTCGTTCTTTCCGCACGCATTCGCGTAGAGGATGCACGCCCCGGCAGGCGCAGGTTCAAGCCCAAAATATGCCCGGTGCAGCAGATAGTATTGTGTCACCGGGTCGAGCGCCACCGTTTCGCCACGGCCTTGCGTCTCCCGTTGCAGTTCGCGGAAGCCCGGCAATTCGCCGAGTGAGAATTGCAGCACCAGCTTGCGCACTTCATCCAAAAACTCCCGCACTGTCATCATGCCGCCGCCGGTTTTCTTCACGAACGGATGTTCGCTGTAGGCTTGCAGCGCCGGGCCGAGCGCCGCCCAGATGAAGTCCGGCCCGCGAATGCCCAAATCAAAATAGTATTGCAGGATGTTGATGCCGCCGAGTTCGTCCCGACGACCGAAAAGGATTTGCTTCATCCGTTCCAACACTGGCTCTTCCCATCCCGGCGAAGCAGCGTTTGGACGCTTACGGCAAATAATCCAGACCGAGGTTGAAAGCGCTGCCGAACTGATGCCGCGCATCCGACTCGGCTGTTCCGTCTGAATTGGCCAGCTCGCAGTAACGACGGCTCCGCCGCGTATCAAACCACCAACGAGTGTTTCCCACGCATCAACTTCCTTGTTCGCGAAAACTATTACCAGCCGGCCTTCATCGCCCAACGCCTCGCAAGCGATTTGAAAAGCACGGGCCATGCCGGACTCGTAATTATCTTTGGATTTCTGCTTGTCGCCTCCAAAGCGCGATTCGTCGTCAATCAATTCACCGTCGTCTTTGTCGGCATCCCATTTTGGCGCAAGACCGCGCGGCATCACTTCGTCATAGTCTTTTGTCAGGCCGGAGGTGATGCGCTTGAGCCAGATGACAAACAAGTCTGACAAATCGGAATAAGGAATCGCGTCATAGTAGGGCGGGTCAGTGATGCAAACGTCCAGTCGTTCCGTGATTGGCTCTTTTGCCGAACGCCTTATGACCTTTGGAGGTGTGCCAAAATCAAACTGCAATCCTTCCAATGCTTCGCAAATTCGTTCGGTGCAGATACCGAAGGCCCCAGAGTGCTCCCCAATCATGTTCGGCTCGCCGAAGTCCCATGTAATTTGGAGCGCATACCGGACGAGCGCGTGATTGATGCACTCAGCATCCAGTTTCCACTGGACGTTCACATTTGCGAAGTCAATCAACCGGTCAAACCCAAGAGTCAATCCGGCCACTATAACTTCGGCAGCGTGTGGATTCTCCGCTTTCAGCAGTTCGGTCGCAGCGCGAATGTGCTTTACGAAAACTCCCAGCGACAACAACTGTCGCGGTGTAAACATATCACGCCACAGTTTCATCCCATATTTGTGAAGCGAGAAGGCGCGCGAAGCTCCACTGCCGCCCCCTGTCGGGGTAGCTTCCGTTGGGACACCAAATGGAATATTGCGATAAACATCTTCAAGATCCTCAATTTCCGCTTTTGCAGCCGCATCTTCGGCAACAGTGGGAAGGCGATACGCTTTGAAAGTTCCCTTGCCGTTCGGTTTCTTTCGCTCGACCACGACTGCCGTCATCTGTGCAGCCAAAAGACCTTGCTGTCCTTGCCGACGCAAATCCTCCATTGTCAGAGCAATCACACCAGGTCGCCCGCTGCAAGGACTCCAAACGCCAGCGCGGTTCATTGTTCCGTTTTTCAGGAAGTCTTCCAGTGTCTCTCCGGTGACTTCCCAACGTTGCAAAAACTCGTTCTCGTTCACGATGCGCTGCGGTTCCGCCAAATCTGCCTCACGAAGCAGTTTAAATGTGACGCCCGATCCGTCATCTTTAGGGATTGGTAGCAATGCAGTGCGCTTGCCTCTCTTCTTTCCTAGCCATAACGTCTTGAGCAGTGGGACGCGGCCAGTCGTTTGCGGGTCGCGCGCTGTGCGCGCCCACAGATAGGCGACTGTTGGCTCGCCATCTACCACTGGGTAGCGCGCCGCCAATTCCTGCCGCGCCCGTTCCAGCACCCAACGTCCCCACGCGCGGACATGCCACGCCAGGTCCGCGTCCGCCAGCGCCAGCAGTTGAATCTGCTTCGGATCGGTGAAGTGTGGTTTCTTCTCGCCCTTACGCTTCTTGATCTTGCCCCCGATGAAATCCTCCACAAAGTCTGGCCACTCCCGCACAAAATCCGGCAGCGGCCATTTCTTACCCGTGAACCGCTGCGGATAATCCAGCGTGCATTTCTGGATGAACCACGCCACCGGATTCAAATCCGCCGCCGTGACATCGCAGCCCAGCCGCATCGCCTCCAGCGGAATCGCGCCGCCGCCCGCAAATGGGTCAAGCACTTTTGGCGCATTGCCGCCGTAAAACTTCTTGATGGCCGTGCGCAGTGTGTCCATTTCGGGCGCGTTCTCATTGCCCCACACCAGCACGCCGCCTTCTACCACCTTTTTTTCCTCGGATACTGAGTTTCCTTCTTCGTCTTCCGACGTGACGAGTTTCTTCACCACCGTCCCGCCAATCAGTTCGAGCAGTTCTTGCCTTTTCTGCGCATCGCCCGGATCAGGCAGCAGCGTGCAGAGCAGCGCCGCCCGGCACGCCGCCAGTGGTCGTCGCGCCGGCCAGATGTGCAGTGACGAAATGTGTCCATGCCGCACATTTTTTTCATGCACGCTGGTCAGTGACGCCTGTTCCAGCGGAAAGGCGACTTCAATCAATCTCGGTTTGTCGGTCATGGTGGTATTCAGGGATTCTCTTGGATAACAACCGAGTTAAACACGGCGTTGCGGATGGCGTCAGGATTTGGCGCGGCAGCCCGCAATTCGGCATCCATCCGCTGCCGGGCAAAGGCCGCACGCTGGAAAACTTCGCGTAAAGAAACGACGTGCGGATTTAGCGTCAGCGACCGTAGGCACACGATGATTAGTTCTTTCAAATAGAATTCCATGTTTGCCGTGAATAGCGGAAGTCTGAACCGCACCGGCGAACCATGGACAATGCAGCACCGAATCCGATACAGGCGGCCAAGCTGCCAGAGCAGATGCCGTTGGTGCGCCACGAGCACGTCGGCGGTCTTCTTCGGGTCTTGCAACGCAGCCGCCAGACGGCCAATCCGCACCGCCGCGACCGGATTATTTGGAAAGCTACTCGCCAGCTTGACCGCCAACGGTTGTGCTTGGAGCAATTTCAATGCGCCGGAATATTCCAAATCATTGAGCGTTGCTGCGCCGGACGCCGCGACGAGGTCGGCATCCCAAGCGATATTTTGACCTTTAAGCGTTCTGACCAGATCGCTGACGAGCCGGTAAAGGTAGCGCTGGAGCAGCGCGTCGCTGGCGTGAATGGCGACCGTGCGCCCGATAAATCCGTCGTTGCCGACATAGGATAAAAACTCCAGTCCCATCCACCAGTTGAGGAACTTGTCCGTGTAGGTGTCCGCATCACTTCCGAAACGGTAGTGCCGGATGGCGGCACGCAAACGCTCGCGTGATTCCGGCTCGATGGCGGTCCGGTTCATCATGGCTTCCATCTCTTCCGAGAATTCGCGGAAAGCTTCGGGCGCCAGATGATGATGCGGATTCGGCACGAGATGCCGGACCACCCGGACGTCTGTGTGGTGGTCACCGAGCCGTTCGACAAAGCATCGCTCATCCACCTTGAGCGGTTCGGGTTCAAAGTTGAACCGCAATTGGTCGAGGCATTGTTCGAACTTTTCGCGCGCGGCAATCGCCGCCGCCGTCAGGTCCACGGCTTCGACGGACGTTTCCGCAAAAACGGTGAGTGGAGTGATGGTGGCGAATCTGCGCTGCCTGTCGCTCGCTTGGTTGTTCCCTTCCACTGGTGTAAATCCAGGCGAGGGCCTAAACTTAAACCCGGCAAAATCGCCAAAGTCGGCTAATTTCGAACTTCCAACGAATCGTAAGATAACGCGGTATGGCTGTTTGCCCCATGCAATTTGCTGGAGCAAGAAGCGCAGATTGGCAGTGAACGTGTCATACGGCGGACGCTTCTTTTTGAAGAATAATTCTACCCAACTGAACAGGGTTTCCAGCGGCCAGCCTTGATCAACCAGGTCGCTCAAGAGCGCGCCGACCACCGCCTCGGTCTTTTCATTGTCGCCGCCCACAATCGTGTCCGGCAGGATTGCCAGCAGTTGCTTGAAGTAGTCCCGCTCCAGCGCTGCCGAAAAGTCCGCGACGATGAATCGGAACTCCCGAAGTTTCTGTTCCAGCGCCGCGTCCTTTTCCTTCTTCTTTTCATCCGGAATCGGCGGGGTCTTCAGCAAGGGGTGCAACAGTGCGAGATGCCGCGTAAAGGAATTGGCCGCCAGCGGATCACGGGCGAAAATCTCGTCCGCTTCCGCGCAAAGTTCCAGATATTCGTCCGGCTTGGCGCGGCCAATTCGCAGTTCCTGGTCGAGTTCTCGGATAATGGTGCGTGCATTCAGGCAGCGCACGCGGTGCGAATCCAGAGACGCCTCATGCGTCATCCCATACCACAGTTCGAGAAAAAATTTCTCATGTGCAAGGAATGTTCCCGTAGGAGGTTGGCGGTTCAGCAGGTTCATAAAAGTATTTTCAGGCTTGCCACGGACGCGCCGATATGGAATAGTAGTTCCATATTCGGGAGTTAAGGGTGCTGGTTAGTTCCGCAAGGAACTGTGGCAGCAATGCCCCCACGCCAAACACTCCCTTCCATTTCTTAATCTCGCTGGTGCTAAAACCACCGGCCCGACGCCCGGTGAAAGCCGGGTGTCTCTTTTTCGGGATGAACCGATTTGCGCCGAGTGTTGGGCTTGCTTGTCCCGGCCGCGGGCCGAAAGGCCGCTTGGCGCTTTCTTTTTCAAAAAATGCCAAAGCCGGCTCCGCAGAACCGGCTTCGCGTTCTGCCGTCGAGACGCACAGAAGGGATGTTCCAAAAGTAAAACGCTTCACCGCCCAGTTCGTCAACTCTTCATTGCGTCGTGTTTTCGTGTCCATTCGTGTGATTCGTGGGCTGCTCATTCTGCTTCGGCCTCCTTAATGATGTCGCCGATGTTCAAGGTGAAACTCTGGCGGGTTTTGAAAGCCAGTCGCACCGGGTCTTGCACTCGGAACAATCGCGGTTCTGTGGCGCAGTCCGTGACAACGTAAAGCCAGTATTTGTCCCGCACGTTCGCCGCCGTCGGCCACTCGTTCTCGGTCAAATGCACTTGCCCGCGTCCCGCCCGGCCCTTGACCTCAATGACAATCTTCTCGCCGTTCGCCCGATGGCTTTCCAGATCGTAGCCCCGCGCCAGATGCGGTGAGGATACGTCGAACACCTTCGCTTTGTGCCGGTCCACTTCGTAGTTGATCGCCACGCGCATGGCGATGGCCTCAATATTCTTGTCGTAACTTTCCAGCGCCTCCGGGCTTTTGTCGGGAATCACCAGCGCAATCGCGATGCGGTCCAGGGTGATGATGTCCAGCAAGTCGCCGCGTCGTTGTTCGTAAAGCAATGCCTCGGCCTTCTCCTGCTCAATGCGGCTCTGCTCGCGCTTCACCAAATCAAGTTGGGTAGTCGCTTGCTCATCGCCATCCCGGACACGGCGGGCAAATTCCACCCGCCGTTCCGCCATTTCACCGGCGGAGAAATCAAATCCGCGTTGTAAATCTTCCATCCGCGCCGACGACTCGGCTCGCACCGCCGCCCGCGCCTGTTGCAAAAAGGTCGTCTCCGTCAGCATCCGGGCGTGTGCATCGGCGCGGTGGACTTGATCCAGAGGAGATTGCAGCAATGCGCCCGCCTTCCACGCCAGCGCCGGCGGCGCACCCACCAGGGCAATCAGATGATTCGGGGCGCAGGCGATGAACTCGCCATTGCTGTCCCATCGCAGGCCCATCAGCCGGCGTTCCAGGAGACGCGGCTTCGCATCGCCGCCGCGCAACGACCGTTCGCCCAACTGGCAGACATACAACGCGGCGTAATAAGAATGCTCCGCCGTGGGGTCGAGAAAGAATCCGCCGCGTCGCGCATCATTGCCAAATCGGCGGATGGTTTCATCGCAGAAAGCATTAAACAACGGCTCGCCGGGACGCAGGAAGGCAATGGGCGCATCGTCGCTGCCCGCCGAACCGTCCCGCCGCACCGAAATGTAAGGCGGCAGACCGCCGCGCCAATGGCTCGCCAGCGGTTCAATCCAGTTCGAGCCGGAAGTTCGGTTCAGCCGGGCGCGTTGATTGAGATCGCCCTCAATCTCAAAACCGAGCCGGGGCAGTGCCTTTTCGGCAAAGTTTTGCACATAGGCTGGTAGGAGTTGGTTGAAACGCTCGACTTCAATCTCGCTGTTCAGTTGTCCCAGCCGTTTGGCAACATCGCCAAAGGACGACGCCTGCTTGCGTTGCTCTTCTACAGCCGCCCGCAACCGCTGCGTCGCAAACAGGGAATCCAGTTGTTTCTGTGCCGAATAGGGCGCGGTTTCAAACAATGCCTCGCGCAGCAAATCGCGGATGGACAATTCCTGGAGTTGCTGCCCGATTACGTCGAAAACCTTGTCAGTGCATAGTTCGCGCCGTGCTTCGTCTAATTTCGCCAACAGCGTCGCCAGCACGTCGCCTTCGCGCGTTTTGTCGGCGATGAAGTTGAAGATGCGAACTTCATCATGGCGCTGGCCGAAACGGTGCAACCGGCCCATGCGCTGTTCCAGTCGCGCCGGATTCCACGGCACGTCAAAATTCACCATCAACCACGCAAACTGCAAATTGATGCCTTCGCCCGCCGCATCCGTCGCCAGCATGATGCGAGCGCTGGGGGCGTCCGGGTTCGGAAGGTTTTGGCGACGACGTTCAGCAGGCGGCATGAAGAAAATCCGCTGGCGCTCCCGTTCTTCCACGTCCAAGCCGCCGTGGATCGCCGCGATTTGCCCGGTGTAACCCAGCGCTTCAAACCGATGCTGCAAATGTTCTAGCGTGTCGCGATGCTCCGTGAAAATCAGCAGACGCTCGTGCTGAAACTCCGCCGCGTCAACCAACTCGCGCAGCTTCAAAAATTTCGTTTCGCATTGCGCGCTCAGAATGTCCTCCCCTTGCTTGATGATTTCATCCAGATAACGCAGTTCGATGTCCCGTTGTTTCTCCGTCTGCGGTTGCGCCAGCGCCAGTGCTTGTTCCTCCATGCGCTCCTGGCTTTCCGCGCCCGTCTCGGTTGGTTCAGAATCATCGGCGGTAGTCGTGTCGAACTGCTCCAGCAGCCGGTCAGCGCTGGGCTGGGTCTCGGCGGTATCCGCATCCATGATGCGTTTGCGCCGCCGTTCGAGGGATTGCACCATCGCATAAGTCGAGCTTGCCAGCCGGCGTTGCAGCACGGCCACCACCATCGCCGCCGCGTTGCGGTTCAACGACCGGTTGTTCTCAAAACTCCACCGCAAATAATCGGATGACTGGTCATAAAAGGCGCGCTCTGGCTTCGAGAGGTCAAACTTGACGGTCTGGCAGAGGCGCGGCTTGTAGATCGGTTGCGATTGGTAATCCACCATTTCTTCTTTGAGCCGACGGATGAAAAATTTGCGGCGCTTTTCCTGTCCCATCTGACCCAGCGCGTCCATCGTCGAAAACACGTTCGCGTCCAACAACCGCCACAACGCAAAATAGGGAAACTGTTTTCCCATGTGCGGCGTCGCCGTCAGCAAAAGCAAATGCGTGGACTTGGCCAGCGTTTCCGCCAGCCGGTAGCGCCGCGTCTTGGTGTCAAGGCGGCGACCATCAGACCACGCCAACTTGTGCGCCTCGTCAAACACCACGAGATCAAAACGTCCTTCGGTCAGGTTTTGCAGCCGCTCGCGTATGGCTTCCGTCGCCGCCGTATCCACGCTGATGATGAATAGCCCCTGGTCATCCGACAGGGGATCGCCATTTTGAAAATCCTGGCTGCGCAGAATCCGAAATTCCAAGTCGAAGAAATTCCGCAACTCACGTTTCCAGTTCCAAGTCAGCCCGGCAGGGCAGCAGATGATAACGCGACGCAATCGGCCACGGTTGATCATTTCCCGGATGTAAAGGCCAGTCATCACGGTCTTGCCCGCCCCGGCGTCATCGGCCAGCAAAAACCGCAACGGGTTTTGGGGCAGCATGTGTTCATAGACCGCCACGCGCTGATGCGGCAGGGGAACGACGCGGGAAAGTTCCAGTCCAAACGCCTTGTTGAACTGATGGCCATTTCGCAGACGGTGAGCATCCACCACCAGCTTGATGGCTTCGGGGTCGCCCTCGAAATTCAGCGTGGTCGGAATGGCATCAGCAATTTCGTAACCTAAAACACCCTGGGCCTCCTTGCTCGCCGTCAGTTCTTGGATTCGTGCCAGCCGGTCGTTTTGCGGCTCGGCTTTGCCATTCTCCCAGCGGTTGACGGTAGTGAAAGAGACGCCCAGCGCCCTCGCAAATTCTACCTGCGAGAACCCAAGTCCAAGTCGTGTTTTCTTAATTTCGTCAGCGTTCACGGTCACAAATTTAGCACCACTTGAAATAATGTCAATCCGCTATATGTCGGACGCTATACAGGCTGGATATGGCATATTTGGTGATCTCAGGCAGCGATGCTTAATCGAGTTGTTTTCCGCCTGCCTGTTCAGCCTCCTCTTGCAGCTTTTTGACCACACCCGCAACTACCTTCTCGATTTCCTCCATCCACTGCTCAGAAGCTCGGTCACTACGGGATTCCGGGACTGGAATCTGCGCCTGGAAAATGCTCCGAACATTATGGCGACGAGTTACGGTGGAACCCTTGCCGCGCAGTCCGTAAGCAACCTGCCAGTCAGCCATCGGTAGTTTGCGCAGGCGAGTCTCGGCAATGCTGGCCAGCGGCTCGGTGATCCGCTGTTTCAAACCGTCAAGGATGACTTGTTTTTCCTCGTCCGACACCGGCTTGCCCCCCCATTCGATGGGGTTGTCCAAGAACTTCGTGAGCACATTTCGCAAGTTGGCCGTCAGTTGGTCAATCGGTCGCAGCCAGAATCTGTCCCGCAACCAGCCTTCGGCATAGCGGTGCGACAAGGCTTTCAAACTCTGCCACGGAACGGTTGTCTCGCCGTCCACGTATTTGAATCCCAATTTGGCCTCCCAGTTCTCGATGAAAGCCAGGCTTGCTTCCCGCACGGCCAGCCCCAAGCTGCGCATACTATATTTAGGATAACCCGGCAGACGTAAGTCCGGCTGCTTGCGTGCGGCGAGACACACCACAAAATCTAAAAGCTGTTTGCCCAGGTGCTTCTCGAATTTTTTGATCTGCACCTCATCCTTGGTCGGAAATTTGCCGTCCAGATGCGCGAAATAAAACGTGTTCGTTTGCAGTTGCGTCTCCAGATGACGGGCCGCGTCCCGACTCAGCGTCTTGGCAATCTGATTGTCCAGCACGTTGCGAACGCCGCCGAAGACTTTTTCCTTTTTGGCTTTCCCGTCGCGCAAATCCTCGCCGCTCGCTTGGTCCATGTGCGTGAACACTAACGCAAAACTTTTCGTGTAGCCCGTGCTGGCTACCGCCTCGAAAACTTTGGCGGCGGCTGGCGAGTTGAGTGCATTCTTGGCGGACTCCACCAGCACGATAGAGTCAACCTGTTTGAAAAGTTCTGTCAACTCGACTGGAACATCGGCGTTAGCTCGGCCATGCAACAGTCCTTCGGTATCATGGCTCAATAATCAAACCCCGAAATATAAGTGCGAATCTCAAATTGAAATTCCACCGAATTTCAGAACCAACAAACCTCTGTCAGCGTCCAAACACAAAGCCGATTCGCATTCGCAAGCGCTTAGCGCAAAAACATTTCCAAAAATTTTGGTTCGCGTAAAAAGGGGATATACGCAATGACGGGGGGTCTGATTTTCCTCCCCACCCACCACCCCGCCAGGACGGTCTGGCCGGAAAAAGAGATTCCTTATGAAACCTTGCGCGGCCTGCCCTTCGGCCAACCGCCCTTCTTCGCGTTCTTGGCGCTGGCAGCGAGCTTGGCCGGGCTTTTTGATTTGCCGCCCAGCTTGCCAATCTGCGAATACCATTTTCGCACGGCGGGCGGTGGTGCCAGTTTTGTCTTCATCGTTTCGCCTCTCGTTTGCCCGCGCCATCTGAACGACGGCGCGGGCTTCCTGCCTCATTCGGTTCAATCTTCACCTTCAAGCATCATGGTCATAACCGGCGAGCCGTCATCCCCCGGCCCGCACGACGCCCACAGCTTGACTTCTTCCCGCCGTCTGCCGTTCCACACACTGACCCGGAACTTTACGCGGTCGGTGCTGCCTGCGGTTTTTATGGCACAAGCCAGCATCCAAAGCACGTCCCAAAGCCTGCCTTGGATGTCCTGGCCTTCCGGCAACGGTTCGCCAATTGCGGCAACCGTCGCGGCGAATGCGTCCGCCGTCATGGCAACCGGGAACTTGAAACCGGCTTCCCGGACAAGGCCAACCGTTTCCGGCTGCATCAAGTCCACCAAAACGCCGTCTTCAATGGCCTGCCTGCGCGAATAAACGGCGATGGGTTCGCCGAAAATGTCCCCAAGGTTTTGAGCGTTCGCGTTCATTACGTCGGCCTTTCCACTTTGAGAATTATTTCCCCTTCTGCCATCGGAACAACCGCTACGCGGCTTCCGGGTGGAAATCCGAGCTTGGCCAACCATTGTCCTTGCAACCTGATTTTCGGATGAGTTTTGCCTTGGAAGAAATCCCCGGCCATTTCGATCTTTAATTTTCGTGAGTTCATCTGTTACCCTTCGTTGGGCCGTGCCGCCCGTTGTCGCGGGTTGCCATTGGTTAGTTACCCTTTCCAAATGGCTTGGCACGGCCTTTTTGTTTTGTTTTGGAAAGGGCATTTTCGTTTTCACGCTCGCATAATACCCAAGCAGTTTTGGTTTGCAAGAAAAATCTTTAAAAATCTTTTCACAGGGCGATGGTGAACGACAACCGCACTGGCCGACAACCAGCCCCCCGCAATCAAAAGCGGATTGTTTCCTGATTTGCCTCGCCGAGTCATACCGCCCGCAGCCAGACTGCCGCGCCCCGCGACCAAACCTGCCACAAGCCGCGCCAATCGCGCCCAATGGCCCGCTACGGCGCATTTGCAGTGCTGGCCGGGGAAACATTCGCCCGCACAGTTCCCGCACAGGATTTGACCGCCGCACAGTTCCCGCACAGCCGCACAAGCCCGCACAAGTTTTTCTGCCGATTATTGCCCAAAGATGCAAAATAATGCTTGCCATACGAGGGAAACGCTTGTATCTTCGCGGGTAGGTTAGCGCACAGAAAGGCAATTATGAGCAACAATGAAAACATGAAAAACACCGAAAATGTGGGTTCGAATCCCACCCCTTCCGCCAATCTCGAAACCTTGCAAATTGTAATGCATGGCGGGTTCAGACTCGCCAAAGATGGGCAAAGATGGACACAGCCCCGAAGGCCTTCGGGGTCAAATTTGAAATTCTCAAGAAATCTTTCCGCCTGGAAAAAACAGTGAAATTTTCGGCATTTTTTCCATTGAATAGTCACAACCAGTTGTGCGCGAGCTGTTTACGTATGTTAATGCGGAATGGATGGTGGACAACGGACAAGGGATAATGGGCAATGGCACCCCGACTGCCTCTGGCCCAGAGAGGGGATTTTGAGCTGCGGGTTTAAGAATTTGACCATGGATTTCCCGAATTTCCCGGATGATAGAGGCAGAATACTTTGCACATTTCTCCTTTGAAGGCGCGGTCGAGGATGCCACTGCGTTTGAAGGTGCCGAGCAACGCCATTATCACAAACCAATACGATGTGATGAACCGGCTGACCGATCAAGCATCCGCCAATGGTTACAATGTAAATTACACTTATACGCTGACCGGCCAACGCGAGACGATGATGGACGCCAGCGGCACGACCACGTGCAGCTACGACAATCGGGATCGGCTGCTGAAGGAGGTCAATTGGAGCGGCGTGCCAAGCGTCTCGCTGTATTACGGTTATGACGCCAATGGCAATGTGACCAGCATCGGGTCAAGCACGGGCAACGGGGTGACGAACCAGTATCAGTATGACGCGCTGAGCCGGCTGACGAACGTGCTGGCCAATGGCACAGCGGCGGCAGGCTACGGATTTGATTTGGCTGGAAATTTGCAAACCATGCGCTACGGTAATGGCGTGACGAACCAGTACCAGTATGACACGCTGAACCGGCTGACGAACCTCACCGCCACGACCGTGAGCGGGCCGATTGCCAGCTTCTATTATCAACTTGGCCGGACGGGCACCCGGACCAATTTGAGCGAATCGGTCAATGGCACGAACCGGACGAATTCGTGGAAATACGATTCGCTGTATCGGCTGACGAATGACGGAATCAGTGGCCTCGGCACCAATGGGTATGGTTACGACACCGTGGGCAATCGGACAAACCAGACTTCCACCGTTTCCGGCATCCCCAATCAGTCATTCACCTTCAACACGAACGACTGGCTGGCGACCGACCAATACGACAGCAACGGCAACACGACGAATTCATCGGGGAACTACTACCAATACGATGTGATGAATCATCTGACCAACGCGAGCGGCACGGTGCTCGTCACCTACGATGGCGACGGAAACCGTGCAAGCAAGACGGTGAGTGGGAGTGGAACGACGACTTATTATTTGCTGGATGACCGCAATCCGAGTGGTTATGTGCAGGTATTGGAGGAGTATCAGGGCACCAATTTGAGCCGGGTCTATAACTACGGTTTGAGCTTGATCAGTCAACGGAATTGGCTCAGTGGCAGGGTCAACTATTACGGTTGCGATGGACATGGGAGCACAAGATTTTTACTGAGTCCTACCGGTACGATCGGAAACACCTATACATACGACGCCTACGGATCATTAATTGCTTCGAATGGCACAACATCGAACAATTATCTCTATTGTGGCCAACAGTATGATCCGGACTTGGGGCTTTACTACAACCGCGCCCGCTACCTCAACCAGAACACGGGACGGTTTTGGACCGGGGATACCTTTCAAGGCAACAACGAAGATCCCCTGTCCCTTCATAAGTATCTTTATTGCGAAGGGAATCCAGTCAATCACCGCGACCTGTCTGGACATGATTTAACGGAGATGCTGACTGTCGTGGCTATCTCTGCGGTTGTAGTCGGGGAATTTGGTTACACTTACAACTCAGTCTGGAGAGAAACCGCTGGAAATGTTGGGACGGTAAATGTGTATGTTTCCCCAGGCGGAACTGCAAACGCTCAAACTGTGCATGATCGAATTATTGCCAAAGCGCCCGCAATTGAAGCTCAGTACCGTCAGGCCACGCAGTTACGAATAATGAACGGTGGGCTACCTGCGGGAGTTTCCGCCGGCTACGACCAGCCCACTCATACCTATAATGTCCTTGTCCAATACGTCAGTGGAGGCACTGTGCTTGGCAACACACCGAGCAGCACCGTCAACCTGTACCCTGACAATATTGTAGCGGATTTGAAAGATCACGCGCCCGACACTGCCACCGCGGACAATTTCGCATTCATGACCGCCAACATTTTCTCGCACGAGCTTGTTCATGCGATAGAAAATCGTGCATCCATACGGAGTTTTCCAGAACATGAGTCAGGTGGTTTAATGAAAGGCTTCCCTTACTCATTTTCGGGTTTTAGTTGGTCAACCGGCTCGCAAGGCATGATTCCATTTTCAAATGTTACAGAGCAGCGTCTCGAAACCGGCCTCGGAGAACGGCCCTAATGATTGCGACAGCACTGACGAGCGACACGCTGACACAGATTACTCCCGCTTGGTGGCGATGGGGGTGCATCTGGTACGTGTTTGCTATCGTATCGTTCGCGGCAGCGCACCTCTCGTTCATTAAGTATCAACAGGTCAAACAGAATGCAGAGCGGGATGTTGTTCTTTTGCTTCTGATGAACAGTCTTAGTCTTTTCGCATTTGTGCTGCTCTTTGAATTTTGGCTGAAGCCTGACCTAAGGAGTCGTTATGACGCGATTTTTGGCGCATCGCGAGTAGGTGGTATTACCGGAGTGCTTCTATATGCTGTGCCGGACGGGGTTTTCAGCTTCGTCTGTGCGTGTTTTTTGATCGCGGGAGTTTGGTTAATCTGGGGGCGAAATTCGGCGGCGCAAGTCAGAGGGCGCCGTTGGTTTGGTTGGGCCTTTTTAGCCTTTGGCCTCTGCGTTCTCGCACTTGCCCCAATCGTTTTATGCGCCCCGTTCTTTTAACTCGATTGGCAACCTGTTGATTTTCGCCCTGTTTCGGGCTTGTGCGGGATAATCCGGCCTGTCCGAAGCTCCAAAAATCTGTCAGACACTTTCCCCCTTCGCCGAGACTGAGCCGTTTGATTCCCCTTAAAAGAGCTACGCCTCAAACGTCACAGACTCGGACTGCGCCCCGGAGATCAGTCTGGTCGTGGTCGTCGTTGTCAACAGGATTGCGCCCCGTCACCCGCCGCAACACTGTTGCCAGCGCCGCCACCACCAGAGAGGCTAAGGCAAAGGGGGAAGACGGCTTTTAGGGTGTCAGTTGTTGCTGTCCGCTATCGCGGAGGCATGCTGCGCGCACGGATCAATCCCTCAACAGCTCGTTGAGCACGACTTTCACCGGGAAGTTGTGCCAACTCGGGCGATAACAGGTCTTCAAACGTGTCGGTGAAACCCTTGAAGTCTCCGGCTGAGCGGTCGGCAGCGCGGCCCCCTAAACCGGAGACGGCGAAAAATTACACCGCTGCGAACAATTTGCGAACATCGAAAAAGCAAATCCTGAGGATGAACTCCGCGCAGCCCGTGCTCCTGCGCCTGAACATTCCTGGCCCGCCGAAAACATTTTCGGCGGGGTTGCATCTGGCGCCGGCGTCTGACGCGGAGAGGATGCTCGTGATTTGGATGACGGCCCGGAATCTACAAAATAAAGGCGGCGGCGAGGATGACGTTCCGCTCGCGGGCGCATTTTCGACGACGTGAGCATTCGTCAAAATATAACCACACTCGGCGGTGATACCTGCGACCAATACGACTTTTCCCTGATTTGGGCAGCGTGGCCGGGAAACCCGTCGAATACCTGTTGACGGCAATCCTGGACCCAACCCGATCATGCGCCTCCCAGAAATTGATAGATTTGAGGCCAGAGGGACTTGCCGGGCTTGCTGCGGTTGTGTTCCCAGTTTTTGAGCGTTCTGGCGCTGACTCCGAGTTTCGATGCAACCTGCCTTTGAGTCGCGCCCGTAGCCAATCGCCTGTCCAGCAGCAACTTGCACAGACGCGCCTGCCGATTATTGAAAAGTGGCGAATCATGCCTTACGGTCTTGATCAACAGATGGCAAAAAGGGCGCAGAAAGAACCCCTTCCGCCAATTCTATAAGTCACGGGCTGGTTTGACCGCCGTTGCCCTGGTCAAGATAGGTCACTCCGTTGACTTCCGATGTGTCCAGGTACTGCTTCCATAGGAATCCGTTGCCTTTCCATTCCGCCTCACGATGCCGGGGCGCACTGGATTGAATCTCCGGTCCCGCAACGGTCAAGGCCTCGCCCAGGACGCGACCGGACATTTTTTCCTCCGGCTCGATCCCCAGTATCCAGAGTATCGTGGGCGCCATGTCCATGTTGCCGCTCGGCAGGGTATCTTTCATGCCTCTGGCAAAATCAGGGCCGAAAGCAATGCAAAGGTTGTGCATGTCGGATGGACTCAGGCTGGCGTGCTGTCCTTGTCCCGGACCCAACGGGCCGCCCGTGCAATAAATCAAGCCGGGAACGCCGTATCGGCTTCGATCGGGCTTCCAGCGCATGGCCACGGCGATGTCCGGCGCAAAGGCGGAGTCCAGGCCCGCATCGGCCAGGGGGAACGCGCCGTCCACCGGTTTCCGGCTGAAGACAACTCCACTGAAAGGCTGGGCTTGGAAAAAATGGACCAGTTGCGCAATGAGATCCGGGTCGCGGCCGGTGACGTAGCAGTAAAACATGCCGCCATTGCCGACCACCATGATGTCACCACCCTTCCTTTCCATTCCGGGGAATTTGCGCCAGGCATGGAAGCCGTGCGCCTGAAGAATTGCCGCGACATCGATGTTCTCCAATATGGTCGAAAAACCATGGTCGGAAACGACGATGACGTCGGTTGAATCTTGCAGATGCTTTTGCCGAAGCGCTTTGAGGACGCGGGCCAGATTGCGGTCCGAGCTTTGAATCGCGGCCAGAGAGGCCTTCGATCCCGGGCCGGTTTGATGCTGCGTATAATCCGGTTCGGCCAGCCACAGCATGGAAAAGGCGGGGACCTCCTTTTGCCACAGCGGACCGGTCAACGCCCGCGTGGTCCACAGGTCCGGCTCGGTTTTGCTGGATCCCGATTCCGGGAATTTTCCAAGCGCCTGCGCCAGGCTCTGTTCCAGCGCCTCCGGCAGAGCGTGTCCGGCGAAGACATCCACCCCCAAAGAACCTTCCGGGCGCGGCGCGCGATCGTACAGGAGCGCGACCGGCTTGCTCCCGGCGACCGCGGTGCGGAGACCGTGGTCGTGGAGGATTTCCGCAACGGTTGGACAAGCCAGATAATGATTGCCGGTCAATGCGTCGCCCCGGCGCGCGACGGCCAGCGAATCCGTATCGACAGGCTCAACCGCGTCAAAGGCGGGGCGAAATTCGTGATTGCCGATGATGCCGCTTTGCTGCGGATAAACGCCGGTGGCCAGCGCGACCGCGTTGACTTCCGTCGAGCTGACGAAGACCGGGTGATGATGCAAAAAGGTCACTCCATCCCGCGCCAGGGCAAAGAGGGCGGGTGTCGCCGCTTTCGAAACAAAATCCGGCCTCATGCCATCCCAGACGATCAGGACCACGTGTGAAGCCCTGCCCGCCGCGACGCCCTCCTGCCCGGGCAACACCACGGCCAGGCATGTCAATACTGTTTTAATCAACCGCATGGGCAAGTATTCGCAACCCGCGCCGCGGGCGCAAGCCAAAGCGCGAGAGAAACGGTGAACATCCGGTGAAAGCCGCGTGACAAAACGGCGACGCGCGAATTGAAAGCGAATGCGACCGGGCTGCAGAGCAGATGCGTCCCGATTCCTTCGCAAATATCCAAAAGGCACGAATTCTTTGCTGAAAGCAAAATTGGCATGAGCCACATTGAAGAGTGGAATGTGGCTAGTGCCAATTCATAGCGCATATTGAGTCAGTCCTCCATGTCAAGGAAAAACAATCAAAACCAATCGAACGCCTTCCATCGTTCCAGCCCGAACTCCGGGCCATGCCATCCTTAACTTGCAATGAGTGGCAAGATGCGCCTCGACCGGGCTGGAAGCCTGTTGCGCCAGTGCTAAAAGAGTGTATTATAGGGGCGTGAAAGCAACATTGACTCCACTGCGGCGAGACACGGCAAAGGTTGTCCGTCCGGTCATTCATGGCGGCGAAAAGCTCACCTTGACCGAGCACGGCCAGCTATGCGCCGAAATAATCCCGTTGCGAAAAATCGACCGGCGCGCGGCGTGCCAGGATTTGATGGCGATTGGCCCGGTTGAATTTCTCCCCCACAAGTGATCTATCTGGTGGATGTTGTGAAGACAACCGTTGAGATTTCAGACGATCTTTTCACGCGCGCCCAACAGCTTGCCCGCAAAGAAAAAACCACCTTCCGCGCTCTGACCGAGGCCGGACTCCGCATGGTGCTCAAAGAGAAGCAGTCCAAAACCCGGAAATGGAAGTGGAAGCCCACGACCTTTCACGGCGGCGACTTGACCGATGAGTTTAAAAACGCCGACTGGGAGCAAATTCGCGACGAAATCTACCGGGGACGCGGCGCATGATCGCGCTGGACACGAACCTGTTGGTTTAAAATGGCAAAACCGTCATCACCGCCGGTGGCAGCGTCAGGATGCGCTCGTTGCGGAAAGATTTGCGCTTTGTTTCTTCGCAAAAGCAACGTTTAATAGGAGGATGAAATCTCGTCGGGCCAAAATAAAACGCATTACCCGCGAAACGCGTATTGCATTGACACTCAACCTTGACGGTGCCGGCCGGTCCAGCATCCGGACCGGGATCCCGTTCTTCGATCACATGCTGGCCCTCTTCGCCCGGCACGCGGTGATGGACCTGACCTTGCATTGCCAGGGGGATTTGGAAGTCGATGCCCATCATACGGTCGAGGACTGTGGATTGGCGTTGGGCCAGGCGTTCGTTCAGGCGTTGGGGGACAAGAAGGGGCTTCGCCGGTATGGGACCGGTTTCCATCCCCGCAATCCGCTGACGGGCGAAGCCTATGTGCCTATGGATGAATGCCTTGCGCGGTGCGTGATTGATTTCGGCGGCCGGCCCTTCCTGGTGTGGCGGGGTCTGGACAAGCTGGCGCACAAGAACATCACGGCGGCGGAAAAGACCCAGGACGCCTCGTCGGCCTTCCGCTTCGGCCTGGCTCGGGAGTTTTTCCAAGCCTTTGCCAATGAAGGCCGTTGCAACCTGCATTTGGAATTGCTGTATGGCGATGAACCCCATCACATCGCGGAGAGCCTGTTCAAAGCGTTCGCCCGCGCCGTGGATGCCGCCTGCCAGCGGGATCCGCGCATGGCCGGGCGGCTGCCCAGCACGAAGGGAAAGTTGTGAGTTTCACTGAATAATTGGCAGGATGCCCCGTCAAACCTTATGTCGCCGCAGCCAGACAAGTCTGCCTTGAGCGATGCGGATTTGGCGCGCGCGGCGCAAAAAGGCGACATGGGCGCCTTTGAGGAATTGGTGGCGCGGCATCGGGACAAGATATACGCGCGGGCCTACAGCATGGTGCGCAATGAAGAGGAAGCGCTTGACCTGTCGCAGGAGGCCTGGGTCAGAGGGTGGCAGCGATTGGCCCAATTCCAGGGCGAGGCCAGCTTCGCAACCTGGATGACACGCATCGTCATTAATCTGTGCGTGGACCAGTTGCGCAAACAGAAACGGCAACGAGCCGAATCCTTCGAGGAGCTGGAAGAGGAATCCGGCGGCGTGGAGCGTTATATGCCGGCCGCCGTGCCAAACCCCGCGGCGGGTTTGGAGCGGACGGAATTGAGAGGGCGGATTGACCGGGCGCTGGACCAGTTGTCAGCGGAGCATCGGACGGTTTTGGTCTTGCACGAATTTGAAGGGTTGGAATACAAGGAAATTGCAGATCGCATGGGCTGTTCAATCGGCACGGTGATGTCCCGGTTGTTTTACGCGCGGCGCCGCATGGCCTCGCTGCTGGCGGGTCTGAAGCGGGAGAAAGAACAATGAACGATAACTTGGAACTGAATTTGGAACTGGAATTGCAAGCATGGCTGGATGGGGAATTGTCCGAGCCGAAAGCGCGGCGCATCGGCGCGAAGATTGCCGGAGACCAGGAAGCCAGCCGGCTCATCACCGAATTGCAGGCCGTGAAGAGCGCCCTGGCCGGCAACGAAACGGCCCGGACCGTTCCTGAAACGCGCGCCCTTTATTGGAGCAAAATCGAGCGCCTAATTCAGCGCCAGGCGGCCGGCCCCCGCGCGGTCCAGGCTCCGCTCCAGGCAGTTTGGCGGCTCTGGTTCGCGCCGCTGGCGGGTTGTGCCGCCCTGGCCTGCCTGTTGCTGCTGGCCGTCAAGCCGTATGCTCC